>Ga0315286_10004840_pt1 | contig 12928 bp, 31 predicted proteins | sample YL17G10_0_MG_FD_205038 | JGI IMG/M metagenome (GOLD analysis project Ga0315286, IMG submission 205038) | Sediment microbial communities from Yellowstone Lake, YNP, Wyoming, USA - YL17G10_0 | ecosystem: Environmental > Aquatic > Freshwater > Lake > Sediment | place: USA: Wyoming | collected... | reverse complement strand
TGCTAAGGGATAAGAACCATGGCCTGCCCTAAGAAGAAAGAACAAGAAGACAATCATCCTCCGAGTCCACTGCAAAAAATGCGCGTGGAATTTAGGATGAACGAGAAGAGAGAAATTCTCTTTCGCCAGAGAATCATCCACCTTAATTGCCAGGGGATCGAAATGTCTGCCAAGAGGGACTGGAATATGGCATCCCTGTATTTTGGTGACCTGTCCGACATGCTGGATATTCTTTCTTATCTTAACAGAGCCACGCCGACTGGAGATGGCTCAGGAGTCGGTGTGTGGAAGGCGGTCGAGAAGTGGAAAAACCTTGACACCGCCGCCAGGGACAAGTACCCTGCCTTTGTGTGTGAGCTTGCCGGGTGGGCACAGAGAAACCCGCCCCCGGAAGAAACCCTGGAAGGCACTAAGTAAAATCTATGGCGCTCCCGGTAAATGTTGGAGATTTGGTTGTGGTTGACTACGGGCAGGGACCGCCCCCTGCGGATCCCCCTCGTCTCATTTTGTCTATTCGCCCCGCTGGGGCGACGGTAAATTCTCTTATTACGTTCGCCGGCCCGCCAACCCCTCCTTCCGTGACCCGCTGGGAGGTTGAATATTTCCACCCGAAAGAGCAAATAAAGGGATACATGAGCGTCTATGAGATTGACGGGGGAGGACAATATCCCAAGCTCACACTTTATTCCCCAGAGGAAGAAATCAAAGAGGAAAAGTAGCATCATGGACCACATTTCAAGAAAAATGCCCGGGTGGGCAGACTACCGGGTGGAACTGAACGGGGAGTGGCAGGACTGGAAGAAAATCTGGGAAGCCTCCGCCACCGAGGGATGGGTAAAGAAAACCCTCACTGAGCCCGAGTACGACGCAATCGGGTGGCTAAAGAAAGAGCCACTGTGCAAGAAGGTTTTTGGAAGGGTCTTTATTGTTAGGTACTATGAGGAATAGTACCTTCAGGCAACTGGACGATCTCAGGTGTGTGAATGGTCCAGAGCTTCTGGTTTGTCTTTAGCAAGAAGACCTCAATGACAATATATGTTTTACTTTTTGTGTCCTGAACCCAGTCTCGGCCCTCACAAGCCAGGACCAGGGCGGTCCCCTCATACCGTCCATATGGACGTAAGGAAACATCGTACATGAGGGCGTCAATTTTGACAAGTGACCCAATTGGAACCGGATCTGTGTTCCAGTCCGGCCAGGAAGGTTCTCTTGGGTCAGGTAGCTTATATACCATTCTCTCTTACTGCACGATCTCGAAATAGTTTTTCTGGAAGTGTGCCCAGGGCAGGTAGGCCCACCCCGTCCAAACCTGTCTGCCACCTTGGCTTGTGAAGGGCACAAAGAGCAGTATGAAATACCAGTCCGAGTTTGTGCTGTGTGCGTATGTCACACTTGCAAATTTGGATTGCAAGGGATGGTAGGTGAGACGATCTTCTTCCCCGTGGGAGGACATCTCTACGTCCTCCCACATGTGGATTTTGTCCTTGATAAAAATCAAGTCCCCCGGGTTTAGCACGCTGCAATCCCGGCGAAGTAATACTTGCCCGGTTCCACCTTAACGCAGGCGCACGGTTCCCACTTTCGGATGCGTCCGCCATCCTCCAGGGCCATTTCTGCTTCCAGCATGGCCCATGCACGGGCTCCCTTGTCCTCGGTCTTGCGTGCTGCCATCACCCGAGTAGCCGTACTCTCAAGGCTGGAAATCCGGTAGGCGTCGCTTTCCTTGTCCTGCGACCACTGGTAGACCTTTCCCTTGACTTCTGCCTTCTTGGCCTTGATAGCTTCCTTTAGAGCCTTGCTGTAGTCCAGCAGGCTCTTTCCGGTGATCTCATAAAATCCATTGGTGGTGGAAATGGTCCCATTGTAGGGGTCGTGACCGTCCTCGTACTCGGCCTCTTCCACGGCACTCTGGTACGCCTTGGAGGCGTTAGAACCCCGGCCAACTGCGGTAAAATCACATGCTCCCATGATTCACTTCTCCTCTTTCTTTGACAGTCGGATTTCGACTGTTTTGTTACCCTTCAGGGGACAGGAATTCCAAGCGTCCCCGGTCTTGGTACTTTTCTTGGTAAGAAAACAAATCTCAGGTCCACCCATGTATTGGTTGAGTGGGCAATCCGTGCAATCCGTTACCTCAAGTTTGTAGGCCATGCTTTCTTTATAGCACGGCCAGGGGTTCAGTCAAGGTCGCTTGACTCGAAAAAATCCTCATTATAGTTGCTGCCGTAGTCCTCGTCCGTCCCGAACCCCGCGCTGGCAAGGGCGCTCCCTGCGTCCCCGTCCATGCTCTCGTCAGGGCTATCGTCTGCGTCATCCTCGTTTTCCATAGCCGCCTGGGCCTTGAGGAAGGCCAGGAACGCCTTGGAAGTCGCAGGACTGTCCCCGATAAACTCAAGGGCAAGCTCAAGCAAGGTCGCCTCCGACCATCCCTGCTTGGAAACAATGTCATCTGCCTGGCTCAGAAACTCATTCGTGCTCATTTTCATAACCCCTGTGTTGCAACCTGTAAGTGGACTTTAGCAGAACCCAGGTGGGTGTCAACCGGAATTCTTTCTGTGCCCTCGGTGATAGATGGTGGTCCCGCCGGGGAGCTTGAGCCAGGAATCGAAATCCTCGTGCAAGTGAGCCAGGTAAGGAGTCGGTCCCTGGAAGTGGGGAATTTTGGTAACTGTCCCAGGAAGGAGTCCCTGTGGGGAAAAGTAAAAAGGCGTAACTGACCCAAGGTTTCCCCACCACCGGACAAGCTCTGCCTCGGTCATCCCGGTGTCCCAAAACCAGAACCGATAGCCGTACTCCTCGTCAATATAAACCTGAACGGTCTTCTTGTGGGCGGTCATAAGATTGGTTTAGCAGAGATCCCTTGGGGGTCAACAGAAAAAGGGACTCGTCCAAGCCTTAGAAATTAAGTTTCCGAGGTGTGGTCATCGGAAACGTCTTCCAGGTGAAATATATTGAAGTGGCGCAGGAGCACGCCGATTTTCTGGTGAGTTCTCAGAGAGAAAAACATAAGGGCAGGGCTTGCACTGCCCGTGATCGCGTCCACGTTGACCAACCGTCCAAGAAACATTATCATTTCTCCTTCTTGGAGATAATAATGTTTAGGAATACTGTCCGGTTCACCATCGGAATCTAGTTCATACGCAAGTCCAGAATAATTCTGAGACGGTTTTCCCTTTACTTTGAGTAAATCTCCGGTGTGGCTCGCCCAGGTTTCAGGGTCATCCTGAAAGTCTCTGAGGATACTCACGGACGGCTGCTTTCGCACAGACAAATAGAGTTGCCAGCGGACTCCCTGGTAAACGACTGAACGTTTCCAGACCCACATACCTGAATGCACTGTTCCATTTCTCTCTCTGCCTGCGTCTCAAGGCCAAGGCTCAGAATATTGTAGGCGAAAGCTGTGAAGATCAACGAGCACACAATCACAAGAAACACTTTATCTGCCGGGGCTATCATTTTGATTTCCTTTTTTTGGTAGAAACGCCCACAGGGCGACACCGCCAACTCACCAGAGAGGACAGTATCACCCAGGAAGGTTAATTTGGACGCCCTTTACAGGGCCAGCGGGGACTTTACTTCCCCTGGACACGTCCCAGGAACGCCTGACCGGCACGATAGAGCCAAAGCCCACGAGGGTCGGAGTTCTTGCTCTCCCGAGACAGGAAAAGCGTCTGGTGCTTGCAGGGCTGTCCCGTGTGGCTCTTTCGGTGAATCCAATCCGGGCACGAGCACCCAAGCTGGTACTCCCTGGCCGTGGAAACCTCCCGAACGGCAATCACATAGGAGGGAACGCTACCCTCCTTCGGAGCATCGCCCAGGCTACGGACTCGCGCAAGGCGCGTCCATCCCCCGGGGCGACGACCAGCATCCGTGGACGCCTCCAAGGCAGCCCCAAGTCCCATCAGAATTCGTGAATGCAGTTCCATGTTGTTTCTCTCCTACTTCTCTTCTTGTTGTGTAAGTTAGAGTCTAGCAGAATCCTGGCAGGGGTCAAGCCGCTGCGTGAGTCTTTCGCCACTCAAGATAGGCGCGGTGCGGGGCACCGGGGAGCAGATTTCCCTGCTTGTCGGTCCAGGGACCAAGAGGAAAGGGAATCCGAGTCCGTCCACCCTTCCGGGGGTTCAGGAGCTTCTTGGCGATAGCCTTCTTGCTCCGCTGGCGCTTGCTGCCCTTGGTGACGCCATCCCGAGCCCATGCCTGATACTGGGCCTTGAGAGTAGCCTTCCGGGCGCGCTTCTCGCCTGCCCGCTTGATCTTCGCCCTTGCCTTCGTCTTTTTACTCATGTTCGTGTGTCTTTCTTCTTTTGTTGCTGGAAGCAAACCTATTGTGTCACAATCTCAGCGACAGGCAAGAGAAAAGATTTTACTCTTCCTCTGAGTCCCCTGGATTTTCTTCCTCTGGCGGGGGGAATCGGGGGTCGTCCTTTTCCTCGATAAAGACAACCTCAAGGGCAACAATCTTGCCCTTGCTGTCGGTCTTGCCGAAAAGACTGTAGCCGCCGTCCCCATATCCGCTGCTGGACGTGACCCCGTAGTCCACCATCCCGGCAGAAATGGGAGTGCTCAGGGTCGTCTCACACACCTTGTCGTAGTCATCCTCGGAAGGGATTTTTTCCTCCCAGCCCTTGTGGGCATAAATGCCCATCTGACCGGAATCCACTCCCACCTCCCCAAGTGGGAAGTCAATCCCGGGACAGGGATAGCTCTCGCTCTCATGGATGGCCGTCAGACTGGCATTTCGCCTGCCCCATCCCCCGGTGTCCTCCGTGACTCGGGTGAAGGCGTGCCACCTCCCCGGCTTGACCTTGTGAATCTGCTTGTCCCCATCTCCGTAGCAAGGGTCGCAGACCATCAAGTCCTCGCCCTTCCCTAGAAGGAAGGAGCCGATGAGATAGTGACCGGGCATTTTGCTCTTTGTCATGGTTGTGTTGCTCCGAGAAGAGAGAAAGAAACTCTAGCACAAGACACAGAACCCGTCAAGTCTCCTCATAGTTGAGTCTGACAGAAACTTCCTTGTGGACATTCCAGGGATTGTCCTCCCAGCCGCCCCCGTTTCCATCCTCAGACTCGGGATATTCGTTACAGGCACACACGATTTTCCAGTCCATGCCGTATTCCTCACCAGCCTCCTCAAGCCAGGTATACAGGCCATCAATATCCTTGTCTGAGCCAACGTACCACTTTACGTCCTCAAACACAAACATTACCCCGGCTGGGTGTTCCTGAATGGACGAGCTATCCGCCTTCATCCACTTGAGGACGTTCTTTGGGAGCTTGGAAAAAAGCTCGGACTTCATGCAGACCGCCACGTCACTACGAATTCCCATTTTGTTATTCTCCTCCGTCTGCCTTGCACTTGACAACAAAACCGCCCATCATCCAAAAACAAATTGTATTAGCTTCGGCGTCCCTCGTTTGGTGGTCTTTGAGACACAAGGTTTGGACAACACCCGGCTCAAAAACCTTGAGTACCAGCCCCTCCAATCCCCGTCCCGGGTGGGCGATAATGTCCCCGACTTCAATTGCCTCGGGGTTGATTTCCTTGTCCTTCGCCATGATGGTACAGAGACTTTAGCAGAACCTCTGTCCTGGGTCAAGGGGAAACAGAGCCGGGGCATTCTACCCTAAAGCCCCTTAGACTCCAAGTCTCCTTGGACAGCACAAAATCCTGGTGATTATCCCAGGACAAGACCAGAATATTGGCCTGTAGGAAATCCCCGACTGGCTGCGACAGGACGAGGGCGCGAACATTCCGGGGTTGTCCAAGCACAATATCCCCGACTTGGATTTCTGTCCTTGTCGAAGATTCCTTGGGAGGGTCTGCCTCCACGCAAGCGTCCTTTTCGCCGACATATAGACCAGGCCCAATGATATGCGGGGTACACATTTCCCCGGTGGGCATGATGATCGGATCCCCGCACGAGTGTTCCCCGACAACCAAGAAGCTGTCGAAATAATCATATCCCTTTAGGTCTCCGGCCCGGCGCGGACGGATGCCCTCTGGCCCGGTCCAGTCGATGTTATTGACACAATCCGGCTCCTCGGAGCGGACAAAAAAGATATTCTCCGGTGTTGCCTTGTAGGTCTTTCCGACTTCCAACTTCATTTCTTGCTTCCTTCTTGTTTCAGGAAGGACACTTTAGCAGAACCCCATCCGGGAGTCAAGGTGTTTCTTCTGGCGGGTCATCATTTCCCACGGCAACAACCATCTCAAACCTAGGGTCATTTGCCTGAATCCAAAAGGGCTGTTTTCGTCCCTTGGTGATTCCACCAAGGTGTAAAACAAAATATGGTCTTGGTGCCGTGTGGGACAAGACAGGATTCTCAAGTATTAAAACAACTGACCACTCTTTTCGATGAGGTTCGGCCTTGAACCTCACCACGTCCCCGACCTGCGGCCAGCCTATTTCGTCATTGAACATGACTTTTAATTATGCCCTGGGGTCCAAGGCCCACACCCCCTCCGGGGTCAGGAAAATCTGCCGGGCATATCCCACAGGGATTCCGGTAGCCTTCTCAAAGAAAAATCCGTGCTTGTAGGGGTTATAGGAAACCTGTGTAAGCTGTCCCCCCTCTGACAAAGCCCGAAACATGTCCTTGACAAAGGACTCATGGACCGGTCCATAGAGTGTGTCACCATTTACGGCGTCATTGTAGCCCCAGGCGAAGGCGTGGACATTCTTTCTCTTGGTGGCGATGACCTTTTGCCTGCCGGACTCGGATACCCTAAACCCAGTAACGCACCCAAGATCACCAAGTCCCCCGAGCAAGACCCACCCCGCCCTGGCAAATACCAGGCCGTGCTGACGGAGGGAGTAGCACTTCTTGTGGAGATTCCGGTAGACAAAGACCTTGGCTGTCATGGTTTTGGTTCCTTCTGAGGTTTAGCAGAAAGCCCGGGGTCTGCAAGGACTTTCTTTTCTCTAGGTTGGCGGGTTGCTCTCTCCACGATTATCCAGCTTTGAGTGAGGCTCTCATAGTGAACTATGTCACGTTTGTTATTTGTCAGGTCCCAGACCACCCACATTTTGATAAGGCCGTGGTTAGCGTATTTTGGACGCAGGAGCATTATTCTCCTGTAGAATATAGCCTGGGGCCCATAAAAGAAAGACTCAAACAGGTCTCCCTTCCTAAAGGTGGTTCTGGTCATTTTCCGAGAACCTCTGAACGATCTGCAAATTAATCCAGTCCACATTGATAATCCATCCAGATTTATCACCCGGGATAAGTACCCTAATGAGTGCGCCACAAACTTCTACCACAAACATGGGTTGAGTTGGTTCAATATATGAAACGGAACAGTTTAGCTGTCTTGACCAATAATCCGCCGCCGCCGCCGCCGCCACCGAAGCCGCCGAAGCCGCCGCCACCGCCGCCCCGCCCGCCGTCACCCACCCCGCCGCCCCGCCCGCCGTCACCCACCCCGCCGCCCCCGCCGTCCGAGCGCGAGCGCGAGCTGCCGCCTTTTGGGTCGGAAACAACAACAAATAAAAGTCCTCTGTCTTGACAATATCCCCGACTTGGATTTCAATAGCCATCCGGCACGTCCATGCAAAAGTTGCACCTGGGATAGTCACAGCACCCCAGGAAGGGCTTATTGTCCCGCTTGCGGGTGCGGTACCCAAGGGGGTTATAGCACCTCGGACACGGGAGGGCAGGCTTCCCCTTGGCATCTTCCAGGCGTGCAGTCAGAACCCCGGTGAGGCGCTGCAAAAATGCCCCTACACGGTCCCCGTCCTTCGGGTTCAAGGGAGCCGTCCTCTTGAGGGTAATGCTCTCCCGGGTGGGGAAAAACCTCTTGGTATAGGGCGACTGAACCCCCACCAGAACCCGCACGGCGTCCACGCCCGACTTGCGGACATTTTCCTGCCCGTCACGGATGGAGGTAAAAATCCTAACCACGTTCAGGCACTCGGGAATGTGGAGGTCAACCACAACCTCAAATCCCACGACTTCCCGGGTGGCATGAAAGCCGGTGGCAAGGATGCTTGCCATCATCCGACTTGAGGGAACGTCTACAAAGGTTGCGCCAGACATTTTTTTGTCCTCCGAAAGAGTGTGATTTGCTAACAAGAAAGACTTTAGCAGGTTTCTTCCCTTGGACAAGAGGAATCTGTCAAAGATACTTCCTCAAAATATTTCTCGAGAAAAGTCTTGTCTGCCTCCGACCTCTCACAATGGCTATGTCCTTTAGGGAGCGATAAAGCCCACCGATCTTTACAGATTTACTGTCCGTCATTGTCATCCTCAAGTCTGGAAATTACTTCCCACCCACCCAGGGTGCTCCACTGAATGACCTTGCCTACTTGACCTGGGTAGTCTTCATTTTCAAGAACAAGCACACGGAAGTCCCGGTATTTCATATGCGTGAAGGGATCTCTGGCGGGCAGATATTCGCCCGCCAGATCCACAACCAGTCCACACCACACAAATCCAAAAGAATCCTCCCGGCCAATGATGTCCCCGATCACAGGCTCATATTCTGTTATCTCTGCCACCTTCTTGGCTCTCTCTTGATAAACCCCGTTCCCCCGGTCATTTATTGGTGTCCAAAAGCTCACGGCCTTGCCTCCAAGGAAAAGGCACCTAAAAAAATCGTTATCCTTGTCCCAATCGTGTTCGGAAATTCCTCATTCTCCAAAACGAGAACCTCGGCTGTCCACTTATTGTGGTTGGTGTGAAGTTGTGGATTTAGGACAAGCATCCTGAAACGGTATAGTGTGCTCTGGGTGCTCTGAAATCGCCCAGGTATCCGGCAATATGCAAGATCCCCAGGAAACCAAAACTCTGGCTTTGTTAGCATCTGTTCCATTAGCTCAGGTTCCTTAGCCATTCCGCCCTGCGAATCCCTGAATCTGGTCCCCGCCAGACCCGCCGCAGTTCCCACTTGCAATCCACCTGTCATGGGGATTTGCCGTGAAGCCCCGAATCTGCTTGACCGCAGGGCGCTCAAGGAGGGTCAGGCCATAGCTCTCAAGTTCCCCCCGGACCTTGCTGCCGGAGGTCTTGGTATTGAGGGCAAGGGCACGAAGCTCTGTGTGAGAGAAGGTTGCGCGTTCGTCCTCAAGACAGAACATCACAAAATCCTCCACGGTGAGGTACTCGGGGTTGCTGGCGAGGTCATGGATTGCGTCGAGGTCCAACATAGACCTATCCTAGCATGAACCCGCTCCGGGGCAAGTCTATTTTGCGAGGGACTTGGGCGGGAGTTTTCGGATAATAAAGCTGCCATTTCCGGCGTTGACCCTTTCCTCCTTGGCGCTGTGGACCGCCACGAGCCTACACAGAGCCTTGTGGAGCAACTCCAATTCCTCCTGGGTGCCCTCAATTACATAAATGTCATTTTTGTCTTGTGATGTCATCATTCCTCGTTCCCCTCGGCCCTGCAAACGAGCTTATAGTCTGCCCACAGTCTATTGGTCCATATGAAAGATTTATTCTGTTTTTCTGTGTCGAGGACGTGTACAGTCGATCGCATCCCTGGTTTCCCATGTGGGTAAAAGTCAAGAATCAAAACCCTCCTGGGGTACATGAGTTGCCGGGCCACGCTGCCTTTATTTTCTTTGAGAGTTTTCCACTCCCAAATATCCCCTGGTTGGGTGGTGATGACCTGTTCTAGTTTTCTACTTGTCACCGGAGCAGGTCTTTTCCGTGAGTTTCACAAAATTCTTTTTGCCTCTGGGGCTGTAAATCCAGTGACCCTTGGCGACAACAAAGAGATAGGTATATTCCTCCCAGGAGTCAAAGGCTTCATTCTTGAATTCCTTTCTTGAGGAATTCGTCTGGATGAGCAAGTCCTCGTCCCTGTCCCGGTGGTAAAAGGTCGTCCCCCCGATTTCCTCCTTGAGAGAGGAGATTCCTCCCTGCGAGATCAGGTCGCGGATTTTCTGGGGGTCTATGTAGGCTTTCAGGAGCGTGGCTCCCACGCCACTTTCGTATCCGTCAAGGTGACAATATACCGACCGAACGGTCCCATGTTCTTCCTCGATTCCAATTCTTGATCTTGTGCTCATTTGATTTTCTTGCTCCCTAAAATTTCCCTATACTCCCTGGGGAAAGAACCCCCAAGGGAGTACCCAATTTTCTTCCCTGCGATAAAGCCCATCCAGCAGGCGTTCACAAGGTCAGTTTCGGGAAGGTCAAAATGCCACTGACAGCCTTCGCCCTTTAGGTCGCCTGTCTCCCCAACTATGATTTCTCCCCTATTGCAAACTTTCCCGGCCAGGAGGGCACCAAGGAAATATTTGGCGTGTCTCTTTGAGAAAGAGCAAATGAATCTCATTTGTTGTCCGCCTGTTCTTCCTCAAAGACCATGCCAGAGAGGATATTTGCCACCACCTGTCGGGAGTCCCACCAAACCCTCTTGGCTCGGAAGTACCTGTCAAGCTGGGAGAGTGTCATTTTCTCGATGAGAGCACACCGAACAATGTCGGCCATTGAGGTGCTGGAGTGCTCACGGGAAACGGCGTCTTGAATTAGGATTCGCATCTATGGTACTCTAGCAGAACCGGCAATTGCTGTCAAGCACTTTCGTCTTCCGCAGCAGACAGAAGTTTGAAGTATTTGGAAAATAGGTCGGGGACATAATCGACCTTAAGGATATAAATTTTGATACTTTCTCTCAGGTGTAGAAACCTTCCCAGGCCAAGATAAAGAAGTTTATCTCCCGCAAGCAGTCTGGGTTCTCCAAATTCCACGCTGAGCGGATTCCAGTCCGGGAAAACTTGCCCCCGGTGCTCATAAAGAGCACCAAGGCTGCCGTGCTCTATTGTGTAGACGGGCGGGGGTTCATATTCGTCCTCATCCCAAACATTAATGGTCACGACCTATACCTCTCTTTTTGCCATCCGAAGAAGGGTATCAAGGAAGCTATCCGGCCAGGAGCCGTCCTTTTTTGCCAGGTGAACCCACCCGTGGGCATTCTGGCACTTGCCTCCCCACCGGGCCATGTGGGGTCCGAGGTGTCCAGATCCCGCCTGTACCGCGAGGGCAAAGGTCTTACGGTCGGCATTGTGCAGCCGTGCGTATTCCTCGTCCAATGTCAGGAGCAGCACCCGGAGATTTTCCTTGGTGGAGAGGATGATTTCCCCTATGTGTGGGGGCACAAGGGGCATCACGTCGTCCTCTTTGCCGAGCAGGATTACTTCCAGCACGGCACGGGGGGACTTCGCAACCGAGTCCTTGATTTTGTTATAGGCAAGGTAGCCTGCATTCTTTACCTTGACCCGATTGTAGTCCTTGTCACAGACCACAACGCCCTCATGTGCAAGGGGATTGCGAGAGGAGACAAAATCCAGCATCTCTGCCGTGGACCCAAAGCGGTAGGTCGGGGCACACTCCACCCCGAGGTGTTCTGCAAATGACTTTGGGACAAGCTCCGTGCAGGAGATATTGTCCTTGACCGCAAGGAGATATACCTTGTAGTCGGGATACCGGACCACAATCTGATTATCCGGGGTGCAAAGCTCAAAGCAGTAGGTGTAATCCACGGCTCCGAAGTTGAACTTTTCCGGCTTTGCCCCAGAGGCAGCAAAAGCCTTCCAAAAAAGATCCGTGAAGGTCTGCATCCCAAAACCGTCCATCGGGAGGTCTGCATCGGGGACAGAGCGAGTTGCCACGCACCACTTGCCCAGGTTGGGGTCACGGTACAGAATACAGAGCGTACCGTCCAGCTTCTCGTAAAAGCAGGTATCCGGGGAATCAAGGTTTACCGGGGCTGCCGCTCCCTGCCCGAAGTTGAAAAAGCGCCCCATCGGGGCTGCTAGAACCTCCGTGGGACCGACAATGGAGTCTGCCCCGGCCACCGGGGTTTCCGTCCACAGGACAAGCCCACGGCACTCCTGGGAGATCGGGTCGGCGTCCTTGGCCTCTAGCTGATCGTAGTTTAGGGAAAACTTGAGGGGGTTCTGCGTGGAGAACCGATGATAGACCCCGTGGTCCCGAATCAGGTCATTCAGGGTATGCGTAAGCAAAAATGTCTGGACGTTCAGCATAGACCTACAGTCTATCACGGAGTCTTGGGATTGCAAGAGGGAATTTCGACCAAATCAAAGTGCTCGTCAATTAAGGCTGAGGCCATAATAATCTTTATGATTCTGTTCTCTTTCGGCCAATACCAAGAGTCAGCAATTGACTTAGGACCAGCATCGGACAGAAACACAAGGAAATCCCCAATTGGGACAAATTCTAGTTTTTCTATCTTAATGGCAGAAATGTCAACCTCGGTCTTGGTTCGATATAGAGCGCCCTCTATGAAACGACCAGGAGGAGTCACGGCTCGGACACTCTTCCGTTACCGCCGCCCATATGCTGCCGAGAAATTTGCTCTGCTGGAATTCTCTGCTGGGGATATAGGACGCGCTCCACCCTATATCCCCCACGACCATTCTTTCCCTTCCACTGTTCCCAGACCACACAAACGGACTCCCCGGGAAAGGCACATTTCTCTTTTGGAATATAACGAGTATGTGGTACAAGCCAGGGCGGGTTGCACAGGACTTTGTGGTTTTTCTTTCCCGTGGAAATGAGAGTCCCTCGCTCCCAATTATACTCTGAGAGATAATAAATGTCAGTGGGCTTGGGAGGGGCAAGGTACTCGGTAATGCCGGGGATGAAGATTTCCCCTCCCCCGTGGTCTGCTAGAAACTCTGCAAAATCCTGGGAGAATGCAAATCCCTTGGAGATCAGGTCGTCGTGCATTTCCCTTGCGGAGAGGTCGGCCTCGCAGGAATAGTAACCTTGCATGTCACATCCCCACCCGGGAATATTCAGAGGTAGGTGCTGATCGTACATATGCCCCTCGCGGGAGAAGAAATCCTCTGGGGTGATTGCCGCACACCACCCGTCGTCAAAGGACTTGCAGATAACAAAGATATAGTCCGCTGGATTCTTGGAGAGCTTCATGGTGTGTACCATAGCAGAGTCCTGG
>Ga0315286_10004839_pt1 | contig 12930 bp, 10 predicted proteins | sample YL17G10_0_MG_FD_205038 | JGI IMG/M metagenome (GOLD analysis project Ga0315286, IMG submission 205038) | Sediment microbial communities from Yellowstone Lake, YNP, Wyoming, USA - YL17G10_0 | ecosystem: Environmental > Aquatic > Freshwater > Lake > Sediment | place: USA: Wyoming | collected... | reverse complement strand
GAAGAACCGCTGACCGCACCCGTTGATGAATAGCAGTTGCTGATACTGCCGTCGTTATCCCCCACCAAACCACCGACATAAGAAGAACCGCTGACCTGAGACGTTGAATAACAGATGTCGATACTGTTGCCGCTGTTATATCCAACCAAACCGCCGACATAATAAGAACTGCTGACAGTACCTGTCGAATAGCAGTTGCTGATACTGTTGCCGCTGTTGTATCCCACCAAACCGCCGACATAGCTGCTTCCGTTGACCTCACCCGTTGAATAGCTGCTGCTGATACTGCCGATGTTGTTGTATCCCACCAAACCGCCGACATAGCTGCTTCCGTTGACCTCACCCGTCGAATAGCAGTTGCTGATACTGCCGCCGTTGTTATATCCCACCAAACCGCCGACATATTGATTACCGCTAACCACCACAAAGTTCTCAAGACCAAGATTCTTGACAGAACCGCCAGGATTGATTTGCCCAAATAAACCGAGATACAAATTGCTCCCGCCATTGATGATAAAACCAGTGATTTTATGCCCGTTGCCGTCAAATGTTCCCGTAAAGGCAGTCCCTTGAAAAGGGTTGCTTGAACTAGGGGCAATGATTGCCTTTGTAAAGACCTGCCCTTGCATATTAACATTCGCTGTCAGGATAAAGCATTTGCCATAATCCGCCGTATTGGCGGCCAAGGCCAGCAAATCTGCTTTTGTAGCGATTTGGTAAGGGTCGCCCGGCTCGCCTGTGCCGCCGCTATATACGCCGAAGGCGCTGCCTGCCTGCACCGCAAGAAGAAATGCCATGAATGTGATTATGTGTGTTTTAGTCATTTTCTTCTTCCCGCAAAGGTGTGTCTTGCCATTTGATTTTTCTCCTCCTCATCTCTTGTCATATATCTCTCCCATCCAAAACATATTAAGAACGACATCCTACACAGGTGTGTGTCTCCTGTTGCCATAATTAGCTTATGTATATATCCTAAATTGTCAAGAAAATTCCGAGGGTCTCACAGGGCAGGCAGGGCAAGCGAAAAAACTAAATTCTAAAAGTTAACGTAACTCCTTCTTTTATGGCAAGTTATAAATACTTGATTCAAAAATCACACAAGAAAAAACAGAAATTTGACGAATATAATATAAGGGAATGAAACAGATAGTGAGATTTGGACGATAAAACGGCATTTTACAGGACTTTAGGCTTGGTTGGAATGAAAGAGGCACAGCAAGTAATTAAATCCGAAGCACGAAATCCGAAATCCGAAACAATATCGAATTACCAAAATCCGAATGTTCAAAAGAAAACCCGCCGTAAAACGGCGGGCTAAATATTTTGTGGAATACTGCGTGGCGATTAAATTATAGAAAATTTCTTATTTGGATAGTCAAACTTAACTATAAAATTGCCTAAAAAACTTTTAATAGATATGCACTAAATCACCGGCTGGGACAAAGAACAAAAAAGGATTTTTGAAACCTTTATTTTGAGCGATAGTCAAGGCCTCCTGTGGAGTATCACCGGAACCTATAATTGTATTATCCTCGGCACTTACTATCGCAACATATTTGCCATCATATTTGTCAGAATTTACGAGTACTTTTCCCATAATCCCATATTATAGCATAAAAACACATTCTACAAGCCGAAAAAATCATTAAGGTAAAACCCCGCACCAATTCAGTATACCGTAGTGATAATAGGTATAGTTGAATATTAAATAGGTGCGGGATAAATTAAGGAAAAGCAGGGGTTTTTGACGAAAAAGCCTAATAGCAGTGAAACAGTTCGCCTGATATAGGCGAAAAAACGGGATTTTATCGGATTAACAGACCCCCAACATGAAGTTGAGGGCTTTCGGATAACGAAGGAAACCCCCAGTGAAACTGGGGGTTAAACATGATGTCCGTACAAGTTCAAAACTTAAGCGATAAATTAACCGAGCAGGGACTGGGCAAAATAGTAAAGGCCTTTTTGGATTATCTCAATATCGAGGCCGGGCTGAGCGAAAATACGATTCTCGGATACGGGCGCGACCTGCGAGATTTTGCCGACTTCTGCCTTTCAAAAGGCGTTAAAAAGCCTGACGGTATACGCACCGAAACACTTTTCGGTTACGCAAAGAGTATTGCACGCCAAGACAAGGCTGAGGCTTCGATAAACCGCAGTGTAGTTGCGATAAAGATGTTTCTGCGATTCTGCAAAATGATGGGGCATATAGAAGACGATTTGACCGTGTTTTTAGAAAGCCCAAAGCTTTGGCAGAAACTGCCAATCGTATGCAATAAAGACCAAGTCGCAAGGCTGTTAAATGCACCTGATGAGAAAGAGCCCTACTATTTTCGAGACCGTGCCCTGCTGGAGCTGCTTTACGCTACCGGAACAAGGGCAAGCGAGGTCGCGGGGCTGCGCACCGGCGATGTGAACCTCAAAATCGGGTACGCAAGATGTCTTGGCAAAGGGAAAAAAGAGCGCGTAATTCCGCTTAACAGGGCCGCTATTGACGCCGTTAAGGAATACATCGAGCAGTTGCGCATCAAACTTGCGAAACAGGCAAGCGGGGATTTTCTGCTGCTTAGCAGGACGGGCAGAGCCTTGAGCAGGATTGAAATATGGCGGATTGTGAAAAAATACGCGCGGCTGGCGGGATTACCGAGGCAGATGACGACACATACGCTTCGGCACTGTTTCGCGACGCATCTTTTGAGCGGAGGAGCGGATTTGCGCAGCCTTCAGGAGATGTTAGGCCACGTTGACATCGCCACGACACAGATATATACACACGTCGACCAGGAAAGACTACGAAATATACATAAGAAATACCATCCGAGAGGATGAAAAATCCGAAATTCGAATATCGAAATCCGAAACAAATTCAAATAACCAAAATTCAAATTTTCAAAATAATTGGAAATGTAGGGCATAAATGTTCATTGGAACAGCAAAAATTTGTATACACCTTCAGGGAGTAATAACCCTGAAAGACAAGAGAAGGATAGTTAAAAGCCTGATTGAAAGGCTTAAGAGCAGATTTAACGTCTCGGCGGCGGAGATTGACAGGCTCGATAATAAACAAATGGCTGTGATTGGATTTGCCGTGGTGTCAAACGACAGGACTTTTACCATAAGCCAAGTCGATACGATTATGCAATTTATATATAACGACGGCAGATTTTATGTCGGCGTCGTAAAAACGGACGTGTCCGCGTTCGAGGAAATATAAGGACTAAAATCCTAAATTCTAATATCTAAATTCTAAACAATATCAAATTACCTAAAATTCTAATGTTTAAAACAATTATTTAATCTTTTTTTAAAGAATTCCACAAAATTATCTGAATCAGGCCGGCGGCGATGATGACGGCAGAGGCAAACCAGTATGGTGAACGCCTGCCGAAGGCGTCGCTTAGTATCCCGCCGATGAGCGAACCTGCGGCGAAACCTGCGCCTATGATTGTTTCGTGGACGGCCATCAGGCCGGAACGCTTTTTGCCGCCTGAGACGCCATAATACTGATGAGAACTGTATGCGACACTATAACAGATGCCCGTCAGGCCTGAGGCGAGGAGCTGGAGCGGGAGACTGGCGGAGAAGATAATCATCAGCATACATATTATGATTAGGGCCTGAGCGGCGGCGAAAAGACCTTTTTTGTAGTGCCAGTAATGGCTTTTGCCCATCATCCAGAAAATCACGATATTAAAAAGACACATAAGCGAGACGGACCAGCCGTAAGCGGATTCGGGAAAGCCAAGCTCGAATTTATACAAGATGCCGAGCTGACTGCGGAATATGCCGACGCATATAAAGGTCGCGAAAAGCGAGACGCGAGATATCCAGAGGAATTGGCGGCTTTTCTGGGGGAACCCCTGGCAGACAGAGTCCGGGGGATTATTTTCCTGCGGTTTTGGGGTTTCGCTGATGCAGGTGGTTGTCGATGCAACCAGAAAGCAGAGAATTGTCATTAAACAGGCGGCGGCGAGCGGGAGCGAATAATCGATTTCCATAAGATAGCCGCCGATAATCGGCAAGAGCATATTCGCGCTTGACCAGGTTGTATTGTAGAAGCCGAATCTTTTTGTGAGCGCGGCGCCTTCGTGGCCGGTGGAAATCCAGCCCATCATCATGGGCCAGAAAAACGCGGTGATGACGCCGGTAAGCGACATTAGTAAAATCAGCCGCATTATGGGGCCCAGGAATATGGCGATGCTACCGCCATACCAGACGGTGGCCAGCAGGCCGAATGTAACAAAGACTTCCGCTGCGGCACCGAGCAGCAGAATTTTTTTGGGTTTGAACCTGTCGATTATTTTACTGACGAGGATGCAGAAAACGACGTATACCGCCATCTGCCCCATAAAACAAAGGCCAACTTCGGTGTCGCTGCCGCCAAGGGCCTTTACGATGAACGGCATAACGACCCATACGAGCTGAAGGCAGGAGCTCATAAAGAAGGCTGCGAGACAGAGCCGTAGAAAATTTTTGTCCTTGAATAAATGCCGCATAAAATTATTTCCGCAGTAAGCCGACCAGCCAGAAAATCAGCATCAGGATTATTGAAATGATTATGCAACTTGTGAGCGGCAGGAAAAATTTCCAGTTTTTGCCGCCCATTTCGATATCGCCGGGCAGACGGAAAAAACCGATTTTGCCCAGGGCAAATACGGCCAGACCAGCGAGCAGCAGGATTGCGCCGGTATAGATGAGTGTTTTCGCAAAGCCTTCCGGAAAGTTTCCCATAAAATTTTCCTTAAATTATAACTAATCAACCAACCCTCGCAAGCCCCTGCTGACGGCGTAGCTGCGAAGCTCATCAATATACTTACAATCCGGCAATTGGTTCAGCTCCGGATGTCCTGCGGCCTGATAACAGGGTTTGTATTGAGCCATGATATTTATAAAAGTCGAGGCGGAAACTTCATCGGCTAAAAAATCTATTATTTTTTTGCCGCCGGCCAGATTGTTCGGCAAGACAAGGTGTCTAACCAAAAGACCTTTGACGGCAATGCCGTTTTTTATAACCAAATCCCCCTTCTGCCTGTGCATTTCCGTAACAGCGGCGAAATTTATCTGCGGATAATCCTTCGCATCCGAGTATTTTGCCGCCGCGGCATCATCGGCATATTTCATATCGGGCATATAAATATCCACGAAATCTTCAAGCAGTTTGAGCGTCTCAATGCTGTCATAACCGCCTGTGTTGTAAACGACCGGCAGATTCAAACCTTCTTTTCGGGCAATCTCAATCGCTGATGCCGCCTGCCAGGCAACGTGAGAAGGACTTACGAGATTTATATTGATACAGCCCTGCCGCTGCAAGCTGAGCATAATTTGAGCAAGCTGCTCTATCGAAATTGTTTCGCCATGCCTGAAATGACTTATATCGTAATTCTGGCAGAAAACGCAGCGAAGGTTACAGCCGGCAAAAAAGATTGTGCCTGAGCCGCCTGTGCCGACCAGAACAGGTTCTTCGCCGAAATGCGGCCCTGCCGAGCTGACAGAAGGTTCAAAACCAATCCCGCAATATCCAAGCCGGCCTTCTTTTCTTTTTACAAGGCAAGTTCTCGGACATAATTTGCAGGGATTTGTGAGAACAGAAAGTTTCTCAAGGGCATCAGCGGACATATATCGAAGCGTTCGGATTAAATGGATTTGTTCTCATCGCAAGACTGAACAGGTATGGGTATTCCGTCTTTAGATACTTCATATATTCAATCCATTCGAAGATAACCGCCTGGTATGCCCTTTTCATATCGCCGAGAAGGTGTTTTATATCGTTTTCCGGCAAATTTTTCAGTTCTTCCCTGTGAATCAGCTCCTCCGTAAGGTGAAAAATCGACCACAGCATATCCGTAAATTTGTCATGTTCCAAAAGATTGGGATTTTCAAGCAGCCGCATTAAAAATTTCCTCTTATCAAGAAGATACGTCCGAAACTCCACAAGGTCCGCCTTGTCAATCTGCAGGTTATACTCGTGTTTTCGGAGAGTGCCGACCGCCGACGCGAATTTTTCATTTGTCCAGTCATCCTTGATTACAAGCTGGCCGCGTATGCGCTCAGCATCAGGGTCGAGCTGGAAAAAATTTTTCGCAAGTCTTGTCCCTGTATCACTGAAAAATGTGCCGATGACCATATTCAGCTTGGCCATTTTGCTTTTCTTTTCGCGGTAGTTGAGCAGATTTTCTATTATCAGCGTAACAAGCAGAACCTGCACCGGTATGAAGGCTATATCGCCCAGGAGGTATATGAAAATATGACGTGCATCACGGTAAATAAGAAAGTGAACATAGTAAAAAAACGCCGAAAGAGCAAGCAGCGTTATACCCAAAATTATCTGCCAGCTGTATTTTTTCATTTGTTTTTTCATAAGTCTTAATCCCCCAGCCAGCTATTGCCGATTGTTACATCAACCTTCAACGGCACGTTAAGTTTTATTGCATCTGTCATTTCGCTGCTAAAAACCTTGGCAAGTTTTTCGGCCTGTTTGCTATCGGTTTCAAAAACCAGCTCATCGTGAATCTGCAAAATCATCTTCGCGGGCAGTTCTTCTTTTTCGATTCTCTTCTGGATTTTAATCATCGCGACTTTTATCAAATCAGCGGCAGAACCCTGAATGAGCGTATTTATAACAAGTCTTTCGGCCTGCGAACGCACATTGCCGTTTTTGCTTTCAAGGCCGGTGATTTTTCTCCTCCTGCCGCAGATGGTCTCGGCAAAACCGCTCTTTTTCGCCTTTGCTACAGCGTCCTTTTTGAACTGCTGAATTGATTTATAGCGCGCAAAATAATCATCGATAAATTTTCGCGATTCAGCAACGCTCATACCCGTCGTTTTGCTCAATCCGAAAGGCCCCTGCCCGTAAATCAGGCCGAAATTGACCGCCTTGCAGCGAGAGCGCATTTCAGATGTCACGTCCTTTATATCCACGTTGTAAATCTGCGAAGCGACAAAGGTGTGAATGTCCCTGTCATGTTCAAATGCCTTTTTCAGCTCTTTGTCGCCGCTGAAATGCGCGACCGTACGAAGCTCAATCTGCGAATAATCAAGGCTGGCGATTTTATCCGTTTTTTTCTCAGGCACGAATGCCGCACGGATTTTTTTGCCTATTTCGGTCTTTATGGGGATGTTCTGCAGGTTCGGGTCGGATGAACTCAACCTGCCGGTCGCCGTTACTGTCTGATTAAATGACGCGTGCACCCTGCCGGTGCGCGGGTTTATGAGCGAACCGAGCTTATCAGTATAAGTATTTTTAAGTTTGCTCAACTGGCGATACTGAAGTATTTGTTCGATAATCGGGTGCCGGCCGATAAGTTCGTCGAGCACGCCGGCATCGGTGCTGCGGCCTGTTTTGCCTTCCCGCAGCGATTGCAAGCCAAGCCGGTCGAAAAGCACTTCGGAAAGCTGCTTCGGCGAATCGATATTGAACGGACCAGCCGCAAGGCCGTAAATTTTCTCCGTCGTTTCTTCAAGCTGCTTATTTATCTCAATCGACAGATGTTTGAGAACCTGCACATCGAGTTTTACGCCGTTAAGCTCCATTGTGGTAAGAACCTCGACCAGGGGCATTTCTATTTCCTCAAAAAGGTGTTCGAGCTTCGGTTCTTTTTCAAGTTTTTCAGTTAAATATTGGTAGAGCTGAAACGTTATATCGGCGTCTTCGCAGGAGTAATCGCAGGCTGATGCGGTATCCACCATTTCGAAGCTCATCTGATTTTTGCCCTTGCCTATCAGGTCTGAGGTCGGAATTTTCCTAAACTTGAGAAAATCCATCGCCATATTATCGAGGGAGTGGCTTCTTTCGGCATCAATCACATACGAAGCTATCATCGTATCAAAGGTCAATCCTTTTACCGGCATATTAGAGTTATGCAGAACAATCATATCGTATTTGGCATTCTGACAGATTTTTTTGGTTTTTTCGTCAGCCAAAATAGCTGCCAGTTTCTGCCTGACGGCGGTCAGTCCCAGGCATTTTGCCCCCATAGGGCCTTTTACCGCCAGATAATAAGCATTGTGCTCCTTCCAGCAGAAACTTATCCCTACAAGTTCGGCACGATGCGCGGATATCGAGGTAGTTTCGGTATCGACTGCAAAGAGCTTTTGCTTTTTAAGCTCTGAAACAAAATCGTCGAGCTTTTCAGGAGTGTCTATCAGGAGATAATTGTGCTTTACGGTTTTAATCGAATCCATACCCGCAGCCGGCGGGGTTTGCAGAGTTTCTTTTTCCTGCGGTTTTTCTTCCCCCTCTTTTTTTTCTGCCGGCTTTAAATTCAATTGCGTAAGCAACCGGTTGAAGCCAAGCTCGGTAAAAACGGCGGCAAGTTTTTCTTTGTCAAACTCTTTAACGGCGAAATCTTTCTGGTCGAGATTTACAGGCAAAGAGCAATCCAAGGTTACAAGTTTCCTGCTTAGAAATGCCGTGTCTTTAGAGCTTCGCAAATTATCGCCGCGTTTGCCTGTGATTTCGTCGGCGTGGTTATAAAGATTTTCAACTGAGCCGTATTTCTGTATCCATTCAAGAGCGGTTTTCGGCCCGACGTCCGCCACGCCCGGCACGTTATCGCTCGCATCACCCTGCAGAGCCAGAACGTCGATAAACTGCCGGGGCTCAAGGCCGGTCTCTTTCTTAAATGATTCCGCATCGGTAACCGCATCGGTTTTGACGTCATACATATAAATGCCTTTGTTGCCCAGAAGCTGGAACATATCCTTGTCTTTTGTGCAGATGAAAACGTCTATATCTGCCTTTGTCCCCTTTATGGCAAGAGTGCCGATTATGTCGTCAGCCTCGAATGTGCTTTTGCGGATGACGGGAATATTCATCGCTTCAAGAATCTGTTCGATACGGTTTATCTGCACCGGCATTTCATCCGGCATCGGCGGCCTGTGCGCCTTATATTCTTTGTAAATTTCCCTCCGGAAACTGGGCTCTTTGGAATCCATCGCGACGACGAGCATATCCGGCTTTTTAGTTTCGAGAAGTTTGAGAATCATATTGGTAAAGATGTATGTTGCCTTTGTAGGTTCGCCGGTTGGACTTATGAGCTTCTGGCTCATTGGTGCATAAAACGCCGCGTAAATATGCGCATGCCCGTCAATTATGTAGAGGGTTTTTGCCATTAGCGATAACTTTATTTATTATCCGGCATGATGTCAAGACGATAAGAAAGGCCAAATAGAAATTATTTCTTTTTATTTTCTGTGTCTTTGTTTTGGGATTCCTGTTTTTTGGCTATGGCAAGGTCAAGATTATTTCTTGCGGTCATGTAGTCCGGGGCGATTTTTACGGCCTGGTTAAAATGTTCGATAGCCTCGTCAAATTTCCCCAGCTGGCAAAGCGCTATACCCAGGTTGTTGTGGGTGACGGCATTTTGGGGCTGAACGAGCAGGATTTTTTCATACTCTTTCACTGCCTGGGCAAATTCACCTTTAACTGTAAGTGCGGCACCGAGATTGACGTGGATTTCGACAGTGCGGGGGCTTATTTCGAGCGCCCTTTTATAATAGTGAATAGCTTCGTCAATTCTTCCCGCTTTGTAGAGAGCAAGGCCGAGGCCGTTGACAGCGATGAGATAATCAGGTTTGATTCGGACAGCTTCGGTGTTATGCCAGATTGCTTCCTCGATACGGCCCTGCTTCAGGAGCGCATCCGCTATACAGGTATGTGCTGTGTAGTTATTGCTGGTTACATTGAGCGCGTGCTGAAAAAGTGTCATGCGGTCTTTCCAATATCGCTGCTGGAGGTGCGCACATATGGCCAGTGCGGATAAAACTATCAATGAAGACACCCAGAGCATGGTCTTTTGATGCGGCCATTTTTCGAGCAATTCGGGCAAGCCCCAGGCGATGATAATAAATAAGCCTGTCAGAGTGATATAGCTGTAGTGGTCGGCCATAGCCTGACTGCCAACCTGAATAAAGCCAATGACAGGCACAAGCGTCCCAAGATACCAAAACCAGCCTGTGGCCAAATACCGACGGCTTTTGGCAAACCGAAATATAAAAATTGTTGCGGCCAATAAAAAACCGGCTGATATCCATGCAAATAAAACAGATACGTTTGGGCCGGGGTGCGGATAAAAGAACGCCAGCCGGGCCGGCCAAATCATCTTGATAATGTATTGTATATAAGAGATAAAGGCATTGTAGATGCAAAACTTCAGAGAAAATCCAGCAAGTTTCGCTACTGCTCCGCCTTTTTTCTGGATGATGAAAGTGATTATGCTCAATGCGATGACCATTGCAAACAGCGGAATCTTCTCAATGAGCAGATAAGACAACGAACGCCTGGCGGGAAATCTTTCCAAAGGCCAATAATCCAAAAGCAAAAGTACGAAAGGCAGAGTAACCAGCATAGGCTTTGACATCAAACCGAGAGCAAGAAATACGACTACCAGCAAATAGCCGGTAATCTTTGGGCGATTGACAAAACGAACATAAGCCCACATTGTAAGAAGCCAGAAAAACGTGCTCAGGACATCCTTGCGTTCAGAAAGCCAGACAACGGATTCGACGTGTAACGGGTGAAGGGCAAACAGGGCCGCCACAAATGCACTCGGCCAAAGTTCGCGTGTCATTCGTTTGAGGACAATAAAGAGCAGCAGCGTATTTGCAATGTGGAAAACCAGGCTGGTGAGATGATGGCCTCCGGCGTTAGGGCCGAAAAGCTGCCAGTCGAGCATATGCGAAAGCCACGTTAAGGGATGCCACATAGCCCAGAAATCGTTGAAGGAGAAGACCCATTTAATTGCTTTGAGTGTTATGCCGGCCTGGATGTTCGGGTTCTCATAGATACTGATGGAGTCGTCCCAATTGACAAAATCATATGTCCAGACCTGGTAATAAACTGCTATGGCGGCAAGCGTCAAAACCATGCAAATCAGAAACTGGTAGAAATAGTTGGGTCTATGGCGGGTTTTATTTGCGCGCTCATGAATCATGTATAAACTCTTGGCCATAACGAGATAAATATAATCAGTTTGAGAATAGCTTCAAGAAAAAACCTGAAAGGTTTTTAGGGTTTTTGCCCTTAGCGATAACTTTATTTATTATCCGGCATGATGTCAAGACGATAAGAAAGGCTAAATAGAAATTATTTCTTTTTATTTTCTGTGTCTTTGTTTTGGGATTCCTGTTTTTTGGCTATGGCAAGGTCAAGATTATTTCTTGCGGTCATGTAGTCCGGGGCGATTTTGAGGGCCTGGTTAAAATGTTCGACAGCCTCGTCAAATTTCCCCTGCTGGAAAAGTACCATACCGAAGTTATTATGGGCAACGGCATTTTGAGGCTGAATGAGGAGAACTTTTTCATACTCTTGGGCTGCTTGTGAGAGTTCGCCTTTAACTGCAAGGGCAGTTCCGAGATTGATATAGGCCTCGACGGTGCCTGGGTCTATTTCGAGGGCCCTTTTGTAACAGTGAATAGCCTCGTCAATTCTTCCTGCCTGGCGGAGGGCAAGTCCGAGGTTGTTGATGGCTTCGACATAATCAGGTTTGATTCGGACAGCCTCCGAACAGTGGTAAATGGTCTCATTCAATTTGCCCTGCTCGCGCAGAGACCCTGCTATGCAAAAGTGCGCTTCATAATTGTCTTTGGTCACATCAAGGGCGTGCTGAAACAAAGTCAGGCCGTTTTGCCAATAGCGAAGCTGAAAATGGGCATATATCGACATAGTTAAAATAATCAGCAGCGATGACAAAGTAAGCACGATTTTTTTATATTGCCATTTTGCCAGCAGGTCCGGCAGCCCCCAGGCAATGATAATGAACAGTCCGGTCAAAGTGATATAGCTGTAGCGGTCTGCCATGGCCTGGTCTCCTACCTGGACCAGACCAATGACAGGCACAAGAGTACCGAGATACCAAAACCAGCCCGTGACCAGGTATCGACGGTTTTTGGCGAAGCGAAGCACAAGAATTGTTACAGCCAGCACGGCAGCAGCTGATATTACAACATAAACAACATATAAAATCGATACATTCCGACTATGGAGCGGATAAAACATTGCCAGCCGGTCAGGCCAAATCATTTTAATAATATATTGCACATAAGAAGTAACGGCATTAGCAAGACGGACAGAGATGCTGCTATTTTCTATCGTGTGCACTGCTCCGCCCTTTTTTTGGGCAATGAAAGTAACTATGCACGATGCGAGGACCATCATAAACAGCGGAATCTTCTCGATGAGCAGATATGACAACGAACGCTTGGCGGGAAATCTTTCCAAAGGCCAATAATCCAGAAGTAAAAGCACGAACGGCAAAGTAACAAGCATAGGTTTTGACATCAAACCGAGAGCAAAAAATACGACTATTAACAAATAACCGGTAATCTTTGGACGATTGACAAAACGAACATAAGCCCACATCGTGAGCATCCAGAAAAAGATACTCAAAACATCCTTGCGTTCGGAAACCCATGCGACGGATTGGATATGGAGGGGGTGAAGGGCAAATAAAGCCGACACAAAGGCGCTCGGCCAAAGCATCTGTGTCATTTGTTTTAAAACAATAAAAAGAAGCAGAGTATTTGCAACGTGAAAAACCAGATTTGTAAAGTGATGACCGCCGGCGTCAGGGCCAAAGAGCCGCCAATCCAGCATATGCGAAATCCAGGTTAAGGGATGCCAGTTATTGCTGTAATCGGTGGAGAAGGCCCATTTGACGGCCTGGAGTGTTATACCGGCCTGGATGCTTGGGTTTCGGTAGACGTAAAAAGGGTCATCGTAATTAATAAAATCGTATGTCCAGACCCGGTAATAAACGGCTGCGGTCGCGAGCGTCAAAGCTATGCAAATCCAAAACTGGTGAAAGCGGTCGAGTTTACAGCGGTTTTTGTTCACATCGCTGCCCATTATGTCCGGAGTTTTGGTCATAAGAGTAAATATAGCGCATTTGAAAGAAGCTTCAAGAAAAAAGACCTGAAGGAGTTATGATGGCTGTT
>Ga0315286_10004835_pt1 | contig 12935 bp, 9 predicted proteins | sample YL17G10_0_MG_FD_205038 | JGI IMG/M metagenome (GOLD analysis project Ga0315286, IMG submission 205038) | Sediment microbial communities from Yellowstone Lake, YNP, Wyoming, USA - YL17G10_0 | ecosystem: Environmental > Aquatic > Freshwater > Lake > Sediment | place: USA: Wyoming | collected... | reverse complement strand
ACACGGGCACGCGCAAGGTGAACGAACAGATGGACTGGTTCGAAGACAACCAGAACATCTTCCCGCCCGCCATCTTCCGGGAGTACGGCAAGGACCCGGGACCCTGGGCGCCGCTGGCCAGCTTCTTCGAGATCTACTTCGTCCGCAACCGCCACAACCTGGACGGTCTCTCGCTGAACACGCCGGAGCGGGAGAAGGCGGCCTGGGCGATTCTCGAGAGCCACAACCCGGGCAGGCTTCCCTCCATCCGCGAAGTGAAGAGCAAGGCCAGACGGCTGTCTGCGCTCCTGGACGCGATCCTCGGCCAATTCGACGCCGAGTACGGGCCGGCCCATGACCGCTGCCAGGCGGATTACCGCAGGAGCGGGTTCCGGCTCTTTCATGAATGGATGGCGGTCCACTTCAAGCGCGTCTCAGGGCCGTACTCCTACTGGTCCAAGAAGGGCAAATAGCCGGGCGGGCGGCTTCGTCCGCCTGGCCGCGCTCGGCCCCGCCGAGATCACGCCGGCCGGCGCGTGGCCGCGGGCCTGGAGTCGGGTCGTGTGACGTGCTCCGCTCCACCGGACGCGCGACGCTTGACGACCCAGGCCGCCGCGCCCGGCGCGACATCCGCGCAAAGACCCTGCCAAATGGCCCCCCAACCGCGGGCTAATCGGCCCTCTGCGTAGACACCAACGACCGGCGATGCTTCCGGTAACGCCTCTGCTGCCCTTCCCCCCAGGGCTGTAGGGGCGTATTCATGTCCGGCTCGGCAGGGCGCGACGCTCCCGCGGGGGTCCGGGCCGGTCCCAGGCGACGGCCTCAGCGCATTGCCGCCGCCCCCGGGCGGCGACCAGCAGGGCCGTCCGCGCGCCGGGCCCGTGTACGCTTCCGAGCGCGAGTACCCGACTACGGCCACCCCGAAGGAGATCCCATGAGCATCTTCCGACGCCTGTTCGGAGGCGCGACGGAGCCCGAAGCGGGATTGGACCCGACGCAGGACGCGGCGCGCGACGCGGCCTCTGCCACGACGGCTCCCGGGACCGCCGCGCCTCGGCTGACCACTGCCCCGGCCGCGGATACCGAGACGGTCCGCCGGATCGTCTCCCAGCTGGAGGCACTTCCCCGGGAGCGGGCGCGCTACCTCGCCGCCGCCTCGTACGTGCTGGCCCGCGTGGCGAACGCCGACCTGGTGATGAGCCCCGAAGAGACCACGTTCATGGAGCGGACGCTGGTACAAGAGAGCGGGATCGGCGAGGCCGAGGCGGTCATCGTCGTCGAGGCCGCAAAGCAGCAGGCCCGCCTGTTCGGCTCCACGGAGGACTACCTGGTCACCCGCGAGTTCAAGGCGATCTCCAACCCGGAGCAGCGCCTCCGACTCCTCCGGGCGTGTTTCCTGGCGGCGGCCGCGGATACCTCGATCTCGTCCGCCGAGGGCGCATCGCTGAACCAGATCGCGAGCGAGCTCGATATCGACGCCCAGGAAGTCGCCGCGCTCCGGAGCGAGTTCGCAGACCGGCTGTCGGTGGTCCAGGCCCTGCGGGCGGCGCGCGCTGCCGACGTCGCCCGGGACTGACACGGCCCGCGGCCGACGCCGCCTCAGGCCGAGGCGCCGAGGACGTCGTCCCGGAGAAGGAGCTCGAGCGTGCAGATCTCGGGGCGGAGCCGGCGGCCCACGTCCGCCACGAGCTCCGCGTCGTAGGCGACACCCGAGCGCAACTCCATCGGCAGGGCAGCCCGGCCGTGCCCCTGCGGGAGGTACACGGTGACCCGGGTGCCGCCGGGGCGTGAGCGCAGCAGATCGCGGACGGTTGCCATTGCCGCCTGCAGGACCTCGGGCGCGATCCCTGCCCCGAACCGGACGTGAAGACGGCCGGCCGGCCCGGCCTCGAGCGGTACCGTGGGCTCCGCGGCGGATGCGAACGCGCGCGGGCGAGCCTCCTCGGGAAGCAGCGGCGCTTCGAAGTCCGGTGCGGCGGCCTCGAGGTCCGATGGCTCCGACGATCCGGGGAGTGGTTCCGGCGGCATCGCCCGATGGGCGCCGACGGCCCGATCGCCGGCCGCCTGCCCGCCTGCCACTTGCCCACCTGCCACTTGCCCGCCGTTGTCGCCGCCTGTCCCGAAACCGCTGCCGTTCGCGCCGGCCCCACGGGAGCCGCCGGCCCGGCCACGCCCGCGCGATCCACGCTCGCCGGCCGCAACCTCCGCCGCAAACGCCTCTTCACCGCGCGCCGCCGCGGCATCCCACTCCCAGGCCGCGTCCGCGAGCAGCGAGACCTCCTCGCCGCGGTGGTCGATCCGGCCGGCGACCAGGAGAATCACGCCCTCGTTCCACGTCCCGGCGGTCTGCTCGTGGAGCCTCGGGAAGACGACCACTTCGATTGCGCCCTGCAGGTCCTCCAGCGTGACGACGGCCATGGTGGCCTTCGACTTCGTGACGACCGTCCGGCTGCCCGTGACCACGCCGCCCACCACGACGCGCTGCCCGTCGAGCGACTCGTCCTTCAGGTCGCCGGAGTACGCGGTGACGAAGTGGCCGATCCGCTCCGCCACCTCGCCCAGCGGATGGTCCGAGAGGTAGAGACCCAGCAGCTCCTTCTCCCAGCGCAGCCGCTCGCGGGTGGGAACCTCCGGCGCGGCCGGCAGCGGCGCCTCGAGCGCGGCGGGCTCCGCGGCCAGGTCGAAGAAGCTGATCTGGCCCGAGGCCCGCTCGCGCTGGTCCGCCTGGGCGGTGGCCAGCGTGTCGTCGAGCGCGTCCAGCAGCCGGCCCGGGTGGCCGAACGCGCTGAGCGCGCCGACCTTCACCAGCGATTCAAGGACCCGCTTGTTCGTGAGCCGCAGGTCGATCCGGTCGCAGAAGTCGGCAAAGGATCGGAACGCGCCGCCCGCCTGGCGCGCCGCGATGATCGACTCGATCGCGCCCTGGCCCACGTTCTTGACGGCAAGCAGCCCGAACCGGATCGCGGGGCCCTCGACGGTGAACTCGAGGTGGCTGGCGTGGACATCGGGCGGCAGGACGGCGATCCCCATGCGCCGGCACTCGGCGACGGCCGCGGAGACCTTCTCCGCGTTGTCGCGGAAAGCGGTCAGGACGCTGGTCATGTACTCGACGGTGTAGTTCGCCTTGAGATACGCGGTCTGGTACGCGACCAGGCCGTAACAGGTGGCGTGGGCCTTGTTGAAGCCGTAGCGCTCGAACGGCTCGAACGCCGTGAAGACGGCGTCGATCGTCTCAGGCCGGACGCCCCGCTCGGCGGCCTGGGTGACGAACTTGTCCTTGAGCGACCGGAGGACCGAGGACTTCTTCTTCCGGATCGCGTAGCCCAGCGTGTCCGCCTCCGGCCCGGTGAAACCGGCCAGGGAGACCGCGGCGGCCATGATGTCCTCCTGGTAGACGAAGACCCCGTACGTCCTTACCAGGTAGGGCTCCAGCAGCGGATGGAGGTAGGTCACCGGCTCGCGCCCGTGCTTGCGCGCGATGTAGTGCGGGATGTTGTCCATGGGGCCCGGCCGGTAGAGCGCGACCATCGCCGCCAAGTCGTAGACCGACGTGGGCTGCAGCTCGCGGATGTAGCGCCGCATCCCCGCCGACTCCAGCTGGAAGACGCCGGTCGTCTCGCCCGATGCGAGCAGCCCGAAGGTCTTCGCGTCGTCGAGCGGGATCCGCTCCAGGTCGATCTCCACGCCGCGGTGCGCCCGGACCAGGTCAACCGCCTGGCGCAGGATCGTCAGGTTGGAGAGGCCCAGGAAGTCGAACTTGAGGAGCCCCAGGGCCTCCACCCCGTGCATCTCGCACTGGGTCATCGTGGCGTCCGAGTTGGTCGCCTTCTGGAGCGGCATCAGCTCCGTCAGCGGCTCGCGACTGATCACCACGCCGGCCGCGTGGGTCGACGCGTTCCGGGCCACTCCCTCCAGCTGCTTCGCGAAGTCGATGATCCGGCGGACCGGTGGCTCCGCCGCGTACATCTCGTGGAGCTGCGGGCTCAGCGCGAGCGCCTCGTCGAGGCGGATGCCCAGCTGGTTCGGGACCGCCTTCGCGATCCGGTCCACGTCCGCGTAACCGTGCCCAAGGACGCGCCCCACGTCCCGGATGGCCGCCCGGGCGAGCATCGTGCCGAAGGTGATGATCTGGGCGACGTGGTCGGAGCCGTACTTCTGGGTGACGTAGTTGATCACCTCCTCGCGGCGACCGTCCTCGAAGTCGACGTCGATGTCCGGCATCGTCACCCGGTCGGGGTTGAGGAACCGCTCGAACGGGAGCTCGTAGTGGATCGGGTCGAGGGGCGTGATCCCCAGGGTGTACGTCACGATCGAGCCCGGCGCGCTCCCCCGGCAGGTGGTCTGGATGCGCTGCTCCCGGGCGAAGCGGACGAAGTCGGCCACGATCAGGAAGTAGCCGGCATACCCCATGGAGACGATGATCCCCAGCTCGTAGTCCAGGCGTGCCTGCAACGCCGGAGTGACGTTCCCATAGCGCCGCGTCAGGCCGGCCTCGCACTCGCTGCGGAGCCAGCTCTCGGGTGTCTCGCCATCCGGCACCGGGAAGTGCGGGATCCGGAGCTGGCCCAGCGGCAGCCGGAGGTCCACCATCTCCGCTATCCGGCGGGTGGCCCGGATGGCGTCGAGCTGCCCCGGGAAGAGCGCCGCCATCTCCGCCGCGGACTTGAGGTAGAAGGCGTCCGTCTCGAAGCGCAGCCGCCCCGGCGTGTCGATGTTGCTGCCCGTTCCCACGCACAGGAGGACGTCGTGGGCCTCCGATTGGGCGCGATGGACGAAGTGGAGGTCGTTCGTGACCGCCAGCGGCAGGCCGACTTCCGGCGCCAGACGGAGCAGCTGCTCGTTGAGCCGACGCTGGAGCGGGATCCCGTGATCCTGGAGCTCCAGGAAGAAGTTGCCCGGGCCCAGGATCTCGCCGTACTCGCCCGCGAGCCGTCGAGCGGACTCCCAGTCGTCGATCTCGAGGGCCTTCGGGATCTCCCCGCCCAGGCAGGCGGACAGCCCGATCAGCCCCTCGCTGTGGCGCGCGAGGTGCTCGTGGTCGATGCGCGGCTTGTAGTAGTACCCGTCCAGGTGGGCGTCGGTCACCAGCCGGCACAGGTTCCGGTAGCCCACGAGGTCCTTCGCGAGGAGCACGAGGTGGAACGGCTGCGCGTCGGCCTTCCCCTCCTTGTCCCGCATGGAGCGCCGGGCGACATAGGTCTCCACGCCGATGATCGGCTTGATCCCCTTCGCCCGCGCGGCCTGGTAGAAAGCGACCGAGCCGTACAGCGCGCCGTGATCCGTCAGGGCCAGGGAATCGAAGCCGAGCCGCTCCGCCTCGTCCACGAGGTCGCCGATCCGGCCGAGCCCGTCGAGGAGCGAGAACTCGGAGTGGACGTGGAGATGCGTGAAATCGTTCGGGGCGATGGTCGTCACGGGAGGTCAATGGTAGCCCGACGGCCGGCGCCGACGCGGCGAACGGCCGCCCCGCGCGGCTTGCACGCGGATCATCGGCCGCCGATGGTCACATGAAGGGATCGCGCGATCCGCGCGTCGCGAGTGGGATCGGACTTCGCTCCCTCGGCGGGACCTTCAGCGGCGCCCCACGAGAAACCACGTCTCGACCGGGCCCTTGCCCTTCACCTCGACGATCCCTCGGCGTTCCAGCTCGAAGGCCTCGGCCAGCCGCTCCCGGGTCTCGGCAGTGACCTGGAGCCGGCCCGGCACGCCGGTCGACTCCATCCGGCTGGCCATGTTGACCGTGTCGCCCCAGACGTCGTAGATGAACTTCTTGAGGCCGATGACGCCGGCAACGGCCGGCCCCACGTGCATCCCAATCCGGACCTCGATCTCAGCGCCCGCGGTGTCCCGGAAGCGCGCGAGCTCCTCGATCATCGCGATTCCCATGTCGGCCACGTCGGCCGGGCCGGAGGGCAGCGGTGCGGCGCCGTCCGGCCTGGCCTCGCGCGGGAGCCCGCCGACGACCATGTAGGCGTCGCCGATGGTCTTGATCTTCTCGAGGCCGTGGCGTTCGGCGAGCTCGTCGCACATCGTGAAGAAGCGGTTCAGCAGATCGATGACCTCGACCGGCGAGAGGCGCGCCGAGAGCGTCGTGAATCCCACGACGTCGGCGAAGAGGACGGCCATGTCGTCGAACCGGTCCGCGATGACGGCCTCACCGCCGCGGAGCCGCTCGGCGATCGAGGACGGCAGGATGTTGAGCAGGAGGCGCTCGTTGGCGGCGCTGAGGGCCTCGACCTGGCGGGCGGCGGTGATGTCCGTGCCGTACACGTTGATCGCGTCGTACTCGTACATCGAGACCACCCGGAGGCGGAAGACCCGGCCTTCGGCCTCTACCTCGAGGGTCGGGTGAGCGGGGTCGTCCCCGGCGGCGGCGATCCGCGCGAACACCGTCGGGTCGAGCTCAGCCCCGACCTCGACCCCGAGCGCCTGCTGGACAAGCGCGCTGGCCGGGTTCGCAAACGTCACCTTCCCGGTGCGGCTCAGGCGGAGCACCGGGTTCGGGTTCTGGGCGGGGATACGGTCGATCGCCTTCTCGGCGGTGAGCTCGGTCCCGTAGAGGTTCACGAAGTCGAACTCCGGGATGAGCACCGGTGCCAGCCGGAACGTCCGGCCGCCCTCGGCGGGAACCTCCGGCGGAGGCGCGGGAGGATCGGCCAGCGCTGCCCGCAGCTCAGCGAGCAGCCCGTCCGGCACGGGCGCGCCGACCTCGAGGCCGAGTGCCCGGGTGATCGGCAGACTGGCCGTGTTGGCGTACGTGAGCTGGCCGGCCGGGCTCATCCGGAGCACGGGGTTCGTGTTGCGGTCCGGGAACCGGGCGACCACCTTCGCCGCAGTGATGTCTGTGCCGTAGACGTTGTACGCGCCGAGCTCCGGGATGTGGACCGAGAGGACCGCGAACGTGCGGCGCCCATCCGTCGCCTCGAAGGTCTCGGGTGGTGTCGCCGCGGCCGCCGCCCGGATCCGCAACAGGGTCGCCTCGTCGAGGGTGGCCCCGACCTCGACGCGGAGCACGGCCCGGACGGGCGCGCTCGAGTCGTTCGCGAATGTCATCCGGCCATCCTCGGTGATCCGCATGACCGGATTCGGATTCTGGCCCGGGAACCGGTTGATCGCCGCGATCTCGCGCTCGAGGAGGGCCGTCGTGGCCGCACTGCTCCGGCGCTCCAGCCGCAGGGCGATGACGCTCGAGAGGAGCGACACCAGGAACGGCACGAGATAGGTGACCGCGATCGGGAGCCCCGACTCAGGCCCGATCGTCCCGGTCCTGATCGCATCGCCGTGGTTCACGAGCGTCAGCAGGGTCCCGACACCAAGGCTCGTGAACACGGCGCGCACGAGCACCCCGCGATCAGCGGCGATGCGGTACCAGGGCGGGGATGCCGGCACGAGATGTCTCCACGGTTGCGAGCGCGAACGGCCCGGCGCGGTCCGCACCAGCCTACGCGATGGCGGCAGGTTTCGAGCGCAGACCGCGAGGATCCCTGGCTCGACCGGGGCGGCGGCCCTGCCGGCCGACTCGCGAGGCTGCCGATGGCGCTGCCGGCCGACTCGCGAGGCTGCCGAGCCCATCGCGCAGGTCCGCGCGTCCTCCCGCTTCCCGCAATCGGCGAGGACGTGGATCTGCTCCTCCGCAGGGCACCGGCGGCCCTCTCGCCGCGACCTGGATCGACCGGGGGACTCGGGCGCGCATCGACAGGTCGCGGAGGTTCTCGCCAAGAATGGGTGGCGCTCCGGCTTCGGCGTGATGCCAACCACGACGCCGCCGTGCGGCTGTGGACGCCCGGCCTGCCGATCCTGACGACGAATCACGTCGGCGAGACGTGGACGTTCCTGAGCCGTCGCGACGGGCATCCGCCGGCGGTCGCGTTCCTCGCAGCGGTCGAGCCGACCCTCTGGCTCTCCGTCGTGCACGTCGAGGAAGAGACCGAGCGCGAGGCGCGGGCCTGGCTCACACCCCACGTCCGGCCCGCACTCGATCTCGACGATCTCCGCGCCATGCGGGCCCACCGCTTCGCCGAGCGCCCCGAACCGTACGGGGACGAGCAAGGGCCGGCGGCGACATGATCGAGCTCTTCGACACCAGCGCCCTCATCCTGGCGGCGAGGCACGCTGGCGTGGCAGGAGTGCTCCGCGAGGCGATCGGCGCGGGCGGCCTGGCCGTCACCGACCTCGTGATCCTCGAGTCCCTCAATGGCGCGCGTAATGTCGCCGAGTACGACCGGTACGCCTCGAGTCTCGGCGCGGCGCAGCGACTGCGGACCGAGCCTGCGGACTGGGACCGCGTCCTGCAGGTCCACCGCCTGCTGGCGGCCTCCGGCCCGGGCCACCGGCGACCCGTGCCCGTGCCGGACCTGATCATTGCTGCAGTCGCGGAGCGACACGGGGCGACGCTCGTCCATTACGACGAGGGCTACGTCCGGATCGCCGCGCTTACCGGGCAGCCCGTCCGCTGGGTCGTGGCGCGCGGATCCGCCTGACGCTGCCCCGCGCCCAGCGTCGCTGGCCGGCTGGTGCGCCGCCGCGCAGTTCCAGCCTGGGATGCATGATCGTCAGACCCCGGGCGACACGGTCCGAAGACCCGCCAGTCGGGCAGCAGCGGCCTGGCGCTCGTCGTAGGTCACGAAACCGTCGAGGGGTGCGAGGTCGATGGCTGCGGCAACGTGGATCGCGTCCAACGCACGAAGCGCGGGCTCCGCGAATGCCCCAGCCTCCAGGAGCAGGGCGCGTTCGAGCGGCAGCAGGGCAACCCCATCGAGGGCCTCACCGGCGCGGTCCATGAGGACGTCCAGGGCCAGTCGCGGGTCACGGGCCGCGGCACGCCGGATGGCCCGCGGCACCTCGGTCAGCACAAGCTCGCTCGAGACGATGTCGGAATCGGCCAGGAAGGCCCGCAGCGCATCGCTCTCGGGTTCGTCCCTCACCAGCTTGACGAGCGCCGATGCGTCCACGTAGAAGAGCGCCACGGCTCAGCGCTCGCCGCGGATCTCGTCGAGGGCGCGGCTCAGCGCATGGGGGTCGCCATCCATCCGCAGCGGCGGCGGCAACCTGCGTCGTATCGGTCGCGCGACACGCCCCTCGGCGATCAGGCGGTCGAGCGCTTCGCCGGTGCTGGGAGCCGGGCCCAGCTCCGCAACGACCCTGTTTCGGTCCGTCACGAGCAACCGCTCGCCGTTCTCGACGCGACGCAGGTAGCGACTCAGGTTCTGGCGCAGCTCGGCGATGCCGACGGTGTTGTCCATGTACATGAAGGTAGCACATCGCGCGGCTCCGAGTCTCACGCCCGGCACGCGGCGCTCCGTGAGCGAGCCGACCGGACGTCGCCGACGCGGGTCGGGTCCTCGGTGAGGTGGATCGTCCGGGGCTCGCTCCCGTCGGGGGCCGCCGCGATCACCGGGCCTCGGCGCCTGGTGGCACTCGGCTCGGCTCCGGTGCCGACGCTGACGCTCGAGGGCGGGCTGGCGGGTGGGTTGGCGCCGCTGCAGGGGGCGATTGCAGGCGCGGGGGTCGCGAGGCAGGCGGCCACGAGGCCCACCCGCGTCGCCCGAACCGGCTGGCCAGTGTCATGCGCCTGGTGGCCGTCAAGGATCCGCTCCCGGGTCGTCCAGCTCGGCCGCGCCGTTGCCGCCGCTGGGGTCTCGGAACCCGCCATGAGGACGCGGCGCGCAAGCGTCACGCGAGGAATCGCGTCGATCATCGCAGAGGATCGGTTGACGGTCGCAAACAGCTCGTGCAGGACCTGGGTACTGAGGAGCCCCTCCCGGGTGCGCCAGAGGTCGGACAGGATCGCCCGGGCGACCGTCGACTTCTCGGGTTCATGCCGGTCATAGGCATAGAGGACGATGTTCGTGTCGACGAATGTCCTCATCGCTCGTACACCGAGTCGCGGGCAGGGTAGGGGCTGCCACCGAGGTCGTGCCCGCGATCGAGCTCCGCCAGGGCATCCTGCATCGCCCGGTCGTAGTCGTCGTCCTGCCGCGCGAGGAGGTCGATCTGCTCGGTCAGCAGCCGGCTGATGGAGCTCCCGCGCTTCGCGGCAGCGACCCGGGCCTTCTGCTCGACACCGTGAGAAGGGCAGCCCCGGCACTCCGCGTCAGTCCGGGAGGGCGCTCGCGGCCGCGACCAGCCGATCTGCGGCGGCCTGGAGCCGGGCGGCGGTCTGGGCGTCGACCGCCCGCTTGTCGACAAGCTCGGCGATCTGGCCGGCCAGCGTCTTCGCCTCGTCGCGCGCCGTCATCGGATCGCGGTGGACGAGCGCCCGGTCGAACTGGGTGAGGCGGCTTTCGAGATCCTTCGCCTCGCGCACGTTCAGGCCGCCGTGTCGCTCGTCGGTCGCGATCGCCACCCGCATCCCTTCGCTCGCCTCGCGGGCGTTGCCGTAGGGATCCACGGCCGCTGTCGGCGGCGGAGAGGGCGTGGGGGACGGCGTTGGAGCGGCCGTGGGAGGGGCCGTCGGAGTGGCGGTCTGTGGCGGGCTCGCGGGCGTCGAGGGACTCGAGCCGGAGCCGCTGCCGGGGGACGAGGGCGACGCCGTCGCACTCGGCCCACCGGATCCAAGGACCAGGAAGGCCCCCAACCCGAGAAGCACGGCGACGACCAGGATGCCCACAGCCGCGACCATCCGTCGATCCCGCCGCGGCGTGGGGGCGACGTTCGTGGCTGCACGCGGGTGTCCGCGGAACGGCAACACGGTGAGGGTGGTCGCGTCGTATGGCGCCACCCAGGCAGGCCGAGCCCGCCAGCGCTCGAGGCCCGCGGCGAGCGCCGCCCCAAGCTCGATCGCGGCAGGCCGCTGAGACGGCTCGCCGGCGAGGGCACGCGCGATCGTCCGGTCGAACGCTGAACCGAGACCGGGCACCAGGGCGGAGACGGGCTCGACCACCCGGACGCTCGCCGCCACGATCTCGGTGACGCTTCCGGCGGGACGAGGAAGCCTGCCGGTCAGGCCCAGGAAGGCGATGACCCCGAGGGCATGCACGTCACCGGCGGGGCTCGCCGGCGCGCCCGCTAGCTGCTCCGGAGCAAGATAGGCGAGCGTACCGACCGTGGTCCCGATTGCGGTCAGCTCGCTGGGACCGGCGGCGGCGATCCCCAGGTCCGCGATCCGTGCCCGGCCGTCGGACAGGAGGACGTTCGACGGCTTGAGGTCACGGTGGACGATCCCCCGGGCGTGGAGCGCGTCGAGACCGGCCGCGACGTCGACAAGGATCGGAACGAGGCGATCCGGGGGGAGCGCCCCGGTCTCCGAGGCGGCAAGGAGATCCGCCAGCGAGCCGCCGTCGCTCAGGTCCATGACCAGGAACGGCTCTCCAGAGGTCCCCGGGCCACCGTGGCCGACGTCGTGGACGGCAACCACGTTCGGATGGCTGACTGCCGCGAGCACCCGCGCCTCGCGGTCGAAGCGCGCGGCGATGACGGGGTCCGTCGCGTGGTGGGCGAGCAGCACCTTCACCGCGACGTCGCGATCGAGCCGCAGGTCGCGCGCGCGAAAGACCGCCGCGAACCCACCCGACCCGATCCGGGCGTCGAGGCGGTAGCGCCCGGCCAGTCTCTCGCCGATGCTTGGCACGCCCCGAGGGTACCTGATGCGTGGCGGCCGGATGCCCGAACTTCCCGGACGCCGATCCGGGCGAGGATCGCCGCGCCGCCCGGTCAGCCGCCGCGATTGGCGCCGAGATCGGAACCGACCGGCTGGCGCCTACCGATGGCCGTCCGCCATCCGCACGGCCTCCGGTCGCCGGCGCAGCCGTGACATGGCGATGATGCCCACCAGCGGTCCGAGGGCCAGTAGTCCGAAGGCGATTCGCCAGCCGTTCGCGTCAGCGGGCCCCAGCAGGCCGACCGCGAAGATCGTCACGCCGGTCAACAGGAATCCGAGCGCGGTCTGGATGGCGAGCGCGGACCCGGCCGTCCCGGGTGGCGCGAGCTCGGAGACGGCCGTCGAGAACTGCGCCGAATCGGCCACGACCGTCACGCCCCAGATCACGCCCACCGCGACGGTGAGCGCCGGCGCGGCGCCGAACAGCAGGCCGACCACGATCGCGCACGAACCGGACGCCGCCATGGCGATGATCGTCACCGTCGTTCGTCCCAGCCGGTCGGCGAAGATGCCCGCCGCCACGCAGCCGACGCCGCCGGAACCGACGATCGCGAACGCGGCCAGGCTCGCGGTGGTGGGATCGTCCGCGCCGGCCGCCACGAAGCTGGCGGCGACGAACAGCGGCACCCAGGTCCACATGGCGTAGAGTTCCCACATGTGGCCCAGGTAGCCAAGGTTGGCCAGTCGAACGGCCGGCTCACGGAAGGCCGATCGCGCGACATCGAAGCTGAAACGCGGAGCCGGGACGTCCCAGGGGCCGTTCGATGCGCCGGAGAGGACGAGCAGACCGCCGAGGATCCCCACCCCGCTGGCCGCCCCGACGGTCACGTGCCAGTCGAGTCCCTGGCTTGCCCCGAGTGCCCGCAGCAGGTACGGCAGTGCCGATCCCACCGTGAGCGCGCCGACCAGGACGCCGATCGCCAAGCCACGCTCGCGGCGAAACCAGCCGGCGAGCAGCTTGAGCCCGATCGGGTAGACGCCCGCCAGGGCCAGCCCCGTGACAACCCGGAACGGCAACGCGGAGGCGGCATCATGGGCCAGAAACGCGAAGCCGAGATTGGCAGCCGCCGCCAGGAACGCCCCGGCGGAGAACAGGATCCGCGCCGGCAGCACATCGGCCGCGGCCGTCACCGCGAGCCCCAGCGCTCCAGCGACGAACCCGAGCTGGACCGCGATCGCGAGGGTCGGAAGTCCAAGGCGGTCGAGGTTCCAGTCGGTCGCGAGCAGCGGCGCCACCGCCGACGCGCTGAACCAGGGGGCCATCGCGAGCAGCTCGCCGGCCGCCACGATCGCCAGCAGGCGCCAGCGCCGGGGGTCTTCAGCCGGGTGGGAGGCCGGGTCCATCGGGACGCATCGT
>Ga0315286_10004834_pt1 | contig 12936 bp, 6 predicted proteins | sample YL17G10_0_MG_FD_205038 | JGI IMG/M metagenome (GOLD analysis project Ga0315286, IMG submission 205038) | Sediment microbial communities from Yellowstone Lake, YNP, Wyoming, USA - YL17G10_0 | ecosystem: Environmental > Aquatic > Freshwater > Lake > Sediment | place: USA: Wyoming | collected... | reverse complement strand
TGACACGCGACACAGTATCTACGGCGGTTCACCCGACGGCCAGCCGCGCCAGGCTGAAGGTGAGGCTCAACGGCTGGTCGCTGGGGCGGAACGAGTACTCCAGCCGAATGCGGCCATCGGGCAGCCTGACCTCGCCGACGGGGTCGCGCACGCGATCCCACCTTCCCTCCATATCGCGCGCGTACACTAGCCACCAGCCGGCCGGGAACGTGACTTCGGCCTCGAGCTGTGTCTGATGGGGCGCGATGGTTAGTGTGAAGTCGAGCAGCCGCCGTTCTTGGTCCAGCCGGGTGCGGCAGGTGACCTGAGCCGACCCGGGCTTGAGTTCGAGCTGTCCCCCGGCCAGGCTCACCCGGCCTTCAGCGTGCCGGAAGAGCGAGAGCGCCGTCACCTCGGCCTCGCCGCCTGTCGCCTCGCCGAAGCGCGCGGTGAGGTCGAAGTCAGCGTCAGGGAATGGCGCCGGCTTCTCTCGCATCGGCGCGAGGCATGACATCAGATCGTTGACTACCCGGTCGGTGTCGAGGTAGACGTGCCCCTTGTTCTGCACCCAGAGCTGAGGCGGACCGGACCAGTCGCGCACCCAATAGTCAGCAACCTGTCGCCAGCCTGCGGGCGGGCGGCTGCGCGAGATGATGATGGCTGAGTTCCCGGCTGGCGGCTTGCCGGGATAGGCGTGGATGCGGAAGACCGAGTTGCGCTGGCGCGCGAGTTCGAGCGCGACGCGCGCCGCGTGTTGTGGGGATGCCTGGTGGAGGACGAGCACCTTGCCGAAGTCCTTCAGCAGCCGCTCGCCATCGAATGGGGGTGCGAGCGCTGCCCGTCGGACTTCAGCCAATGGCCTCGGCGCTAACGACACCTTCCCCGATGACTCCTCGCGGGTGAACAACGCCTGCGTCAGGCCCGCCAGCAGCACGGCCGAATCCCAGAGGCGGCGCTTCTCGCCTCCCCAGGCGGTGTCGTGCATGTCGTGGTACTCCCAGACGCAGCCGGTGGCGGAGGCGAAGTCCAGCACGCGCTTTGCCAGCTCGGGGGCGAAGGTGGGGCCGCCGTTGGCGGCGGCCCATAGCACATAGCCGGGCGTCCCGCCGCTGATGGTGGCGCTGCGGGCATGGGTGCGGATGCCGCGCTCGAAGTTCAGCCGGCTCCATGCCGCGCCAAGCCCGGAGGAAATGCGCGGGTCGCTCGCCGGCAGCACCCCGAGGATGGCGGCGCGCGCAAGGACCTCGGGGCAGAGCGACAGGTCCTGCGATCCATCCGCGCCGAGGCCCGTCGCGAACCATCCATCTTTCGTCACGAACCGGTTCAGCGCGTTGCGGGCGCGGGAGGCGATGCTGCGATAGACAGCCGCGCGCTTCGCGTCACCGATCCGCGCTGCAAGGCCGGCCCCATACTCGGCAGAGGCGATGAGAAGCCAGGAGTTGTCGAGCATCGCGTCCAGCTCGCGCGCCGGCGCGGCGAGGAGCCACGTCTCGTCGCCGTTCATCGGCTGAAGGCCCGAGCTGGGCACCGCAGCCGCGTCGAGGCACGCTCTCACCATCTCCCAGTAGGCCTTGCCGTCAGCGCCCCCCATGCGCTCGGCATCACGCACCATGAGCACGAGGTAGTGGGGCAGCTCCACGCCGTGGTAGCCGTAGGCGGTCGAGCCTCGGGTGGCGATGTCGTAGTAGGAGGCGATGCCCGATGCCTTCCATGCCGCATGGAAGAAGCCGAGGTTGAGCTTCGCCTCATCCTTGTAGCCGAGCTCGAGCAGCGCGCGCTGGACCCAGTAGCTGTCACGCACCCAGGCGCGGTCGTGGGGGTAGCGGAGCGAGCCGGTGTGGATGGCCGCCGAACCGATGTGGCTGCGCACCAGGCAGAGGAGCGAGTCGAGCAGATCATCGGTCCGCTCGTCGCCCGTCTTCAGTGATGATCTAGCGCACCATGCCTCCCAGTCGAGCTTCGTCTCGTCGAGCAGCTCAAGCAGACGAGGCACGGCCGCGCGCGCCTGCTTGACCTGTGCCTCGAGCTTGCTCGGGTCCTGCAAGCCCACGAGCAGCAGCGCAGCAGAGGCGCGCTCGCCCGGGTCAATGCGACCAACCGATAGCTGGATATGCTCCTCGCGCAGGCTCAGTGCTGCATCGGAGACGAGGGCGAGCTTGTCGCCGACCCGGAAGGCGTGGTCGTCGAGGCGGTGCTGTTCACCCTGTGTCATCGTCTTCAGCAGCAGGTTCACCCGCCGCAGGCGCTTGCCCGTGTTCTCGATCACGAACCAGCGGCAGAGGAAGTTGCTGTCCTTGCCCATCGGAGCGAAGTCAACGATGGTGACATTCAGGTCATCGCGCTTCGACTCGGATACCGCGATCGAGGTGTGTCTGATGCGGCTGAGCGTCTGCTCGGGGAAGCTGGCGAGAGGCACGGGCTGCTTTGCCGCTTGTCTGGAAATGCCCTTGCCTCTGGCGAGGATGCTCACGGTGAGGGGTTTGGCCATTGGCCGAACGGTGCGCTCGTCCGCCCAGAAGACATCGAGGGAGGTCAGGTCATCGGGGTTGGCCCCGATGGCGGCAAAGACGTTGGGACTGCCGAGGGTGAGGCCGTCAGGGCTTGGCGGCCGCTGTGGGGTCGCGCCGGTGTGCCTGAAGGTGTGCCAGGAGGAGAGCTGCTGCTTGGCGAGCCAGGCGGAGAGAGCGGCGGCCTGCTTGGCGCCGGTCGGCGGGCGGCCGGCACAGCCGGAGAGCACGCCAAGAAGAATGCAAGCAAGCGTAAGTTTGAGCGCCGATTTCATGGTTGTGCCACCATTGCCTACGAAATGTAGCGCGGCCGCGGTACGAAGTCAACGAGGCCCGGTTTGCAGACGAGGCGGCGTGCATAGGTCATCCGACGACTGCTGTCGAAGAAGCCGCCAGCGCGCGGGGCCTGACAACGATGATGCCAGATCGTCCGGACGGGGAGCGGCAGGTTGGGGCACAGGAAGAGAGAGGCGAGATCACGGCACCCGTCGTGATCGTCGCTGTTGCGCTGCTTGTCGTCGTCGGCGTGGTGGGTTTCTGGCTGGATTGCTACTACCGGGCATCATATCGGTTTGGGGCGGGGGTCCCGGCTTCGGGTCCGTTCGCGCTGCTGTTCCTGCTCGCGCTGGCGGCGCAAGCTACCAACCTGCGCCGCTCTCTCCGACGGGTGGGCCTGAGCCGGAAGCGGCTTCTCGCGATCTACATGATCGTGCTGGTGGGCGCGCCGGTGATCTCCTACAAAGTGATGGAGAGCGTGCTCGTGCACGCCACCGTCCAGCGCTACCTGGGGATGACCAAGAACCTGCTCTGGCAGGACACATTCCTCAACCAGGTCCCCTACTGGCTGGCGCCGACGGACTGGGATGCGGTCGAGGCCTTCTACCACGGAGAGAGCACAGTGCCATGGGCGGTGTGGTGGACGCCGCTGCTGGTGTGGTGCTCGTTCATGGTGGCGCTGGCGGTATGCTCGCTATGCCTCATGCTGCTGGTGCAGCGCCAGTGGATCTCTCACGAGCGGCTGGCGTTCCCGCTGGCGCAGGTGCCGCTGCTGACGGTGGCGGAGTCGGAGGAGGGATACAGGCGGCACGGGGCGAGGCTGTCAAAGGCCCCGCTGTTCTGGCTGGGCCTGGGGGTGTCGTTCGGGGTGACGGCGTTGGTGACGGTGTCGCGGTTCGTGCCGGCGATTCCCGCCATCCCGCTGGGGCCGATTACGGTGATGGAATGGCATCCGACCGGCGCGCTCGCGGGGCTCGATGAGCTGAACCTGGTGCTGTGGCCGTGGCTGATTGCGATCGCCTATCTGATCCCCAAGGATCTGGCGTTCTCGTGCTGGTTCTTCTGGTTCGTGCGGCTGGGCCTGCACGTGATCGCTTTTGCGGCCGGCGCGACGCCGCAGCGGCCGGCCTGGCACTGGGTGAGCGAGTTCCCGGCGCCGCTCTTCCAGGGGACGGGCGCGCTGCTGGCGATCTCGGCCTTGTCGGTATGGTCGGCGCGGCACCACCTTGGGCGGGCGATACGCATCGCGCTGAGCCGCGAATCCGGACGGGCAGACGCGGGGGAGCCGGTGCCGTACCGGTGGAGTCTGATCGGCTTCGTGGTGTCGTTCGCGTTCCTGGCCTGGATCTGCTGGCTCTCGGGCTGCCGGCTTTCGGTAAGTGTCGTGCTGATCGCGGTCATACTGATCTACTACCTGACCTGGTCGAGGCTGCGGGCGGAGACGGGGCTGGGGTTCTTCCCTTTCCCGCTGTTCATCCATCAGTCCATCGTGGTGCCGCTGGGCACCGCGGTCTTCCGGCCGCGGGAGATGGTGATGATACTGGCGACCCACTGGTCCTACCACGGGGGAGGGGACAGCTTCGAGATGGTGGGCGGGAACGCGCTCGAATCCATGAAGATCGGCGATGCCGCCGGCATCCGGATGCGGCCGGTGGTGCTCGGCATGGCCGCCGGATTCCTGGTCATCGTGGTCGTCGGAGCATGGATAACGCTGACGGGGATGTACCGGTACGGCTTCCTCAACACTGGGCCGAGGGGGATAGAGCACGAGCTCAACGTCTACAGTTGGTCATTGCAGGAGTACTTCCAGAGCCCCGCCGGGAGCGATGTCGCGGGGACGATTGCGATGGGGGCGGGAGCGCTGGTCACGATCTTTCTGGGCGCGATGAGGCTGCGGTTCTGGTGGTGGCCGTTCAACCCCATTGGGTATCTGGCGGCCCATACCTGGGTGATGTACATGTACTGGTCGCCGTTCTTCATCGGGTGGCTGGGGAAGTCGCTGGTGACGCGCTACGGGGGGTTGCGGCTCTACCGGCAGACGATGCCAATCGCCATCGGGTTCATCGCGGGCGATCTGCTGAACGATTTGCTGTGGGGGATCATCACGCTTGTCACCGGGACGCCGTTCCGGCCAGCGTCCGTGTGGTGAGGCGGAGGCAGTGGATGCGGGCCCGTTCTCTGCTATGACGTGAAGTTCACACCCAACTTTGGGGCGTGAGCCAAAGCGGCCTCCCGATCCTGAGACCGGGAGGCCGCGTTCCCCTCGCCTCGTTAGTGGGCCAGTCTAGCGGAGAAGTCGGGCGCTGCTGTAGCGTCCGACGAGGATGATCTCGTCCTGCCCCTCTATCTCGTCACCGTCGTAAGTGGCGCCCGTTAGGATGGCGACCCCGTCCTGAAGCTGTGCTGGGTCGAGCGATTGGTTGTCGAACTGCACTATGAGGTCGAGGAGGCCGTCGCCGTCCACGTCCTCGGTGTGAACCATCCACTTGGCATGCTTGCCGCCGCTCACTGCAACCGGTGCGCCTGAGAGCAGCAGCGTCGCCGGGTCGAGCTGGGTGGCGTCGAACTCCTCGGTCGAGAACACCGCGACCGGCAGCACTCCATGGGCGTTGAGGTTGATCGGGTCGGGCTCGCCGTCAGGCTTGACATCCATCTCGACCTCGATCGTGGTTTCCGGCTCCCATAGTGCGATGTCATCGAAGTAGACGACATTGGAGAAGGCGGAAGACGTCGGCGAGCTGACGCCCCACTTGTCGAGGACGATGGTTCCCCAGAGAGCGTCCTGGAATTGGCGGGGCATGATCGGCACGTTCTCGGCGACGAGAAGGTCGTTGACCCAGAGGTCGGCCAGCGATGACTCGAAGTCAAGGTCGGCCTGGACCTTGTACCATTGGCCGCGCACGCAGGAGCCCAGGTCCACGGCGCTCTGCCCGTAGAAGCTGATCCGCCCGGCCTTGGCGTCGAGGACGAAGGAGTTATACATGGGGCCGGTCCGGTCGAACATGCTGTAGATACTCATCATGCCCACGCGCCCGCTCCAGCCATTCCGCCCATCGGCGCAGATCGAGGCCTGGTAGCTGAGATGATCGGGAACCGTGTCCAGGGGGATGCAGTCGAGGCGGGCCGACCAGGGCCAGCTGTCAAGCCGGAAGGAGCCGACGCCGGTGTGTGCGGAGGACTGGGTGACGTAGGCGCTCTTGCCGGGAATGAGCACGTACCAACCGTCGGCGGTCGGGTAGGCGCCATTGGGGAAGGACTCGAAGCTCTCCTCGAACGGCAAGGGGGCGGCGCAGGCCCACGGGACCACACCGAGTGCCAGGATCAGAAACAGCACAGCGACGAAAAGCACTTCCCGTCTGTCCATTGGTCTGCCTCCCAAAGAAACAGTCGCGAATGCGCGGGCCGCCGCCTGCAAGATGGTTATTCCATGAGGGGCCTGCCGTTCGGAGGAAACAGGTTGCGGCATAGGCAGCGCCGGGTCGCGGTTGACAGGGCGGAATGCCGCTTCCTATACTCCTCCAGCCCCCGAGTGGGCGCTCGGAGCCATGCAGTGGCAGACACGCTAAGCGTCAGCGTCATCCTTCCCACCCACAACCGCCCCCGGTTGCTGGCCGAGGCGGTTGGCAGCGTCCTCGCCCAGCAGCGCCAACCGGAGCAGCTCATCGTCGTTGATGACAGCAGTACCGGCGAACCAGCGCGGGTGTTAGAAGGGCTCGGGCGGCCCTGCACCGCGGGTGTCACCGTGATCCGCGGGCCTGGCCGGGGTCCGGGAGCGGCCCGCAACGCAGGCCTTCGGGCAGCCCAGTGCGACCTGGTGGCGTTTCTGGATGACGATGATCTGTGGCATCCGCGCAAGCTCGAACTGCAGCTGCCCGCGTTTGAGCGGGCGCCATCGCTAGGGGTGTTGGGCACGACCGCAGCCGGGGGCCCCGGGCTTCCGCAGACCGGGTCGGCACAGGCCGGGGCCTCGCGGGGGGGCCGGCTGCGCGCGGTAGCGCTGGGCTCGCTGGTGAGGGCTAACCGGCTGGTGATGTCGAGCGTAGTGGCGAGGCGGGCATGCCTTGAGGGGTGTGGGGGCTTCGATGAATCGCTGGCGCTGGCGCAGGACTGGGATCTGTGGCTGCGGGCCGCGCGTAACTGGCAGGTGGCGGCGCTTACTGTGCCGTTGGTGTGCTATCGGCGGCACAGTGGGCAGAGAAGCGCCGACGCGGCGGCGATGCGCTGGTGGGAGGGGGAGGTGCTCCGGAGAGCGCTGGCGCGAGGGCTGCCAGGCCGGCGGTTGGAGGGGATTGCGAGGCGCAGGCTGGCCTGGTCGCATCTCCGGTTGGGTAGACTTCTGTCGGGCGTTGGTGAGGCCGAGTTGGCGAGAGAGCAGTTCAGAGAGGCGACGGCGCTGTGTCGGTGGAGCCCCCTGGCATGGCTGGGGCTGGTGCGATGCGGCCTCGCCGCGCGGGCACCCGCGAGGGCGAGGCCGTGAACCGGCGCACGCCCGAATGGCTGGTCCCCCGTGCGCCCAAGCGGGCTGCGCTCGAGCGCCTCAATCAGACCTTCGGCAGCATGGGGCTGCACACGGTCTGCCAGAGCGCTCGATGCCCGAACGTGGGCGAGTGCTTCGGCAGAGGCACGGCGACTTTCATGGTGCTGGGGGATTCATGCACCCGCGACTGTCGGTTCTGCGCGGTACGACACGGTCAGCCGGATCGCCCCGACCCGGATGAACCGCGTCGCGTCGCCGAAGCCGCGGCGATGCTGGGGCTGGGCCACGTCGTGGTGACATCGGTCACGCGGGACGATCTCGCCGACGGCGGCGCTGGCCATTTCGCCGCCACTATCCGGGCCATCCGCGACCTTCTGCCGTCAGCGCGGGTCGAAGTACTCGTGCCCGATTTCGGCGGAGACGGCGCCGCGCTCCGGGCGGTGATGGAGGCCGCGCCAGATGTGCTGAACCATAATGTGGAGACGGTGCCACGCCTCTACCAGCAGGTCCGCCCGCAGGCCGCCTACCGGCGCTCGCTGCAACTGCTCGGCCGGGCCGGGGAGATGTCGCCGGGAGCGATCACGAAGAGCGGCCTCATGGTCGGTCTGGGCGAGACCGAAGGCGAGGTGCTTGCGGTGCTTGGCGACCTGCGCGAGGCAGGGGTATCAGCCGTCACCATCGGTCAGTACCTCCAGCCGACGCGAGAGCATCTGCCGGTCGCCGAGTTCATCCCGCCCGCCCGCTTTGGGGAATATGCAGATAGGGCGCGGGAGATGGGATTTCGGGCAGTGATGAGTGGGCCGCTCGTTCGCAGCTCCTATCATGCTGCCGATCTGCTCAGCGCCGGCGACAGAAAGACAGCGCCCGGCCGCTAGGAAACCATGCGCAAGTTCGCCCGACGACTGCCACTGCTCGCCATCCTCGCGCTCATCGCCCTGGCCGCGATCGTGCTTCTCCAAACTGGGCCGCTCGCCGAGCACGTCCGCAAGGTCGTCCAGACAGAGTTGGGAAAGCAGCTCGGGCGACCGGTGTCTATCCGCAAGGCATCGGTGACGGTAACGGGGGCGGTCGTTCTCCGGGACGTGGTCATCAAGAACAAGGACGGCTCTCCTCTGCTCAAGGCGCCGGTGATGGAGGCGCGGGTCGGAGGCCTCCGCAACGCGCTCCGTGGGAGCGCAGGTGTCGAGGTCCGCTCGGTCTACCTCCGGCGGCCGCAGCTCGACCTTGTTCGCAGGCCCGATGGAAGCTGGAGCGTCAGCGACCTGATCGCGCGGACCGGGAAGAAACCAAGCTCCTTCCGTGCGGCGGTGACCGCGGACGATGCCCGCATCACACTCGTGGACGAAACCAGAGGCGGTCAGACGACCTCGATAGAGAAGGCAGAAGTCAGCTTGAGGCAGCCGGCCCAAGGCAGGATGGAGTTTCGGCTGCGGGTGGGCGCCAATGAGGGGATCCTCGGTTCGCTCGACCTGCGCGGCGAGAGCGACAGCACCGCGAAGACCTCGAAGCTTGGCGGCAAGGTGGTCGGGTTGAGCGTCCCCTATGCCGTCGAGCGTATCCCAGGCATGACCTTCCTCACCGCCTCCGCCGGCACAGCCGATGTCAGCGGCAAGCTGACCTTCGGCGCGCAGCAGGGGGAGAGCGGGCTAACCTACGAGGCGAGGGCTGATCTGCGCGATACCGAGGTGAGTTTCCCCTGGCTCCGACGGCCAATCAAGGCGATTGCCGGGAAGCTGGAACTCGCGGACGGGGATTTCACCTTCGATGGCATGACCGGGACGGTAGAGGGGGCGCCGGTGCAACTGGATGGTCAGATCACCGATGTGCCACAGGCGCAGTTCGCGCTCGACCTATCGGTGACCGGCATCCGCTACCCGCAGCTTAGGGCGCTGTTCCCCCGGGTGGCCTTCCCAGCGGGGTTGCTCCTCCCGAGCCCGATGCGGGTGCAGGCGAAGATCGAGGGGCCGGCCGGACAGGTGAAGGTGTCCGGGGAGGCCACTGTCAAGGTGATCAAGTTCCACGCCATCCCATGGCACGACCTGGCGGGGAAGTTCGAGTACCAGGACGGGCGGCTGAGGATCACCAAGCTGCGCGCGCATGGGAGCCCACGCCAGTTCGAGGCAGATATCGAGATTGACCTTAGGCATGGCGGCAGGACAACCGGAAGCGCCGCGCTGGTGAACATGCCGCTGGCGATGCTGGCCGAGATGGCTGGCATCAAGGGCGACTTCCGCGGCACCGCGAAGGCGAACATCCGCGGGGCCACCGCGAACGGCGGGCAGCTTTCCGGTGACTTCACCGTTGAGCGGGCGGCCGTGCAAGGCGTGGACTGCGGGCGGCTGAGCGGCGAGTTCGTCTATCGGCAGGGCGGTGTGCTGCTGCGCCGGGTGCGGATCCGAGGTCCGACGGCGGACGGCGTCATCAATGCCGACATCTCGCTCTCCGGCGCCTACACGTTGAGCGCCGACCTCGCCTCGCTGGACGTATCGAGGATGGGGACGGTGCTCAGTGCCGGGGGCCTGCGCGGGCAGTGCTGCGCGCGGGTCCGAGCATCGGGCCAGGTCAGAGCCGGCCAGGCAACCGCCCGCGTGCTTCTCGGTCCGGGTGAGCTCCAAGGCAGGCCTTTCGACAGCATCGGTGCCAATGTAGTCATGACGCGGGAGGAAGTGCGCGTCCGCGATCTCTCCTTCGCCGCGGGCGCGGCCCGCGGCGAAGGCCAGGTCGCTGTGACCGGGTGGCGGCTGTCGCGCGAGAGGGCACGGATCTCCGGCCGGCTGGAAGTCACGGGAGTGCCGCTGGGCGAGCTGCCGCCTCTGCACCGACAAGGGATAGCGGCGGCGGGAACTGTCGGGGGCAGGGCTGAGATCGCTGGCACCTTGGCATCCCCGGTCATCACCACCGACCTCAAGGGTGAAGCGGTTGAGCTCGCCGGTCAGTCCGTTCCAGTGGCGCATGCCCGCGTTGTCTACCGGCGCGGCCGTCTCGTGCTCGAGCAGATCGAACTGCGGACGTCCGACAGCAGCCTGGTCGCCTCCGGGGGCTACACCCCGGAGGCCGGCTTTGCCATAGATGTCACTAGCAAGCAACTCGACCTCGGAGCAGTCAACACCGTGTTCCCCGACTTCGGGAAGCGGTTCGGCCTCTCGGTGACTGGACGCCTCGACCTGTTCGCCCAGGTCAGCGGGCCCCTGGAGGGGCCCACACTCAGGTTCAAGGGCACGGTCACCCCGCTCGACGTAAACGGTCAGGTGCTGGACGAGTTCTCGGCCTCCGGGACGTTGCTTGATACCGCCCTTCACCTCGAGACGGCATCCCTCCGTTGGGGGGAAAGCCGGATCTCGATTGCCGGTGACGTGGATCGGGCCGCCCAGACCATAGAGGTTTCGGCCGACCTGGAGAAGGTTGATCTCGGCACGCTGATGCGCGTCGGCGATAGTGCGGCGTGGCGTGTCTACGAGGCTCGGCGGGTCCGTAACCGCGAAGCCGCCGAACGCCTCTTCGACAACAGCCTCTACAGGCGATACGCGCGCATTCCTCGCCCTCTGTCGGGCCAATTGAGCGGCTTGGTGCAGTGCTCCGGCGCGTTCACCCAACCGACGGTTGCCGCGACCTTCGATGTCGCCGCCTTCGGCTTCCAGGGCCGAAGCGTGGAGAAGATAACGGGCGAGATTGCGGTCTCGCTGAGGCGGGACAAGCTGGGGCAAATGGAGGTGCGCGAAGGCACCGGGAAGCTGAACCTGAGCCAGCAGCTCGCGGAGGCCTGGGCGACGGCGGCGCTCGATCCCGACGGGAAGCTCAAGGTGGATCTCGAGACAGGCAACCTGGAACTGGAGGAGATCGGCCTTTGGCTGAACCTGCCGGTCAAGCTGCGTGGGCAGGCGAGGATAGACGTCAACATCACCGGTACGATGGCGAACCCGGTGGTACGGGGCGGGGTGCTTGTGGACCACCTGAAGGTCGGATCCCTTCCGCCGCTCGAGTCCGTTTCGGCGTACCCGATCCGGCTTAGCAACGGCTTGCTCACGGTAGAGGAGCTGTCGCTGCGCAATGGGCCGATGGAGGCCACGGGCTCCGCCACCATTCGGCTGGACCTCAGCCAGCCCGGTTCTGTGAGCAACCTGCTAGCTATCGCTTTCTCTACCGCTGACCTGGGCGTGACCAACGCGGAGTTCTCCCCGGTCAAAGGGATGGATCCGATACGCTTCAATGCCGACTTACATGCTGAGGGTGGGACGCTCTATCTGAAAGATGGCGCGGGGCCGACCGGATCGAGTCCAGGCATACACGGCACCATGGGGTCTGGCAAGTTCACTGCCGGCGGCACGGTGACGCTGGGGAACTTCTTCATGGGTCAGTGGTCCTGGGGACCTTCGTTCGACATCACCGCCAACTTCGACGATGCGGAGGTCTCCATCCCCGACCTGTTCGAGCTGACAGTGAACGGGCAGGTCAAACTCGAGAACGACGCCGAGGGACAGCCCCTTATCACGACCGAGCAGGACGACCCACCGGCACAGCGCCCGCTTGTCATCTCGGACGCAATCGTTAGCCTCCAGCAGCCCGAGGGATTCCGGTCGAACCTCGGCGGCCTCTTCGCTCCCAAGCTGGATGTGAGGCTTGAGGTGGGTAGCAATGTGTGGCTGCGGCGCGGCAGCGACCAGCGGCCCACCAAGATCCTATTCGATCCAACGCGGACCGCGCCCGACGGCACCCGAAGCGGCTACCTCGACATCGGAGGGATCATGACCGGCCAGGGCGTCACACTTGACGGTGAGTTCGAGAGCCGCCAGGGCCAGCTCGCCTTCCCCAACGGGGTGCTCACTCTTCAGCGGGCAACGGCATGGGTCACGCGTGCCGCTGGGCAGAAGCCGGTGGTGACCGTCAGCGCAGAGGCCGAAGGCCGAGTGGGCGACTACCTGGTATCGCTGAACCCGGTCGGGCAGATCTACCCCCCACAGCCGCGAGGCGAGTCGGCGCTGGCGCTGAACCTGGAGTCATTGCCCCGGCTCGAGTCGGCCTATGTGATGGCACTGCTTGCAGGCCCGGTGGTCGCGCCCAGCAGAGGAGGCCAACCCGATCTGGCTACCATGCTGGCCGAGCCGGCGCTTGCTAACGGCGGCGGAGGGGAGATCACCGGCATCCGTGTGCCGGCGTTCGGCAACTCCCTGGGGATGCAGGAGCTTTCTCTAGACGTGGCGCTGGCGGGGTCGGTCAGGCTCCGGATGGGGCAGCGAGTCCTCAAGCGCCTGGTCGTGTCCTACGTCAGCACACTGAGCGGCCCGGTCGAGTCCCGCACGCTGAAGCTCAACTACGAGGTCACCCCACGCTACGCGATCGGATACGGCGTGAACGAGCTGGACCAGGGGCGGTGGGAGGCCAACGCGTTCATACCGTTCTGAGGCGGCCCTCTGCGGCAGCGTGGTCGTGTAGGGCCCGCTTCCCCAGTCCTCCGTGCGCTTCAGCGGATTACCCGTGTGGTCCCACAGCGACCCGTCATTGTAGAAGTAGCTGGCGTCATAGAGCGTGCTGTTGTCGGTCTTGCGGTTCAACACCGCGGTGATAATAGGTGACTGTGGGGGTGTTGAGAAACCCCCTTGTTCCCGCCGTTCCGTCAAGAAGCAGGGACGGCATCGGGGTTTGCTCCCAGCAGTCTCGAGATCAGTCGACGGATTGCCGCGGAGGGTGAGCCCCACACCC
>Ga0315286_10004832_pt1 | contig 12938 bp, 22 predicted proteins | sample YL17G10_0_MG_FD_205038 | JGI IMG/M metagenome (GOLD analysis project Ga0315286, IMG submission 205038) | Sediment microbial communities from Yellowstone Lake, YNP, Wyoming, USA - YL17G10_0 | ecosystem: Environmental > Aquatic > Freshwater > Lake > Sediment | place: USA: Wyoming | collected... | reverse complement strand
AATTCAGAAGGTATTCGTTGGTGTAGCGGTTGAATAGCGAAGGATTGGCGCCAGGGATTAAAGGCGAGAGTCCCCAATAAACTGATGAAGGATTGGGTCGCTTCACATGGATCACATCCTCAGGTCTCAGCTTTGTCCTAGCACTGACCGGAAAACTGAATGGGTCCATTCCGACGATATCGTATCCCCGGAGCTCTCCGCGTCCTGTGATGTCTGGCTGGATGATTTCGGTAGGGACCTGGATCAACCAATTCGATTGTCGAGAGATGTACATGATCGTGTTGCCAGTCACCGAATAATCCACAATCGACGCATATTTAAAGCTATATGCATCTTGTAATGGATTCGGATTATCGAGCATCCTTTGAACCGGATGACTCAGCTCTGGCTTAAGCACCTCTTCGCCATTGACCACTTCGCGGCTATTCACCTGCCAGGGGATCTGTGCAAGCTTCTGTGCGATCCGATCGACGAGGATGAATATCCAATCCTCAGAGACAAAGATCGACTTGAGCAGGCGAGGATTTACCATCGTGCCAAGATCTGCATAACCGGCTGCATTGCTATCGCCCGCAAAAAGCCGTTCGAAGTTTTTCGTTTTCAATTCAAAATTGTCCATACTGCTGTCATCGTCATCCAGCCCTGTGAGCATTCGCCGCCTCCGTGGCCATACATTTAGAATTCTATGATGCCATATTCTCTTTCAGAATGCTGTAGCATTGCAGCATGAGCGAGAGCCAATGACATGACAATATCATCGTGCGAGCCGTCTGGAGCTGAATAGGTCGGCAGTCCTGTCAAAGTTGTCTTAACTTCGATGTCATTCAATTCCATGATCACAGAATTGATTTGAGGAATCCCGATTGCTTCCTGCTCGAATGCCAGCATCAACCGCACCATAATTTCATTTTTAGAAGCATTGGTGAAGGTGAACCCTTTGAACGGTAGCTCAGTCTGGTGAAGCATATCATCGAGCGCAATGCCTACTCCGGTCTTATCATGCCAGACAGTTTCGCATGATAAGAATTTAGTAGCAAATGTCTTCAGCCGATTAACTTGTGTCGGGTAGCTTATACCTCGCATGCGCCACATGGAAACGGTTCTTCGGGTTTTAGGGTTGATCGCTGTGAAAACCGTATAGTCAACGTTGCGAGCCCAATCTACTCCGATCACTACCGCTTGCAGCATTGCATTTTCATCGATCCAAAAGAATTGATCATTTAGCTCTTGGAAATCTGTAATGTAGCAAGCCTCAACATTGACGAAGCAAGAACCTTCCGAGAGAAATTCCGCAGCATAATATTGCCTCCAAAGCCTTGCTGGCATTGTTCTCTTGGCGTCTGCTACGACTTCAGCTGAGACGTGGGGATTCGTCCATGATGGGGCGTGAATAAAGATCTTTGTCGGACGCCTATTCTCGAATCGCGCCCGGATCATTTCTTCTTTGGCTTCCATGCACTTGCGATAGAACCAATTGTTTTTTCCCTTCGGAGTAGATATTCCAAGGATAGGGGCTCGAGTTACAGTTGTAGTGGTCTTTGTAGAGTTGTAGACATCTTCTTTCATCTTTGCTGCTTCATCCAATACATTCCCCGAAGTGGCTTCACCTTCAAGGCTTTCAGGATGCTGACCATGAAAGAATTGGATCACAGAATCGTTAGCTGGCATGTAGAGAGCAAGGTTTGATTCATTGGCCTTTACATGCGGCTCTGGAGGTAGAATTCGGCGACAATATTTGAAACCGATTTTACTTTGAGTGTAGATTGGGGCAACCCATCTCGAGAGACTTTGCTTTTGCAAGGGGAAGTATAAAGAGAGGGCACCGCTTGCAGCAAGACTTTTCCCAAACTTAGTGCCACATGCTACCCACATCTCGACAAGACCGGGAATAAAAAAAGCGTTCATTATCAACGCCTGCTTATTCGAATGAGGAGGCGTCGAAAGCCTTACTCTGACTCTGGTTTCTGGCATACCTCCTCCGTAACTTCTTCGATCATCGCATCAAGAATAGTGATATTGCTATCGCCTTCCAATTGTTTTTGCTCTTGTCGCAGTACGCCGTCGGCAAGCTGTGTTTCATAGACTATTGTGTGTTTTGTCTCTGCATTTACATCGATCGTTTCTCGCCATCCCAGACGAACTTTTGAGAGCCAGATAAGCATCGTCGGATGTTTTTGTTCGAGAGCAACTTCGTAGCAAGTCCTTGCTATAGAGCCATCTCCCTCTGCTCGAGATTTTTCCAGAACAGCATAAATATTGTTTTCGTCGAGGTCTCCCGCTTCCCATTTTTTTCTATCGGCTGATATTCTGCGATCCATAGTGGCGAGATTACAATTCATAATTGATGCAATTTGAGCAACTTTCAAACCAATGCGAGCCATGTTTTTCATTTTCTTGATGTCGTCTTCGTTCCAATCGTAAATGACTGGAGCTCCTCTTTCATCAGGCACAAGATCAGCGGCAGTCTTCTCGTGTACTACCTTCTTGACGGACACTTTCTTTCGATCTAATTTGGCCATACATTTACTTTTTGAGGTTTCTGTGATTATTGAAATGATGCCAATAAGACTAATTAAACCGTATGAGAAGAATCCTCGAAAGAATTCTGGTGCTATCCCTGAGGTTATGAAATCACTCAAAGAATTCGGTTTTAGGCAGCCATTGGTAGTCGATAGTAACATGGTTCTAATTGTTGGCCATACAAGATTAGCTGCGGCAAAAAAGCTTAAGATGAAAGAAGTTCCCGTGCATGTCGCTGACCTGTCAGAGACCCAGGCTCGAGCGTATCGGATCATGGATAACCGTTCGGGGGAGCGATCGGAATGGGATGCAGGGATGCTCAGCAAAGAATTGGACGAGCTCTTTGAGCTCGATCAGAAATTTGATCTCGAGTTTATGGATTTTGGAGAGAAAGAAGAGGAGAAGGGGAAGGAAGAAAAGGAGAAGAAGGAAAAGAAAAAAAGGGAGTGTCCCGAGTGTGGCTGGGAATATTAGGCGCCGCGCACCATTCTGATAAAATATTGAGCAGCATATGCGGAGAGGCTCATCTCTGATTCGTCTGCGAGCTCCCTAAGTTTCTCTTTGACGTCGGGAGGCACGAGAACATTGAGTAGCACGGGCTTAGGGCCGTCTTTCGGGGGGCGGCCTAGCTTAGCTAATTCGTCGAATGATTTTCTTTTAGTCATATCTTGCACCGATGTTTTTCTTTGAGGTACTCGAGGACATACATCAAACTTTCGTTTGTTATGCCGCATCCTTTTTGGTCTTGAGTTGCCCAACTGCCGCTAGCTGTCTGGTAGACTTTAAACTTCAAACCGCATTCGCCTGTGAATTCCATTTCGTTTCCTCCGATAGAAAGACTATATATATTTAGTTATATATAGTCAACACTCTTTTATCATGGCTTGTAAGCTTCCAGATTCAGCATGAAATACCAGCCTAAGCGCCCTTTGCCGACTCTCACATTGCCATCTAAAGCTGCTTGGTAGCCGTATATTGCCAGCAAACGATAAGCTGCTAATTCGCTGCAAAAGCCATAATAAGCGCCGCCAAGGTACTCCACTTCGACTAGCTCTTTAGCCATACTAGTCCAGTCTTTTTTGACCTTGCTGATAGAGTTTTTCGAACCGTAGTCAACCGTCAATTGTGCCTGTTTCATTTCCTAGTCCTTTATGTGGGGGCTTAACTGCCCATGAACAGACTATATATAACTTGTTATTTAAAGTCAATAGGGAATCAATAGCGCCTTCCATGGCACTATGACTTACTTAGCAGAGTACACGTATACGCCCGAACTGTTCTTGCGGCGCTTGAGGATCTTTTTCCTGCCCAAAACCGACAAGATCATATGTATGTTTTTGCACTCTTTTTGATCTGCATTTATCAGCGCTATCACTTCTGACGCGGTCAACGCTTTCTTGCTTTTTCCCAGCATTTCCATCACGGTTTCTCTCTCTGTTTTTCGCTCAACTTCGACGACCGGACTCAGCATTTTCAGCACTTTTTCAATGCTTTTTAAGTCGGGAACAAGAATCTTGATTTCTGTGCCGTTTTGCACTTCCCAGCCTGCCTCAACTTTCGTTAATGAATATGCCATAATATACCCTGCTCGTGTGTGAATTCGTCCAAAAACGATTTGTGATAATTACGATATTATCGCAGGAAAATCCATTGATTTTTCACAAGAGAAAAGTTAGTGTTTTTGCTCACATAACCCAAGCGATTAAAGGCTCGTATATGAACGAGGAAAAAGCTAGAATTTTGGCGCTAACCGAAATGATTATGCATCTTTTTTGCATGCCAGCAGAAAAAGCTAGGCAGGTAATAATTGAATCCTTTGTAGTTGAAAATTACGAGGTAAAAGAATGAATAACATTGATTTGAAAATGTATTGCTGTAATAAAGTTTTTGCCTGGAGGCCACCGGGGTACACGATTCTCGGTATCCTTCATAAGGGCCATTATTACGTATTGTTTAGCTTTAAAAGATGAGGATTAGAACATGATTTTTAGATCAAAAGATGACTGTGTTTTATACATCGAAAGCCTAATGGGGGATTGGGGTACTAACAGTTTAGCAAGAGCCGTTTACGAAAATCTGGGAGTAGACTGGGAAGATTTCACAGAAGCGAGCATTCCAGAAAATTTCATGGAAGTAGCAGAGGAAGCGGACTCTATAGCTAAAACTTTGCGACAAGGAAATAGAAAACGTGTTGAAAACGAATTACTGGAAAAATGGAACGCACGCATTGAGCATTGCTGCAAATATTCCGATGAAGATGAAGAATTAGGAAAAATGCTTAGGCCGATAGAGGTTGCCACGCGCATGTGCATACGAGATCTTGAATCCTATCTGAAAGAGAGCGAATAAATGCCTAGATTAATTCCTACACTTATTGTTATTCCGAATGAGCATCCGAACATTGGATGGACCTTCCATTTCTGGTCGAATTCTCTAACTTTCGAGCTGATCTATTGGGAGATAGAACTATGCTGGAAAGAATGTAATGACTAAACTCGAATGGGATTCTTTACACCTGCAAGCATGTGATTATTCCGATATTTTCGCGCATTATTTATCGCCGCATGATCCATTAGAAGAATTGAAAACCGATTTTAAATTCATCTATTGGTTTGCAGATTTTTCTTCAGTTTTATGGGCGAAACAATATCTGGTTTTAAACTCCGAGCCTTTTCAGATCGCCGTCGATAACGACGAAGGTGAATACGTGATCCTCTGCAATGTGCCTTGGGAAGAAGCATGATATGGATATACAGGAAATGATCATTCAAATTGCATACGCGGAAATGCCCGATGAAGCAGCGAAAGCAATCATATCCGCATTAAGAGCCGCAGAAATGATGGCCGACGGCGAGAATCCCAATTGGTGCAAACTAGCCAAGCTTGGCGCAATCGCTTGGCATGCGGCGACGAAAGACGAATGATCATTTAGAAGATGTTCATACCCATTGTAAATTGACTTGGTTAATATTAGCTTTCAGAAACCCAATTTTTGAAGGCTGATATGTATCATATAGAAACCGATGCGTTCTTGTTAAGAGACTTTTATGTCGTAGCCGTCGTGTCGAATCCCGCTTGTTATTCCTCTCGATACGAATTAGCAAAAAAATTCCAAAAAAGAATGGCCGATGCGGGCGTCAAAGTCCTAACCGTTGAGCTGCAATTGGGGCAGAGAGCCTTTCAAGTCACGGAAGCGAATAACCCTATGCACCTGCAACTTCGGAGCGACGAGGAGCTATGGCACAAGGAAAACATGATCAATCTGGGCATCGCTCGATTACCGCCAGATTGGCGCTACGTAGCATGGATTGACGCAGATGTCGAATTTGTGAACCGTGATGGCTGGGCACTGGAAACCGTTCAACAACTTCAACATTATCAAGTAGTTCAACTTTTTCAGAACTGCATCGATCTTGGTCCCACGGGACAAGCTCTGCAAACTCACAACGGATTCGTTTGGAGCTATCTCGAGCATAAACCGTTTGGAAAAGGTTATTCATATTGGCACCCAGGTTATGCTTGGGCCGCAAACCGTTTCGCAATTGATTCTCTTGGCCAGCTTTTTGACGTAGCGATCTTAGGCTCGGGAGATAGACATATGGCGCTAAGCCTAATAGGCAGGGCTCAGACTACCTTCGACGAGCGGAGATTGCCTCTCAACAATGAATACGTTCGTCATGTGCTCCGTTGGCAAGATAGAGCTACGCAATACATTAAGCGCGATATAGGATTTGTTCCGGGTACTCTTTTACACGAATGGCATGGAAAGAAAAAGGATAGGAAGTACATCGAAAGATGGGAGATCCTGATCAAAAATGACTACGATCCGGAGCAAGATTTAAAGAGGGATTGGCAGGGAGTTTATATGCTGACAGATCGATCAATTCAGCTTCGTGACGATCTGCGGTTTTATCTTAAGTCTCGCAATGAAGATTCTGTCGATCTTTAACCGTTTAAAAGAGGGCTCACTCATGTGTGTCCCTCCAGACTTTCCAAAGTAGAAAAGCCACACAAAACATCACCGCCGACCATACCCAGAAGATAGTTTCAATTGTCATCCCGCTTCTTTCTTAAGCACTGCTAATGCTTTCTTCAGCTTAACGTACGGATATAATTCTTCCAATTCTTCTGCTGCCTCAAAAACCGCCCGCAGTTTAGGGTATGCTTGCCATACATCGATAACAGCAAACACAGGCGGCAATGCCATATTACCGTATTTTCCATAGTGCTCATCCAGCCGTTCTAGTAAATTCATCCCCCCCCTCCCATCGAAATGGAACCGCACGGGCTAAGACTTTCACTGGATAGTCTTGTGATTGCGCATCTATTTCTCTGTTAAAAGCATCTGTAGCAGTCCTGCCATCATTATATTGGATGACATTAATCCATTGTTCGACCACGATTTTCGGCTTTACTTCGACAAGGTCATATTGATAATCAACCGCGCCATAATCATCTATAGCGCGATCATGCCTGTAAATTCCGTTTTGCGTCCATAGGCAAGGATAAATGTCAGATTCTACAAGCCCAATTACCGGATAAGTTTTTGAAGGTCCGTCAATGCAGAGCAATCGAACATTTTCTCCGCCACGAGTTTTGTAAGTCTTTTTTAAGTCAATCATTTTAGACCTATGTAAGTGTCGACAAATTTGTCGACAAGCTTCAAATCTCTGCTGTCGCTAAGGTTCTGCATCCCTCGCAATCCAGAAAGGGACAATTGCCGATAATAGCTAGTCGGTTTTTTAGCTTAGCTATTTTGGCTATCAACAATCTGACATCGCTAAAATCTATATTCTTGCCATCTGCCATTTCTTGTTCAAGAGCCGTGATAAATTCATCAAAATCAACCATCAAAAGCTAACCTTCACTTCCCTTTTCAATTCCAGCTTTCTCCCCCTCCAGACTTCGACCAATGCGGAGGCCGGATATTTGCGCAGTTCTTTGCGTAAATTAGGGATGGAAGTTGCCGCTATCGTCTCAAGATTTCCGCCAACGCGGAGAACCGCTATCGTTTTTAGGTCCGAATCCTTCGGTTTATCGCTCATGTAAAACTCCATTTTTATTGCCTGAAATATAGGACGGAGAATGGATCATTTCAAGCAAACTTTTTTCATCAACGCCAAATGCTTTTGACATAGCTCCCAGAAGCTCAGGATTGGGCCTGGAGCGTCCCGTCTCAAATTTAGAGATCCGACTCTCGCTTACTGCCAAAAGTCGCGCTAGATCGAACTGTGTCATCCCCAGATTGATTCTCAGACGTTTGATCGGGTTCATGTGCAGGCACCTCCGTATCCGACGATAGTCGTCATCGGTACGGGCGGCAATCAATAAAATGACGGGAAGCATTAACCGTGGGGCTTTTGATAAAATGGCGGGCTCGAGGCGGGCAATCGGTAATTATCGATCCAGGTGTCTATTTTCACAGAGAAACCGATCAGTCAGGTTTTTGAAAAGAGGATGACCGATATGAATTTGCCTTTCTGAAAACCGTTCGGGTGCGCCATAATCCCTCTCATAATCCGTCTCGAATCGATATTTCATGGCATCTTCGTCGGTCACACCGGACTTATGAGCCGCATTCACGCCGTGTTGGAATCCTCTCCGATACGATCTTTCAGCCGCAAGTGCCGCTTCTGCCAGGGTTATTTTCTTATCCATTGTTTTAATCCTCCTATATGTATGCACGCCTTTACGGCCAGGAAATGGAGATAAGTAACAAAGTTACAAGAGGTAACACGTCATGTTACCCCGGAAAGCCTTGCAGCTCAACACATGTAACAATGTAACAAAATATATAGAAATATAGATATATAAGAATAATAAGAAGCATAGAGATTCTCTCCATCTTTCTTACGTATCTACTTTTTCAAAAATTTCGTAACTCCGTTACATGCTGGGCGCACCAACGGGTACAGACGTAACATGCTATGTTACGTCCCGTTACTTTGTTACGTTTTTAGGATTTTTTGACTTATTTGAAGGCTTCGAGAGGGATTTTTGTTGCTCTTTGACGCGTCTCTCCGCGTCCCCAAAATTTCGCCCCTGTCGTCTCGGCACCAGGGATGCGCTTTAAATACATACTCCAATTTTTCCACTGCGTATTTTCAAATAGCCGCTTTAAGAACGCATGGTTATGAGCCACAAATATAGCATCGTCATCGACCAAAATCCCATACTTTCTCAATTCTCGTTCAAAGCCTTTGCCATTCTGAGAATTTTTATCGAAAATAACTTGTTCGATAGTAGCCGTTTCGTTCGTAGTCCCTTCGTCCAGTCTTACGCTTGTTGTGAGTAGATGCCTAAGGCATGACACGTCTTCAGTGTCGCGGTTAGAGCGAGCCTCACCCAGATTCAATTCTTGAGCCAATGCTGCTGCTGTCGCTCGCGGAATTACGTCATCACTATTGAGTGCCCACCAGCCTGCCATGAGCATGCCGACCTGCTGACCGGTTCTCTGCCTTGATACAGCTGAAATTTCCTCCCTGAGAATTTCAAAACTCTCGAGAATTACAGGGATGAGGCGCACCATTCTTGCAAAAATCTTATGACCTAACTCAGTCGTTATTTTTGACATAGCTTTCTCTAGCCGCCGAAATTCCTCGTTATCGTCGCCGTGCGGTTCAAGCTCGAGCACTGAGAACCGGGAGCGATCCGCTTCCGTTAAAAGATTTACGCCAATACTGCTGACCATTGCCGAGAATGCCAAATTAAAGCTGCTGCTGGTTCCTCCCGCAGATCCTTTCACGACTTGACCGTTCGTCGCGCTCCACGTATTTCGAAGCAGCTCGACAATTGCTTCGTGTCGCTCGCCCGTTGATCGTGTGTTGCTTTCGAACTCGTCAAAGGTAAGAGGAATGCTCGAGGAGCGAAGAGTCTGCCTAATGCCGGCTTCCGTCGTCCCACCCTGCACTGCCATAATGCTGCTAGATCCGCCTAGAGACGGCTCTATTATATGACGTATCACAGTTGACTTGCCTGTCGATGATCCGCCGGTCAGCCAGATATGAGACCGAACCGGCAGGGCTCCCGCGATTCTCGCAATCGCAAGCCAGCCCGCCAAAAAATATTCGGAGTTAGGTTCTGTCCATTTGAGCATACCGCACGCATCGAGCAGGATGCGACATTCTTCGATCGTTGCAGCTATACGCATTTTAGGCATACGATGACTTGTATGGACGTAAATATATTTTCCTTCAGGCCAGTAAAGGCCGTGCTCTTGCCCGTTGATCAAAAGATGCGTCCCTGTATTTATGACCACTCTTTTTCGATCAAGCCAAACTCCCATACCTCTGACCAGGTTGCAATCGTAGCGACCTTTCTTGAGCGACATATCGATCAAATCATTCGCCGCTCTCTGATAGTTCGTTTTTGTCGCTTCTCCAAAGCGATAGTTTTCGTTCCAGAATTGTTCGGGCGCGAGCATGAACAGAGATTGCGGAGTGAAGGCGCTAATTTTGAAAATGTCGCGTGCGGCGATGTTGAAAAAATAGTGGCCGCCATCGTCATAACCTAGAGGGCGAAACCCTGCCTCCGGCTCTTCTTTCTTTTCAAGCTGCTCCGTGACCTTAGCGATCCCCATCTCGCAATGCAGATCATTGAAATCGGTCCCTGTGCAAACTGGAAAGACAACCGCTGCCATTGCAATCACGCCGGCTTTCTCAGCCTTCTCGCGACCGACATTGGGCGTCTTAGCCTTATCGTCGTCGCCGCATATAGTGATCTTATTTTCTGGATTGGAAAGCCGTATCGCGCGAGCGACCTTGACAAGGTTCCCCGCGTTGAATGCAACGACGACGCTTTTGCCGGTTGCCATATGTATGGAGCATCCCGTTGCGAATCCTTCGCAAATGTAGATGTCGTCCTGCATATCGCCGATTTTGAAAAATGCTGCATCATTGTTTTGACCTTTCTCAAAGAACTTTTGGCCGTCGGCCAATATCCTTTGGGAGCCGATGATCTCCCCGCTGATATTTTGCATGGGAATGATCAGCGTATCGCCGGTCACGCGGGCTCCATAGAGGCGATCGATCTTTTTACGTTCAAGATATGGCGTAAGGCGATCGGCAAAGCCCTTGGAGAACCGTGTTTTCGCTTTCTCTGCTGCCTCTTTTTGTAGCACAGACTTTTCAACGGCTAACTTTCGCTTGGCCTCCGAAATTACTTGGTCAGCAAGTTTCTTTTCGCCTGCACTCACATTAGTTGGGACATATAGCTGTTCTTCGCCGGTTCTCCAGTCGCCGAACGATGCAATCGCATATTGCCCAGAACGCTTGATATAGTTATGAATCCAGCCGATAAACCAGCCGGAATCTTTTGAACCGTTGCGGGGAAATCGTTGGAGAGAACCGTTTAGAACAAATTTTTCAGCGGGGATAACATAGCCAAGCTCTGCGAGATATAGACGCAATTCTTCCATGAATGCTCCAGGGTATCGGTGGTGATGGATGGAACAGCAGCGGAGAGGACCACCCGTCCTTCCTCTCATACTCGCGAAGTATTTGCTGCTGCTTGCAATTGTTCTATCGCATGTTCTACTGAGCGAGCAACGAAATAAATGCCGCGCATGTTTATGATCATCTTGCCCCAAGCCTTCTGATTGTCTTGCTGCACAGCTTTGCCGGTTTTAACTTCAACTTCTAAGCGACGTCCATCTCGCATAATGCCGCTTATATCAGCACTGCCTTTCACGCCGTAGTGAATCAATGCGCCTTCTCTATAGGCAGCTCCCGTCGGTTGTTCCCAACATCTGCACAAATCAGTGGCACTCATTGCTTTGATAATTTCATGAACTAATATGTCATGACGGAGTCTCAACAAGCCTCTTTTTGACGACGGACCAGATCCGATTGGCATTCGTTTCCCCAAATTTTTCGCGAAGCTGATAGTAAATCCAGCCCTTTTTGTAGCCTTTGAGTCGCATAATTCTATATTTAGCTTCGATGTATTGCAGCATCTGTGCGGTTTCTAGCTCGGTTAGATCTTTGACTTCGACCATTTCCGATGGAGCGGTTATGATCGTATGCTCCACTTCAGCTACGGCTTTGACCGGAGTCATATCGCGACCGCACAGCCTGCAGAGATAATCGCGACCGTTTGCGCCTTGATTATTCTCTCGATATTGCTCGATAGGGTTCCATGTGTGCCAACATACGTCGCAAGTTATATAGCTGTTCTCGACTGGCTTTCCCTCTTTCCCGTCGAGATTGCAGACGCGCTCGGTTTCGATGAAACCGTGTTCAGGAACGTTCGAGGCATGATCGAGCACAATAAAATTTTCTTTGCCGGGGTAGGTCCGCGTTCCGCGCCCTAATATCTGAATATAGAGATTATATGACTTCGTTGGGCGAGCAAGAATGATGCAGGAAGCACAGGGGATATCGACGCCGGTTGTAAGCACTCCGACATTGCTTATGATCTTAATTCGGCCTTCCTCGAGATCTTTGATCATGCGTACCCGTTCAGGCATCGACGTATCGGCTTCCATATGTTCTGCAGGAATGCCAGCCGCATTAAAGGCTTCGACCATCTCGATAGAATGCTCAACGGTTACAGCGAATGCAAGAGCGGGGCGGTTCTGGCCATATGTCTTATAGCTGTGCGAGAGATGGCCGTATATGACCGTATTTCGCATTCTCTTTTCAAGCTGGTCTTGTTTATAGTCATGAGTTTTCTTGTCGATCTCGACTCCGTCTAGGTTCGGCTTCGACGGCAAGAAATAAGTGGCGGGGACAAGGTAGCCTTCGCGAATCAGATCTTTCATCGTGATCGGATAGACTACCTTGTCGGCGACGTGGCGGAGACCCTTTTTAACGTGGGGAGTAGCAGATACAGGGAGGAAAAAAGCGTGAGGATATTGTTTGCACAGCCACAAGTAGCTTTCGCTACTCGCTAGATGTGCTTCGTCGATAACAATTAAATCAGCCGGAGGAATTAATCGTCTTCTATATAGAGTATCAATCGAGCAAATCTGAATCGGTTCATCGGGCATTCTTCGCCAATGATTGGCTTGCATAACTCCGTGTGGCACGTCCATGTGCGTGAGGCGTAGACTTGCTTGATCGACCAGGGCTTTACCGCGAACAACCATGATAGCCTTGGTGCCCTTGGCTTTCGCGGATTTTAGAATCTCACAAAATATAGCGGTTTTTCCGGCTCCGGTAGCGAGATGCAAAAGAACTTTCTTAATGCCATCGCGATAACATCCCCGGATTTCGTCAAGTGCTTTTTCCTGATAGGGCCGGAGAGTTATGCGCATGGTCTTCTTTCTTAGAATGGCAGCTCGACTGTCTCTATTTTAGCAGCACTTTTGCCTTTTAGATCAAAGCCTTTTTCTGCTGCGACTCGCATGAGCTCTGCAGTAAGGTTTCGAGCATTGAGGAGCGGAGCGAATTCTTGAACCGTGATCGCGTTCTTGAATT
>Ga0315286_10004830_pt1 | contig 12939 bp, 13 predicted proteins | sample YL17G10_0_MG_FD_205038 | JGI IMG/M metagenome (GOLD analysis project Ga0315286, IMG submission 205038) | Sediment microbial communities from Yellowstone Lake, YNP, Wyoming, USA - YL17G10_0 | ecosystem: Environmental > Aquatic > Freshwater > Lake > Sediment | place: USA: Wyoming | collected... | reverse complement strand
CTTTGGCCTGGCGGCATGGGTTCCGGGACTTGCGTTTCAAGCAGACGCGCGAGATGCTTTGCCAGACCGTTCTGGAAGCGCTTGGTCGTGCTGCTTTTGTGGACTGATGGGTTTTTTTCGTGGCCTTTGAAATTCTGCTATCCCCTTTGTTGCTTAGCCATAGAGGTTTAGTTGTGAAAGGTTAAGTCTCCTTTTTTGGCTCCATTTGAACCATTGACAAGTCTAAACCACCGACTTGGAGCCGTCAGTCGCCGGGATAAGAGTATGAGCCGCAACCAGAGCGCGCAAGCCAGAATCGAAGAACTGCGTCGCCGGATTCGTTATCACAACTACCGTTATTACGCCCTCGATGATCCAGCGCTCAGCGACGCTGAATATGATCGCTTGTTCCAGGAACTGGTAAAGCTGGAAGATGCCCATCCGGAACTGGTCCTCGCCGATTCCCCCACACAGCGGATAGGTTTTGCGCCTCTGGAGAAGTTTCTCCCCTTTGAGCACGCGATTCCCATGCTGAGCCTTGAAAATGCCATGGCTGAAGTGGATGTGCTGGAATTTGACCAGCGCGTCAAGCGACTCCTGGGGGTGCGATCAGAAATTGAATACGTGGCCGAACCCAAGATGGATGGTCTGGCGGTGGAGATCCTCTATGAAGGTGGCCGGCTGGTTGCCGCGGGAACGCGCGGCGATGGTTCTGTCGGCGAGGACGTGACCCTCAATGTCAAGACCATCCGTGCCATCCCCTGGGAATTATATGCGTCTGCCGCAGTGCCAAATCCCCCTAGACGTCTCGCAGTGCGCGGTGAGGTCTACATGGACCGCCGGGTTTTTCAGAATCTGAACCAAAGCCGGGAACTCACCGGGGAACCGGTTTTTGCCAATCCCCGCAATGCTGCTGCTGGGTCGCTGCGCCAGTTGGATTCGTCGATCACGGCCGGGCGACCGCTCAAATGCTACTTGTATGGCGTGGGCGAAGTGGCGGGGATGAACTTTGACAGCCACTGGCAGATTCTCGAATGCCTGCGTCACTGGGGGCTTCCGGTCAATCCGCGCTGCCAGATCTGTCCAGGCGTTCGTCCGGCACTTGAATTCTACGGCACCATGGCCGCTATCCGCGATGAACTCGACTATGATGCCGACGGAGTGGTAATCAAGGTGAATGCCTTGAACTGGCAAGCCCGGCTCGGCGAAAAATCCCGCAGCCCACGCTGGGCTGTCGCTTATAAGTTCGTTCCGCAGCAGGCCGAAACCCGGGTGGTGGATATCGATGTGCAGGTGGGTCGTACCGGGGTTCTCACCCCCGTGGCCATCCTGCAACCGGTTGCCGTCGGGGGGGTTACCGTGAAACGGGCGACGCTCCACAATCAGGATGAAATCGATCGCAAAGATATCCGGGTAGGCGATGCCGTGGTGATTCAGCGTGCCGGGGATGTGATCCCGGAAGTAGTGGCAGTGGTGAATTCCCGTCGGCCGGCGGATGCGGTCCCGTTTCGCATGGTCGACACCTGCCCGTCCTGTCGGGGTGAAGTGGTACGCCTTCCGGGGGAGGCGGTTCACAGGTGTTTGAATCTCACTTGTCCGGCCCAAATCAAGGCAGCCATTGCCCACTTTGCCAGCCGCGATGCCATGGACATCGAGGGCATGGGTGAAAATGTGGTGGCTTTGTTGGTCGAACGCAAACTGATCCGGTCCCCGGCCGATCTCTATTGCTTGAGCTTCGAGGACCTCAAGGATCTGCCCGGATTCGCGGAAAAATCCGCCCGGAATCTGTTGGCCGCGCTGGAACGGAGCAAACAACGCCCACTCCCGGCGTTCCTGTACGCCCTGGGAATTCAGCATGTCGGCAGCACGCTGGCGCAGATCCTGGCGGACCATTTCGGTTCTTTGCCGGCGCTGCAGCACGCCTCAATGGAAAGACTCCGGGAGACCCCCGGGGTTGGGGAGAAGGTGGCTGCCGGCATCACAAAATATTTTGCAAATCCGTCAAATCGTGACATGATCGCCACATTGCAACGCGCCGGAATTCAGTTCACGGAGACGGTTCCATCGGCGCCTGTGAAGGACCCCTTTTGGGATGGGAAGAGTGTAGTTTTCACCGGCACCCTGACTTCCATGACCCGCCAGGAGGCAGCTCGGTTGGTTGCTGCAAGCGGTGCGCGGGTTGCCGATTCGGTTGGCAAGAAAACGGATTACCTGGTGGTGGGCGTAGATCCGGGATCCAAATGGAAAAAAGCACAGGCGCTTGGGCTCACCATCCTGAATGAACAGGATTTTCTCCAGCGGTTGGGCGTGGCGACCGATTCTCGATGACGACTTGTCTGTAAGACCTAACCCACCTTCCCAACGCGGGGGATCGTGATGAGCCGATTCCTGGTTGTTCTCATGAGTTACGGTGCTGTCTGTGCCCATTGTGGTTGGAGCGGTGCAGGGTGAGTTCAATGAGGGGGGCATGGACAGAAAGCGCGTGCGTGTATTGATCAGCGGGCGAGTCCAAGGCGTGTTTTTCCGAGCCTACACTCGGGATACGGCGATTCAGGAAGGTTTGACCGGATGGGTGCGAAACCTTGCCGACGGCAGAGTGGAAGCGCTCTTTGAAGGCGATGCTGACCGGGTGGACCGGATGGTTGGCTGGTGTCACCAGGGGAGTCCCGGAAGCCGGGTAGAGCGTGTCGAAGTCCATCCGCAGCCGTATCAGGGCGAGCTCTCTACCTTCGAAATTCGCTACCGTATGCTGGAATGAGGCGGTTCTCGGGGTTGCCGAATGGACCGCGATGGCGGGGCTGAATGAGTTTGCCACGGGGGTATGGGGAAGACGGAAGGTGGTCGGCCTGGCCCAGCGCCGCAGAGCCCCACCTGCAACGGTCGTGTCTCCAATCGTCAAGACACGTGGCGCTGTTCATGTGTAGGAAACCCGATAGCGCGCGAACATGGAAAGGGAAGTGGTATGTTTGATCAGATAAAGAAATTCTTAACCGAATATGATTTGCAGAAGATTCAGGAACTGCTTCGCAACATGGATTGGGGTAAGATATTGTCCACTCCGGAGGTTTGGTTTGTTACGATTCCGGTTCTGGCTGTGCTGGTTTGGAAAAAGAAATTCCGTTTGATGCTCTTTATGGCTTCCATGGCGGCATTCACCTTCATGCTGCCTTTCGCGATGCCGGCCACGGGAGAAGCAATCCCTCTTTCCAAAATGATGGTGTTTCTCGGGGGCAGTTTGGCTCTCGTGTTGATAAACCTGTATTTCCTCTTCGTCCGCAGAGACTGACAGGAGGCCGCGTCCAGCAACTGATGACGGCAGAATGGAAGCAAATGCGTGGCATGTGCCGGGATTAGCGCTTGTTGTCCACGCGTTCTTTCAATTCTTTCCCCACCTTGAAAAAGGGCAACCGCTTCGCCTTCACTTCAATGATCTCCCCGGTTTTGGGATTGCGCCCCTTGTAGCCGTCATAAATCTTCACCTTGAAGCTGCCGAATCCGCGGATTTCCACGCGATCAGTTTTTTCCAGGGCTCTTTCCATACTTTCGAAGGTGATGTTGACCGCCTGTTCGGCCGCTTTCAAGGTTATTCCTTCGGTCTTGGCAAGGGTCTCGATCAATTGGCTCTTAGTCATCACTGAGGCTCCTTCCATGGTGGTTATCGTTCGCTGCCAGAACGTGGCAAAATACACTCAGCCTGATGCATATAGGGACGCAACACTTCCGGTATCACCACAGTGCCGTCTTCCCGTTGATAATTCTCCAAAATTGCCAGCAAAGTCCTGCCCACGGCCAGCCCTGAACCGTTTAACGTATGCACCAATTCCGTCCGATTTTGGCCTTTGCGCCGGAACCGGATGTTGGCGCGCCGGGCCTGGAAATCTTCAAAATTGCTGCAAGACGATATCTCGCGGTAAGTATCCTGCCCGGGCAACCAGACTTCGATGTCGTAAGTCTTGGCGGAAGAGAACCCCACGTCCGCAGTACACAAGGTTACGATCCGGTAGGGCAAATGGAGTGCCTGAAGAATAGCTTCAGCGCTGGCCAGCAAGGTTTCCAGTTCGTCGTAGGAGGTCTCCGGCACCACCAGTTTTACCAGTTCCACCTTATTGAATTGGTGTTGGCGAATGAGCCCCCGGGTGTCTTTGCCGTATGAACCCGCTTCGGAACGGAAGCAGGGTGTATAGGCAGCGTAATATTTGGGCAATTCGGATTCTTCCAGGATTTCATTCGCGTGGATATTGGTCACAGGTACTTCCGCCGTGGGCACCAGGTAATAATCAAAACCTTCCAGTTTGAACAGGTCTTCCTTGAATTTGGGCAGTTGGCCGGTCCCCATCAGGCTGTTACTGTTCACCACAAATGGGGGGAGCACCTCGGTGTAACCATGCCGATCGGTGTGCATGTCCAGCATGAAGGTGATCAGGGCTCGTTCCAGGGCCGCCCCCATGCCCCAGTATAAGGCGAAGCGCGCTCCGGTCATGCGTGCAGCCCTTTCAAAATCCAGAATCCCCAGATCCTCTCCCACTTCCCAGTGGGGTTTGGGGGAAAAGGAAAATGCCGGAGGCGTCCCCCAGGTCTTAACCACGGGGTTGTCGCTTTCGTCGGCCCCCACCGGAACGGAGTCATGCGGCATGTTGGGAATAAGCAATAGAACTTCCTTGAATGCCTGTTCGATGTCGGCCAGCTGTTGATCGAGTTCCTTGATCCGCTGGGACACCAACCGCATGTCTTCGATCCGTTCGGAGGCGTCCTGTCTTTCCTTCTTCAGTCGTGAGATCTCTTCGGACGCGACGTTACGACGATATTTGAGCTCCTCGACCTCGCGGAGAACCTGGCGCCGGCTTTCATCCAACTCCTGGAAACGCGACAAATCGGTATCCATACGGCGATTACGCACCATCTGCTGCACCAAGTCGAAGTTTTCACGTACGAACTTGAGATCAAGCATCGTATTCATTCCATTTCTTTATTGGGCCCGGCTTGTCCAGGTTAGGCGGGTCAAACAGCTTTGAGCAATTAGCATCAAACCCGGCGCTTTGTCAATTCTTTTGTGACTTCAAGCAGTTGGCCAAAAGTCAATCAACTTCGGAACCCGCCACTTCAACGCTGTAGTCGCTGAGCTGGTTCAGACCTGGGAGGTTATGGAAGACCACCTGGAAAGGGACTTTTGCCTTTGCGGGTATGTGGACATTCATCAGATCTTTGCCTTCACGGTTCATCATGCGGTTCTGCATCTCTGCCACGGTCTGCTTGGCCAGTTCATCTCGAGTCATGACATTGGCGCAATAGGCTTTCTGATGCTGGTTGATTTTGGTGTCAACGGAATAGAGCTTCCCTTCCACCAGAACAAAACTCACCGGTGAAGGCGAGTCATTACGGACCTCGCCTTCCACCACGAAAATCTGTCCAATATGATCATTTTCCAGAAAATAGGCTTGCATCGATTCAAGAATTGTCACTGCAGCCTTCTCGGTCTTCTGTCCCAGACCCTTTTTTGCCCCCACCGGAGAGACTTTCGACGAAGGCGTGAAGGTATTGGGTGCAAACCAATAGATACCCGCGCCGGCGCTGATAATAACCAGCAAACCCACGAATAAAGCGAAACGAACCGGACTCCATCTCTTCCTGGATGGGGGCGGAGCGACTGCTTTGCCGGGGATGAAATGAGGCGGTTTGGACGTCGGTGGTAATCCGCGGCTCGGTAGTTCGGGTTCCAGGATCACCTGGTCAACGTCCCAGTCGTCTTCTCTGGAAACGAAAAAAACGTGTTTGCACCGTGAACAACGGACTTTGCTGCTCAGCCCCTTGATGCGTGTGGGATCAAGCTGGAACGTGGTTTTGCAGGATTCACAGGTGACGATCATAGTGAGTATCCCTCAGGTAACGCGAATACGCCGGCTGTGTGCCGGAATCGCATCAGTAAACACCTGCCGGCCTTCAGACTTCATTGTTCCTCAAACTGCACTTCACAAATTGCCGGAAGATTGCGATGTTTCTCGGCATAATCAAGGCCATAGCCGACGATGAACCCTTTTTCCAGGCGAATTCCGACATAGTCTGCCTGAAAATCCACTTTACGTCGTTCATATTTGTCAATGAGGGCACAGACCTTGACCGATTTGGGATGGCGGCTGGCAAGGTAATCCACCAGATACCTTAAAGTATAGCCGGTATCTATGATATCTTCCACGATCAGCACATGGTGGTCCTGAATGGACAGTTCGACATCCTTGCTAATGTGCACGGTTCCACAGCTTTCGGCGCCCATGCCATAGCTGCTCATGCGCACAAAATCGATCTCCACCGGCATGGTCAGCCGTCGCATCAGATCTGCCAGGAAAACGATGGAACCCTTGAGGATGCCGACCAGAACCAGCTGCTTCCCCGCATAGTCATGGTTGATCTGGTCTGCCAGGCGGTTTACCTGTTTTTCCAGTTCCTCTGCGGAAATACAGGGGGTCAGGCGATATTTTTCCATGGGGCGCCAATCCTCCTTGTGTCAATTCTCTTGGTACCGACCAGTGAAAATGTTTATCAACTTAGCCAACCTAGTGGAAAATGCTCCAAAGGTCAATGGTGACTTTCGTTCAACTATCCAGAACTATTCGGAATTTATTGAGGCAGCCAAAAGACCACCGCGAGAGCTGCTTTCCATTGATTTTGCCCCCGCAGAGGATTATAACCCATCAAAATATTTAACCTTGGAAGGAGATGCTCATGCGCGAACAGGTAGAAAAAGCTTTGGTTAAGATACGCCCCATGTTGGAACGCGACGGCGGCAGCGTGGAATTGGTTGACATCGAAGGTTCGGTGGTCAAGGTACGGCTCACGGGAGCCTGCCATGGTTGCCCAATGAGCCAGATGACCTTGAAGGCCGGGATCGAACGGATCATCCTGCAAGATGTCCCCGGGATCACTCAGGTCGTTGCGGTTTAGGCTGCCTGCCGGACCGTCAGAAGCCGTCCCGCGCCAGTTCCATGACTGCGCCGCGGCTTGCGGTCGACAGACCGTTCACTTGTGGTAGGGTTCGCCTCTGGTGATGGTGAATGCGCGATAAAGCTGTTCCATGACCAGAAGGCGGGCGATGTCGTGAGGGAAGGTCATCTGCGAGAGGGTCACCACCTGATGGGCTCTCTCCAGGAGCTTTGGGGAGACGCCCAACGCGCCGCCGATGACCATCCAGATTTGGGCTATACCCTGGTTCTGTAAGCGTTCCAGGAACCCGGCGAGGGCCGGCGAATCCAGTTCACGGCCGCGTCGATCCCAGACCAACAGATAGCCGCGGTCTTTGATGAAATCCAGGATGCGGTCGCTTTCCCGCTCCTGGATTATTTTTTCTGAAAGGCCCTTGCCGATTCGTTCCTCCCGGACGATGTGAATGTCGGTTGCCGCATAGTGCTGGAGTCGCCCCAAATACCGCTGGATGGCTGTATCGAGGTCGGAGGCGGCGGTCTTACCAACAAAGACAAGGTGCAAGCGCACGTTGACGGCTACCTTTTCACAGTCGGGCTGCCAGCAAGAATTCCCGGTTGCCTTCCGGACCCAGGATGGGTGACGGTTCGATGCCGTCCACTGCCAGCATCAGCTGTTCACAGATTAGACGGATCTCGCGACAAACCTTCGCATGGATCTCCGGATCGCGCACCACGCCCTTTTTCCCCACATGTTCGCGGCCCGCTTCAAACTGCGGTTTGATCAAGGCAATGATTCGCCCGTTGGACACCAGGAAAGGCAGGACGGCTGGAAGCACCAGCTTGAGGGAGATAAAGGAGGCATCCACCGTTACCAGGTCGATCTCTTCGGGGATCCGTTCTCTCTGGAGATAGCGGATATTTTGCCGTTCCACCACCACTACCCGCTGGTCCTGGCGTAGCTTCCATGCCAGCTGGCCATACCCTACATCGATCGAGTACACTCTTCGTGCCCCGTGTTGCAGCAGGCAGTCGGTGAAACCTCCGGTGGATGCCCCCACATCCATGGCCACCATGCCTTCGACGGTAGTACCGAAGACCTCGATGGCGTGTGCCAGCTTGATCCCGCCACGGCTGACGTAAGGATGGTCGGGTCCCAGAACGGTAATGTCCGCGTCAGCACCGACTTGTTGCCCGGATTTGGTTAGCACACGGCCGTCCACGCTAACCTGGGCGGCCAGGATCAAAGCTTCCGCCCGCTGGCGGCTTGAGGTCAAACCCCGTTCCACCAGCAGCTTATCTAATCGCATAGATGGTTTGGCCATGGCGCTGCTCGCAGAGTTCCAAGGCCGCTCGTTCGATCCCGTGAGCATCAATCCCCAGCATGTCACGCAGCGTCGCCTGGGAACCGTGGATGATGAATTCGTCGGGCAGTCCCAGCCGCTTGAAGCTCCTGGGGTAGAAGGAGGCTTCCTGGAACATTTCCAACACGGCCGATCCAAACCCGCCTTGCAGGGCGTTCTCTTCGATGGTCAACACCCGGCCGATCTTCTTGGCCAGCCGCAGGAGCAATTCCCGATCCAAGGGTTTGACGAAACGGGCGTTCACCACGGTCGCTTCAAGACCTTGGCGATGCAATTGCGCAGCCGCTTCCAGGGTGGGATAGACCGTCGATCCAATGCCGATCAGCACAATATCGTCGCCTTCCCGCAGGACTTCGGCTGTGCCGATGGCGAGGGACTGATATTCGTCTACCGGGGGCAGCCCCACACCATTTCCGCGCGGGTAGCGGATGGCGATGGGGCCGGGATGATCGACCGCGGTCTTCAGCATGTGCTGAAATTCATTTTCATCCTTGGGGGCCATGAGCACCATATTGGGAATGTGACGCAGGAAGGACAGGTCGAAGACGCCATGATGCGTCGGGCCGTCTTCGCCCACCAGTCCGCCGCGGTCCATGGCGAAAACCACCGGGAGCTTCTGTAGGCACACATCGTGAATGATCTGATCGTAAGCCCGCTGTACGAAGGTGGAATACACCGCCACTACGGGCTTGAACCCTTCCGTGGCCAGGCCGGCGGCGAAGGTCACCGCATGCTGTTCGGCAATGCCCACATCGAAGAACCTCTCGGGGTATCGGCCGGCGAACAATTCCAGGCCGGTTCCCTGGGGCATCGCCGCGGTGATGGCGACGATGCGTGGGTCGTGTTCCGCCAGATGCGTAATGGTCTTGCCGAACACCTCGGTGTAAGATGGTGGACAGCCTGCCTGACCGCAAGACTTACCGGTCGCAATGTCGAAGGCGCCCAGGCCGTGAAACCTGGTGGGATCGCGCTCGGCAGGTTCATAACCCTTGCCTTTCTGCGTCCAGACGTGCACCAGTACCGGTCCTTGCAATTCCTTGGCAGTTTCGAAGGTTTCGATGAGCTTGTCCAGGCGGTGGCCCTTGATAGGGCCGATGTAGTGGAATTTGAGCGCTTCGAAGAGCATTCCCGGAGTGAAGAAAGCTTTGAGGGATTCCTCACTGCGTTTCAAGATCTGCAGGATGTTGTGGCCGACTCCCGGGATGGAATTGAGCACATTCTCACAGTGACGTTTCAAGCTCATCACGGTGCGCGTGGACAGCTTGCGGCTGAGGAACGATGACAGGGCGCCGACGTTAGGCGAGATGGACATCTCATTGTCGTTGAGGACCACGATCAGGTCCTTATCCAGATCGCCCGCATGGTTCATGGCTTCAAAGGCCATCCCGCCGGTCATGCTGCCGTCGCCGATGACGGCAATGGCCCGATTGGGGCAGCCTTTGAGACACTTGGCCACGCCGATACCCAGTGCGGCGGAAATCGAAGTACTGGAATGACCGGTGCCAAAAGCGTCGTATTTGCTTTCCTCGCGCTTCGGAAATCCGCTCAGTCCCTGGAATTGTCGAATCGTGTCGAAGCGTGCTTTGCGGCCGGTGATGAGCTTGTGCGCGTAACACTGGTGGCCCACATCCCATACGATCCGGTCGTGAGGGGCGCTGAAGACGTAATGAAGTGCCAGAGTCAGTTCCACCACGCCCAGATTGGGGGCTAAATGGCCGCCATGACGAGCAACCGTGGCGACGAGTACATCACGGATCTCACGAGCCAATTGTTCCAGTTCAGGTACGGTCAGCTTCTTCAAATCGGCTGGGGAGTCGATTTGGTTCAGCAATGCAATGGGAGTCTTAGTGCTGCTGGCGTCCTTCTTGTCCTTGTCCTTCAACTCTCCACCTCCTAGCTGGTAAAGAGAAGCAATGGGAACATCTTTGACCATCCATTCAACCTGCAAAAATGGTGTGCAAACGCACGGTTAATAAACCCGGTGGGATGTTCACCGGTTCAAGCCTTGCGAACGAGTAAATAACGTACCAAGGCTCGAAGTGCTTCCGCCTTGTCGTCGAAAGTCGCCAGAGCCGCCAGGGCTTCGTCCACGTGTTCACGGGCGGCTTGCTTGGCGCGCACCAACCCGGTCAGCACCGGGTACGTCTTCTTGTTCTTGGCAGCGTCGGATCCGGGTGTCTTGCCCATTGCCTCGGCTTCACCTTCAATATCCAGCAAATCATCGGTGATTTGAAAGGCCAGACCAAAATGTTGTCCATAGCGGGTCAACTGACGGACTTGCTGGGGTGATCCGCCACCGAGAAGGGCGCCAATTTCCAATGACGCCGTGATGAGCGCCCCCGTTTTGTGAACATGCATGTATTCCACCATGACCAGGTCCACTTCGCGGGTTTCGCATTCCAAATCAATCAGCTGCCCTCCGATCATACCGCGGTAGCCGGATGACTTGACCAGTAAGTGGACAGCTTCGAGGAGCTTGTCCACAGGCAGCGATCCGTTCTGGCGGGTACTGGCGATCAGGCCGAAGGCTTCGGTGAGTAGCGTATCCCCGGCGAGGATCGCCACGGCTTCGCCGAAAACTTTATGATTGGTGGGTTTGCCGCGGCGGAAATCGTCATTGTCCATGGCCGGCAAATCGTCATGGATGAGCGAATAGGTATGGATGAATTCCAGGGCACAGGCTGCGGGCATGACCGCCCGCCAGTCGCCGCCCACCACTTCCGCGGCCTGCAGACAAAGGATCGGACGCAGCCGCTTGCCACCGGCAAAAAGGCTGTAGCGGCTGGCTTCCAGGAGTGTCTTTTCCAGGCCCGCCGGTGTCGGCAAACACTGCTGAAGTGCCTGGTCAACCTGTTCCTTGCGTTCTGCCAAAAACACCTTCAGATCGAATGAAGATTCCTGCATGTTCGCTCTTATCCCTGTCCTCGGGAATCGGGTCCACCGTGCTGTGTTAACTAACATGCACCGGATGATCTTTCCAGCTTAAGTTGCACAGTGTGTCCGGTGTAGGTCACAATTCCGCGTCCTCATGAGTGGCGGAGCCCTCCGCTTCACGCAAGCTCCTGTTCTGATCAGCCGCGGGCAGCGCATCAAAAGCCGCGGTTGTCCATTCTTCGGATCCGTCTTTAACCAGCATCTGCACGCGATTCTCCGCTTCATCCAGTTTCTGGTTGCAGTACTTCACCAGCCGGACGCCCTCGGCAAATGCTTCCATCGCTTCCTCCAGGGGAAGGCTGCCGCGTTCCAGCTTTTCCACGATCCTTTCCAGTTTCTTCAAGGCTTCTTCAAACGGTTCCGTCTTTTTTCGACTCACGGGTTTTGATCTCCTCTATAATTTCCCCGGTTTCCGGCTGTTTCTCTGTCACCAAACACTCCAGTGAACCCTTGGCCAGCTGCACGCGCACTCGCTCCCCCGGTTGAACCATCGTTTCGCTCACGATGATGCGCTCTTCGGGCAGACGGTAGGTGATGGAATAGCCACGTGCCAGCACGGCGAGCGGATTGAGGCTTTGCAGGCGAGCAAGGCCGTGGTGGAGCCGAGCATGACAGCCTTCGAGCATATGGCGCTGATGCCAAACGAGTTCTCTCGATCGCTGTTGCAGCGCCTCACGACAGCTCCCGATGCGGGTTGTCGGGTTGTAGAACTCCAGCTTCTGCCGCAAGCTTCCCGTGTTTGCCTTGAACTGCTCGAGCCTGCGGCTCAAAGCCAGGTGCAGGCGGGTGAACCGGTCATCCACGAAGAGCCGCAGATCTGCCATGCGTTTGCGCGGGTCGAGCAGGCGTTTGTCCAAAAAGCGGAGCACCTGTTGATAGGATTCCAAGCGTTTGACAGTGGATTGCACCAGCCGGGTCTGCTGCTCAGTCAGGTTCTTCTTGATCTTGTCCAGCTGGGTCACAATCCATTCCGCTGCCGCCGTCGGGGTTGGGGCCCGCATGTCGGCTGCCAGGTCGGCAATGGTCCAATCAATCTCATGTCCCACCGCGGCAATGATGGGCACCTGTGATCGCGCCACAGCCCGCGCCACGGTTTCTTCGTTGAAAGGCCACAGGTCTTCCAGGCTGCCCCCGCCTCGCCCCGCAATGATAAGATCCCATTGGTAGGCTTCGGACAGGGTGTTGACGGCATCGATGGCAGCGGCAATCTCGCCGGCTGCTCCCGCTCCCTGGACGCGCACGGGGAACAACGTAACCGTGACGGGGTAAGGGGCGCGCTGCAGCACCTTAAGGATATCTTGGATGGCTGCTCCCGTGGCCGACGTGACGATGGCGACACGTTGCGGGCACAAAGGTAGTGGCTGTTTGTGCGTGGGATCAAACAGTCCTTCGGCTTCCAGTTTCTTCTTGAGTTGTTCGAAAGCCAGCTGCAATTGCCCGAAACCATGCGGTTCGATGACATCGATGATAAGCTGATATTCCCCGCGCGGTTCGTAGACGCTGATCCGCCCCTGGCAGATCACCTGCAAACCATCTTCGGGCGCAAACCGCAGAGAGCGCTGTTGAGCCCGGAAGAGCACCGCCCGGATCTGGCTGTGTTCATCTTTCAAGGTGAAATAGCAATGCCCGGATGCCGGCATGCGGAAGTTGGAAATCTCTCCCTTGACCCACACAAACCGGTAGTTGATCTCCAACAGCTTCTTGATCTGGCCGTTGAGCTGACTCACAGTGAAAACATTGCTCTGTTCGAA
>Ga0315286_10004829_pt1 | contig 12940 bp, 12 predicted proteins | sample YL17G10_0_MG_FD_205038 | JGI IMG/M metagenome (GOLD analysis project Ga0315286, IMG submission 205038) | Sediment microbial communities from Yellowstone Lake, YNP, Wyoming, USA - YL17G10_0 | ecosystem: Environmental > Aquatic > Freshwater > Lake > Sediment | place: USA: Wyoming | collected... | reverse complement strand
CATCGTGGCCTTCGGCGCGTTCGTGGCGCGGCGGCGCTTCGTGTCGGCGTCGCGGTGGAGAAGCGTGCTGTTCTGGACGATCGTCGCGCTGAGCGCCGTCGTCTACCTGTTCGTCCTCGACCGCATTCCGCCGCACAGCCTGAGAGTGGACCGATGGTCGGCGATGACGTCGTTCAACGAGCGGCTGCTCGCGGGCCAGTACCCCTACGAGGCGCGCACCCACCTCGGCAGCCGGGTGTCGGGCCTGCCGATGCTATTCGCGCTGGCGCTCCCTTTCCAGTGGGCGGGCGACGTCGGGTATCTGCAGGTCTTCCTCCTGGTCGTGTTTGCGGTGGTCTGCCAGCGGCAGTGGGGGCGGCGCTACGATCTGGCCTGGCCGCTCCTGCTGCTCGTGGCGTCTCCGGCGTACGCCTGGGAGGTGGCGGCGCGGAGCGACCTGACGAGCAACGCGGTGGTTGCCGTGCTCTTCGTGTTCCTCTGCGAGCACTGGCGTGGTCACAAGACCCCGGCACGGATGGCGGGCATCGGGGTTCTCGGGGGACTCGTGGCCAGCACCCGGCTGGTGCTGGTCGTGCCGATGGTCGTGTACTTCGTCGGGTACTTCGGACCACACGACCGAAAGGCCGCCGCGGTGGCGGCGGGCGTCTCGCTGGCCGCGTTCGCGGCGACGCTGGCGCCGTTCGTCATCTGGGACGCGCGCCTCTTCCTGGCGAACAACCCGCTGGCGTGGCAGATCGCGCTGGTGCCGGTGACGGTGCAGGGCGCAGCCGTTGCGGCGTCGGTCGCCGCGGGACTGTCGACCGGGAGTCTCGAGGCGAAGTGCGGCGCCGCCGGCCTCATCGTCGTCGCGGCCACGCTCGCGTCGTTCTCGATCAGCGCCTCGACGGCTGGCGTCGAACGGACGCTCACCGGCAGCCTCTTCGACATTTCGTACTTCGACCTCGCCCTGCCGTTCCTCGCGGTGCCGCTCCTATTCGCGTATCCGGTCCCCGAGGGCCGTGACGCGTCGGCCCCCTCAGCCGGTGTCGCGCCCGCGGGTGGTGGCCGATGAGGATCCTCGTCACGCTTCACAACTTCCTGCCGGAGCCGTGCTTCGGGGCCGAGCGGGCGGCGATCCGGCACATGTGCGAGATGCGGCGAGACGGCCACCAGGTCGCGGTGCTGTTTGCGGGCCGGCGCGATCCGTCCGCCGCCGAACTCGAGGAAGCGGGCCTGGCTGGCGTGCGGTGCTTCCGGGTCCCCTACGTGGCGCCCAGGGCCCAGGTGCTGCTGTCGATCGTGCGGCCGCGCGCCGAGGCCGCGTTCGTCCGCGCGCTCGAGCAGTTCCAGCCCGACGTCGTGCTCTTTCACCACTTGATTCGGCTGTCGCTGCGACTGCCAGGGATTGCCCGTCGTCGCGGCTGCCCGTCCGTGCTGGTCCTTCACGACCACTACCTGGTGTGCCCGTCGCACTCGCTCGCGGCGTTCGACCAGCCGGTCTGCGCGGCCGGATCGCCCTTGCGATGCGCGCGGTGTCTGTACGCGACCAGGTTCGGCGGGCGGGTGCCGCCCGGATTGAGGGAGGCGGCCGCGCTGCTCCTGGCCTGGCGCAAGCGAATCGTCGCGGACGTCGTTTCTGCCGTCAACGGCGTGATCGCTCCGTCCCGGTCCGTGCTGGCGGAAATGGAGGCCCGCGGCGTGAGTCTGCCGGACGCCGTGGTGTGTCCGAACGGGGGCGATCGCGCCGACGCCCCGTTGCCGCTGTCGCCTCGGGCGGGTGCCGTGCGGTTCGGCTTTCTCGGGGCGGTCGTGCCGAAGAAGGGCGTGGAGGTTCTGGCCGCCGCGTGCGAAGGCCCGCTGTCGCGATGGGTGTCGATTCGCGGCTTCGCCGACGACCGCGCGATGGCCGCGTTCCGGAACGCCCACCCCGGCTGCGCGGCGAGGCTCGAGCCGTTCGCGCCCGGCGCGACGGAGTTCCTGCGCGGCGTCGACGTCGTCGTCGTGCCGTCGGTCTGCCTCGAGAACCAGCCGTCGGTCATCATCGAGTCGTTCGCCGAGGGGCGTCCCGTCGTGGCGAGCCGGATCGGCGGGATTCCAGAGATGTTCGCCGACGGCCGCGGCGGCTGGCTGCTTCCGCCGGGCGACGTTCCGGCGCTCGGGGCGTGCCTGTCGAGGCTCAACGAGCATCCCGACGAGATCGTCCAGGTGGCGGCGCGTATCCCGCCGTGGCCGTCCTGGGGGGACGTCAGCGCGAGGGTGGTGCGGGAACTTGAACGGGCCATCGACCGGGGGAAGCGTCGCGACACCACGCGGGGGCGACGGTGACCGGGGGCGACGGCGTTGCCCCGGCGACCGCGCCGGCCCGCCGCAGCATGCTCGGCAATTTCCTGTCGCTCGCCGTTTCGACCTGGGGCGCCCAGGCCATCAGCTTCCTCGTCGTCGTCTACGTCGCAAGGGTGCTCGGCGCCGGGGCGCTGGGCCAGGTGGCGCTGGCGCAGGCCGCCGTTCTCTACTTCCGGTTCGCGGCCGACATGGGCTTCGACCTCATGGGGAGCCGGCGGATCGCCGCCGATCGCGCGGCGGCGGCGGCGACGGTGGCCGAACTGGCCGGGTGCCGGTTGCTGAACGCCGCGGTCGCCGCAAGCCTGCTCGTGTTGGTCGCGTTCGCGACCGACCGGTTTCTCCCGGTCGGCTGGCTGATGCTGACGTTCGGCCTGGCGCTGGCGCCAGCCGCTCTGTCGCTCGAGTGGGCGTTCATGGGCCTCGAACGAATGGACCTGGTCGGTCTGGCGCGCTTCACGGCGGCCGCCGTCTGGTTGCTGCTGGTCGTGCTCCTGGTCGGCGACGGCACGCCGCTGGTCGTCGTCCCGGCGGCCTACGTGGCGGGGCAGACCTGCGCGGCAGGCCTGTTGTTCGCGAGATTCCGCCGCGCTCACGGCCCGATTCCCATCCGGTTCGACCGGGCCGTCTGGATCGCGTCGCTGCGGCGGGCCTCGCCGGTCGGCCTGTCGTTCATCGTGATCCAGATCCATGTCGGCTTCGGCCTTGTCGCGCTCGGCCTGTTCGATGGGGATCGGGCCGCGGGCGTCTACGCCGCGCCGCAGCGGGTGGTGCTCTTCCTGACCGCCGTGTCGTCGATGTTCGGGGCGGCGATCTACCCCAGGCTGGCGGCGTTGCGGGCCGAAGGACGTGACGGTTTCGAGCGGGTCGTTCGGCTTGGGTTCCGCGTGATGGTCCTGGCGAGCGTGCCGCTCGCAGTCGGCGGGATGATGGTGGCCGGGCCGCTCGTCGAGTTCGTCTACGGCCCCGGCTACGAGGAAGGCGGCGCGGTGTTCCGCTGGCTCGTACCGAGCGTCGTGCCCATCTACGTGAGCATGCTGTTCGGCTACGCGCTGCTGGCCGATGGCGGCGAGCGGCGGTACTTCCGAGCGGCCGTCGCCGGCGCTGTCGTCATCGTCGCGGCCAACGTGGTGCTGATTCCGCGCCTCCACGTCCTCGCGCCCGCCGTCGCGACGCTCGTCGCCGAATGCCTCGTCTTCGTGATGCTGGCCTTCTACACACGACCCCTGGCGAGCGTCGGGGCAGGCCGGGTTGTGGCGGCTGCGGGGGCCGCCGCCGCGCTCATGGCGGGTGCGATCGTGGTCGCCGGTCCCGCGCCTGTCGCGGCCCGGATTGTTATCGGCGCCGCCGTCTACGCGTTGGGTGTCGTCGTGTTCAGGGGGCTGACGAAGACCGACATCGGGATGATTCGGGAACTCGCCGGAACCGCTCCCGTGGCACCGCCGGGCGCCTTCGAGTGAGCCGCCGACAGGAGCGCCGACGGGCGGCGTGGCGCGGCACGGGTTCGTTGACTTGCCTCTGTGGGTTCGATAGGATTGTGGCGTTTCCTGGTCTTTCGCCATCAACCCGTACGGCGGGGCGCCGGGCCTCGCCTCCTTGAGAATTCGTTCACATGCAGGGCTGGTTCTCAATCCTCTTGCTGATGATCCTCGGTGCGGCTTTCGGCGCCGGGTCGATCGCGATCTCGACGTATCTCGGGCCGCGCAAACCGAGCCCCGAGAAGCTTGCGCCCTACGAGTGCGGCATGCCCGCGGTCTCTGACGCCCGGGAGCGCCATCCGATCCAGTTCTACCTGATCGCGATGATCTTCCTGCTGTTCGACATCGAGGTGGCGTTCCTCTACCCGTGGGCGATGGCGCTGCGCGACCTGGCGTGGCCGGGGTTCATCCAGATCTTGGTGTTCTTCGGGATCCTCGTCGCCGGCTACGCCTACGTCTGGAAGAAGGGCGCCCTGACGTGGGACAAGCCGTAGCCGCGCGCGCCACGCACCACCCGACGCGCCAGACTTGAACCGGGAAGGCGGCCCGCCTCATGGCTTTTGACGTCGAGATTCCGGTACTGACGACCACCGTCGAGAAGGTGGTGAACTGGGCGCGGCAGGGCTCCATCTGGCCGGTGACGTTCGGATTGGCCTGCTGCGCCATCGAGATGATGTCGATGAGCGCCTCGCGCTACGACATCGCCCGCTTTGGCGCGGAGGTCTTCCGCGGGTCGCCCCGGCAGTCCGACCTGATGATTGTCGCCGGGCGGCTGTCGCGGAAGATGGCCCCGGCGCTGCGGCGCATCTACGACCAGATGCCGGAGCCGAAGTGGGTGATCTCGATGGGCGCCTGCGCGTCGTCGGGCGGCGTGTTCGACAACTACTCGATCGTGCAGGGCGTAGACCAGATCGTTCCGGTGGACGTCTTCGTGCCCGGCTGCCCGCCGCGGCCCGAGTCGCTCATCTACGGCATCATGCAGCTCCAGAAGAAGATCGGCCAGTCGAAGCTGGTCGTGAAGGCGGGGTAGACACCGTGGACGCCCGTTCGATCATCGCCGCCCTCGCTGCTGCCGTGCCGGGGGCCGACGTCCAGCCCGGAGCCGCCACCGACCGGCCGACCGTCATCGTGCCGAGCGAGCGTTTGCCGGACGTCGCGCGGGCCCTCCACGACCGAATGTCGCCCGGGTTCGACGTGTTGATGGACGTGACGGCGGTCGACCGGTGGCCGGCCGAGCCCCGGTTCGAAGTCGTGTATCACCTCGTCGCCACCGGCGGGCCGGCGACGCTCCGGCTGAAGGTCCTCCTGGCCGGGGACGACGCCCGCGTGACCTCGGTCCAAACGGTGTGGCCTTCGGCCAACTGGCTGGAGCGCGAGGTCTGGGACCTGTTCGGGATCGTGTTCGAAGAGCACGGCGACCTGCGTCGCATCCTCATGCCGGAGGACTGGGAAGGCCACCCGCTGCGCAAGGACTACCCGGTGCAGATCTCGATGAAACCCAAGGTCTACGAACCCCTGCAGCTGACCGAGCAGGAATTCGAGGCGAATATCGTCGCCGACCGCGATGCACGTGGCGGCCCGCACCGTCCGGAACGCTGAGCCGACATGACCACTGCCGATCGCCAGCGCGTCGCGGACGAGGCCTTTGCCGACACGATCGCGGCCCATCGCCGCGTGCAGCGCGACGGCCAGGCCGCGCTCTTCGCGGCGGCTGACGCGCTGCTGACGGCGCTTGGCGCCGGCCGGAAGGTCCTCGTCTGCGGCAACGGCGGCAGCGCGGCCGACGCCCAGCACGTCGCGGCGGAGCTGGTGGGGCGATTCGTCCGCGAACGGCGTGCCTTCCCGGCGCTCGCGTTGACGACCGACACCAGCATCCTGACGGCGATTGGCAACGACTACGGGTTCGAGCGGGTGTTCGCCCGCCAGGTCGAGGCGCACGGACAGGCGGGCGACGTGCTCGTCGCGATCTCGACGAGCGGAGGATCCGCGAACGTGCTGGCCGCGGTCGAAACGGCGCGTTCGCGCGGGCTCGTGACGATCGGGCTGACGGGGCGCGACGGCGGCGCGCTCGGGCGCGCCGTGGACGTCCACCTGAACGTGCCGTCGCCGTCGACCGCTCGGGTCCAGGAGGTCCACATCACGACCCTCCACGTGCTGTGCGACCTCGTCGAGCAGGAACTGGTGGACATCGATGGCTGATCTCCGCACCGAGACGATGACCGTCAACATGGGGCCGCAGCACCCCAGCACGCACGGTGTGCTGCGGATCGTGCTCCGGCTCGACGGAGAGACCGTCGTCTCCGCGGACTCGACGGTCGGCTACCTGCACACCGGGATCGAGAAGACCATCGAGCAGAAGAAGTTCCAGCAGGTGATCCCGCTCGTCGAGCGGATGGACTACTTGAGCGCCCAGTCGAACAGCCTGTCCTACGCGCTCTCGGTCGAGACACTGCTGGGGATCGAAATCCCGGACCGCGTGCAGTGGATCCGCGTGCTCCTGGCTGAACTGCAGCGGCTCAACAGCCACCTGGTCTGGCTCGCCACGCACGGGATGGAACTCGGCGCGGTGACCGTGATGCTCTACTGCTTCCGCGAGCGGGAGCTGTTCCTGAACATCAACGAGCTCGTCGGCGGGTTCCGGATGTTCCCGAGCTTCATCCGCGTCGGGGGCCTCCGTGAGGACCTGCCCCCGGGGTTCCACCAGGCGGTGCGGGAACTCCTCGACCGGATGCCGGCGAAGCTGGTCGAGTACGAGAACCTGCTGACGCACAACCAGATCTACATCAAGCGCACGCGGGGCGTCGGCGCGATCTCGCTGCCGGACGCCCTCGGCATGGGCCTGGTCGGGCCGATCGCGCGCGCGGCCGGCTCGACCTACGACGTCCGGAAGGCGTTCCCCTACTCCGGGTACGAGACGTTCGACTTCGACGTGCCGGTCGGCGAGACCGGCGACGTGTACGACCGCTACCTGGTCCGCATCGAGGAGATGTACCAGTCGTTGCGGATCTGCCGGCAGGCGCTCGACCGCATCTCGCCGGCCGGCGTGTGGGCGGCGGACGACCCGCGCGTGGTCCCGCCTCGGAAGGACAGGGTCTACACCGAGATGGAAGCCCTGATTCAACACTTCCTGATCCACTCCCAGGGCTTCGTGGTTCCGGCCGGAGAGGTCTACGTGCCGGTCGAGGGGCCGCGCGGCGAGCACGGGTGCTACGTGGTGTCGGACGGCTCGAACCGGCCGTGGCGGGTGAAGATGCGCTCGCCGTCGCTGATGGCGTGCCAGGCGTTGCCGCAGTTGATCGTCGGCGGGATGATCGCCGACGTGATTGCCGTCATCGGATCGATCGATGTCGTGCTGGGAGACGTGGACAGGTGAGCTTCCACCCGGAGATGCGCTACGAGTCGGGGCTGCACGTGTCGCAGCGCCAGGTGCGGCCCGAGGGCGAGCCGTTCGCCTTCACGCCCGCCAACCGCGAACGCCTCGAGCAGGTTGCCGCCCACTATCCGCCCGAGCACCGGCGGTCGGCGGTTATTCCGGCGCTCTACATCGTCCAGGAGCAGCAGGGGCACATCACGGCGCCCGCGATCCGGCACGTGGCCGAAGTTATCGGCTGCACCCCCGCGGAAGTGGATGACGTGGTCACCTACTACGCGATGTTCTTCCGCGAGAGGGTCGGGAAGTACGTGGTGCAGGTGTGCCGGACGCTGTCGTGCGCGCTCAGCGGCGCCGAGCGCGTGACCGAGCAGATCTCGCGCACGCTGGGCATCAAGGTGGGGGAGACCGATCCGACCGGCACGTTCACGCTGATGGAGATGGAGTGCCTCGGCGCGTGCGACCGGGCGCCCGTCGTGATGGTGAACAACGACCACTGGCACGAGTGCCAGTCGCCGGAGGAAGCCGGGCGGCTGCTCGAGGCGCTGAAGGCCGAAGGCGAGGCGGCCCTGAGCGGGTGCCACCTCTCGCGGGACCAGAAGTAGGCGGGTAGACGGACAGGCGGGGAAGCGGGACGGCGGCTGGAACCGCCCTCCGCCTTTCCGGCTGTCAGGATCACGAATGGAACCAGTTCTCACGTCACACGTGCGCGAGCCACACGGAGAGACGCTCGGCGCCTACCTGCGCCGCGGCGGGTACGAAGGGCTTCGCAAGGCGCTCGGCCTCGCCCCCGGCGAGATCATCGACATGGTGAAGGCCTCGGGGCTCAGGGGTCGCGGCGGCGCCGGCTTCCCGGCCGGGATGAAGTGGCAGTTCGTGCCGAAGGACTCGCCCAGGCCGAAGTACCTCTGCTGCAACGCCGACGAGAGCGAACCGGGCACCTTCAAGGACCACGTGCTGATGGAGCGGAACCCGCACCTCGTGTTCGAGGGGTGCCTGATCGGGTGCTACGCCATCGGGGCGAAGGTGGCCTACATCTACATCCGCGGCGAGTTCCGGCACGTCCAGCGGGTGCTCGAGGCGGAAATCGAGGCCGCGCGGGCGGCCGGCTATCTCGGGAAGAACATCTTCGGGTCGGGGTTCGACTGCGAGATCTACGTCCACCCGGGCGCGGGCGCCTACGAGGCGGGCGAGGAGAGCGCGCTGCTCGAGTCGCTCGAGGGGAAGCGGGCGCAGCCGCGCCTGCGGCCGCCGTTCCCGGCGGTCGTCGGCCTCTACGGGTGCCCGACGATCATCAACAACGTCGAGACGCTCTGCAACGTCCCGCTCATCGTGACCAGGGGTCCCGAGTGGTTTGCCTCGCTCGGGCCCGCGAAGAACGGCGGGCCGAAGCTGTACTGCATCAGCGGCCACGTCGAGAAGCCCGGCGTCTACGAGGCGTCGATGGACGTGACCCTGCGCGAGCTCGTCTACGGCCTCGCCGGCGGGATTCGCGGCGGGCGCGCGCTGAAGGCGATCATCCCGGGCGGGTCGTCGACGCCGGTCATCCTGCCCGACCAGATCGATGCGCAGGCCAGCTTCGACGGGCTGGTCGGGGCGGGGTCGATGCTCGGGTCGGCGGCCATCATCGTGATGGACGACACGACCTGCATGGTGTGGGCGGCCGAGAACCTCCTGCACTTCTACCGGCACGAGTCGTGCGGGAAGTGCACGCCCTGCCGCGAGGGCACCGACTGGATGCTGAAGATCCTCCACCGGATCGAGCGGGGCGAGGGCTCGCCTGGCGACATCGATCTCCTGAACGACGTCGCGAACAACATCAACGGGAAGACGTTGTGCCCGTTCGGCGATGCGGCGGTGGCGCCGGTGCTGAGCACGATCCAGCACTTCCGCGCCGAGTACGAAGCGCACGTCCGCGAGGGCCGCTGCACCTGCCCGGCGGACTGGCGGGTGATGTCGTCCGAGAGACCCTTGTGCCATCAGTGACTGTCCTCGCCCAGCTCGGCCTCGTCCTGGCGGTGTTCGTGATGCTGCTGCTGGCGTCGGCCGCCATGGTGTACGCGGAGCGCAAGGTCGCCGCGCTCATCCAGCAGCGTGAAGGGCCGAACCGCGTCGGGCCGAAGGGGCTGCTCCAGCCGTTCGCCGATGTCATCAAGCTGATGTTCAAGGAGGAGCTGCGGCCGGGCGGGGCCGACGCGGTGCTCTTCCTGCTGGCGCCGGTCATCTCGGCGACCGCGGCCTTCGCCGCCTTCGCGGTGGTGCCGTTCGGCGCCGAGACGACGTTCTTCGGCCTGCTCGCCGAGCCGCTCAAGCTGCAGGTGGCCGACGTCAACGTCGCCGTGCTCGTGGTGTTCGCCATCACGTCGATGAGCGTCTACGGCATCGTCCTGGCCGGGTGGAGCTCGAACAGCAAGTACTCGCTGCTCGGCGGCCTGCGGTCGGCGTCGCAGATGATCAGCTACGAGCTGCCGTACGGGCTGGCCCTGGCCTCGGTGCTGGTCCTCGCCAACTCGCTGTCGCTCACCACGATCGTCGACGCGCAGGCAGGCTACTGGTTCGGGTTCATTCCGAAGTGGTTCGTGTTCCTGCAGCCGTTCGGGTTCCTGATCTTCATGATCGCCGGCATCGCCGAGACCAACCGCGCGCCGTTCGACTTCCCCGAGGCCGAGCAGGAGCTGGTGGCCGGGTATCACACCGAGTACTCGAGCATGGCGTTCGCCATGTTCTTCCTGGCCGAGTACATCAACATGGTCACCGTGTCGGCGGTGGCCACGGACCTGTTCCTCGGCGGGTGGCACGGCCCGTTCCTGCCCGCGTCGCTCGGCTGGATCTGGTTCCTGATCAAGACCTCGGCGCTGTTGTTCTTCTACATCTGGATGCGGTGGACGCTGCCGCGGTATCGCTACGACCAGCTCATGCAGTTCGGGTGGAAGCTCCTGCTGCCGCTGGCCGTGCTGAACCTGCTGGTGACGGCCGCGGGGGTGATGTTCCTTGGGGTTTGAGCTGCCGCTCTTCTACGTGTTCGCCGCCGTCACCGTGGTGGCGTCGATGCTGGTCATCGGGCAGCGGAGCCCGGTCTACAGCGTCATGCTGCTCATTGCGTCGTTCGCGGCGCTGGCCGGGCTCTACGTCCTGCTCGACGCGCCCTTCGTGGCGGTCATTCAGATCATCATCTACGCCGGCGCCATCCTGGTGCTGTTCCTGTTCGTGGTGATGCTGCTGAACGCCCCGAAGGAACGCGGCGGGCGGCGGCCGCGGCTCGCCGCCGGGCCACGGCGGCTGGGCGCCGCGCTGGGGGTGGTGTTCGCCGTCGAGCTGGTGTGGGCGATCTGGCGCGTGGCGTCGCTGCGGGAGCCGGTGGAGGCGGCCGTCGTGCTGCCGGCCGAGGCGATCGAGCCGGTGCGGTGGATCGGCCAGGTGCTCTACACCGACTACGCGTTCGCGTTCGAGGTGACGTCGCTGCTGATTCTCGTGGCGATGGTCGGGGCCGTGGTGCTGGCGAAGAAGCATGTGCAGTAGGCAGTAGGCAGTAGGCAGTAGGCAGTAGGCAGTAGGCAGTAGGCAGAACGGCCTACCGCCTACCGCCTACCGCCTAGTGACAGGCAGACAACATGGTGTCGCTCAATCACTACCTCGTCCTGTCCGCGATCCTGTTCGCGATCGGCACGGCCGGCGTGTTCCTCCGGCGGAACATGATCACGGTGCTGCTGTCGATTGAGATCATGCTGAACGCGGCGAACCTGATGTTCGTGGCGTTCGGCCGCCACTTCGGCGCCGTGGACGGACAGATCATCGTGTTCTTCGTGGTGACCGTCGCGGCGGCCGAGGCCGCCGTCGGTCTGGCGATCGTCATCGCGCTGTTCCGGCTGCGGGAATCGCTCGATCCCGACGTCTTCACGTCGCTCAAGTGGTGACCGACCGCATGCTGCTGCTCATCCCGCTCCTTCCGTTGATCGGCTTCCTGGTGAACGCCTCGTTCGGGCGTCGGCTGTCGAAGGCGGTGTCGGGCGGTGTGGCCGTTGCCGCGATGTTCGCCTCGTTCGCCGTGTCGGCCTGGGCGTCGTGGGCGCTGGTGGCGATGCCCGCCGACGGCCGCGTCATCGAACGGGTGCTCTTCACCTGGATCCCCTCCGGCGACCTGCAGGTGCCGTTCGCGCTCCGCCTCGACCCGCTTTCGATGGTGATGATCCTGATCGTGTCCGGGATCGGCTCGCTCATCCACCTCTACTCGACGGCGTACATGCACGAGGAAGGGTCCGGCGAGTACGCCCGCTACTTCTCCTACCTGAACCTGTTCGCGGCGTTCATGCTCGTCCTGGTGCTGGCGCCGAACTTCCTGGTGATGTTCGTCGGCTGGGAGGGCGTGGGCCTCTGCTCCTATCTGCTGATCGGGTTCTGGTATCACAAGAAGTCGGCGGCGGATGCCGGCAAGAAGGCGTTCATCGTCAACCGGATCGGCGACTTCGGGTTCCTGCTCGGCGTCCTGCTGCTCTTCTCGCGGTTCGGGACCGTGGATTTCCACGCGCTGGCGCGCGCGGTGTCGGCGTACGCACCGGAGACCGCCGCGTTCGGGACGCTGTCGATCGCCGCCCTCCTGCTCTTCGTGGGCGCGGCCGGCAAGTCGGCGCAGATTCCCCTCTTCGTCTGGCTGCCAGACGCGATGGAGGGCCCGACGCCCGTGTCGGCCCTGATCCACGCGGCCACCATGGTGACGGCGGGGGTGTACATGATCGGGCGCAACGCCGTGCTCTATTCGCACGCGCCCGGCGTGCTCGAACTGATCGGGATCGTCGGCGTGGCGACGGCGGTCGTGTCGGCCACCATCGGCCTGGTGCAGAACGACATCAAGCGGGTGCTCGCCTACTCGACGGTGTCGCAGCTCGGCCTGATGTTCGTGGCGATGGGTGTCGGCGCCTACGCGGCCGGCATCTTCCACCTCTTCACGCACGCGTTCTTCAAGGCGCTGCTCTTCCTCGGGTCGGGCGCGGTGATTCACGCGCTCGCCGGCGAGCAGGACCTGCGGCGGATGGGCGGGCTCAAGAAGGACCTGCCGGTCACCTACTGGACGTTCCTGGCCGGCACGCTCGCCATCGCCGGCTTCCCGCTGCTCTCGGGCTTCTTCAGCAAGGACGAGCTGCTGTACCGCGCCTTCTCGAACGGGCACCCGTATCTCTGGTTCTTCGCCAGCGTGGCGTCGCTCTTGACCGCGTGCTACATGTTCCGGCTGTTCTTCCTGACCTTCCACGGGGAGCGGGCGAAGGAGGCCTCCTCGGCGCACGGTCACCTGCACGATGCCCCGCGCCCGATGGCCATCGCCCTCGTGGTGCTGGCGGTCGGCGCCGCGCTGGCCGGCTACCTCGGGGTGCCCGCAGTGCTTGGCGGCTCCAACCGGATCGAACGTTTCCTGGAGCCGAGTTTCACGGTCGAGGCGGCTGACGCTGCGGGCGCGGCGGAACACGAGGCTCCGGCGGCTGGAGAAGCGGCTGCGGAGCCCGGAGACGGGCACGCGGCCCTCGAGGGTCGCCTGATGCTGACCTCCACGCTGGTCGCGTTCACTGGCATCGGCCTCGCGTGGGTGTTCTTCCTGAAGCGGCGCGACCTCGCTGACGCGGCCGCGCATCGGTTCCGCCTGCTGCACCATCTGTTGCTGAACAAGTACTACGTGGACGAGGTCTACGACGCGGCCATCGTGCAGCCGGTGCGGATCGTCTCGGAGCAGGTGCTGTGGAAGGGCGTGGACGTCGCCGTGATCGACGGGGCGGTCAATGGGGCC
>Ga0315286_10004826_pt1 | contig 12941 bp, 5 predicted proteins | sample YL17G10_0_MG_FD_205038 | JGI IMG/M metagenome (GOLD analysis project Ga0315286, IMG submission 205038) | Sediment microbial communities from Yellowstone Lake, YNP, Wyoming, USA - YL17G10_0 | ecosystem: Environmental > Aquatic > Freshwater > Lake > Sediment | place: USA: Wyoming | collected... | reverse complement strand
TACCAGAGAGGATTTCTTTTTCTATTCCTGCATTAATAGTGAAAATTTCATAAATGCCAACTCTGCCTTTTAAGCCAATATGATTACATTCATCGCAGCCTTGTCCACGATAAAATTTTAAATTTTTCAAATCAATTTCATGGCCGGAATTGGCTGGCAGGTTATTTAATAATTGTTCAACGCGCACTAAAACTTCAGGCTCTAATTTTACCTCAATTTTACATTTTTCATGGATTTTTCTGACTAAGCGCTGGCCAATAGCCGCATTTAAAGCCGGTGCTAATAAAAAGGGTTTGACGCCCATGGATAATAATCTGGGAATAGCGCCCGAAGCATCATTAGTATGTAAGGTTGTTAAAACCTGATGGCCGGTCAAGGCTGCTTGCACAGCTGTTTCCGAAGTTTCTAAGTCTCTTAATTCACCAACCATAATAATGTCAGGATCTTGCCTTAAAATAGAACGCAGGCCAGAAGCAAAAGAATACCCGGCAGAATGGTCAATCTGGCTTTGAGAAATGCCTTCTAATTTATATTCAATCGGATCTTCCAAGGTAATGATTTTTGTTTCCGGATCATTAAGCTTATTTAAAATGGCATATAAAGTAGTGGTTTTGCCTGAACCAGTCGGACCAGTTGTGACAATCATGCCTGTTGGGCGTTCAACCTGCTTTTTTAGATCTTCATAAGCCTTGCCCCTAATGCCCAAATCTTCAAATTGTAAGCTCGTCACCTTTGACTTTAGCAAGCGCATAACAATACTTTCGCCATATGCCGTAGGTAAAGTAGAAACGCGAATATCCATTTTATCCTCGCCTTTTAAATAAAGAGTAATGCGTCCATCTTGGGGTTTTTCTGTAATATTGATTTTAAGGCCGGCAATGTTTTTTACTCTGGAATCCAAACGCTGCCAGATTTTTTTTGGCAAAGTAGAAACAATGTGCAAAACGCCGTCAATTCTATAGCGTAAAGTAATTTTATTTTCTTCGGCCTCAATATGAATATCTGAAGCATCAGATTGTATGGCGCCTGCTAAAATGATTTTAAAAATTTCAGTTAGATTTTTTTCAGTGTTTAATTTAGCATTTAAGATGCCGAAATTTTTAATTTCTTTGGAGATACTTTCTAATTCTTCGCCAGTTAGTCTTATGCCTAAAACAATTTCTCTGGGAGGCGGGAATTTGTCATAAAGTTTATAGACTGTTTCCAAACTATGCTGTGAAATTAAATATATTTCCCCCTTGCCAGTAAAAGTATCTACAGCCAAATTTTTCAAGATATTGGTCAAATTGGGATTTTGGGGATTGGTTGAACCTATTCTGACAATACGATCAGTTTTGTCAAAACAAACAACTTTTTCCTTTTGCGCAATCTGACGGGGAATACTATTAAGGGTATCGCTGTTAATCGGGTAACTTACCAAATTTAAATAAGGAAAACCAAGAGAAGGAGCCTGTTTTTCAGCTACTTCTTCCAGCTCCTTAATTTTTATGGCTGACATTTTTTCTGCAAAAGTTTCCAGAACTTTTTTTTCTGCCACGGTTGGCGTTTCGCCTTTGTGGCTCTGAGTTTCAGCCATAAGTTCTTTTAAGCCTTTAATCTGGTTGGGATCATCTGTTTTTTGGGGCATAACAAATTGATTTTTTACTTTTTAGCAGTTCTTTTTTTAGTTGTCTTATGTCTGGAGGGAGTGGATTTTGTTCTTTTTGATTTAAGACTTTTTTGTTTTTGGCTGATAAATTTTTTTATTTCTTTGGCCACTTTTGGTTCCAATTTTAAATAAGCTGAATTTAGTTTTTTCGCTATTTTTTTACTTTGTTTTTTCAGCTGAGGTTCTAATTCAATATATTTGGCTGTTAATTTTTTGGAAACAATTTTTGTTCCTAAACCGGCTATTTTCGCTAATTTTATTGCTTCTTGTTTAATCTCTTGTTTATCAAGCTTAATGTTGTATTCTTTGGCTTTTTTTCTGAAAAGGCCCGGGATGCTTTGAAGCAAATAAATAATTTTGCCCACCAATGATTCTTCCGTCAATTTTACAAAGGTGATTGCCCAACTTGATAAATAAAAGACAGTATAGACTGCTGCAGCCCAGAAATAGATTATTAGCAAAGTTAAAACAATTAAGGTAAATGACATGATTACTCCCAAAAGTGACTGATTCATCAAAGCAGTAATAAAAACAATTAAAAGCGGGATTAAACACAGGGCAGATATACAAAGGACTATAATTAAGCTAAAAATTTTTAGTAAAAATAATAAGGTGGCAATTTCCAGACTTATTATTATATTGCGGGAAAAGAGTTGCCAAGCAGATCTGATGGCTTCTAAAATATTAAGATTTTTTAAAATAATGAAATTAGTGGCAAAGGCTGTCAGAAATCCGGTTATAATTGCTAATAAGATAAAGAGCAGAAGGAAAATTATATAAGCAAAAACACTGGCGGAAAAATTTTGTGTTAAAAATAGAAAAAGCAGTGGCAAGCTTAAAGCTAGAAAACCAATGTAAAGAAATATTTTTGATAAAGCATTGATCCCAAAAACTGGCCAGAATTTTTCATTGCTTTGCCTAAAAATTTCAGAACCAGTAATCTTTTTATTTTTATATAGCGAAACAGCATTTTTGATAATATAAATTTGCGATGTGAAAATCAGCCAGAGCAACATAAAAAAGGCAGCCATGCAAAAAATAAAGAAAAGATATGAGCGAAAATCTCCAGTAATAAGATCTAGAAAATATATCTTAGTATTAATAAAGGCTACTTGGCTGGGATAGAGCTCAAGAATTTTTTGCCGCAAAGTCTGCAGGTTCTGCACTTGTTGAATTTGATTAATGGCCACTTCGTACACAGCTTCTAAGGAAATGAAGGAAGCGAAAAAACCAAAAAGCCAGAGGGCTTTATTTTTTATAGCGATCTGCCAGGCAGACTTAAAAATCTCCCTGTATGAAATGTGCATATTTTTATTACCCCTTTCTTAATTTATCAAATGAAATTTGATAAATATATTGAGTTTTAATCGTATTTAAATTATACAGGAATTTTTTGAATTATTCAATTTAAAAGCAGTCCCGCGCGCGGGACTGCTTTTAAAATATTAGAGTACAGTTATCCTAAATTTATTTTTTGGTTTTGAAAAGCGCTTCAAATTCTTCTTTCTCCAGTGTTTCTTTTTGCAGTAGCGCGGCAACTATTTTTTCCAGCAGATCATGTTTTTTCGTTAGGATATTTTTGGCGGTTGTTTGCGCCTGGTTGATTAAGAATGAAATTTGCTGGTCAATCTGTTCGGCCGTTTTTTCGCTATAATCTCTTTGTTCATGAATTTCCTTGCCTAAAAAGATCAGTTCTTCTCTTTCGCCAAATGTTCTCGGCCCTAAATTTTCATCCATGCCATATTCAGTAATTATTTCCTTGGCTAATTTTGTGGCAGTTCGTAAATCGCTAGACGCGCCAGTAGTGACTTCGCCAAAGATCTCTTTTTCTGCCGTATGCCCAGCTAATAAGACAGCTAATTCTTCAATAAATTCTGATTTAGAATGCAAGTGCCTATCTTCTTCAGGCAGTTTAATAGTATAGCCAGCGGCCTGGCCGCGGGAAATAATGGAAACTTTATGAACTGGGTCAACATTAGGCAGTTCGTGCGCCACTAAGGCATGGCCAGCCTCATGATAAGCAGTAATCTTTTTTTCCTTGCCTGTTAACATGTGGCTCTTTCTTTCCGGACCCAGCAAGACTTTTTCCACACTGGTTAAAATTTCCGCTTGATTAATGTCTTTTTTATTAAGGCGCGCGGCTAAGATGGCCGCTTCATTTAAAAGATTGGCTAAATCAGCGCCTGAAAAACCAGGCGTGCGTTCAGCAACTTGGCGCAAAGTAACTTCTTTGGCTAATGGTTTGTTTTTGGCATGGACTTTTAATATAGCTTCCCGGTCATTAATATCAGGCAGGTCTAAAATAACGCGGCGATCAAAGCGGCCAGGCCGCAGTAAAGCAGGATCCAAAATATCCGGGCGATTAGTTGCTGCCATGACAATGACATTAGTTTTTGTTTCCATGCCATCCATTTCTACTAAAATCTGATTTAAAGTCTGTTCGCGCTCATCATGGGATCCGCCTAAGCCAGCGCCTCTTTGCCGGCCGACCGCATCTAGTTCATCAACGAAAATAATGCAGGGCGCAGCTTTTTTAGCTTTTTTAAATAAGTCGCGGACGCGAGAAGCGCCGACTCCGACAAACATTTCCACAAATTCTGAACCAGAAATTGAGAAAAATGGCACACTGGCTTCGCCAGCCACTGCTTTGGCCAGTAAGGTTTTACCAGTGCCTGGCGCGCCCATTAATAAAACGCCCTTGGGTATGCGCGCTCCAAGCTGTAAGAATTTTTTTGGGTTTTTTAAAAAATCAACAACTTCATTCAATTCATCTTTAGCTTCTTTGCAGCCAGCGACATTTTTGAAAGTTATTTTTTCTTTGCCTTTTTGGTGCAATTCACGCGCCTGGCTTTGGCCAAAAGAAAGAGCCTTGGTATTGGCGCCCTGGACTTGGCGCAGCATTATATAAATAAAAGCCGCGATTAAAAGAAAGGGCAGTAAGAAGGGCAGAATGGCGGTTAACCAAAAGGTCCAGCCATCTGCATTTTTAATTTCAATGGCTATTTTTTTGATTTTTTCTGGATTGACATTATAATTTTTGAAAACTTCGCTCAATGATTCAGTTGTTTCTTTTTGCGATATTTCATTGGCGCCATCATTCAAAAGGATTTCCAGTTTATTTTCTTTAACGACAATTTGCTTAATCTCTTCGTTATCAATTTGCTGCAGAACTTTTTCAATGCCAACAACCTCTGGTTTTTTTGTAGTGGCATTGAAAGTGTTAAATAAAGCAGCAATAACCAAAAAGATAATTAAAAAGATTAAAAAGTTTTTGAGTATAATCTTAGCCATATTATTTTAAAAAATTAAAGATTTAAATTAGCCTATAAAATATATATTATAATAATTTTTTGCAAAAGTCAATGATTAAAATCGAAGAAGCGATTCGCGAATCGCTTCTTCGATGAAAGTGGATTGAGAAAGGCACTAGAGGCTAAGCCTTAAATAAAAAAATGTTCAATTACATTCTCACTAAAATTACTTCAAGGCTTAGCCTCAAAATGAAAACAAAGAAGCGGTTTGTCTCAAGTCTTTTTTTAGGGCAAACCGCTTTTTGAATCAAGTTTACAAATAATTTTATTTTTTAGTCCAGGCTGCCTGTAAGATTTTACCTTTTTCACTATAAGCCAAGGCTTTGATAATGCCCCAGTCCAAATCACCTTTGGGCAGTCTTTTTAAATATTTAACAAAAGCATAAATAGCTTGTGCTTCTGCGTTTAAATCCCTTTTGGCCACTTTATTATAGGCAACTAAATGAACAAATTCCCAGTCAGCATCGTTTTGGGGTAAAGTTTTAAAATATTTAATAAAGATGTCAATCGCTTTCTGTTCCTTGCTCAAATCCCTTAAATTATTTTGATTATTATTTTCAGCAGGATTAAAGGCTATTTTAAGGTCAGAGCTGTCAGTGACTGTATAGTCAAGATTAACGCGGTTAATTTTCGGTTCAAAGTTGGTGTTCGGTCGATTGAGAAAAATTATATATTGTAGATATTTACTGGGGTTTAAAAAAGATAGATCGTTATTTTTGGGGTTGGTAAAGTAAGTAATGCTGGTATTGTTAGGGCCAATAAAATATCCGCCTAAAGGCAGAATATCGCCAGTTCTGACTTGCAGAGAAATTTCAGCCGACTGATTGACCAGCTTTCTGATGTCCAGAATGCCCATAGCATTATTGGCAACAAATACCTCATCAATAGAACCCTTGAAAACATTTATAATTTTTTCTTCCTTGTCCATCCAGAGATAACCTTCGCAGCCAAGCCAGCTTGGGAAATTATCTTTGGTAAGATTGAGAGAATGATTTATTTTTCCTTCGTCATAATCAGCAACTAGTTCTGTTTGTTCAATGCCATCAATATATAATTTTAAAGTTTTATTTTTATCATCATATACTCCGGCCACATGATACCAACGACCAGGTTCAAAGTTGTACTTTAAATTTTGTGCCTTAACCCAATGTTCTTTATTATCATCAGACCAAAACATTAAAGACAAGGAGCCATTTTTAAAGCCAAAAAATAAATTACGGCGAAATTCATAACGATTCTTCACCGAATAATCACCAAAGCTTTTTGATAAAATAGCATAATTTTGATCTTCGCTGCCATTAATAATATTAACCGAAGGTTTAATCCAGGCGCCGATAGTGAATGAGCCGGTAAAATTTAAATTTTTAGGTATTTTAACTTTAGAATTATAGCCATCAAATTCATAAGCATTTGAGAAATAGATGCCTTTGGTCAATTGTATTAAATTAGTTTCGCATTTGTAGGCTGAATAAGCTTGAGAGGTGCAGTTGTCTAGGGAATCAAGACCCCAGACACTAATTGTGTTTTTGGGATATTCTGGTTTTTGGTTGTAAATATTGTCCATTATCCAGCTTAAATTTTTCCATTGATTTTGACTTTGGCCATCACCAATCGGCTGAGAAATATAATTACCGTTAAACTGTCCAGCTTGCAAGGTCAGGCCATCATCATCCCACTGGCTCATAGTAAAAGAACCTTTGGTAAATGTATCATAATTTTTGGCTTCGTAAAAAGCATCATAGACTTTGGGCTGGGCTTCACCTGGCCGAGGGATATTAAGCAGAATCAAACTGACAATGACTATTTTAATGGCAAAAAAACCCAGAGCTCCCTGAACTACTCTTTTCAGCAGACGATTTAAGTTTTTATGCAGGTCAAAGGATACTTGATATGTTCCATCCTTATTTTTTTTGGCATATTTGTCAAAAGTGGCTGCTGATTTATCAAGCATTAATTCTGGGGCAATTCTCAGCTTTTCCGCCAGAGTATATTTTTCCCCCAGTGATTTGATTAGCTTAAATAAGCTTAAAATCAAGACAATAAAAAAAACCAGGATGATAATATCCAGCAAATATGAAACTGTGAACAAAAGATAAAGCATATATTTTTTAATTATTTTAAATTATACCAAAATTTTATCTTTTTTACAAGCTGAAATCTGATTGACATTTATAACAAAATTTATTATGTTTAAGGCAAATGAAAAATTGTCTGGGGGGACAATTTTTTGATTTTAAAAGGAACTTTGAAAAAAACTCCGCCTTGCGGGGTAAAAAATATTTGAAAGGAGCCCTCCTTCGCTAAAGCTTCGGAGGGTGAAGAAAGGAGTTAGAAATGGAAGATAAGAAGGTGAGGTTAGCGTGTATTGCTTCAGGCAGTGGCACGGATTTTGAATCCATTGCCAAGGCCTGGAAAGACGGCTGGATTCCTGAAGTTGAAGAGATTGTCTTAATCAGTACCAAAGAAGGCGTCGGCTGTCTGGAAAAAGCTGACAAACTGGGGATTAAAACGCATGTCATTGTTCCAGTTAACAAGGAATTGCCGCTTGTTTCCCCTGAAAACGACGCCACAGAGATTTTAAAAAGGATAGATTTGATTTTTTTGGTGGGATGCATTGTTCGTATTCCTATCCTTTTAATTCGGCGTTATCCAATGACCAGGCATCTTTCAATCTATAACATCCATCCGGCAGATCCACATGAACACGGCGGACAAGACATGTACGGACTCGCAGTCCATGAGCATGTCTTAAACCAGATTCTTGATCAAATTAAGCGTGGCATGAAAACCGACAGTGACAGATTTTACACTTACCCAACCGTACACGAAGTAACGCCTGAATATGATAAGGGAAATCCCTTATTACGCGGTTGCGTTGAAATTTCGAGTGATATTATCACAGAGCTTGTTCATGGCGGTGGGATGAATCTCGAGGATCTGTCAGAAAGATTGCAAAAACATGTCCTGCCCTATGAATGGCAAATCTTGCCAACTGCAGTGCGCATGGCAGCGAAAAAAATTTCGGAAGAATAAAGGAGGCGAAAAATGAGTGTAGGTAAACTGCAAAGATATTTTCGGGAAGGAGTAATCAGGCCAGATCAGATTACGGCCTTGGAAAAACAGTTTAATTTTTCCAGCCTTAAAACTGAAGTCTGTTTTAATATTGAAACAGACGGCCCGCTTAATCCTGATGATTTGACCAAGCTCAAGTGGCTCTTGGCTGAAACTTTCAAGCAAGAAGGATTCAGTCCCCGCAGTTTTCTGGGACAAAAAAACGTGGTAGAAGTTGGTCCAAACAATAACTTTACCACGCCTTTTTCCACTAATGCAACGGCCATCTGCCGAGCTTGCGGCATCAAAGGAGTGACGCGCATTGAAGTTTCGCGGCGCTATTTTTTGCCGTCAGGCGTGGATGTGACTGGCTTTGTGCCTGCTGTTCATGATCGCATGACTGAACGCTATTACCCCAAAGCCCTGGAAACTTTCAGGACAGACCTTGTGCCGGAAAAGATGAAAAACATTCCTTTGCTGGAGCAAGGAATTGAAGCCCTGAAAAAATCCAATAAGGATTTGGGCTTGGGCATGGATGAGCAGGATTTTGCGTACTACATGAAATTGTTCACCAAAATGCTCAAGCGCAATCCCACTGACGTGGAATTGTTTCAGTTGGCGCAAGCTAACTCGGAGCATTCACGTCACCACTTTTTCAAGGGCCAGTTAGTGATTGACGGCGCCAAAATGCCTTACACTTTGTTTGACATTATCAAGGCGCCGTATCTGAACAGGCCGGGCAACAGCATTATTGCATTTCACGACAATTCCTCGGCAATTAAGGGCTTTTCAGTCTGGACAATTCTTCCTGAATATCCTGGCAAGCCCAGTGCTTTTGTCAGAAGGAGATTGTGCTACCACCTTATCTTTACTGCTGAAACGCACAATTTCCCGAGCGGGGTCGCACCTTTCCCAGGAGCGGAAACAGGTACTGGCGGACGCATCCGCGATATCCAGGCAGTGGGTCGTGGCGGCCTGATGGTTGCTGGTACAGCTGCTTATTGTGTTGGCGGTTTGCGCATCCCTGGCTATGATTTGCCGTGGGAACATCTGCAATGGCGCTTACCTCCAGAACTGGCAACGCCTTTGCGGATTTTAATTCGAGCCAGTGATGGCGCGTCTGACTATGGCAACAAGATTGGCGAGCCAGTTATTATCGGCTTTGCCCGTTCCAATGAACTGCTTGATCCTAAAGGCCGGCGCCGGTCTTGGTTTAAGCCCATCATGTTCACTGGGGGCATTGGCTTAATGGATGCCAGGCATGTCAAAAAGAAAAAACCAGAAAAAGGCGACATCATTATTATTGTAGGCGGACCCAACTACCGTATTGGTATGGGCGGCGGTTCTGCCTCCAGCATGATTCAGGGTGACAATGTGTCTAATCTGGATTTTAACGCAGTCCAACGTGGTGATGCGCAAATGGAACAAAAATTATCTCGCGTATTTGCCACTTGTATTTCAATGGGGATGCGTAACTCAATCCGCTTGGCTCATGACCTCGGTGCTGGTGGCAATTGCAATACTGGTCCAGAAGGAGTAAATCCTATTGGAGGTAGATTCAATTTGCGAAAATTGCCAATTGGAGATCCTACTCTTTCGCCCCGCGAAACATGGGGCAATGAATCTCAAGAAAGAAATCTTGTGGTTATAAAAAGGGATCGTGTGGCTGAATTCGTTAAGATCTGCAAGCGCGAAAAGTGTCCTTATGCTATTGTCGGTGAAATTACCGGCGATGGTAAAATCGTAGTCTATGATTCCAAGACCAAACAAAATGTCGTTAACCTGAATCTCAAACAGATTTTCAGCCAGGTACCGCAAAAAACCTTTGAGTATAAAACAGAGCCGCAGAAATTAGCAGCCCTGAAAATACCCATGGGTTTAACAATCAGTGAAGCCCTAACCAGAGTCCTGCGTTTACTGGCAGTTGGCTCCAAGCGTTTTCTAACCACTAAAGTGGATCGGAGCGTAAGCGGACTGATTGCTCAACAACAATGCGTGGGTCCTTTGCAAATCACTTTGGCTGATTATGCCATGATCGCAACCAGCTGGTTTGAAAAAACTGGCGCAGCCACTTCTATTGGCGAACGGCCGATCTTGGAACTGCTTAGTCCTGAAGCCATGGCGCGTATGACAGTGGGTGAAGCCTTAACCAATTTATGCTTTGCCAAAATCAGCAGTTTCAAGGATATCCGTTTTTCCGCCAATTGGATGTGGGCAGGTAAAGTGCATGATGAAGGCGCCCGGCTTTACAAAGCAGCCCTTGCTTTAAGCAACTTGTTGCTTGAGCTTGACGGTCCAATCATTGACGGCGGCAAAGACAGTTTAAGCATGGCAGCTAAAATTAAACAGTCAGACGGACAGACAGAGTTAGTTAAAGCGCCTGGCACCTTGGTTATGTCTGCTTATGCACCAGTGCCAGACATCTGGAAAAAGGTTACACCAGACCTGAAAGAGCCGGAAAAAAGTAAACTGCTTTTCCTGGATTTGGCTGATGGAGCGCAGCGTTTAGGCGGTTCGGCCTTGGCTCAAGTTTTTGAACAGTCCGGCGGTCAGGCACCTGATATTGTTAACACAATATTACTAACCGCAGGATTTGAAGCAATTCAGGAACTGGTTGGCAGAGGTCTAATTCTGGCAGGACATGACCGCTCTGACGGCGGTTTGATTACCTGCTTACTGGAAATGGCTTTTGCTGGCAACTGCGGACTAGACATTGACTTTGGCAGAAAAAACAGAACCAACTGGATAGACTATCTTTTCAATGAAGAACTGGGCCTGGTTCTGGAATATCTGCCGGCCAATGAAAAACAAATCAAGGAAATTTTAGGCCATTACAATTTGCAGAAACATTCAACCATCATCGGTAAGTCTTCCGAAGCCGATTTAGTTTCACTGAAAAATAATGGCCGAATAATTTTCGTTCACCCAATGTCTGATCTGAGGGATATTTGGGAAGAAACCAGTTATCACCTTGATTTGCAGCAGGCCAATCCTGTTTGCGTAAAGCAGGAAAGGGAAGTCAATTATAAACGGCCCTATGGACCGCATTATAAAGTGGAATTTCAGCCCAAGCCAACGGCAGTCAAGCTTCTTAATTGCAAAAACAAACCCAAGGTCGCGATTATCCGCGAAGAAGGCAGTAATGGCGATCGAGAAATGCAAGCTGCTTTTTACTTGGCTGGATTTGAACCTTGGGATGTGACCATGACAGACATTACCACTGGTCGCATTTCCTTAAGCCAGTTCAGGGGCGTGGCTTTTGTCGGCGGCTTCTCCTTCGCTGATGTCATGGATGCTGGCAAAGGCTGGGCTGGCGTGATTCGCTTTAATGCCAGAGCCATGCTCCAATTCAGGAAGTTTTACGAGCGTCCTGACACTTTCAGCTTGGGTGTCTGCAATGGCTGCCAGCTTATGGCCTTGCTTGGCTGGGTGCCCTGGTCTGGAATTGAAATGGCCAAACAACCGCGTTTCATCCGCAACATTTCCGGCCGTTTTGAATCCAGGTTTTCTGCAGTCAAAATAATGCCCAGTCCGGCCATCATACTCAAAGGTATGGAGGGTTCGGTTCTGGGAATTTGGAATGCGCATGGTGAAGGACAATTTTACTGTCCTGATGAAGGCATGATGCAACAAATCAAAGAGCAAAAATTAATTCCCCTCAGATTTGTTGACGATGCCCATTACACCACGACCACCTATCCTTTCAATCCCAATGGCTCACCGCAGGGCATTACAGCACTCTGTTCTCCTGACGGACGCCATTTGGCCATGATGCCTCATCCGGAAAGAGCTTTCTTACCCTGGCAGTGGGGATACTGGCCTTCTGATTGGTCAAACATGAATGTCGCACCCTGGCTAAGACTATTCCAAAATGCCAGAATCTGGTGCGAACAAAACTAGCTCTTTAACTTAAACAAATTAACCAGCCCTGTACTTAAAGTACGGGGCTTTTCTTTCACCGAAGAAACGATTGGCCAATCGTTTCTTTAGTCAGATTGATTGACATTTATTTAACATTTTGTTAAGTTCAAATTAACTTTGAAAAAAATCCCGCCTTGCGGGATAAATAATTTAAGCCCTCCTTCGCTAAAGCTACGGAGGGCAAAGGGAGGTAAAAGGTGAAAAAGAAAGAGGACAAGTATAAGGAAGATGGAGTGAATATTGAAGAAGGCGATAACTTTAGCGCTTATGCGGCAAAAATCTGCCAAAGCACTTATCACAATTCACCGCATGTGAAAATTTTGGACATGTCAGCTGGTAATTTCCGCGGTCCCAGAGGCTATAAGCTGACAAAACTGCCACGCGGTTGTGTTCAAACTATTGCGCCTGATGGCATTGGCACCAAAGTCGTGCTTATTGATGCCGTCCACACCTATGAGAACGCAGCGCGTGATGTTTTTGCCATGACTGTCCACGATATATCTCGCTGGGGCGGTCTGCCCTTAGTTTTTTCCAATGTTATTGATTTCAATACCATTGGCGAAAAAGGCGATCCGACAAATCAAGCGGCCAGAGCAGTTCTCTGGGGAGTTAAAGAAGCTGCCCAGGAAACCAAAACAGTTTTTCTCAATGGCGAAACAGCAGAGCTGGGCATGTGCGTTTTTTCGGAAAATCCTACTGCCAACCTAAAATTTAACTGGGCTGGCTTTGTGGTCGGAGTTTACCACCCGAAAAAAATGATTCTGGGCAATACACTGGAACCTGGCCAGATTATCATGGCTCTGAAAGAAAACGGTTTTCGTTCCAATGGCATCAGTTCAGTGCGCAAAGCCTTGAAAATCAGGTACGGCGAATGCTGGTGGACCAATCCCAGGGCTTTTAAGGACATCAAGGCAGCCGCAGAACCCTCGGTTCTTTATAGCCACTTTTTGTCTGTTTTACACGGCTGGCATTCATCACATTTCAAGCCCACTATCCGGTTGCACTTAGTT
>Ga0315286_10004823_pt1 | contig 12944 bp, 6 predicted proteins | sample YL17G10_0_MG_FD_205038 | JGI IMG/M metagenome (GOLD analysis project Ga0315286, IMG submission 205038) | Sediment microbial communities from Yellowstone Lake, YNP, Wyoming, USA - YL17G10_0 | ecosystem: Environmental > Aquatic > Freshwater > Lake > Sediment | place: USA: Wyoming | collected... | reverse complement strand
CGCCGCTTCACAGCTTGGTCTCGGCCAGGTACTGCCTGGCCACCACGGCCCAGCGGCTCGAGGGCTGCTCCTTGACCACCCGCTGCCACAGCTTGACGGCCTGGGCGGGCTGGTTCAGGGCCACGTAGGCCCGGGCCGCCTCGCACCACGCGGCGCCGTGCCAATCGGGATAATCATAGGTATACGTTACCATGAGGAATGCCTGGGCCGCCTCCTGGTACCGCTTCTGTTCGAGGTGGCACAGGCCGATCTGGATCTGGGCCTTGGCGGCGGTCTCGGAGGCGGTGTGGCGCGTGACCTCCTTGTAGGCCGCGATGGCCGCGTCGAACTGCTTCTGGCCCTGGAGGGCCGACGCCAGGCCGTACCGGGCCTCGTCGGCCCACGGGCTGCGCGGGAACCGATCGACGATCGTCTGGAGCACCTGGGCGCTCGGCCCCCACTGCCCGGTCTGCGCGTAGGCGTAGCCGAGCCTCAGCAGGGCCCGCTCGGTGATGTCGGGCGTGCTCCGCAGGGACTCCTGCGTCATGAACGGCGTCAGGGTCTCGATGGCCTTGGGCCAGTCCTCGCGCTGGACGTGGGCCTCGCCGGTCAGGTACCGGGCGTCGCCCATCAGGCCTCCGGCAGCGGCCGCCTGGGCGTGCGCGATGGCGCCCTTGGGGTCCTTGCGGGCCAGGAAGCAGACGGCCATGCGGAGGCGGATGGCGGCCGCCAGCTGAGGCGTCGGGTTGTTCGTGAGCGCCTCGGCCAGGAGTTCGAGCGCGGCCTCCGGGTTCTCGTGCCGCGCGTACATCTCGGCCAGCTCGAAGCGGGCCTGGACCGCCAGGGGCGACTCCGGGGCCGCCGCCACGAGGGCGAGGTAGTGCGCGCGGGCCATCTTCTCGGCGGGCTGCGGCGGCACGTCGCCGGCCGGAACCTCGGGCGGGCGCACGGGGGCGGGGGCCTGGCCGGCGGGGGCTTCCTTGGCCGCCCGGCGGCGCAGCGTCTCCATCGCCTCGCGCTGGAGCTTCTGGCGGGCGGCCTCGATCTCGCCCTCGGCCAGCACGCGGTTGCACCACGCCAGCTCGTAGAGCATGCGGAGGTGCGGCTCGGCGCCCTTGTTCTTTTTCGCGACCTCGGCAACCTGCGACTGGAGGGCCTCGGTCACGTGGCGCAGGGCGGCCATGCCCTCGGCGTACTTGCGCTGGTACGGCGTCTGTTCCTCCGACCCGGGCTGAGGCCGCGCCCCCCGTCCGACGGCCTGCCCCTGGGCCGCAAGCTCCTCGCGGCGGCACTGGAGGGCCCGCCAGGCGGCGTTGACCGCCTCGGGGCGGCCGGCGAACTGCTTGGCGATCGCCTCGAAGAGGGCCATCGCCTCCGGCCGCTTGCCGGCGTCCTTGAGCGCCAACGCATGCTCATATTGAAGCATCGCCACCCAGTCCTTGCGGGCCGGGTCCTTCAGGAGGGCGGCCTCGTGCTGGGCGCGGCAGTCCTCGAGGATCTTGGCGGCCTCGGGCGTGCGGCCGGCGGCGCGCAGGAGCGACGAGAGGCGGATGATGGCCAGCGGGGCCACGGCCGCGTTCCGTAGCGGCTCGTTCTGGAACCGCAGCAGGCTGTCGACGGCCTCGGCGTAGGAGCCCATGAGGGCCTGGCACTTGGCCCGCTCGAAGACGGCCGGGGGCTGGAGCGCGTGCTGCGGGAACTGCTTGGTCAACTGGTCGTACGTCTGCCGGGCCTTCAGGAGGACGGCCTGGCGCTCGCCCGGGTTCGCCAGGACCGCCGCGATGCGCTGGTAGCAGTGGCCCAGCTTGATCATGGCGTCGGGGGCCTGGGGGCTCTTCGGGGCGGCGGCGATGAAGTTCTCGAGCAGCTTGGCCGCCTCTTCGGCCTTGTCGATCAGGCGGGCGGCCTCCAGCGCGTCGTCGGTCTCGGGCGGGAACTGCCGGATCCGGCAGTCGGCCAGCAGGTACGAGACCGGCGCGAGCTCGCCCGTGCGCTCGCCGTCGGGGATCGCGGAGAAGGCGGCGACGGCCTCGGCGATGTGGCCCAGGCGATAGTGCGCGATGCCCAGGCCCTGGCGCGCGAGGTTGGCGGGCGGGAAGTCGGGGTACTGCTTCAGCAGAAGCTCGTAGCGCTGGATCGCCTCGGTGAAGCTCCGGTCGGCGGCGTCGCGGCGGCTCCGCCCCTCGCTGCCGGCGGCGGCCGCGGAGGCGGTGGCCATCTGGTAGGCGTTCTCGGCGCTGCGGAAGTAGGCCGCCGGCAGGAGCGTGCTCTTCGGATACTTGGAGATAAATCGCTGACAGGTTTCTTCGGACTCGCGGTACTGGCCCGCCAGGTGCAGCGCGGTCGCGAGACGCTGGAGCGCTTCCTCCGCGCGGTCCGCGCCGGGGCGGTCCGCGTTGGCGATCTCCGAGAGGATCTGCTGGTAGATCGCGACGGCTTCCTTGGGCTGCCGGGCCGTCTGAAGCATGTCGCCGAGTTCCAGAAGGATGTCGCCGCGCCGAACGCGGGCGTCGGGATCGTTGCGGCCCATCTCGCGGGCGCGTTCGGCCGCGCGGCGGAGGGTCTCGGCGGCGGTCCGCACCGTCTGCTCGTACGCGGCGGCGTTGGCGGGATCGGCCATCGCCACCTGGGCCCGCGCCAGCCACCACAGCGCCTGGTCGGCAAGCGCCGGGTTCTCGCAGAGCGGCTGCAGGGTCTCGATCGCCGCCGCGTAGGTCTTCGTCTGGATGAGGCAGTAGCCGCGGCGGAGCTGGGCCTCGGGCACCAGCGGCCAGCTCGGGTACTGCTTGACGAGGGCCGTGAAGCGCTCGAGCGCCTCCGGGAACTTCCGCTCTTCCATCACGAGCATCGCCGTGTAGAACGAGGCCCGCAGAACGTAGTCGGGCGGCGGGCCCTGGACGAGCGCCGTCATCGCCGCCAGCTCGGGCGGCTTGAGCGCGGCCGGGTCCTTGAGCGCTGCCGCGGCCGCCTTCCGCTGCGCGTCATAGTCCGCCAGGAGCGCCTTGTACTGCTGGGCCGCCTCGCCGCGCTCGTCGGAAAGATGATGCGTGCGGGCCAGCAGGTACCGCGCGTGCACGCCGAACTCGTCCTTGAACGGCGCGAGCTGGCTGAGCGCCCGCCCGGCGGCCGCGTAGTCCTTCAGCGCAAAGCTGGTGTAGCCGAGGTAGTAGAGGGCCAGCGGCCGATACCGGCTCTTGGCCGCGGCCGAGTCGGCGGTCAGCGGGCGGGCGAGGTCCGCGGCCTCCTTGAGCCGGCCGGCCTGGATCAGCATCTCGCACTGGTCGCACCGCGCCCGGGCCGCCCACTCGGCCGGGTCGGGCGCCGCGACAGGCGCCGGAGGCGCCGGCGCGGGCGCGGGAGTCGGCGCTGCCGCGAGCAGCCGGGCGGACGCCGGGGTCGACATCGGGATCGGCCGGGGCAACGAGATCATCGTCGCCGCCTTGGGGGCGGGGGCCGGAGCGGGAGGCGTCGGTGTCGGAGCAGCCGGTGTCGGTGTCGGCGCAGGAGCAGGCACCCCAGCAGGCGGCGCTGGCGCAGGCGCTGGTGGCGTCGGCGTCGGTGCAGGAGCAGGCGCCGTAGCGGGAGGCGTCGGCGCCGGAGCAGGAGCCGGTGTCGGCGCGGGCGGTATCGGTGTCGGCGCGGGAGTTGGCGGCGTCGGAGCAGGCGCGGGCGGTGTCGGTGTCGGCGCGGGAGCGGGCGCCGGAGCAGGCGGCGTCGGCGCCGGTGGCATCGGTGCCGGGGCGGGCGCTTTGGCCGCCGGAGCAGGAGCCGGTGTCGGCGCGGGCGGTATCGGTGTCGGCGCAGGAGCGGGCGCCGGTGCAGGCGGCATCGGTGCTGGCGGCGTCGGTGTCGGCGCGGGTGCTTTGGCCGCCGGAGCAGGAGCCGGTGTCGGCGCAGGAGCGGGCGCCGGTGCAGGCGGCGTCGGTGCGGGCGCGGGCGCAGGTTTCGGTGCAGGGGCTGGCGCCGGTACGGGCGGCGTCGGAGTCGGTGCCACTTTCGCCGCAGGCGCAGGGGCTGGCGCAGGCGCGGGCGGCGTCGGTGTCGCTTTCGCCACAGGCGCTGTCGGTGTCGGTGCCGGGGCGGGTGTTTTGGCCGCCGACGCAGGAGCCGGCGTGGGCGTGGGCGCGGCAGGCGGTGTGGCCGTCGGTGCCGCCGAGGGCGCCCGTTTCCGTGAGGATCGCGTCGGGGCGGGATCCCCCTCACGCGCAGGAGCCGGCTCGGGCTCGCCGGCCTTCGCACCAAGCGCCGTGGCGGCCTGGCCGAAGTACCGCGCCGCTTCCTCAAAACACTGCGTGGCCTTGGCGCGGTAGGCGGCGGCCTCGGCGGGCTTGGCCTCCGCCTGGGCGAGGGCCGCCTTGCCCAAGCCGCGGTGCGCCACGCCCAGGTAGTAGAACACGAACGGCCGGTCCGGCGAATCGCCGCGCTCGTAGACCTGTTCCAAGAGTTCCGTGGCCGCGGTATAGTCCTTGTCCGGGCCGTCGATCAGGGTGATGGCCAGGCCGTAGCGGGCGCTGGAGCCCTCGCGGCCTCCGGCATAGCTCTTGAGGTACTCGCGGAACCGCTCGGCGGCCACGGGGTAGTTCCGCTCGTTGTACGCGCGGCGGGCGCTGTTGAGGACGGCCATGGCCGCCTCTTCGGAGGCCTGGGGCTGAGCCTCGACGGGCGGCGCGAGGCCCGCCGTCGCCATCACCACGACCGAAAGAAACAACAATCCGCCCGGCAAGAACACGGTCCGCCTCATCACTGCCTCCGCGTATTCAGTTGGTCTCGTGACGCAGTATAATATGCAACCCAAACCGCGGGCGCGGGTGTTGAACGTAATGCCGAAAAATGTCGCGGTTCTTGCTTTGTTCCGAGCCCGCTGCGGAAGCAGCGTATGCGTTTAGCGTTGTCATTCCGAGCGAGCGCAAAAGAGTCGAGGAATCTCGCTGTGGTCGTTGCCGTTCGGACATTCGCACGGCGAGACCCCTCGACTCGCTGCGCTCGCTCGGGGTGACAGCATGAAGGGAACGCGCCAAACACGTACGAAGCGGCGGGGTCGAACGACTGTCTTGGGGATAGGCCGGGTGGCACGGCCGCCCGCTGTTGGGTGGCCGAGCGTGGCGTCAGACAATGCACGGCCACGCAACGGCGAGTGACCGTGCCACCCGCTTGCGAAGAAAGGACGGATCATGGCGTTGCAACGTGCTCTTCTGACTTGCCTGGTACTACAACGCCGCTTCGCGCGGCGGGTCTCCCGACCCGCCGCGCACGTGCGCTATCTCGCCGCTTGGGGGCAATTGCCGCGCGGTGGGTCAGGTCAAAGACTCGCCGTGGCGAGAGACCCACCGCGCACCTGGTTAACTGGCGTTGTAGTACTCGTGGGGACGCTGATCCTCGGCTGGGGCCTCCCGGCCGCGGCCGTCATCCGCGTCGACAACACGGTCGCGAAGATCCATGAAGCGTCGAAGACCGTGGTCGTCGGCACCGTCACGGCCGTCAACCCCGACAACCGCGTGGCCGACGTCAAGGTGACCGACACCGCCAAGGGCGAGAGCCCCGGCGAGCAGGTCCGCATCCAGGTCGCGTCGCCGGAGGACCTCATCGCGAAAGTGGCGGCCGGGCAGCCCGCGGTCCTCTTCATCGCCGAGGACAAGGGCGCCTCCATCGCCGTCGTCCACCTGGCCGACACGTGGCTCATGGCCCAGAAGGTCCCCGAGTCGAAGCCGCCGGTCTTTCGCGTCGTGCAGGTCTTCGACGGCAAGCAGACGTTCCCCGGCCGCACGGTGGCAATGGCCCGGATGGCGGCGGAGCTCAAGGCCGGCTCATCAACTCTTATCAATAAAATTGAGCCCAAGTTCTTCCGCGGCGGCCTCCGGGAACTCGCGAAGCTCGGCGTCGCCGGGCCGGCGCTCCTCGCGGCCGCCGACTTCAGCGGCGACAAGAAGCCCGACCTCGTGGTCGCGGCGGCCGACGGCGCCCGCCTCTTCCTGGCCGCCGGCGCCGGCTACGAAGACGCCACCGCCCGGTGGGGCCTCGCGGGCGCCACCGGCACCGTGGCCGCGTCCGGCGACGCGGGCGGCAGCGGCAGGACGGACCTCCTTCTCGGCAAAGAAATCTACATCAATGACGGTCAGAAGTTCACCCCGGCCAAGGCCGCCCTCCAGTGGCCCGACGGGGCCAGGCCCCTCGCGGCCGCCCTCGTCGACGTGACGGGCGACAAGAAGCCCGACGCCGTCATCCTCCTGGCCGGCGGCACAATCCTGGTCTTTGAGAACCCCGGCGCGCCCGGCAGTCCGTGGTCGCAGCAGTCGCCGGTAAAGCTCTGGCCGGAGAAGGAGGAGGCCCTGGCCGCCGCCATCGGCGACTGGGGCGACAACGGAAAGCCGCACGTCTTGGTCGTCCGGCCCAGCGGCCTCGTGCGGTACGCCCTCGACCCGGACGGCGGCCCGCCCGCCGACTTCGAACGCCTGACCGGCGAGAAGCCGCCGACCCTGCTCAGCCCCGAGAAACTCAGGAACGTCGTGGCCGCCGCCGTCGACGTCAACGGCGACCGCCGGCCGGACTTCCTCCTGGTGACCGACGGCGGGAGCCTCATGCTCGTCAACCGCGGCTTCGGCGCCTTCCTGGCCGCCATCGACGGCGCCAGTGCCCTGCTGGCCGCCCCCGACCGGCCCGTCCCCTTCAAGCTCTCCCCCGCCACGCCCGCGGCCGCCGCCGACCTCCACGGCGACCGCCGAGACGACCTCCTGGTGCTGACCGAGGACGGGCGGCTCTTCTGGATCGGCAATCACGAGAACCCGTCGCCCTGAGAAGGGCGGGCCGGCGCGACGTGGCGCCCGCGACCGTGGGGCTATCGCACCGGCGTGAGCACGCGCACCTGGTGACCCGCCATCGGCACGGATGACGTGGAGACTTCTTCACCCGTCAATTCGTCTTTCCACCGCCGCACGGACTGCAACGACGGGGGCAGCGCCAGCGCACTCGTCGCGGCCTGCGGGCTGAAGCTCACGAGCACGAGGGCCTTCTCGTCGCCGCACTCGCGCAGGCACGCGAAGACGCCCCCCGGCGCCTGCACCGCCTCGTAGTCGGCCGTGCCGCGCGAGAGCGCCGCCAGGCGCTTCCGGCACGTGATGACGCGGGCGATGAAGTCGACCCACGATTCCCCCTTCCCGCCGTACAGCGCCGGGTCTTCCTCGCCCTGGTAGATCATCGGCACGCCGTCGATCAGGCAGCAGAGGGCCAGCAGGGCGCGGGCCCGCTCGGGGCCGTAGGCGTCGCGCGTCCGCTTCTTCTGGAACGTCCACGAGACCGTGTCGTGGTTGGCCGTCCACCGCATCTTGATCGCCCCCGGCGGCAGCGTCAGCGACTGGTCGTGCAGGAACCGCCGGAGGCGCTCCGCCCAGCCGGCCGGCGGCGCCTGCCCGGCCTGGAGCTCGACGAAGAGGAAGAAGAGCTGGCAGTCGTAGGTCAGGTCGGAGTCGCGATAGAAGATATTTGCACCCGTGTATTCCTCGGGCAGCAGGAGGACGTTCTTGTGCACGCCCAGGAACCCCTCGCGGACGGCCCGGTCCATGCCGAGGCCGCCGCCGAGGCCCGCGTGGCTCGGCCGGTAACCGGCCCGCGCGTCCCAGTTGGGCGGGCTGCCCGCGGCCACGTCGACCCGCGCCCCGACGGCGCCGTACTCGCGGGCGTTGTGCTCGGCGGCCCGGCGCATGTACTCCTGCCAGCCGGGATGGGCGTTGTCGAACGCCAACTGGCCCCACACGTACGTGGGCTTGCCCGCCTCGTCCAGGCAGACCCACTCCGGGTGGGCCTTGGCCAGCGGCGTGTGGTCGGGCGGCCCGTGCGGCACGAGGTCGAAAATCAGACGCATGCCCATACGTTCGGCGCTCGCCGAGAGGCTCTTCAGGTCCCCGGGCGTGCCGTAGAGCGGGCTGATCTTGAAGTGGTCGAACGGCGAGTACAGGTTCCACTTCACCCCGTCGCCGTGCTCGAAGATCGGCAGGAGCCACAGGAGGTCGACCCCCATCTTCCGCAGCGTCGGCAGGTAGGCCTCGAGGGCCTTGAAGCCGCCGTACCCGCGAAAACCCTTCTCCGGCAAGCCGCCGGGATGGCCGCAGTACAGGACCTTCTCGGCCATCCGCTCGAGGCCCCCCGCGGGCGGGTGCAGGTTCGCCGCCTCGTGAATCGGGCGGACCGACCGCAGCAGATCGTCGCGCGAACCGCGCGCCATCCATATATATTGTGTGCCCAGCTCGACCTTCTCGCCCGGCTTGACGCGGGCCAGCACGCCCAGGTTGTGCCGAACGGCGGCGCCGCCCGCGCTCGCCGCGACGGCGGCGGGCGAGTACTCGTCTTCCGAGTAGAACCACGCGCCCACGCCGCGGCCGGCCTTCGCGCTCCACACATACACCAGGCCGTCCTCGGACCTGGGGTGTACAAGGACGCCGGGCGTCATCGTGCCCACCGGCAGGTCCCCCACGGGCAGCGTGCCCGGAAAGATCACCGCGGCCGCGTCGCCCGGCGCCAGCCCGGGCAGGGCGTGCGAAGCGCCGCGCAGGACCTGCGGCTGCCCGGAGGCGTTCTCGATCGTAAACCGCCGCGAGACGATGCCGGCGTCCGGCCGCATCGCGTACGCCGCCTGGACGAGCCACGGCCCCGCCCACAGCGTCATCTGGAGCGTCCGCCCGTCCGGCGAGAGCTTGTGCGACGCCAGCGAGACAGGGGCCGCCGGCTCCGGCAACGCCTCGGCCAGGCCCAGCCGCACCGGCCCGGCGATGCCGCCCGCCAGCGCGCCGTTGAACACCTTGACGGCCAGCGTGTTCGGCTGCCCGAAGCGCACCAGCCGCGCGGGGACGATGTAGCGGCGGGGCACTTCCCAGTGGTGGGACGTGCCGACGCCGGTGGCGCCGACCTGTTCGCCGTTGAAATACGTCGTGTCGAAATCGTCCACCGCGCCGATGACAAGGGCAAGGTCGCACCCGGCCCAGGCGGCAGGCGGCGTCACGGTCGTGCGGTACCAGAAAGCCCCGACCCGGTCCTGGAGCCGGCGGTCGCCGGCATCGGCCCGGCTGGGGACGGGCGTCGCCTCCCAGGCCGTGTCATCGAAGCCGGGCGCGGCGAGGCGGGCGGCATCGGCCTCCTTGGGCTCGGCGGCAAAACGCCAGGTGCCCTCGATGGAGATCGCCTTGCCCGCGGCTACGGCGGCCTCCAGCGCCGCCGCGTCCAGCCGGGGGACCGACAGGCCGAGCGGCACGCCCGCGGCCGCCCCGGTCGCGAGGTTCTCGCCGGTGGCTTTGTCCACGAGGCCGGTCCACGCCCCCGTGACGGCATCGAACTCCAGGGCCATCCGCCCGTTCTCGATCCGCACCGGCGCCGCCGCCTGGGCCGAGACGGCGGCCAACACGAGGATCGCGGCAATGAGCGAGTATTCGAGGATAGCCACAACGGGCTCCAGTGTCCCCCGCACAGCCTGGCTCTCGCGTTCCTGGGTGTTTTCACTTGGGACTATGTCATAACCGAGCGGTGAAGTCCCAGGACATCACGCGTGCTGGAAGTTGCGCGATCAGATGCCAATGGGAGTCATCTTCGCGTTCTGCTGAACTCGGAAGCAAGTGCCACGAGAGATGGTCTGTGCCATGTTCACGAACTTTGGCCAGTGCCGTATAATCCACACGGCCTGATCCCAGAAGGTGTATTTACGGAAGAACGGCCCCAGGAAAAAAGCGGTCACTTGTCCTTGCTTGAGGATGGCTGCTTCATGGGGACGTGACAGGATACGCCTATCAAACGTGACGAGCGCCCACCCGTAGCGGCCCAACTGGGCAATCCACTGCGAGTCCGGCGTGTTCTCGGCAAACTTCTCGCGAAGGGCCCAGGCGTCCTGCTCAAGAGCTCGCAGGGCCAACGCAACCTTGGGGGAGATCATGTTGTCCAGCAGGAAGGTCACGCCGCCAGGCTCCTCTCGAATTCGAGGGCAGCGCGCACTGAAGAAACGGGCACTCCGTACCACTTGGCGACAAGCTCTTCAGACCGGTTAACCTCTACCGCCTGACATATCATCTCTGTCGGAATCGATCTCGGGGCAACGACAGGTCTGCCAAATGATATGGTTGGGTCGATATATACAAGTCGTCCCTTCCCCAGAGGCCACCACCTGTCGACGCCTACAGCGCCGTAGTCCAGTTGCTTCAAGTAGGGACTCAGGATACTGGAAAAAGCCAACTGGCTGCGAGTCATATCAAGAAGACGTTCCTCCCCAACTTCATCGACAATCGTGCTGAAGATTGCACGGCCATCTGTGGCAAACCGCCTAATGCAGAAGGGGTGCGTCGTCTTCCATCTCTTGGCGCCCTCCTTCGCGGCGCGCCGGATTGTGGGTAGTGTGACACCGTAATCCCTGAAAGCCTTTATGAAAAGCAACTCCACCAAGTCCATGAACCCGAGGGCGCGTTGGCCATCAACCATGGGCAACTGAGGCTCAAAAATCGGCGCTGATTCCCCCGGGCCCCCGCTCTTCCTTGGGAACCTGTACCCAACCAGCCACCGGTGTATTCGCTGTGGATTGGTCCTGACCAGGCGCGCGGCATCGCCCAGGGAGTACACCCCCAGATTGGCCCAGGTTGGCAGTGGCCGTTCTCTCATGAGGTCGGTACCCCCGTATGCCAATTCTATTATCGGGCCTGGCACTGAGAAGGTACAGGTTTTTCTTGACGCGCCGTCGTCAGGGCGAAGCTCAAGGCAATCACCGGAAAACCGCCCAAGTGCCCGGTAAGTCCCTTCCCCTACTCCAGCTCCAGGATGAGGCTCTTCATCTCGGGCGTGGTCTCGCAAGCGATCGTGTACGTCTCCTCGGGCCTGGCCGCCGTGTGCACGTCCTTCTTCGCGATGCCGGCCTCCTCCCAGACGTACGTGATCTTGACCGGCCGCCAGCCGCCGGCGGGCTCCTTGTAGTCGGCGCCGATCCGCACGCTGAAGAGGCACGTGGTGTTCCGCTGCGTGCCCGACCAGCGGACGAGCGCCTGCCGCGTGCCGGCCGGCACGTCGCTCACGGTCACGAACTTGCACGCCCCCTGCGTCGGCCCGGCGCACGTATCGACGGTCTTAAACGTCTTGCCGCCGTCGAACGAGACCTGCAGGTCCCACTTGTCGGCCTTGTCGCGGGCGCGGAAGTGGCCGCCGAACACGAGGCGCGTCATGTCGCCCGGCGTCGCGATCGGGAAGGTGACCTCGGCGGGCTGGCCCGCCACGCGGAGGAACTGCTCCTCGACGCCCGCCAGCGTCGGATGGAAATCGGCCAGCACCACCTGCTTGCCCTTGTACTCGGGCTGGCTCGCGCCCTCAATGACCACCGTGCCTTCCTGCGGGCCGGCCGAGAACGTGATCCTGTTCGAGCCGCGCACCAGCGTCGGCAGCGCCCGCTGCGAGAGCTGGAGGTCGTGCACGAGCTTCAGCGCGTCGAGGCCCGTGCCCTTGCCGCTCAGCACGAACCGCAGCCGGTAGTCATAGCGGCGCACGACGAGCTTCTGGAGGTCCACCTTCTCTTGGCCCGGCGCCTCGGCCGCGCCGATCTCCTTCCAGTCGAGGCCGTTATTGTCCGAGAAGAAGACGCGGACCTTTCCGCCCTGCCCCACGGCGGCGGTGAACGTGAGCTGGCCCGTCAGGTAGACGTACGGCGTGGCCATGCGGATCTCGAGGAGGCCCGGCTGGGCGGCGTCCTTGACGTGGACCGCCGGGCCCTGGCCGTCCTCGGACTTGGCGGCCAGGTTCTCGGCCTTGAGGGCCCCGCCGCGCCAAAGCCCGTCGGCCAGCGGCACGTCGTACTCCAGGACGCCGCTGCCCACGCGCTCGCGCGCGAGGTCGCCGTACTTCACCGCGTACGCCAGCGGGCCCTGGCCGACCTTCTCCTTGAGGCACCCCGGGGCGTCGCCCCCGCCCGCGACGCCGTTTAAGTGCAGGCCCTTGTGGAACCAGTTCCGGGTGAGGCGCTCGCCCCGGCGGAGCTGGACGTTCACCTCGTAGCCTTGCGAGTATCCATATTCATAGATGAACGGCGTCTTGTCGCGGCCGTCGTACTCCTGCATCGTCGAGTACCAGCCGTGCGTCCTGGCCGGCCACCAGCCCGTGGGGTCGTAGAACGGGCAGGCGGCCAGGAGTTCCGGCCCCTTCTTCCACCCCGACCACCCGTCGGCCTGCTGGAACTGCCGGAGCTTCGCGTCGTTGCCCTTGTAGCCGGGGTTCTTGTCGAGCCACTCCTGCACGGCGCCGACGATCTCCTCGACGCCGGCGATCCGGCCGTCGCTCTTCGGAAAGTAGTTGATGAGCGACGCGTCGAGCATGTGCCACCCGCCGTCCCACCTGACCTCCGGCACGCTGTGCAGGGCGATGCCGAAGCCGCGGGCCTCCAGGCCCAGGTACCGCGCCATCGCCTCGATGTTCGCCGACGCGCAGCAGCACATGCCGTAGCCGTACACGTTGTACTGCTTGATCAGGTCATGCGTGCACCCGTCGCCCGTCAGGAGCTCGCGCGGCGGGGCGTCCTGGTACACGAAGGCCACGCGCGACTTGAACGCGGCGATCATCTTCTGCTCGTCGGTCAGGTCCGGCTTGATGAACGACTTCTTCCAGGCCTCCATGCTCGAGACGTCGGGCACCTTGTCCGAGAGGACCTTGACGTGGCTGACGACGCCGACCGCCTGGGCCGGCGGCGCCTCGCCCCGCGCCGGACCGGCCGCGAGAACCCACGCCCCGATCGCCATCGTCGCCGGGAGCACCGCGAGATAACGCATGAACATTCCTCCTTTGGCATGCCGCCTCGGCGACAGAAACTCTCCGCCCCGGGGCCATGCCGCCCCATTCCTTGACACTACAGCGCCACTTGGCGCGGCGGGTCTCCTGACCCGCCGCGCACATGCGATTCCTGACCAGTGCGGGGCACTTGTGGCGCGGTGGGTCAGGAGACCCACCGCGCGCGGACCTAAGTG
>Ga0315286_10004822_pt1 | contig 12945 bp, 17 predicted proteins | sample YL17G10_0_MG_FD_205038 | JGI IMG/M metagenome (GOLD analysis project Ga0315286, IMG submission 205038) | Sediment microbial communities from Yellowstone Lake, YNP, Wyoming, USA - YL17G10_0 | ecosystem: Environmental > Aquatic > Freshwater > Lake > Sediment | place: USA: Wyoming | collected... | reverse complement strand
TGCTGCGCGACGCCGGTCTGCTGACGCCGGCGCGCCGTGGCTATTTCATCCACTATCAAGTGGACGAAACGACTCTGGCCCGGTGGCAGGAACTGACCGGCTCCCTGCTCGGCCCACAACCGGAACTAACGGGGAAGAAGGGTGAAGACAAGTGCCAGAGCAAGAGATGCTGCCCGAACCCCAAGTCACAAGACGGCAAGCCGCAGGACTGCTCACCGGGGCAAATTGGCAGGTGCCACGGCAAGGTGAAGAAACACGCCTGCACAGGGCAGCGGAGACGTTAATCAGTTCATTCAAAGCTATGAAAGGAGTTGAAGAACATGTGTTCATGCAACAATGACGGACCCAATCACGGCGGCAGCGGCTGCTGCGGCGGCCACCAGGAGAGCCGCGGGCATCACGGCGGCGAGTGCCGTTGCTCATCCGGCGGTTACCGGCGCCGATTCATGACCCGGACGGAACGGATCGCCGGCCTCGAGGAATACCAAGCCGAGCTCACCAAGGAGCTTGAAGCCGTGGCGGAAGCGATTCAGGATCTCAGAAGAAAGAAGTAGCCTAGGACATCTCCATCGCGAGCAGGTGTTCTCTGACGGACACCTGCTCGGCAAACGTGTCCAGCGCTTGGTCCGCATGCGAGAAGTGCGTGATGGACTCCCCGGCCGCGATGGCCGAGGCTGGAGAGTCCCGGGCGAGACGACCATGCTACTCTGCCAATGAACTCCGCTATCTACGACAAAGAGCCAGACCAAGAGTTGATTCGGCTGGTCGCGGCGGGCGATGAGGCGGCGTTTGCCCGATTGGTGGACCGGTATCAGCGGGCGGTTTTCAGCACGATTCGGCGATACATGGGAAGCTCGACCGATGTCGAAGACCTTGCCCAGGATGTCTTCGCCAGCGTATGGCAGAATGCCCGGCGATTCGAGGGGCGGTCCAGGTTCTCGACCTGGCTCTACCGAATCGTCGTCAACCGTTGCCTGAAGCACCGGAGAAAGCACCGCATCGCCGTCGAGTCGCTGGATGAGCCAAGTGAGGAAGCTCCGGTGCCGGAGCAGCTCGCGGTCGAGTTCAAGCCGCGACTCGAACAGGAACGCAAGTCACGGATTGTGAACCAGGCAATCAGTGAGTTGCCTGAACGCCAGCGGCTGGCCTTGATTCTGACCCGGTTCGAAGGCAAATCCTACCTGGAAGCCCGCGAAATCATGGGGGTCTCGCTCTCGGCAATCGAGTCTCTAATCCTGCGGGCAAAAGAGAACCTGGCGAAACGCCTGGAGCCGTTGCGCGCACGGGGTGCAGTCTGACCGCAAGTTTTTCCCGCGAGGCGGTTCTAAACAGGAGAAGAAGATGCCACATATCAAGAAGTCAAAACTGTCAGCCCTGGCCGACGGTGCGCTTTCTCCCATAGAGAGTGAGCGCGTCCGGGGCCATCTTGACATCTGCGGTCGCTGCCGGAACCAGGCCGAGCGGCTGTCCAAGGTTGCGGAATTCCTCAGCCTGGCCAACACCGACGAACCGACGATTCCGCCGTTCTTTCTGGCCCGAGTCAGGCAGAGAATTCGCTCTCGGAAGAAACAGAGCCTGTTGCACGGCCGGTGGTTACCGCGCGCACTGATTCCAGCGGGCAGCATCGCACTGTTCCTGATTGCGGTTGCCGGCGGCGGTTATCTGGGAACCAGGGCATTCATGCAGCGCAACAACTCGGCGACCGCCTCGGAAAGTCAAGCCGCGAGCTACCTGGGGGCCGACGTCCTGGGTGACTATCCGACCGGCTCGATGGGCGATGTTCTGGACAATCTGCTGTCGGCTCGGGGCGGACGATGAAAATCAGAATCCTGGTTGTCGCCTTGATTCTCTCGGTCGGGCTGAACATCGGAATCCTGTTCAGTTCGCTGTATCGTCGCCGGGCCGAACGCCCGACCACCCAATCCGGGTGCCTCATGGAGCGGAGTTATCTAAACCGTCGCCTGAACCTGACTCGCGAACAGTTGGCGGGGGTTTCGGCCATGCGCGACAGCATGTATCAGCGGGGTATTCCGTTGCGACGCGAGCTCTGCGACCTCCGGATGGACCTGATGCGGCACTTACGGGAAGCGGCTCCCGATTCGGCGGCGCTGGACTCTCTGATTCGGGAGATCGCTTCGCTTCAGACTCGGCTGGAGTCTCAGGTCGTCAGCAATGCCCGGCAGATAAGCGCGGCGCTGAAGCCGGAGCAGCGGAAGCTCTTTGTCGGACTATTCGAGAGCCAGTTGTGCGACCCGGACGCGCGACCGGGCCAGTCTGGCAGTGAGATGAACTGCAGTCCAAGGGGCATGAGAGGGAGTCGGTGAAGAGCCGGGGCCGGACCCGGGAAGTCTTAGATCGCGATGATTCGGAAACCAGAGAAAAGGAGATAGAACATGAAGAAAGTACTGATTCCGGTCGGCATTGCCGCACTGCTGGCAGCCGTCGTGTTTCTGGTCGCTCCGGCCTTCGGGCAGGGACGGCACATGATGGGGCAGGGTGGTTGCGGTATGATGACGAGCGGCGGGCGGCAGTCAGGATTCAAACTGACCGCCGTGCAACGAAAGCAGCTCTCGGACCTGCAGCTCAAACACCTCGCTGAGACCGCGGAGTTCCGCCTCGTCCTGCAAACTAGGGCGCTAGAACTCGACAGCCTGTGGAGCGTGGACAACCCGGACGCCAAAACAATCCTGGCCAAGATGAAGGAGATGAACGTCATCCGGGACCAACTCCAGGAGAGGATGGTGAACCACTGCTTGGCGGTCCACAAGATAGCCGGCAAGGGCTTCTGCGGGATGGGTCGAGGCTGCGGCATGGGCGGTTGCGGCATGATGGGACAGGGCATGATGATGGGGCCGGGCATGATGGGCTGTAGCGGCCACTATGGTTCTGGCGACATGCCCAATGATGGCGACTGCGGCAGGGGCGGTTGCGGAGGGCCGTGTCACTGACTCCAGGTATCGAAAGTGAGAAGCAAGAATTATGAAGTATGAAATCCGAAATCCGAGCTTCTTACTTCTTGCTTCTCACTTCTTACTTGCCCGACCGGTGACCGGATGAAGAGAAAACTCACGACCACGGTGATTGTCGTTGCGGCGCTGACGCTGGCCGGCCTCATCGGCGTGGCCTGGGCGCGCAAGGCAAGAGGGAAGAAGAACCACACGGAGGAGACCGCGCTGGTGACCCGGCGCGACATGAACGCGACGGTGCAGGCGACCGGCATCATCAAACCGATGGTGGGCGCGGAGGTGAAGGTCGGTTCTCGAATCTCAGGCGTGGTCAAACGCCTGTATGCCAACATCGGTGATGCGGTGCACCAGGGTCAGGTGATTGCACAACTGGATGAAGCAGAACTGGTCGCGAAGCTGGAGCAGGCACAGGCCGCTCAGGCCAAGGCCCAGTCTGAACTCGACTACGCCCGGGCAAACCTGGTCCGAGAACAGGAACTGGCAAAGCAGAATCTCACTGCTCAGCAACAGGTGGACCTGACCGAGAACGCCTATCGAGTCGCGCAGGCCCAACTCCGGCAGGCGCAGGCCAACGTCGAGTATACCGAGGTCCAGCTTTCTTATGCGACCATCACGGCGCCGATTTCCGGGGTCGTGGGTTCGGTGACGACCCAGGAAGGCGAGGCGATATCGGCCGGACTGTCCGCACCCACGTTTGTCAGCATCATTGACCTGAACCGGCTGGAGGTTGACATCTATGTGGATGAAACCGACATCGGCCGGATTGCGACCGGTCAGGAAGTGAGCTTCACGGTTGATGCCTATCCGGACGCGGATTTCAAAGGTACAGTCACGGCCATCTATCCCAAAGCCGTGATTCAGGACAACGTCGTAAATTACATCGTGGTGGCGAAGATTACGGATTTCCAGGAACGGACCCTGCGACCGGAAATGACCGCGAATGTCTCGATTCAGCTCGGGACGCGCGAAGGAGTGCTTGCCGTTCCGACCCGCTCGCTCCAGCGCAACCAGGGTCAACGCCGGCTGATGGTTGTCGCCGGGGACAAGGCCGTGCCGCGTACGGTGAAGACCGGCTGGAGTTCGGGCAGTTACACTGAGATTCTGAGTGGCGCAAGTGAAGGCGACACGGTCGTCATTGCGCCGGAAGAGACGAAGCAAAGGATGAAGGATGAATGATTTGATGATTCAGGCACAGGATATTACCAAGACTTACGGCGCCGGCAGTAGCCAGGTGAATGCCGTGCAGGACGTGTCGCTCGACATCCGGCGCGGTGAGTTCGTGGCCCTGGTCGGCGCGTCCGGGTCCGGCAAGTCCACGCTGATGAATGTGCTGGGCTGTCTTGACCGGCCGACCAGCGGCACGCTGTTGCTGGACGGCGATGACGTCGCCAAGATGCCGGACGAAGACCTGGCCCGAATTCGCAACCGGAAGATCGGGTTTGTCTTCCAGATGTTCAACCTCCTGCCGAGGGCGAGCGCGCAGGAGAACGTGGAATTGCCGCTGCTCTATTCCGACCTCGCGCACCCGGGTCAGCTCGCCCGGCAGGCCCTGGAGGCGGTTGGCCTGGGCAATCGGGTCCACCATCATCCGAACGCCCTGTCCGGGGGCCAGCAGCAGCGCGTCGCGATTGCCCGGGCGCTGGTGACCGACCCGGAAGTCATCTTCGCGGATGAGCCGACCGGCAATCTCGATGCCCGGGCCAGCTACGAGATTATGGCGTTGCTCCAGAACCTCAATACCCAGGGCCGGACGATTGTGCTGGTTACCCACGAGGCGGACATCGCCGAGCATGCCCGGCGTATCGTTCGGATCGCGGACGGCCGGATTACCAGCGACCGAATCGTCGAGCAGCCCCGAAGCGCCGAACAGGGCCTCAAGGGGCTGCCACCCGGGGGTGACCAGTGAAAGCCGGTCGAGCGGTCGGCGTCGCTCTACGCAGCCTGGGCCGCAACCGGCTACGGACGTTCCTGATGATGATCGGGATTGTCATCGGCATTGCGGCCCTGACCCTGATTGTGGCGGTCGGGCTGGGTGCGCGCAAGCGGGTGATGGAGCGGGTGCAGAAGTTCGGGCTGGAGAACATCATGGTTTTTGCCGGGGCCGGACGCGAACTCGGGCAGATGGGCGTCGGCGAACCGGCCACAACTCTGAAGCTCGAAGATGCCGAGGCAATCAAGCGCGATATCCGTGCGGTCGCCGACGTCGCGCCGCTGGCGATGCGCCAGGTCGAGGTGGAGTACGGCGGCAAGACCACAAACACCGGCCTGTTCGGTGTCGTGCCGGCGCAGGCCGCAGTTTGGGATTGGGACGTCGTCAAGGGTGAGTTTGTCAGCGATGAGGACATGAGCCGCTCGGCCCGGGTCTGCCTGATTGGCGCCACGCCCCGGACGGAACTGTTCGGCGCTACGAACCCGCTCGGCGAGAAGGTCCAGATTGCCGGCAACCTGTTTGAGGTCAAGGGTGTCATGCAAACCAAGGGCACCAGCCCGGCCGGGACGGACATGGATAATCGGATTAACATACCGTTGACTACGTTCATGCGCCGGGTGGCGAATGTTGACTACCTGTACGCGATCCGGCTGCGCCTGAAATCGTCCGCGTCCATGACGCAGGCCGCGAGCGCGATTCAGACACTGCTGCGCGAGCGCCACAAACTCGCGGCCGGGGTCGCGGATGACTTCACGATTCGGACTCCGACCGAAGCAACTAACGTCGCGGCCCGGGTCGCAGGGACCTTCAACATCCTGCTTGTGCTGGTGGCCGCAATTTCGCTGATTGTGGGCGGCGTGGTAGTGGCCAATATCATGCTGATTTCGGTGAACGAGCGGCGCCGGGAGATCGGTTTGCGCAAGGCCGTCGGGGCTCGGAGCCGCGACATCATGCTGCAGTTCCTGCTCGAAGCCAGTGCCGTGACATTGGCCGGCGGGGTCATCGGGATTCTCCTCGGCATCACCAGCGCCAAGCTGCTCAGCATGGTCGCGAAGATTCCGACCACGCTTTCCTGGGCGAGTATTCTGATCGGCGTCGTGTTTTCGGTTCTGATTGGAATCATCGCCGGGGTACAGCCCGCGCGACGGGCGGCCCGACTTCAGCCCATCGAAGCCCTGCGTTCCTGACAGAAACTGGAGTAGGAAGTATGAACTAGGAATTATGAGGCTCGGATTTCATACTTCACTATTCTGACTTCTGATTTCTCCCTGGGGATTTCCTGATTCATAATTCCGAATTCCGATTTTCCCTATGAAGATTGCCCGCAGTATCCGGCTGTCGAGCCGGCAGTTGCTGGCGCACAAGCTGCGCACCGCCCTGTCGCTGGTCGGCATCACAATCGGCGTTGGAGCCGTCGTGCTCATGGTCGCAATCGGCAACGGCGCACAGCAGAAAGTCCTCGCGAAAATCCAGAGTATGGGCACCGACCTGCTGATTGTCAACGCCGGGCAGGTCCAGAAGCTCAGCGGCCGTCAGGCAGTACGCGGAACCGTGACTACCCTGATTCCGGACGATGGCGCCGCGATTCTCCGCGAGTGCTCGGCAGTCAGAGCCGTCGCGCCGGTGCAGAGCCGCAAGCTCCTGGTGAAGGCCGGGAATCTCGCTACCACCACCAGCGTGATTGGGACCGTCCCCGAGTTCCGCGCAATCCGAAACTTCCACGTGACGCGGGGTTTGTTCTTCAGCGACGAAGAGAGCGCCGCGGCCCGGCGCGTGGCGGTGCTCGGGCCGACCGTAGTCCGGAATCTCTTTGAAGGACAGGACCCGGTTGGCGAGTTGATTCACATCGGCAAGGTGCCATTTGAGGTCATCGGCGTACTTGAGGCCAAGGGAACCGACCTTGCCGGGGCCGACCAGGACGACCAGATCTTGATCCCGGTGCAGACTGCGCTGCGCCGGTTGTTTAACGTGACTTACGTCAACACGCTGTATCTTCAGGCCGTCCGCACCGAGAGCATGGCGGTCGCGACGGCACAGGTTCGGGAAGTCCTGCGCGACCGGCATCGCCTGAACCGGCAGGACCGGCCTGATGATTTCACGATTCAGAACCAGACCGAACTGCTGGCGACGCAGCGCGCGACCACCGGGTCGTTCACGGCTTTGATTGTGAGCATCGCGGGCATCTCGCTGCTGGTCGGTGGCATCGGAATCCTGGCCGTGATGCTGATTGCCATCCGCGAGCGTACCAACGAAATCGGCCTGCGGCGGGCAGTGGGCGCGACCCGAAGAGACATCATGGTTCAGTTTGTCCTTGAAGCGGTCATGCTCAGCCTCGGCGGAGGCATCCTCGGTGTGGCGCTGGGCGCGGCCGGTGCGCTCGGCGTGAGACTCGTGACTTCGTGGGCGACCAGTATCTCGTTGCCCTCAATTCTGCTCTCGCTCGGATTCTCGCTGCTCGTCGGGCTGTTCTTCGGCGTCTACCCCGCGCGGAGGGCTGCGCGACTCGACCCGACCGAGGCACTGCGGAGTGAGTAGAAGGATGCAGCCTTTGCCGCCGCGAGTGAAGCAAGTCGGGAAGCTTCCCGTCTTGCCTTGACCAGAATAGAGAGGGCACTTCCCCGGGACTTCACTCGCCCTTTTCACTCGTGCAGCGGCCTGCGGATACGAACCGCCAAGACGTCAAGCACGCCAAGTGGGCAGAATGGTTTCAAAATGCGGTTGACAGGAACCAGTGTCGCCTGTATAATTGCACAATTATGCAACTAATGTCCATGTCAAAGGCCGCGGAAGTGCTGGCGGCGCTGGGTAGCGAGCACCGGCTTAGGATTGTCGAATTGCTGCGCGGCGGCGAGCGATGCGTCTGCGAGATTACGCCCGAGTTCGAGCTTGACCCGTCGGTAGTATCCCGTCACCTCGCGGTGCTCGAACAGGCCAGGGTCATCGTCTCCCGCCGGACCGGACGCCGTATTCACTACCGGATTGTCGACCGCAGGGTTCTGCGCTCAGTCGACCTCGTCCGGCATCTGACCGGCGCGCCGGAACCGGCCTTAGCGGGAGAAGAGAGAACGAGCGTGCGATGCTGAGCCAACTGCTGAGCAGTGCCGAGCACCTGATTAAGACCCAGCCGCTTCTCGCTATTCCGGTCATCTTCGTAGGTGGGCTGGTGACCGCGATGAACCCGTGTGTGCTGGCTTCGATTCCGCTGGCAATCGGGTTCGTCGGCGGCTATGCCAAGGGGCGCAGCAAGAGCTATGCGCTGCTGCTTGCGTTGTTCCTGTTCCTGGGAATCGCGGCGACCTTCACCGTGCTGGGCATGGTCGCCGGACTGGCCGGGACGATGTTCGGGACCACCAGCAAGTTCTTTCCCTGGTTGATTGTCGTTGTCTGCCTGGTCATGGGTGTGCAGATTCTCTTCTTTCCCAACTTTGAGCTTCCGCTGCCGCGCGGCATCACGCCGAAGACCGGCGGAGTTGTCGGCGCGTTCATCCTCGGCGCGCTGACCGGCGTAATCGCCACGCCCTGCGCGATGCCGATTCTGGTGGTGGTGCTGTCCTATGTTGCGTCAAAGGGCAATATCATGTACGGCGGGGTTCTGCTCTTCACTTATGCCCTGGGACATTCGGTGCTCGTGCTGGCGGCCGGTTCGTCGATGGGACTGGCCGAGGCGATGGTCAGTTCCAGAGGTTTGCAGAGAGCTTCGACGATTCTGAAGAAGGCGTCCGGCGTCCTGATATTGCTGGTCGCTGCCTATTTTCTCTATGATATCTTCAAACACTAACCCAAGGAGTAAATGATGAAAAGGAATCTCTCGGCCGTCATAGTCCTGTTGGGCATGGTCGCAGTCCTGGTTTCCTGTTTCACACGGCCACCGGCCGCGAAGAAGACCGAATCCGGGTCCTTGTCGGCAGCAGCCGGTGCGATTTGCGAGACGGTTCCTCAGCCGGCTTCCGTAGCGACGGAACCAACCTCTGCACCCGTCAAACCGGCGCCCGAACCAACCGAGAAGCCGCCGGTCGTCAAGCCTTCCATGCCGCAACCGGCCGGAGAGAGCGCCAAACCGGTCGCGGTCGCGCCGAAGAGCCTGCCCAGAATGTGGGACTTCGGGTCTGAGAACTGCATGCCCTGTAGGACCATGATGGGAATCCTGAACCCGATGATGAAGGAGTTTGCGGGCAGAGTTGACGTTCGGATTATCAACGTCTATGAGGAAAAAGCACTGGCGAGCCAGTATCGAATCCAGATAATTCCCACGCAGGTCTTCATGGATACGACCGGCAAGGAACTATTCCGCCACGTCGGCGTCTTCACGCGCGACTCAATTGTCGGCAAGTTCAGGCAGTTCGGATTCGTGAAATAGACTCGTTCAAAGGAGACTGACATGCCATGGTTTGCCGGACTACCTCGATCGGAAGTGAACTGGCATCCGACGATTGATGCCAAGCGTTGTGTCAAGTGCGGGATGTGCATGAACTGCGGCAGAGGCGTCTATGAATGGACCCTGGAGGGGCCCACGGTCGCCCGGCCGAACGAATGTGTGGTCGGTTGCAGCACCTGTGCCAACCTGTGCCAGGGACAGTGCATCACGTTCCCGCCGGTTGACGAACTGCGCCGGGTCTATCAGAAGAACGGCATCTGGAAGAAAGTCAAAGAAGCCCTCAAAGCTGAGGGCAAGATAGCTGCGGAGTAAGAGTGCTTCAACCGTTTGCCGACCTCGTCGTCTACCGCTGGCTCGGGTTGACGAAGGGCACGCATCTGGCCGATGCGCTGAACTTCTACATCTTCGACGTCATCAAGATATTCCTGCTTCTGACGACTATCATTTTCGTGGTGTCGATAATCCGGAGTTTCTTTCCGCCCGAGAAGACGCGTAAGTTCCTGAGCCGGAAGCACGGGTGGGTCGGCAACATCCTGGCCGCCCTGCTGGGCATTGTGACACCGTTCTGCAGTTGTTCGGCGGTTCCGCTGTTCATCGGGTTCTTGGAATCGGGAGTGCCGCTGGGCGTGACGCTGTCGTTTCTCATCTCCTCGCCGACCGTGAACGAGGTTGCGTTGGTAATGCTCCTGGGGCTTTTCGGCTGGAAGATTGCGGGTCTGTACGTCGCCAGCGGCGTGGTCATCGCGATTGTCGCGGGCATCGTTCTAGGTCGGCTCAAGCTCGAACGTTATGTCGAGGAGTACGTCTATCAGACGAAGCTGGGCAGTGTTGACGTTCAGCAGCCGACCTTCAAACAACGGTTCGTTGACGCGTGGGAGTACACGAAGCAGATTCTGAAGAAGGTTTTCCCCTGGGTGCTGGTGGGCGTGGGCGCCGGGGCCCTGATTCACGGCTACGTGCCGGTTGACTGGCTGGCGAAGGTTGCCGGGCGCGGCAACCCGTTCGCGGTGCCGATTGCCGTGCTCGTCGGCGTGCCGCTGTACTCTAATGCCGCTGGCGCCATACCGATTGTCCAGGCCCTTACCGCCAAAGGCGTACCCATCGGCACGGCGCTGGCGTTGATGATGGCGGTGACCGCGCTTTCACTGCCGGAGGCGGTCATCCTGCGCAAGGTGATGAAACTCCGCCTGCTGGGTATCTACTTCGGCGTTGTTGCGCTGGCGATTGTGGCGGTCGGATACCTGTTTAACGCGGTTATTCGCTAGGAGGTGAGTATGACAATCAAGGTTCTGGGTTCGGGCTGCGCCCGATGTCATGAGACCGAGCGCCGGGTGGTGAATGCCCTGGCGCAGCTCGGTCTGGCCGCCGACGTCGGCAAAGTCACGGACGTGAAGGAAATCATGGCCTTCGGCGTGCTCGGCACGCCGGCGGTAGTCATAGACGGCAAGGTAAAGTGCTACGGACGAATCCCCACGGTAGACGAAGTGAAGAAGTGGATGGTTGAGGAGAAATAGAGTGCCGACTGTCCTCTTCGTCTGCACCGAGAATGCCTGCCGGAGCCAGATGGCGGAAGGTTGGGCGCGGAAGCTTCTGCCCGACTGGCGGGCATTCAGCGCCGGGTCAAAGCCGCGCGGGAGCGTGGATGCCAACGCGATTACCGTGATGCAGGAGGTCGGAATTGACATCTCGGCAAATGCCTCGAAGGGGTTCAACGATGTCCGGGGACACGATACCGATTGTCGGACAATCGGGTCATGTCCCCGGGAATTCGACTACGTAGTCCTGATGGGCTGCAAGGACGGCTGTCCGTTTGTGCCCGCGAAGAAGACCTTTGACTGGGGCATTCCCGACCCGGCGGGCAAAGACATGGAGTTCTACCGGCAGGTTCGGGATCTCATCCGGGTCAGAGTCAGCGAGCTCCCGGTCCGGATCGCCGAGGGACTTGAGTTTCGTGCGAAGCTTGAGTAATCTCAGACATGCTCTCACTGATTTCGATGATTCTGTGTCTGGTCTCGACCTACAGTATGGGTGAGCGGGTTGAGATAAGCGGCAAGGGCCGCATGCGGTTCCGGCTGGTGGCGCCCGACATCGCGGCCGAGTCAATTCAGGGTATCAGCGGCGAGTATCTACGCCGGGGCTTTGATGCCCGGACCCGGCTTGAGCTCGGAATCGCGTACCGGCTGGCCAACCCGCTTCGACTGGGCGCCGCGGTGCGACTGAGCAACGAGGAAGCCGATGCCACGGCCTATCCACCGGACCTGGTCTCCACCCGTGCGGTGGCCGGCTGGTGGTGGGCCGAGTTCCGCCAGGGAATAGTCGAGGCAACGGTCGGCGCCTACGATGCCAGTTTCACTCCGCTGACGCTTATGCGCTGGGACCTGTCGGACAATCCGCTCGGGTCGGGCAGCGCCTGCTGCGCGGTTGCGATGGGCGGGCTGCGCGGCAGCAGTCTCGAGGAATTCGTGGCCGACTACAAGCTTGAGGGCGCACGCCTGGTCCTGAGGCCCGGCAGCCTTCAGGGCACCGCAGTCTTCGCCCGAACCGCCCTGCCGCTCGAGACCCGGACCTACGCCCAGTACCTGGGCGGCCTGCGCGCGCACTATGACCTGTACTGTTCCTGGGCCATGACCCGGGCCCGACTTGGTGTGACCGGTCTGCGGGTATCGGACGACCGCAACTCAGTCACCCTGGCGCAGCATCCGCCGCTGCGCAGCGACGTGCTCGGGGCCGACCTGGAGTTGCCGATTCTCGGGCAGTTCGCGCTGCTCGGGGAATGGGCCTATAGCCTGCGCGACGACAATACGCGTATCCCGGACCCGGAGTCACGCGGCGCGGGCGTCAACGCCGGTTTCCGATTCGGTGACCGCGAGAACCTCGACGGGCAGCTTCAGTATGTGCGCTCGGACCCGGACTTCTTCCCACTGATGCGCGCGCTCAGTTGTCCGCGCGACCGGCACGGGATTCGCGCTTCGGGCGTCCTGAGGAACCGGATGCTCGGTGCCGTCAACATCAGCTTCTCGGTCTATGCCAAATTCCAGCAGGAGGTGCGGCCGATGCTGGGCAGTGTCTTTACCGCCGGTCAGTACCCGGGGCGGTACTGGATTGCCGCGGCCACCTCGCGCCTCGAGCCCTGGTATGGTTACAGTTTCGGGATTGACGGCGAATGGCGGCACAATACTCGGCGTGACGACCCGGTTACCGCCGCCCATGATGAAACCATCGGCGCGACGGAAGTCATCGCCTCGCTGATTGCCGGTTATCGCTTCACTCTGCAGAATACGATTCAGTTGAAATATGCTCTGGTGCGGCATGACGAGCAGACGAATGCCTATCACGGTCAGCTCGCTTACTGGGCTCATCTGCCGTCCCTGGAGCTGAACCTTAAATTCTGAGGTAACATGAGACACTTGTTCGGACTGGGCGCCATACTTCCGGCGCTGCTCGTCTTCCTGCTGGTTTGCACTCCGGCCAGACCGACCAGCGGCACTCTGGTGGGCCGGATTCTGACCGAACTCGGATTGCCGGCGGCCGGGGCCTCGGTCAGCACCCGGCCGGCAACGGCCTCGGCCCTGACCGACTCAGTCGGTCGGTTTGTCCTCAACTACCTGCCGGCCGGCGACTACCGGCTTCTGGCCGCCAAGCCGGGATTCCTATCCGACTCGTTGCTCTTCTGT
>Ga0315286_10004821_pt1 | contig 12945 bp, 7 predicted proteins | sample YL17G10_0_MG_FD_205038 | JGI IMG/M metagenome (GOLD analysis project Ga0315286, IMG submission 205038) | Sediment microbial communities from Yellowstone Lake, YNP, Wyoming, USA - YL17G10_0 | ecosystem: Environmental > Aquatic > Freshwater > Lake > Sediment | place: USA: Wyoming | collected... | reverse complement strand
CACGGCATTCCGGTAGAACCACTCGACTGTTGTTCGTCCCCGCGTCGTGGACACGCCCGGACGGTAGAGGTCTCACAGAGAAGAACACGGGATGACCTGGATCGAGAGCCATCTTGGTGCCTGGGTAGTCAAGTATCGCTGGTGGATCATCTGCATTATGCTTCCCGCGATCTGCCTCGCGGCGACAGGCATTCGGTACGTCGGGATCAGCAATGATACCCGCGTGTTCTTCGCCGAGGAAAACCCTGATTACCAGGCCCTCAAGGCCCTCGAAGATACGTACAGCAAGGAGCAAGGCATCTTCTTCGTCCTTGCTCCCAAAGGAGGGACCGTTTTCACGCGGGACGCGCTGAGGGCGACGGCCGAGTTGACGGAGGCGGCATGGCATATCCCGCACTCCATTCGGGTCAACTCCCTCGCGAATTTCCAGCACGCCCGCGCGGAAGGCGACGATCTGATCGTTAGCAGTCTCATCGGCGATCCCAATGATCTGTCCGAGGCCCAATTGCAGCAGATCCGGCTGACGGCCCTGTCTGAGCCTGCCATCCGGCACAGGCTGATTTCCCCTTCGGGTCACGTCACCGGGCTCTTCGTCGGCCTTGTCACGCCGCCGGGAAGCAGCCGAGCCGTCCCGGAAGTGGCGGAGTATGCCCGCCGCCTGGCGGAGGACTTCCGCGCCCGTCATCCCGACATCGACCTCTATCTGACGGGCTCCATCATGATGGACTACGCCTTTGCACAGGCCAGCAGGCAGGACATGATGACCCTGATTCCCGCCGCGTTCTTCATCATGGTTGCGCTGGTCGGCATCGCCCTGCGCTCATTTTATGCGGTATTCACGGCCGTGTCGGTCACGGTAGTATCCATGATCACCGCCCTGGGATTGGTCGGCTGGCTGGGCGTGCCGCTGAACGCGGTCTCCATCGGCGCCCCGGGACTGATGCTCACGCTGGCGGTGGCGGATAATATCCATGTGCTCACCACGATGTTCCGTCTGCTCCGCCAGGGCTGTACGAAGCATGAGGCCGTGGCGAAGTCGCTCCAGATCAACTTGAAAGCCATGTTCCTTACAAACATCACAACGGTCCTGGGCTTTCTGACCATGAACTTCTCCGAATCACCTCCCTGGCGCGATATGGGCAACATAGTAGGCATGGGGGTTACCATTGACCTGGTCAATTCGGTTCTGCTGCTGCCGGCCCTGATGGCTGTCCTGCCCTTGTCGACGCGATTATATCGGGAGAAGGCCCGGTGGGTTGATCTCGGGCGATTGGCGGATTTTGTGATCCGACGACGCCGATTCCTGCTTGGGTCCATGCTGGTGATCGTGGCGGTGACAAGCGTGGGGATTCTGGGGATCGAGCTGGACGACAATTTTCTTTCCTATTTTGACGACAGCTTCGAGTTTCGCCGCGCGACGGATTTCATGGCGAAAAACCTCACCGGGTGGGACGTCATCGAGTACTCCCTCACGTCCGAGCAGCCCGGAGGCATTGCCGACCCCTCCTACTTGAGCACGGTGGACCGCTTCGCGGACTGGTATCGTCGGCAACCCAAGGTGGTCTATGTCGCCACCATCGCGGACCTGATCAAACGCCTCAACCGGGACATGCACGGCAGCGACCCGAACTACTACCGAATCCCTGACCAGCGCGAGCTGGCCGCTCAGTATCTGCTCCTGTATGAATTATCATTGCCGTTCGGCCAGGACCTCAACAGCCAGATTGACGTGGACAAGGCCGCCGCCCGATTCACGGTTGTCCTGCAGAGCATGAGCGCCAACGAACTGTGCCGCATGGATGCGCTCGCCACGCAGTGGCTGACCGCGAACGCCCCGAAACCCATGCACATCCGCGGCACCGGTTTGTCCCTGATCTGGGCCCGCATCACGCAGCGAAACATCGGGGACATGCTGTGGGCCTCGTTGCTGGAGATCGTGGTCATCTCCGGCTTGATGTTCTTCTCGATTCGCAGCCTGAAGTTCACGGTGGTTTTCCTGATCCCCAATCTGGTGCCCCCTTTCATCGCCTTTGGAATTTGGGGTATGACGAAAAGTCAGGTCGGCCTGTCGCTGTCGGTGGTGGTTGCCATGACCTTGGGAATCATCGTGGACGACACCATCCATTTCTTTGTCAAGTACTTCACGGCCCGACGAGAACACGGGATGAGCCCGGAGCAGGCCGTTCGCTACGCATTCGAGACCGTGGTGGCGGCCATCGGGGTCACGACCCTTGTCCTGATCGCAGGATTCCTGGTCCTGATGCTATCCCATTACCGGATGAGTTCGGAAATGGGGCTGATGTGCGCGATGGTGATCGGGCTGGCCCTGATGTGCGATTTTTTCCTTACGCCGGCCTTGTTGATGAAATTTGACCGCCCAGGGGTAAACTGCCAGGCGGTTGATGCCTGAAAACGACAACTGGATGGAAAAGAACATGCAGGAAACCCAAAGGACGTATGTCTCAGCGGTGATCGTGATGGTTCTGGTGTCGCCCTTCGTCTGTCCCGCGCAAACGCCGGAGGAGAAGGGGCGCACGATTGCGGAGGAGGCCAGCCGCCGGTACTCGGGATACGAGGACGGCACCGCGCGTCTGCATATGATTCTTCGCAACCGCCAGGGCCAGGTTAGCGAGCGGGAGCTCCGTGTTCGCTCCCTCGAAGTGGCGGATGGCACGAAGAGCCTGTGTATCTTCGACAGTCCCCCGGATGTCAAGCAGACCATCCTGCTGACGCACACCCACAAAGCCCAAGCGGACGATCAATGGCTGTATCTGCCCGCCCTCAAGAGGGTTCGACGCATCGCCGCGCAGAGCAAGTCCAGTTCCTTCATGGGTAGTGAGTTCTCTTACGAAGACATCGCAACCCACGTCATGGAGAAATTCACGCATCGTTGGCTTCGTGAGGAAACGTGCGACGGGCAGGCCTGCAACGTGATCGAGCAACGCCCGCTGGACCGTCGTGAGTCGGCCTATGTCCGGCAGGTCGCCTGGATCGACAAGGGGGAATACCGGACGCTGAAAGTGGATTACTATGACCGCAAGGATTCCTTGCTCAAGACCCTCACCTTCAAGGACTATCGCAAGTATCTGGATCAGTTCTGGCGGCCTCATGACATGAATATGGTGAACCACCAGACCGGAAAGAGCAGCCAACTGCTCTGGTTTGACATGGTCTTTCACACGGGACTGACTGAGAACGATTTCAACCAAGCCAACTTGATCAGGACCAGGTGATACACATGCATATAGCACTGTTGTGTGCCCTTGGTGCGTGGACGCTGAATGCCGCTGGCGCCGACACAAACCAGCCGCGGGAGGCCGGGCCCATCGATAGGATTTCCGGATATGTCTCGGGCGAAGGACGCTGGTTCTCCCAGCCCCCCCACTATTCCGGCCAGGAGGAACAGAATGCGTCCCTGGCGGCACAGCCGGAATACTATCACCAGTGGACGGGCGGCTCGGCGTTCACGTTCACCCCGTTCGGTCGGATCGACAGCGCCGATCCGGAACGCACGCACTGGGACATCCGGGAGTTGAACTACCTGTATCCCTACGATGATTGGTACTTTCGTCTTGGCATCGCCAGGGTCTTTTGGGGCTCAACGGAGTTCGTTCACCTCATCGACATCGTCAATCAGACCGATTGGATCGAACACGTCGACGGCGAGGACAAGCTCGGTCAACCGATGGTCGAGTTTTCCATGACCAAAGACTGGGGAACGGTGGATTTCTTCATTCTGCCGTACTTTCGTGAACGCACATTTCCGGGCCGCAAGGGCCGGCTGCGGCCCGAGATCGTAGTCGACACGGATGCCGCCATTTTTCGCAGCCCTTCCGCGGAACACAACATCGACGTCGCCGGGCGATACAGCCGGTCGTTCGGGGGCCTGGACTTTGGGATCTATGCCTTCCGGGGGACCGGACGTAACCCGCTGCTGGTCCCCTCCAGTTTTTTGAATCCAGGCGACGCAAGCCCCTTGCGATTGATCCCTTTCTATGAGCAGATGACGCAGGTAGGCACCGACCTGCAATGGGCGACGGGAAACTGGCTCTGGAAACTGGAGGCCCTTTACCATAGCGGCTATTTGGATCCCTACTTTGCGGCGACGGGAGGCGTTGAATACACATTCTGGGGGGCTCTTGGCAGCAAGACCGATTTCGGCTTGCTGGCCGAGTACGCCTGGGACCAGCGAGGAGATGACATAACCACCACCTCGGTCTTTGACAACGACGTTTTCCTGGGGATGCGGCTGACGCCGAATGACGTCGCGAACACGCAGTTCCTGGCAGGCGTCATGCAGGATCTGGGCGAAGCGGAGAGAGTACTGAGCATTGAGGCAAGTCGTCGCTTCGGCTCGCACTGGCGGCTGATCGTAGAGGCCTGGTTCTTCCTCAGTGCCCCGGCGAACAGCATTCTCCACGATGTGCGACGGGATGACTTTGTCAGAACCGAGTTGGCCTACTACTTCTGAAAGGTGGTCGCACGGCCGCTTGACAAGCGCAGGTGGATTCGCAAGGACTTGTGAATTGCGTCCGGAGGGACTCGAACCCCCAACCATCGGTTCCGAAGACCGAGGCTCTATCCAATTGAGCTACGGACGCCCGACGCCAAGCACCCAGGACCCTGCTTGCCGACTCCACAACGATACCGCCTCACAGAGCGAGCGTCAAATCAAAATGACTCCAGGCCATATCCACTCTCCCTCCATGTGCACCGCAGACGAGCGAGACGCCACGGAAGGTCGGATTTCATCGGTCTTCCAGGCGGTTCAAGCATCCTCTGCACCGTCCACGTCATAGTCATAGGGATGCACCGCCGGCCCTGAGCGAAATCAAATGGGGCCGCCGAGGGCTCCACGGTCTTCGTGGCCAGCCACCGGCGGCCCTTCGATGGGTTCGGGGGCACGACGACGCCGTTCCCGCCCATCGCACACGACATTCTCAACGGTAACGGCCCGTCACTCGGTCGTCTGCGCTTCCTTTTTCAGCGGAGTGGTCCACAGGTAGACCTTGTGCTCGTAACCGCTTTCCCCATTGACTTCCACGACCTTGTCCGGCGTGACGCCCTGCATGTCAAAGTCGTGCGAGACGATCCTGGAGCCCGGCTTGAGCTTCTCCAACTGCGGGATCAGCTTCACGTTCAGGCTCGGCAATAGATACAAAGTGACGACGTTGGCCTTGCTCAGGTCCAATGTGAAGATGTCCTTCTGTTCGATCGTGGCCAGGTTGCCGACGCCGTTTTTCTCGACGTTCTCCTTCGACTCCTTGATCCGCTCCGGATCGACGTCAAAGCCGTAGGCCTTGCAGCCGATCTTGGCGGCCGCCACCACGATCCGGCCATCCCCGCAACCCAGATCATAGACCACGTCGTCTTTGGTCACCTGCGCGAGCTCCATCATCTTCGCCACCACCTCCGGGGGCGTGGGGACGAAGATCACATCCGGTCTCTTGGGTTCCTCAGCCGGCTCGGCCGCCGGCGGAGCCTGGGGTGATGCTGCGACAATTGCATTTGTGCTTGGCGCCTTCTCTTCTTTCTGGACAGGGGCCGGGGCCGGCGATGCCTGTTGGCCGGTTGTATTGACGACGGCACTATCGGCTTGGGCCGGCTTCGAACTCTTGTTATCCGCCTTCTGTGGCGGCGTCTTCTCCGAGGTGCACCCCGCAATTCCAAGCGAAACCACGATCAAAATGCACTTCATGTCCTTGATGTTCATACCAGGCCTCGTCCTTTCTCAAATCTCTTTTCGGTCATCGAGCGCCATGATGCGAATTGGCACAAACTCGATTACTCCGTCTTCGTTTCGGGTTCTTTCTTCAGCGGCGTTGTCCACAGGTAGACGGTGTGCCCGTAATCGCCGTCCACGTTGACAACCCTGTCCGGTGTGACGCCTTTCATGTCGAAGTCATGCGAGACGATCCTGGAGCCCGGCCTGAGCTTCTCCAACTGCGGGATCAGCTTCACATTCAGGCTTGGCAACAGATACAGAGTGACGACGTTGGCTTTGCTGAGATCCAACGTGAAGATGTCCTTCTGCTCGATCGTGGCCAGGTTGCCGACGCCGTTTTTCTCCACGTTTTCCTTCGACTCCCTGATCCGCTCCGGATCGACGTCAAAACCGTAGGCCTTGCAGCCAAGCTTGGCAGCCGCCACCACGATCCGGCCGTCCCCGCAACCCAGATCATAGACCACGTCGTCCTTGGTCACCTGCGCGAGCTCCATCATCTTCGCCACCACCTCCGGGGGCGTGGGAACGAAGATGACATCGGGCTCGTGAGTCTCTTCGGCGACTCCGGCTGCCTGCCGAACCCTCTTGGCCGGACCGAGCTTGGCGGGTGGACGATTGTCAGGCTTGGTCAGCGAGATGCCGTCCATCGGTGGCTGGAACTCCGTCGTGTCCACACCCAACGCTTCATAGATCGTCGGGGCAATGTCCTGCCGCCGGCCGTCCCGGCTGACGGTCGCATTGTTGGTCGCCAGGAATACGTACGGCGCGAAACTGTGGCCCTTGGCGTCCTCATTGAAGCCGTGATCCGCCGTGACGTAGATTTGCGTCTTGTCCGCCAGCCCCAGCTCTTTGAGCTTATCCATGATCTTGCCGGTCCACAGGTCGTTGGAGATCAGGGCGTCATTGTACTCCTTCGAGTTCTCCCCAAACTTGTGCCCGGAGTGGTCCACCTGCGCGAAATGGACAAAGAAGAAGAAGGGCTTATCCTGGTACTTTTCCAACAGCTCAATCGCTCGCGATCCGACCTTCTGGTCCTCCATCAGCCCGAATTCCCAGACCTCTAGCGCGGTATGCATCCCGTAGTAGGGAGAGCCGGGGATCGTGCGGTACTTGATGCCGTTCTCCTCGACGATTGTGCCCCGGGTCTTTTGGCCCGCGCCGGGCTGAGCATCTGCCCTTGCCTTTTTGGCCTGCTTCTTCTTGTTCTTGCCGTTGTCTGTAGCGTTTTTCTTGGCTGCCTTCTTCTTCTGCGGCTGCTTTTCCTCTTCATCCAGCTGGATCTTCTGGGGCGGGTTGATCTCGCCGCAGTGCTGCTTCTTTCCGATGACTGCCACCGTGACGAATCTGTCCGTCCCGAAGTGGTTCTCCAGCCGCTCGAAGATGCTCAATCCCTTGGGCACCGGCTGATATCGGCCATTGCTGTACACGCCGGTGACCTCCGGATAGTAACCCGTGAGAATCTGGGACCACCCGGCTTTGGTGTCTGTGGTGCCCTCCACGTCAATCTTGACGTATTTGCCCTGGTCGATCAGCTTCTGGAGACTGGGCAGCTCCTTTCGGGCGAGGCACTGATCCACGTGCTCCCGCTGGGCCCCATCCCAACCGATGAGAATCACGTTCTGCGGATGCTCAACGGCCGCCCCGCCAGGCATGACCAGTCCCGCCAGTACCATGACCGCACAGACAAGCAACATCTTCCTTATCATGGGCCTACCCTCTCAAAGACGATGACTTGCGGCATCCCGCGATGACGCGGACATCAGAACTACCGATCCTAAGACAAACGGAGCCACGCCGACCTCTCCGATGGAATACTCAAGATCGAGCGGTCACACCCGCTCCGAGCATGGGGTCTTATTGTTGCATCCGGGCGAAGAAAAATCCACAAGATTTCCGCCCTGTCCGCTGCGTGGTACAATCCCGCACGCGTCATCCGGACAGATCTTGCGCGCCCCGCAATGCTCCCTCGATCCCGCGAACAGGGCGATGGCGCACGGAGTAGACAATAGAAGATGAACGACTATGAAAAGGACAATGGTGGTGTAGTGAATAGCCAGCAACTGCTGCACGACATCAGTGCGCTGAGCCATCTCTTTCGAGAGAGCGCCAGCATCGAGACCCTGTTGAACAAGGCCGTGGAGATGGTGGCCCGGCGCACCCAGTCCGCCGTCTGCTCGATCTATCTCTATAACCCGGACAAACAGGAATTGACTCTCCACGCCACCGAGGGTCTGAACCCCGAATCGGTCGGCCGGGTGCATTTGAAGCTGGGCCAGGGACTCACGGGGCTGGCGCTCCAGGAGATGCGGCCGGTCTGTGAAGCGGACGCCGGCCGCCACCCCGGCTACAAGTTCTTTCCGGGCATCTATGAGGAGCGGTACAACGCCTTTCTCGCCGTGCCGATCGCGAGAGGCATGTCGAAAATGGGCGTCCTGGTCCTGCAGCGGGATTCCCGCCAATGCTACGAGGAATCTGACATCACCGCCCTGGAGACGGTCGCCTCTCAGCTTGCCAACATCATCGAGAATGCGCAGTTTCTCCTGGGAAGGCACGAGCCGGTCGCCGAGAAGGCCAAGAGCGTGCCGGCAGGCCTCAAGTTCATCAAGGGCAAGGTGGCCGCCGAGGGTTTCACCTACGCCCCGGCCATGGTCCTCGACAAGCGCAGGAGCCTCTCCCTTCTCCTCCATCAGGATTCCGGCAAAGCCCACACGCTGGAGGACTTCCGCATCGCCGTGACCCATACGGAACGTCAGCTTGAGAAATTGCAGGAGCAGGTGGAGCATAAGCTCTCGGATGCCGCCTCGCTGATTTTTGCCGCCCATTTGATGATTCTCAAAGACCAGGATTTCACCGGCAAGATTGCACGGCGGATCGAAGGCGGAGTCGGCGCCCCCACAGCCATTGCCGCGGTTGCCTCCGACTACATGCGAAGCTTTCTGGCCAGCCAGAATGCCTATATGCAGGAGAAGGCCAACGATATTGAGGATCTGGCCGTGCGGCTCGTGGACAATCTGCTCAGCCGGGGCGAAGAGACAAGCGTCCATAGGGACCACGTCATCATCACACGAGGGCTCTTCCCCTCCGATTTGCTCAAGCTTTCTTCGGAAGGCGCCTCTGCGATTGTCCTCGTAGGGGGCGGCGTCACGTCTCACATTGCGATCCTGGCACGGTCGCTGGCCATGCCTATGGTCATGGTGGATGCTTTTGAGCTGCTGAACGTGCCCGATGGCACGCCGGTCCTCGTTGACGCCGAGATTGGAAACGTCTTCGTCGACCCTGACGATCACGTGCTGGAGAGGTTCATGGTCCAGCAGCGGGCCCGGCTCACGCTGGACGATCAGAAGCGCCTAATGAAGCCAGTCACACAGACCGCCGACGGAGCCCGCGTGCACCTGATGGCCAACATCAACCTCCTCAGTGATCTGAAGGTGGCGCGAGAGCTGAGCTGTGACGGCATTGGCCTGTACCGGACGGAGTTCCCCTTCATCGTCCGGACGACCTTCCCGACCGAGGCGGAGCAGTACGTGATTTATCGCAAGCTCGTCGATTCCATGCCGGGAAAGCCCGTGACGTTCCGCACGCTCGACGCCGGCGGCGACAAGATCCTATCCTACTACCACGACATCAAGGAGCAGAACCCCGCGATGGGCATGCGATCGATCCGCTTCTCGCTGCAGAACAGGGCCATCTTCGTCGAGCACATCCGGGCGATCCTGCGGGCCGGGGCGGGCGCCGATCTGCACATCATGTTTCCGATGATCTCATCCATCGACGAATTCCATGAAGCCCGGGAGGTCGTCCGCGAGTCTCTGGGCCAGTTGGAAAAGCAGGGCATCGAGCATCATGCCAAGCCGAAGCTCGGCATGATGGTGGAATTGCCCGCGGTCGTGGACCTGATCGAGGATTTCGCCCGTGAAGTGGATTTCTTCTCCATCGGAACGAACGACTTGATCCAGTTCATGCTGGCCGTGGACCGGACGAATGAGAGCGTATCGGACCTCTATCTGCCGCACCATCCATCTGTGCTTCGCGTCCTGAACAGAATCGCCCGTGTGGCCCTCGAAAACGGACGCGGGCTCTCCATCTGCGGCGATATGGCCCACCAGACGCAGTATATCCCGTTTCTGCTCGGTATCGGCGTGAAGGCCTTCAGCGTGGACCCGATCTACCTGCTGCGCACCCAGCAGGCCATCGCGGCCACGTCCTTGACCGACGCCGAGGCGCTCGCACGAGCCATGCTCGCAAAGAGCCGAATCAGGGATCTCGAAGCCTTGCTCAAAAACCAAACGAGAGCGGACTGACCCTCTCACAGTCGAGTCCGACGCCACGGCAAGGGCCGGCAGCGAAAATGGACCGGACACCGTTCATCCTATCAAAGGGCTGAGGCTTGAAGTTTCTCCCCATTTGTTGGAGAATACTTCTGCCAGTCACCGGAAACAGTCGGGAGTCGCCATGAGCGATGTCACTCGTATCTTGAACGCCATGGAACGGGGGGACGCAAAAGCTACGGACGAGCTTCTGCCGCTCGTCTATGAAGAACTCCGCCTGCTGGCCGCGCAGAGGCTCTCCCACGAACCTCCGGGCCAGACTCTCCAAGCCACCGCCCTGGTGCACGAGGCCTACCTCCGACTCGTAGGGGATGTCTCTCACAGTTGGAGCGGCCGGGGCCATTTCTTTTCTGCGGCGGCAGAGGCCATGCGCCGGATTCTCGTCGAAAATGCACGCCGCAAGAGGAGCGGCAAACGGGGAGGCGGACAAAAGAGGGTCGATCTCGACGGATCGGAGGCGGCCCGCTCGACCAGCCCGGACCCCGACAGCCTTATTGCCCTGGATGAAGCGCTCCAGCGCTTGTCTCAGGCAGACGGCGCCAAGGCTGAAGTAGTCAAGCTGCGCTATTTTGCTGGGCTGACCATCGAGCAGACCGCGGCCGGCATGGGTATCTCGCCGGCTACCGCCAAACGCCTGTGGACGTACGCCCGCGCGTGGCTCATCCGGGAAATGGGCGGCGTCCAATAGGGACGCGGGGAACCGCCGCGCATATTCTTTCCCGTTTTTCCGCAAATTCGTGAGCCGGTGTGGACACGCATTTCGCACTGTCATTTGAAGAATCGGAGTGGTTCGCCCATGTATCGTAACGAAGAGACAATTTTCGAGGCGGCCCTGCAGTATCGGGACCCTGCCGAGCGACAGGCGTATGTGGTCCAGGCCTGCGGGACGGACGCCAAGCTGCAAGGCGACGTGGAGGCGCTGTTGCAGGCACACGATTCCCAGTCGTTGCTCGATGCGCCGGTGCTCGAATACGATCCCCGGCGTGATGCTCCCAAGCTCCCGGAGAGTCCGGGAACGGTCATCGGGCGGTACAAGCTCTTGGAGAAGATCGGCGAAGGCGGTATGGCGGTGGTCTATATGGCGGAGCAGCAGGAGCCGATCCGCCGCAAGGTGGCCCTCAAGATCATCAAGCTGGGCATGGACACCCGCCAGGTCATCGCCCGGTTTGAGGCGGAGCGGCAGGCATTGGCCATGATGGACCATCCGAGTATCGCCAAGGTCTTCGACGCTGGGGCCACGGAGACCGGCCGGCCCTACTTCGTCATGGAGCTGGTCTCAGGCGTCTCAATCACCGAATACTGCGACAAGAACAACCTGAGCACCAAGGACCGGCTGTCGCTATTCCTCCAAGTCTGCCACGCCGTACAGCACGCCCACCAGAAGGGCATTATCCACCGTGATTTGAAACCCTCCAACGTCATGGTCACGCACCATGACGGGCAGCCCGTCCCCAAGGTCATCGACTTCGGCATTGCCAAGGCCACCAACCAGAAGCTGACGGAAAAGACCCTCTTTACCCGCTACGCCCACGTCATCGGCACCCCCGCCTACATGAGTCCGGAGCAGGCGGAATTGAGCGACTTGGACGTCGATACCCGTACCGACATCTACTCACTGGGCGTTTTGCTCTATGAATTGCTAACCGGGACCACGCCCTTTAGCGAAGAGGAGCTGCGCAAGGCGGGTTACGTCGAGATGCAGCGGGTCATCCGGGAGCAGGAGCCGGTCAAGCCGTCCACCCGAATCCGGACCGCTCTTCGTGGGGCGAGCGTCCCCGCTCGCCGTGGCACGGGCATCTTACCCGTGGTCTTGCGTGGCGAGGGCATCTTGCCCTTGCTCTTCCCTTTTCGCGGGCAGGATGCCCGCCAGACACAAGGGCGGGACGCCCTCGCCACGCACGGCACACCCTACCAGCAGGTCCGGGGCGATCTGGACTGGATCGTGATGAAGTCCTTGGAAAAGGACCGCGCTCGGCGCTATGAGACCGCCAGCGGTTTGGCCGAGGACGTCCGCCGGCATCTGGAACATGAGCCGGTCCTGGCCAGAGGACCGGGCACAGGGTATCGACTGCACAAGTTCCTGCGCAGGCACCGGGTCCAGGCCCTTGCCGTTTTGGCGATGGCGGTTGTAGCCGGTGTGATGGTTGTCACCCTTTCCCTGTGGAATCGGGACCGGCTCCAACTCGTGGAAGCGGAAGGCTTTAGGCATCGGGGCATCCTATCCCAGGCCCGCGAGCAATATGCCAAGGCAGACCGCGAAGCTGCCCTGGAGACGATCAAACCCATTCTCCATAGCAGGCACGTTGGTTCCGAAGCCCAGCTTCTGCAGGCCGGCATCCTCGTCGATAACCGTCGTTCTGACGAGGCCGCGATCCTGCTAAACAGCCTGCTCAACGAACGCCCGGAGATCGCCGGGGCGGCCCATTCGCTTCTGGCCCGTATCCTCTGGGAAAGTGAATCCCCGGATGCTGAGAAGCTCAAACAGGTCGAAGAGCACCGCCAGAGGGCCGAGGCCCTGCTTCCGGAAACCGCGGAGGCGTATTTCCTGCGGGCTATGACGGCCGTCACGGTCAAGGAGCAGCTCGCCTCGCTGGACAAAGCCTTGCAGCTTGACTCCGGCCACTACGAGTCCCGGCGGCTGCGGGCCTTCACGTACTACGCGTCCAGAAAGTACGACCAGTTGCACGATGATGCGCTGGTTATGACTATATTGCGACCCCGCGATCCACTCGGTTACTCTCTCCGTGCGGTTGCGCGACGCGAGTTGGGCCGCTATCGAGAAGCGATTGCGCAGTATGACGGCGCGCTGGCTCTCACGGCCAAGGGCAGCCCGCCGTACGTCGATTTATCCGCCCAACGGTGCGAAGCCCTTCTGCGCATGGGCGAATACCA
>Ga0315286_10004820_pt1 | contig 12946 bp, 9 predicted proteins | sample YL17G10_0_MG_FD_205038 | JGI IMG/M metagenome (GOLD analysis project Ga0315286, IMG submission 205038) | Sediment microbial communities from Yellowstone Lake, YNP, Wyoming, USA - YL17G10_0 | ecosystem: Environmental > Aquatic > Freshwater > Lake > Sediment | place: USA: Wyoming | collected... | reverse complement strand
CGCTGGCCGCCATGTTCAACAAGGCCATGCCCTACGAGGTGAGCCACGGCACCCTGGCCTCCTATGTGGCCGCCGGCTTTGCGGTGGCCGCGGTGTACGCCTTCGCCATGCTGCGCGGCCAACGGTCGGACTACAACAAGAAGGCGCTGGTGCTGGCGCTGGCCGTCGCCGCGGTCTTCGCGCCGCTCCAGGTCGTCAGCGGCGACCTGAGCGCCCGCTTCCTGGCACACAACCAACCGGAGAAGTTCGCGGCCCTGGAGGGACAGTTCGAAACAGAGAGCGGCGCGCCGCTGCGCATCGGCGGCTGGCCCGACACCGGCGACAAGACGACCCGCTTCGCCATCGAGATCCCGAAGGCGGGGAGCTTCCTGGCCTTCGAAGACTTCGACGCCGAAGTGCGCGGCCTGAACAGCTTCCCCCAGGACGAGATCCCCGATGCGCGCCTGGTACATCCCTGGTTCCAGGCGATGGTAGCCATCGGATTCTTCATGGTGCTGGTCGTGGCCTGGTTCTTCGGGCTGGCCTGGTGGCGGAAACGCATCGATCCGGGACGCCTGCTGCTGTTGGCAGTGATGGCGGCCGCCCCGCTGGCCTTCCTGGCCATCGAGGCGGGCTGGTTCGTAACGGAGTTCGGCCGCCAGCCATGGATCATCTACCAGGTGATGCGGACAGCCGACGGGGCAACGCTACGCGAAGGCATCGCCTGGATCCTCATGCTGTTTGCCCTCATCTACGTGGCGCTTGCCGCCGGACTGGCGCTCCTCCTCTTCCGAGAGCAGCGGCAGCCACTCCGGCCGCTGGCCCCATTGAGGAGAGTTCCCAATGTCCCTTGAGAACCTGGCGGCGGCGGTCGCCCTCGTGGGCCTCATCGCCTACGCCGTGTTCGGCGGAGCCGACTTCGGCGGCGGCGTCTGGACAGCCCTGGCCAGCGGCCGCCGCGCCGCCGAACAGCGCGAGGCGATCTTCCGCGCCATGGGCCCCGTCTGGGAGACGAACCACGTGTGGCTCATCCTGGTGGTGGTGGTCCTGTTTACGGCGTTCCCGCCCGCCTTCGCCGACCTGTCCACAGCTCTCCTCGTCCCGCTAGTGATCGCCCTGGTGGGGATCGTCTTCCGGGGAGCGGCCTTCGCCTTCCGGCACTACGGGCACATCGTCGAAGTGAGCCTGCCCGCCACCACCGCGGTCTTCTCCGTGGCCAGCATCATCACTCCGATGGCCATGGGCATGACGATAGGCGCCGCCGCTAGCGGCAACATCACCATCGAGGACGGAGCCGTCACCTCGGGGCTGTGGGAACCCTGGCTGCAGCCGTTCCCCATCGTCTGCGGCCTCGTCGCGGTGGCTATCTGCGGCTTCCTCACCGCCTGCTACATGACCACCCGCGCCTCCGGCGAGCTGCTGGAAGACTTCCGAATGCGCGGCCTGGTGGCCAGCCTCGTGCTGGGCGCGCTCACCACCATCGCCCTGCCCGTCGCCTATTGGGATGCAGAGCCGTTCTGGAACCAGGTTACGGACCCCGTGCCCCTGGCCGTGATGGGCGCCGCCGTAGCCATGGGACTAGCGTCCCTGGTGGTGCTCTGGCGGCGCTGGTACGTGCTGGCGCCGCCCGTTGCCGCCGGCACCGTGGCCCTGGTCATCGGTGGCTTCGGGGCAGTGCAGTACCCCTACCTCATCCTGCCCCACGAGCGCATCGCCGACGTGGCCGCCGGTGACTCGACCCTCGCCGCCTTCCTCATCGCCCTTCCCATCGGTGCGCTGATCCTCGTCCCCTCGCTCGTATTGCTCTACGTCACCTTCAGCGAGAAGACCGGCGGCCCGGGCGCGGAGGCCGAGGAGTACGGCCCCTGAGACTGAGTGCGCTGCTGCGGGTGGCGAAACCGTCCCACTCGCTTAAGGGCTTGCTCGACGTCAGGACGAATCGTTTTCTGCCTTCTTCATCCGTGCAAGAGATCCGCACTTCACCCACAAGCTGGTGCGTCTCGGGACTGATGACGAACGTCAAGCCGTCCAATTCTTCGACCAGATCAGACTCTCGCACCGTATCTACGATCAACCCCAGCGACGGGTCGCAACAACCGCTAAACTGGAGCTCGATGCGGACGGGCGCCTGGACTCCCCTCTCTGAGAGCAACGATCTGATGGCCTGACCTGCGCCTGGGTCCAACGTGACTAGAGACATCGCCCCCTTACCATCCGTTTCAATCCCCCTAGTACGCCTGTCGATAGATGTTATAGACATCCATCGGATCGCTGACAGGACGTGGATTGAACAAAACACTCGAATCGGCAATTGCGTGAAGCGAACACCTGCCGAGGTCTGCTTCGGGAACGCCCACGTCGCGCAGCCTCATCGGATGGCCCACCTTTTCCATCAGGGCTTCTACTGCGTCCGCCGCAGCGAGGGCCGCATCGCGCTCCGTCATGCCTCTCGTGTCGACTCCCAGCGCCTGTGCAACCGGCGCCAGCTTGGCAGCGGCATGATCGACGTTGAAACGCATCACCTTGGGTAGTACGATGCCGCAGGCCGCTCCGTGGGGAACATGGTGCAGCGTACCCACCGTGTGCGCCATGGCATGGGCCAGACCGACCTGAGCAATGGTAAATGACCATCCTGCCATGGTGGCTGCCATCTGCATGTTGAGCCTGGCCTTTTCATTCTTGCCATCGGCCACCACAAGCGGCAGGTTCTCGCTGATCAGCCGAATGGCGTGCAATGCCAGACCGTCGCAGATCGGGTTCGCCATAATGCTCATGACAGCCTCAACGGCGTGAGTCATGGCGTCCATGGCAGTGGCGACCGTCATATCCTTGGGCAGGGTCATGGTGAACCGCGGATCGAGAATGGCGGCGTTCGGTATGATCCTCGGATCTGCTATGAACAGCTTACGCCCTGCAGTTTTGCTTGTTATGACAGCAATGTTCGTTACTTCGCTGCCGGTTCCCGCTGTTGTAGGAACAACGATATGCGGGGTCTGCGGCTCAGAAAGGGCAAACCACCGATTAACATAGTCATTGGCCTTGCCGCCGCTCTTCAAGGCAACGCAGACCGCCTTGCCGGCATCGATGACGCTCCCGCCGCCGACGCTGACGATGCAGTCCGCATCGAGTTCGCGGGCCATGGCAGTGGCTCCATCCACGGATTCCAGGTCCGGGTCCGGCGGGATGTTGTCATAGATGCCCACACAGAACTCTACGAGGGAATTCTTGACAAGATCAGCAAGTCCCGCCTTCCTCACGCCGGGATCGGTGAGGATCAGCGCCCGGCGGCAGCCCAGATCCACGATTACCTTGTAGATTGAAGACAGGCAGCCATGGCCGGCGATCACATTGGTCGGGCAATTGTAGCTGAAACCTTCGGTCTTCTTATTGTCCGACATGAGTGCGAAGGAGAAATTGGTGTTGCGGTCAGAGTAGTAGGGCACATGTATTCTCTTGACCTCGGTGTACTCCTCCAACCCCCATTTGCCCAGTTCGCGTCCCACGCCTGACTGCTTATACCCGCCGAAGGGGCAGTATTCGGCAAAGACGTGGTAATTGTTGATCCACATGGTTCCGGTGCGGACCCCGCGGGCCACGCGCTCCGCCCGGGCGATGTTGGTGGAGAATACCCCGCCTGCTAGGCCGTAGATGGAATCATTGGCGATGGCAACCGCTTCTTCGTCGCTGTCGTACTTGATGACGCAGACAACTGGGCCGAAGATCTCTTCCTGCGCGATGCGCATCTTGTTGTCCACATCGGCGAAAATGGTCGGGGCGTAGTAGTACCCGCCCTCCCTTCCTGGCACCTCGACACGCTTTCCACCGGTGATCAGTTCAGCGCCCTCTTCCTTGCCCAGTTTCACGTAGTGTTCAACCGTGGCCAATTGCTCCTTGCTGACAACGGGACCCATGTGGGAGGTCGGATCCATCTGGTATCCGATCCGGAGGGCTTCCGCCCGCTTTTTCATCCTGTCGATGAACTCATCATAGATCTTTGAGGGAACCAGGACGCGCGTGCCTGATTCGCATATCTGTCCCTGGTGGAGGAAGGTGCCGACGCAGGCGCCGTCCACGGCCAGATCCATATCCGCATCGTCCAGGATGATGTTGGCCGACTTGCCGCCGAGCTCGAGCGTCACCTTTTTCACCGTATCGGACGCCATCCTCATGATCTCGCGTCCTACCTCGGTGCTTCCGGTAAAGGCTACCTTGTCCACATCCGGGTGTGTGCAGAGAGTCCTGCCCAGCTCCCCTCCTGGTCCGGGAATCACGTTGAGCACTCCCTTGGGAATGCCTGCCGCATTAGCAGCTTCAGCCAGGATAAGGGCGGTGAGAGGGGTATTCGAAGCCGGCTTCACCACGATGGTATTCCCCATGATGAGGGCCGGTGCGATCTTCCACATGGCTAGAGCTGTAGGGAAGTTCCACGGAACGATTCCCACGCACACCCCGATCGGTTCCCTCACGACAAATTCGCGTCCCGGCGCAAACGCATTCCCTGAGGCCAGGATCTCCTCCTCAAGTGGGAACTTTGTGGCCGCGTATGTGGATAGATTGCGCAATAACAAGCTGGCCCACATGACGATCATCTTGGCGTATCCAACGATTTGGCCTGCGTCCATGCATTCGGTTACGACCATGCGCACGCCCTGCTGCGAAATCTGGTCTGCAAAATCCTGCAGAATCGCTATGCGTGCGGTCAGATCAAGACCGCTCCAGTCTCCCCTGTCAAAAGCCCGGCGTGCGGCTGCTATTGCCGCTTCTGCATCAGCCTTTCCGGCTTGCGCAACCGTGGCAAAAGGGAGACCGGTCCCCGGGTCGACTGATTCGAACGTCTTGCCGTCTGCGGCGTCGACAAACTCACCATCGATGAACAGCTTGTACTGCTCCATTGAACATCCTCCTTCTGTCGTGCGCCTCAACCTCACGCCCTACCGCGGCTTCCTCTGCTGGGAGTGGGGCCGCTTTCACTTGGCGTTGGGTCCTTAGGCTCTCACTTGTTGGGGAAAGACCTCATAATCCAGATCCCCGCCCGAGTTGCCGCTGCGACGGTACGTTAATGACCGCGCTCGCGGCTGAGTTGCCGCCGCCCCTGCTCAGTGGCCGGGTTGGCGAGGCTCGCCGGCTTCGTCGAGAGAAGCATACCATCGGGCGGAGTATGACGGAACTGACGTTGCCGGTCGGTGCTGGCCCCGCACGTTCTGAGGGGAAGTCGCTGTGTGGCGGACAACGGCGAGCACAGAGGATCGCCAATCGGTTGCGGTGAGTCCAGAGAAGAGGGAGCGACCGCGCCGTCGTTATCCGGTCCACCTCAGGCGGACGCCGGCTCGACGCGCACGGCGCAGGCCTTGTACTCCGGCGTGTGGGCGATGGGGTCGTGGGCGTCGTTGGTGAGAAGGTTGGTCAGCACCTGGTCGGGGAAGTGGAAGCTGAGGAAGACGACGCCCTCGCCCGAGCGGTCGGTGAGTCGGGCGGTGGCCGTGACCTCGCCGCGCCTCGACACGACGCGCACCCTCTCCCCGTCCTCGATCCCCAGCCGCTGCCCGTCGGTTGGGTTGATTTCCACCGTCTCCTCGGGCAGGAGGCGGCGTATCCCCTCCGAGCGGCCGGTCATGGTATGGGTGTGATAGGCCGCGAGACGCCGTCCGGTCGTCAGGACGAACGGGAACTCCTGGTCGGGCTGCTCCGCCGGAGGCGTGTACCCCACCGGCCGGAAGTACGCGGTCTGCTTCCCCTCCCACAGCTCGCCGTGCAGATACGGCGTTCCCGGATGGTCGGAAGTCGGGCACGGCCACAGGATGCCATCACCTTCCAGACGCTCGTATGAGATGCCGGCGAAGGCAGGCGTCAGACCGGCCATCTCATCCCACACCTGTGAGGCGTCGTCGTAGCTCATTGGGTAGCCCAGGCGCGTCGACAGCTCCGCCACAATGCGCCAGTCGTCGCGGGCCTCGCCCGGCGGCTCGACCGCCTTCCGCACCCGCTGTACGCGTCGCTCCGTGTTGGTGAACGTGCCGTCGGTCTCGGCGAACGAAGTCGCCGGCAGCACCACGTCGGCGAGGGCGGCGGTGTCGGTCAAGAAGATGTCCTGGACGACGAGGAAGGCGAGCGCCTCCAGCGCCTGCCTGGTCTTCGAGACGTGCGCCTCGGAGATGATCTCGTTCTCTCCCATAATGTAGGCGGCCTTGACCTGCCCCTCCAACATCGCATCGATGGCGGCGACCTTCGTCATGCCGGGGTGGTCGGGCAGGCTCGCACCCCACGCCTGTTCCCACTTCCGCCGGGCATCATCGTTGGCGATCTTCTGATAACCGGGGAGATCGGCGGGCAGGCAGCCCATGTCGCAGGCACCCTGGACGTTGTTCTGGCCCCGCAGCGGGTTCACGCCGGAGCTGGCCAGCCCGAAGTTGCCGCAGAGCAGGCACAGGTTGGAAAGCGACTGCACGTTCTGCACGCCGCAGGTGTGCTGGGTGATGCCCATCGTGTAGATGATGGACGCCGGCTTTGTGGTCGCGTACTCCCGCGCCGCCGCGACGATCTCCTCGGCCGGCACGCCGGTGATCTGCTCCGCGTACTCGGGCGTGAACTCTTGGACCGACTGTCGGAACTCTTCGAAACCTTCCGTGCGCCGCTCGACGAAGTCGCGGCTCTCCAGCCCCTCTTCGATGATCACGCGGGCCATCGCGTTGAAGAGCGCCGTGTCCGTGCCGATGCGCAGCCGCAGCCAGCGCGTGGCGTGGTCAGTCAAGTCGATGCGGCGGGGGTCGGCGACGATGAGCTTGGCGCCCTTGCGCACCGCCTCCTTCACGCGGAGCGCCAGCACGGGGTGCGTCTCGGTGGTGTTGGTGCCGACAGCGAGTACGAGCTTAGCCTCTGTCAGCTCGGCGATGCTGTTGGTCATCGCCCCCTTGCCCACCGTCGTCGCCAGACCGGCGACCGTCGCGGCGTGTCAGTTACGCGCGCAGTTATCGATGTTGTTGGTGCCGATGGCCGTCCGCGCCATCTTCTGGAGAAGGTAGTTCGCCTCGTTCGTGGCTCTCGCCGAGCTAGAGAAGACGATTGAGTCCGGCCCGAAAGCGTCTTTGATCGACCCCAGGCGCTCGGCAATGAGGCTGTACGCCTCGTCCCAGGTCGCCTCGCGGAGCTCGCCGTTCTCGCGGATAAGGGGAGTGGTGAGCCGCTCCGGGCTGTGCACGAAATCCAGGCCGAACCGCCCCTTGACGCACAGTTGACCTCGGTTGTGCGTGGAATCGTCGCCCCGCACGCTGACGATCCTCCCGCCCCGTGTCCCCAGCACGAGTATGCATCCGCAGCCGCAGTACGGGCAGACGGTCTTCACTTCCTCCGTGGGGGGCACGGTCTCGTTCCGAGACCAAAGCGCACCCACCGGACAGATATCTACGCATGCGCCGCAGGACTCGCAGGTCGATTCGGCGATTGACTGGCTGCCGAAGGGGGCAACGATGCTGGCGAATCCGCGGTTCAGGATTTCGATCGCCCCCACTCCGCGCACCTCATGGCAGACGCGCACGCACATGCCGCAGAGCACGCATCTTCCGAGGTCACGCACGAAGAACGGACTGCTGTCATCCAGCAGGCCTTCCTTCTCCGGTCGCCTCACGCCCAGTTCAGCGACGCCCACGTGCGAGGCGACCTTCTGCAGCTCGCACCTCTGGTTAGCGCGGCACGCCAGGCAGTCCCCGACGTGCTCCGAGATGAGCAGGCCCACAGTCATGCGCCGGAGAGCCCTGATCCCCTCTGTTTCGCTGCGGACGACCATGCCATCGCGGACCGGTGTGGTGCAGGAAGCAACCGGGTCGCGCACACCCTCGACCTCCACCAAGCAGAGGCGGCATCCCCCGTAAGCCTCCAGGATCGGGCTGTAGCAAAGGTGAGGGATGTACACGCCCGCGTCGAGAGCCGCCTGCAGGACCGACTTGCCGGCAGCCGTCTCGATGCGGCGTCCGTCCAGATCGAAGCACACCTTTTGCGCGACTACCATTCCCCTTCGCTCCCCCTCGGAATCAGGTCACCCATTCCACCAGGACAGCGTCCTGGTGACAGGCATCGCGGCACGATCCGCATCTGATACATTTCTCCTGGTCGATCACGTGCGGTGTTTTCCTCTCACCGATGATGCCTTCCGTCGGACAGCACTTGAGACACAGTCCACAGCCCGTGCACTTCTCTTCGTCGATGACGAACGTTGTGAGCGCCTTGCACATTCCTGCCCGGCACTTCCTATCCATGACATGCGCTTCGTACTCGTTCCAGAAGTGCCTGAGCGTGCTCAGCGTGGGGTTCGGGGCCGTCTTGCCCAGGCCGCACAACGACGAAATCCGGATCGCCTCCCCCATCTCCCGCAACAGCGCGAGGTCGCTCTCCTCTCCGCCACCCTCGGTGATGCGCGTCAGCGTCTCAAGCATACGGGGAGTCCCGATGCGACAGGGCACGCACTTTCCGCACGATTCGCTCTGCACAAAGTCCGTGAAGTAGCGCGCCACCTCGACCATGCAGGTGGTGTCGTCCATGACGACCATGCCGCCCGAGCCCATGATGGCGCCGACCGCCGTGACGCTGTCGAAGTCGATGGGCATGTCGAGGTATTTCTCCGGCACGCAGCCGCCGGAGGGCCCGCCCATCTGGGCGGCTTTGAACGTCCGGCCGCGCGCCACACCTCCGCCGATTTCGAACACTACTTCGCGCAGGGTTGCGCCCATGGGGACTTCGACGAGGCCGGTGTTCTGCACCTTCCCGGCCAGGGCGAAGATCTTGGTCCCTTTGCTCTTCTCGGTGCCGATAGAGGCGAACCAGTCTCCCCCACGGTTGATGATGACGGGGACGTTGGCCCATGTCTCTACGTTGTTGATGTTCGTGGGCTTGCCGAAAAGTCCGGACTGGGCGGGAAAAGGAGGACGCGGCCGGGGCATCCCGCGGTAGCCCTCGATGGAACCGATCAGCGCCGTCTCCTCACCGCACACGAAGGCGCCCGCTCCCTGCTTGATCTTGATGTGGAATGAGAACTCGCTGCCGAGGATGTGGTCGCCCAGCAGGCCGTAGGCCTCCGCCTGCTGTATGGCCCGGCCAAGGTACTTGACGGCGATGGGGTATTCGGCCCGGACGTAGATGTAGCCTTCGCTCGCGCCGATGGCATATGCCCCGATGAGCATACCTTCGAGGATCGCGTGGGGATCGCCCTCGCAGACGCCGCGGTCCATGAACGCGCCTGGGTCGCCCTCGTCGGCGTTGCAGATGACGTACTTTGGCGAGCCTTCGGCATCGCAGCAGTAGCGCCACTTCAGCCCGGTCGGAAACCCTGCGCCGCCGCGCCCGCGGAGGCCGCTCTTCGTCACTTCCTCGATCACCTCGTCGGGGGTCAGCGACCGAAGCGCCGTGGCCAGGGCCTCGTATCCGTCCAGCGCCAGGTAGTCGTCGATCTCCTGGGGGTCGACCATCCCGTTGTGCCGGAGAACGACCTTCATCTGCCGCTGGTAGAAGGGGACTTCTTCCTCTTTGACGCACCGCTTGCGGGACACCGGGTCCCGGTGGCATAGCCGTTCGATGACCTCGCCGTTCAGAACCGTCTTCTCGAGGATCTCCGGCACGTCTTCCGGCTTCACGCGCTCGTAGAAGATCCCCTGCGGACGGATCACCAGAACCGTGCCACGTTCGCAGAACCCGTGGCAGCCGGTGGTCTGGAGGCGCACCTTATCCGAGAGATTCCTGTCGCGTATCTCGGCGACAAACGCCTCGCGAACGGTCGCGCTCCCCAGGGCGCGGCAGCCGGTGTCACACAGCGATATGCAGGGAAGCTGCCGCTGCGGCGCGCTGCGCAGCCGCTCCTTCAGAGCGAACAGTTCGTCAGCCGATCGGATCGGTTCCACCCGCCTGGGCCTCTCGCTCGATGCACTCGTCCACAATGGGCCCCACCCGCTCGCGCGTCATGCGGCCCCAATAGTTCTCGTCGATCACCAGAACGGGGGCGAGAGCGCAGTTCCCCAGACACGCGACGGTCTCAAAGCTGAAGAGAAGGTCCTCGGTCGTCTCGCCTTCCTTGACGCCCAGCTTCCCCGCCACGCTCTCCCGGATCTCGCGACTGCCGCGAACATGGCAGGCCGTCCCGCGGCAGACCACCAGTCGGTGACGTCCCCGCGGCTGCAGGTAGAACTGGGCGTAGAAGGTGGCGACGCCCAGAACCGAGCTCGCGGGCATGCGCAGTCGCTGCGCGATGGCGAGCATGGTCTCCTGCGAAAGGTAGCCGAGCTCGTCCTGAGCGTCCTGGAGGATCGGGATCAGGTCGCTGCGCTCACGGCCGTGTCGCGCGAATACCTCTGCCAGTTCTGCGTTCATCGACGTTCCCCGATGTTCAGGCGGTCTGAGTCGGGACGGTCACGTCGCTGTGGTCACAGCCCAGCCTCGTTCACGATGGCGGGCACCAGCTTCTCCGTGCCGATGGCCATAATGTGGACGCCCTGGCACATTCCCTTCATCTCCCGGATGAGCCGCGCCGCGATCTCAACGCCCTTCTTCGAGCGGTCCTCCGCCTTTTCCATCTCCTCGATAAGGGCGTCCGGAACGTGAATGCCCGCCACATTCTTGTTCATGTAGCGGGCCATACCCGCTGACCTCAGAAGGACTATCCCCACCAGGACCGGGACGTTCAGGTGCTTCACCTGGCTCATGAAGGCCTCGAAGGCGTTCGGGTCATAGACGGCCTGCGTCTGGAAGAACTGGGCCCCGGCCTTCACCTTCTTCTCCATCTTGATGATCTGGGGTTCCACCGGCTCGGCCGCCGGCGCCACCACCGCCCCTACACAAAGGGAGGGCTTGCCCTTCAGTTCCTCGTTGGCCAGGTCGTGGCCGTTCTGCAAACGCTTCACCGTCTCCAGCAGGGAGACGGAATCCAGGTCGAACACCGGCTTGGCGTCGGGGTGGTCGCCCATGCCCACGTAGTCGCCGGTAAGGCAAAGGACGTTCTCGATGCCGAGGGCGGCGGCGCTCAGCAGGTCCGACTGGAGGGCGATCCGATTGCGGTCCCGACAGGTCACCTGATAGATGGGCTCCACCCCACGCTGCTTGAGAAGGGTGCAAGCACCCAACGAGCCGAGCCGCATCACGGAGGCCTGCGCATCGGTGACGTTCATGGCGTCCACACGCCCCCGCATCAGCTCGGCGTTCTCCAGCATCTCCGTGACGTCCGTCCCCTTGGGAGGGCCGTTCTCAGACGTAACTACGAATTTGCCCTGTCCAAATAGTTCGGTAAGCTTCATGGCAGATCGGCCTCCTTACGCCCGCACGTCCAGAGACCAACGGGAGGTGCTTCGCAGTTCCTTCTGCGGCTGCATTCGCGAGTACCGCTTGAAGTTCGGCGGAGCATCGCGCAGCAGGTCCAGGCGGTCCAGCTTCTTCAAGCGCTCGTAGATCAGGTGCCAGCCGCAGTCGCGCACGTCGGGCTCGAACTCGCATTTGCCGTCCCTGGCGCCGCCGCAGGGGCCGTTGAGCAGGCTCTTGGTGCAGGCGGTCAAGGGGCAGATGCCCCCCGTCCACTCCAGGACACAGTCGCCGCACTCCAGACAGCGCTCACTGCCCTGCCACTCTCCTGGGGAACCCCCGAGGGAGATGGTATTGCAGGCAGGATGGACAACCTTGTCCACCGAAGCCGCGGTCGCCTGCACCCCGACACCACAGGTCATGACCAGCACAGAATCGGCGGCCACCACCTGCCCTTCGAACGGCATCAGGCCAAGCTTCACCTGGGCTCGCTCGCAGAGGAAGTCAAGCACCGTCGAGCCGGTGACTGCCTTCCCTGCCGCCTCCAGGCGCTTCGTCATCTCTCGCACTTCCTCCGGCCCCCCGCTCTGGGAGGCTTGAGCGCACCCGTTGCAGCCCAGGACGAAGACCCGGCTCTCGCCGTCGAGGTAGCCCAGTATCTCCTCCATTGGTTTCTGTTCGGAGATCAGCATCGTCGTCTCCCTCTCGCTAGCAGCTTGTCTTTCGCTCTGGCCGCCGGGCCTGTCCTGAGCGCAGCCGAAGGACCGGCCTCCTCCACCACCAGCCGCACAACGTCCGGCAGCTTCCCCTCCAGAGTCGGCGTCAGCTCCAGGCCCCAGTCCACCTCGGCCGGCTCAACCCCGATGATGACCGTCTCCCGCGGTGGATTGCCGACGCTCTCCATCATCCTCAAGCTGTCCAGTAGCCCCAGGTCATGCAGGGAGTAGAGAAGCTTCGGCCCGACCGACACCTCGTCGGGGGTGAAGCGATAGATCGTGCCCGGCTCGCCGCCGCCGCGGGCGGCGTCGACGATTATGAGCTTGTCCGCCCCTTCGGCGCTGTCGAAAGCACTCGGCGAGGTCCCGCCGTCGACGACCTCCACCTCCCCGTCCAGGGAAGCGAGGCTCATCTCTTGCAGGGCTCGCACCACGTGCACGCCTATGCCCTCGTCCTTCAGCAGGACGTTCCCCACGCCTACGACCACGGTCCTCTTCCTAGAAGACACGAAACTCTCCCAGGCTCCTTCCCTTTGGCGTCACCAGGTGGACGGCGCAGGCGATACAGGGATCGAAGGAGCGCACGATGCGCACCAGCTCGAAGGGGTTCTCCTCGTCCCTGACCTTAGTCCCTTGCAGGGCCTGCTCTATCGGCCCGGGCTGGTCCCGATCGTCCCTGGGAGAAGCGTTCCAGGTGGTGGGGACAACGCACTGGTAGTTGGCTATGCGCCGATCCTTGATCGCTATCCAGTGGCCCAGCGCCCCGCGCGGTCCGTCGGCCAGACCCATGCCTTCGGCCTCGTCCGGGAGCTCGTAGTCGGCGTACACCGGCTCGCCCGGCTTGAGTTGCAGTACCCAATCGGCCAGCGCATCGGCCACCAGCTTCGCCTCCAGGGCGCGGGCCGCGTGGCGGCCCAGCGCCGAGAAGAGGGCCTCGATGGGCGCCCCGAGCTGGGCGAGTGTCCCATCGACCAGGGCCT
>Ga0315286_10004818_pt1 | contig 12948 bp, 9 predicted proteins | sample YL17G10_0_MG_FD_205038 | JGI IMG/M metagenome (GOLD analysis project Ga0315286, IMG submission 205038) | Sediment microbial communities from Yellowstone Lake, YNP, Wyoming, USA - YL17G10_0 | ecosystem: Environmental > Aquatic > Freshwater > Lake > Sediment | place: USA: Wyoming | collected... | reverse complement strand
CATCTCGAATGCTGCCCGGGCACACCCCACGAAGGTGGACCCCATGTACCCGTTGGCCGTGCACAGCGTCAGCTCCATCCCCATGGCGTACATCTCCGGGGGAATGACCATGTGCGTGACCGGGACACGGACCTCGTCGAAAAACACTTCCCCTTGCGGCAGCGGCCGCTGGCCGAGTTTCTCCAGGGGCTTGCCACGCGACACGCCCGGGGCAGTGAGATCCACCAGCAGCACACCGCAGCCGGTGATCCCGTCACCGTTGTCCACGGCGCTGTATAGCGCCCCGGATTCAGCGATGGGACCGTTCGACACCCATGCCGCCTTCTGGCCGGTGATGACGTAGTAGTCGCCTTCGCGGCGGGCCACACAGTTCGGCTTGAGCAGACCGGGTCGCTGGCTGCCGCCGCTCAAGTCGAGCGAGTCGCTGCCGTGATCGGGCTCCGTGATGGCCCAGCAGCCGACCTTGTTCATTGGGAAGGCAGCCATCAGATCCGGGTTCTGCGAGGTCTGCGCCAGCATCGCGGGAAACTCGGCGGCACCGAGGCTGACCGCCAGCCCGGCATCGCCCCATCCCAGCTCCTCCGTCACGATGCAGTTCAGCCGGGCAAGCTGCACCGGTGTGAACTCGGAGGCCGAGCCCGTCAGCATGCGGACCCCAAGCTCGTCCCATTTCTTGTGCACATCCCAGAAGATCGAATCGCTGGCGATGACCTCTTCGGCCGAACGGCGATCCAATGCCTGTCCCGCTGGGCGCATGACCTCCTCCGCAAACCGGTGCACGAGGTCGCGAACATTCCGTTCTTCTTCCGTCAGATCGAAATCGATATCTTGTAACATGAGTGCTCCCTCCGTGAGCGTGCCGCTCGCTGGACTATGCCCCCGCGGCAGCCGTGGGACAAGTGAATTTGCGCAGGCTGAAGTCCTGCGCCTACAGGAGTGTTCTTTGGCCAGCCGCCAGGCTGTAGCCGCAGGACTTCAGCCTGCGGCGTCTTCGCCAGTTGGGCCTTTACCAATGAACCGGCACCGGACAGAGCTCGGTGCCACCGGTGGGACCGGGCTCTGTCCGGTCCGTCGGAGGTTCATTGGCCCAATACACCAACGTCGCGCTGGTCGGAGGTCTCAGGATGAGCGGTTATTTCTTCGGAATGAAAGACTCTCCGCTCACGCTGAGGAGGCACCTCCTGAGCGGCCGCTCTCTTGGGGCGTGTCGAAGGATTTCCAGGCGCCGTCTCGGGGAATGAGCAGAAACGCAACCGGGCGCGTGGCAGCGCGCCCGGGTCGACGTTGACGGGTGGCGAGTCGTTATTACGCGGATTCTGCCGGTTCCGCAGGTGGGTCCGCGGGCGGTGCTGGCGTACGCCCACGCCGAATGGACCTGGCTGCATCGGTGATTGAGTCACACTCGGAGTGGTGAACTGTGGCTCGTCGCTCTCGCCGCACGCCGCGAGGAACAGTGCAGGCAAGACGCCGAAGAAGAAAAAGGGCCTGGAACGTCCGTCGTCTCCGGGTCATACGTCCCTCCCTATCGCACAAAGTGACAACAGATCAGGGGCCTCCGCACCCGCTCAGCGCGTGGTTCACGGCTTGGATGAGCACCGCGATGGTGACATCGCCACCGATCGGCAGGCCACCGTTCGCGCACACCGACGGTTGCGCGGTGCCTAGGGCGATGTTGACCAGCGTGATGATATCGTTGACGGCCACGGTGTGGGTGCCCTCGCAGTCGCCAACGCACACAGCGATCTGTTGAATTGAAAACACGCCGGCATCGGTGCTGGCGTAGAGCGTGCTGGGGGTGTGTGGATCGATGGCCAGCGCGTTGACGGTGAGGGCATCGCCGCTCAGGCCGGTGTTGACCGCGCTCCAGCTGCTGCCGCTGTTGGTGCTCTGGAAGACGCCCGCGCCTGAGCACCCGGCCATCGGGCAGTTAATGGCCCCGGCGTAGAGCGTGCTCGGGGTGTGAGGGTCGATGGCCAGCGCGGTGACGGAGACGGCAGTGCCGCTCGGGTCGGCCAGGCCGGAGTTGACCGCACTCCAACTGGCGCCGCTGTTGGTGCTCTGGAAGACACCGACACCACCATAACCATACTCGTACTCGGTCCCGGCGTAGAGCGTGCTCGGGGTGTGCGGGTCGATGGCCAGCGCGGTGACGGGGAAGGCAGCGCCGAACGGGCCGGTCAGGCCGGTGTTGACCGCGCTCCAGCTGCTGCCGCTGTTGGTGCTCCGGAAGACACCCGCCCCACCGGTCCCGGCGTAGAGCGTGCTCGGCGTGTGCGGGTCGATGGCCAGCGCGGTGACCGATTCAAGATACGGCCCGTTGCTCGTCCACACGTTAGTGCCGGCCCGCGCGGCTTGCGCGCCGGCGATCAGAAACGCGGCGTAGATGAGCGGCAGTAACGGGGCAAAAGCCATACACCCCTGTGATGTCCGCTTCTGGTTCGGCGTCGGTGTGAACTGCTTCGATAGTGTCATGGCTGCTCCTTTTCGAGGACCCTCGGCCCTCAGCAATATTCGGTGACCTCCGTAGTCAGCACGTTCACGCCTCACTGCGCCGGCAGCCGGAACCGCGACAGGAACTCCCAGGCCGTCCGGGCGACGTCGATGTCGGGGTTCAAGTAGAGACAGTGCCCGACGGCGTACGACACCTGGCTGGTTTCGATGCTGCACAGCTCGACCTGCACGCCCGCGCCGCAGTTCCGATACGTCTCGCAGTAACTGGTGCCGAGGTCGACGCGATCGTCCGGAGGGTCGCTGCCGCAGCCGTCTTGGTCCCGCCAGTAAGCCAAGCTCTGCGCTGCTGACGGCCAGATGGTGCCGCCCTGGTATGGTACCTTCGGATCGTGCAAACCGGCGAACTCGATGACGGGAATCGGGCGCGACGGCTGGCACAACGTCGTTGGGAGGAGGCCGATTCTGCCCGCAACCGGTGCGACGGCCGCAAACACGTCCGCCGCCTCGCAGGCCAAGCGATAGCTCATAAAGCCACCGTTTGACCACCCCGTGGCGTAGACGCGCGCGCGGTCGATATTGGCCTCGGCGGCCACCGCCCGCACGATCGCCCGGGCGAAGCCGACGTCGTCAATTCGTTTCAGCGCTGCCTGACCGCAGCACAGCGGCCCCCCGTTGAACGCCGGGCCGTGAGTGGCCAGCGTGGCGTTGGTGTCCACTTCCGGGGCCTCGGGTCGGCCGAACAACCCGAGCGGGTAGGCAACGATGAACTCCTCCCGGTCGGCGAGGGCTCGCCACCCCGACACGCCGGCCTGATCGGTCTGGTTGACTGCGGAGCCGTGGAAGTCGAGGACCAGCGGCACCGCCGAGCTACCGTCGTAACCGGGCGGGACGTGGACATCGTAGATGCGCGAGTACCCACCGAGCTGCAGTGTGCGGCGATGATCCCCCGGTGTGAGTGGGTCGACGCAGCCGTTCAACGCGTTGTTCACACCGCGCACCAAGTCATCCACCGTCACCGTGCGGCTCCCATCGTAGTCGAACATCTCGCACGCCGACAGCGGCGCAGTTCCGAGGGCGACGTTCACGCCCCGCACCAGCTCGTCGATGGTGACCGCCGAGTTCCAGTCGCAGTCGCCGGCGCAGCGCACGATCGGCGCCATGCCGCCCTCGTCGGTGCTGAAGACCAGCAGGGCGCTGTACGAGACGCTCGGCACATACAGGTGTCGGCCGTCCGGGCTGAGTGCCGGGTCGTACACCTCGCCCATGCCGATCCACTCCGCGACCACGTCGCGCCGCGCCTCGACAAAGTCGAGCCGGCCGGTGTTTGTGTCGCGCGAGAAGAGCACGATCGCCTTGTCGGCCCAGCCCGCCGCCCAGAGGTGCGTGCCGTCGGGGCTGACAACCACTCCCCGTGCTCCCTTGAGGCCCTGCACGCCCTCGACGCCGGATCGCGCGGCCTGCAGCAGGCTCAGCGATCCCGTCCCCGCATCGCGCGCAAAGAGGGCCACCGAGTGATCATGGTAGCCGGCCACGTAGACGCTGGCGCCGTCGGGGCTCAGTGTAATGACGTTGGTGTCCAGACCCAGCACGCGGTCGACACTTTGCCTGGCGTTCCAGGAGGCGAGCCGCGTGAGCCGGCCCGTCGCGGAGTCGCGTTGGAACGCCGTGACCGCGCCTGGTCCACCGGCCGCGTAGACGTGCGCGCCGTCGGGACTCACCCGCACCGCATCCGTCGGCGGCAGCCCGGTCGAGACCACCTCGATCGGCGTGAGCCTGCCGCTCACCGCGTCGCGCGCGAACACCGCGACGTCGTTCTCCGCCGCGTGCCCGCTGACATACACGTGCGCACCGTCCGGGCTGACGGCCAGCCCATAGCTGACGGCAAACCCGTGCAGGGTAGAGTCGGGACCCGGCAGTCCGTCACGTTGCGTTTGCACGAACGTCAGCCGGCCGGTGAGGGGGTCGCGCGCGAAGGCGGTGATGGCCCCGCTGTCCTCACCGATTATATACACATGGGCGCCGTCGGGGCTCACGGCCGCCCCGTTTGCGTTGCCCAAGCCATCGACGCCGTTTACTCCGTTACGGTGCGCCTCGAGGAAGGTCAGCCGCCCGCTCTGCGCATCGCGCGCGAACACGGCCACAGCGTCCCCGAACCAGCTGGTGACGTAGACGTTCGCACCGTCCGGGCTCACCGTCGACGCCAACGGCCCGAACAGGCCCTCGACGCCACCGACTTTATCTTGGATCACCTGTACCAGGCGGAGACGACCGGAGGCATCTTCCGCAGCGGTGGGCACCGGAATCGCACCCTGTAGCAATGTCGTAACCAGTGCGGCGACCAGCAGCGTCGCACCGCGCAGTTCATCTCTCGACGCGAAAACCCTCGGAAACGCGCACCCTCCAACTTTTTGTGCTGTCATAACTCCTCTCCGTTAAGTCATTGCGATGACCGCGCTGTTGCTCGTCGCTTGTCGCTCGGCGTCTCAAACTCCACCGTGACGTCCGTGTTCTCATTGGAACCACCGACGGTCCAATCCCATAGTTGTAGGGTTTTATGGGATTTCTCAGTCGCTCCCGCAACCACTCAGCGCGTTGTTCACAGCGGTGATAATCTGGTCGATGGTGATCTGCCCGTCGTGATTGGCGTCTCCGGCTTCGCACGTCGTGACCGGCGTGTCGCCAAGGGCGATGTTCACCAACGTGATGATCTCATCGACGGTCACGTTTCCCTTCCCGTCGCAGTCGCCAACGCACTCAGCGATCTGTTGAATGGAAAACACGCCGCCCCCCATAGGTCCCGGCGTAGAGCGTGTTCGGCGTGGTCGGATCGATGGCCAGCGCGGTGACGGACGCTCCATGCGGTCCGTGAGTTGTCCACACGTTCATGCCGGCCTGCGCCGCATGCGCGCCGGCGATTAGAAACACGGCACACAGGAGTGCGGTGCACCTCCGCTGGCCCAATGCCCAACTACCTGTTGATCGCCCTCGACCCGAATCGTTCAACGGTGCCATGGCGGTTCCTTTCCCAGGACATGCCCGTCCTGACCTGGAGGCGTAACTTTTGCGGCGGTCGGGTAACCCGCGCCGTAACAACGGTGGGGTGCCGATGTTACAACGGCTCGGGTTCCACACGCACATAAGGGGGCGGCACGCCCCGTCAGGGACGCGGGGGTGCGGTTACAGCCGCCAGGTGACCGGTTCGTGCGGGTCGGGGCAGTAGGAGCAGAACGTGCCGGTCTTGATGGTGCTCGTCAGGTAGGCACCCAGCGCGGGGTCGTGCTCGCCGATGACGCGCACCACCTCCCGGATCGCCCGCGTCACGGCCACCCGTGCGCGCTCGAGCGGCGACCCCGCCGCCCGCACGCGGCGCCCCAGGCCCAGGCCGCGGCGCAGTTCCTCGGTGAGGAGGTCGCTCTCCTCCCGGAGGCGGCACGCGCGTTCGACGTCGTTCAGCGCCTCCGCCTCCTCCGCCGCCGCACGGAGGTCGCGCAGACGCTGCGCATACTCCCGCCGCGCCTGCGCGTCGAAGTACGGCACGGCACTGTCTGGCACCGCGTGGACCGGTGTGTCCGTGCCCTGGGCGCCTAGTGCCTCGCGGTGCTCCCCGCGGATGGCGGCGGGCAGGTCGATGGCCAGGAACTCGCGCTCGGGCGCACCCAGCAGCAGCGCCAGGTAACGCAGGCCCACGCGGTCCTTCATTCGGAAGGCCGGCGCCTGGCCGCCGATGAGCCAGAAGTCCCCGTCCTGCTGGAACACCGCGGTCAGCGGCCGGGGGGACTGCGGGTCGGCGGCCTCCACTGTCATGCGCTCGCGCAGCGCCAGGGCGCGGCGCTGCAGCCGCCGCATGCCTAGTTCTTCCGTCGTGCGCAGCACGGCGTCGAGGAGCGCGGCGGCGCGCTCCCGGTCCCCGGAGCCGCTGCGCCCGACGAGCGCTGCCGCCATCGTGTACTGCGTGTTGGCGATCCACGGGCGCGAGCGCAGCTGCTCGTGGGCCGCGAGGGCCTCGTCGAGGTGGCCGAGCGCCTCGTCCCAGTGCCCCATCGTGACCGCGAGCACCCCGAGCCAGAACGACACCGCGCCCCAACAGATCGGCCCCCGCGGCGGGACAATCAAGTACGGCGCGTACGGCCGCAGTTGGGTGTACAGCATCGCCGCGCACGCGCGGTCGCCGAGAACCTCGCAGGTACTGGCCAGTTCCGCCATCACCCAGAACTCGTCCAGGTGGGCTGGGAGGGCCGCGAAGTGGTCCCGGCCAAGCCGCTCGAGCACCGCGCGCGCCTCGTCAGCGCGCCCGGCGGCCGCGCAGACGAACGCCCGATGCGCGTCGCGAAACCCGGGGCGCACATCATCGAGCGTTGCGGCCGCGGCGGCGTTGGTCTCCACCAACCTCGCGAACTCCTCCATGCGGTCTTGCTCCCAGTACGTCAGCCGCAGGCGTTCCAGGAGTCGTCCGCAACCCCAAAAGATGTCGCCGGGCGGCATCAACCGCCACGCGGCGCGCACCAGTTGCTCGGCATCCCCAAAGCGCCCGTCGAGGAGCGCCAGCGCCGCACGCATGCCCGCGGCATGCGACCGGACGAGCGGCTGCCGCAGTTCGTCCGCCAGCCGCGTGTACACCTCCAGTTCGGACTCGACGTCGGCAATGCGGCCCTGGCGCAGCATCTCTTCGAGGCGCTGCAGCCATCCTACGAGGGCCATCTCCCGATGCCCGAGGCGCTCGCCCAATTCCTGCAGTTCCGTCGCCGCCGCCATGCGGACGTCAGTGTCGGCCGGATCCTGGTGCGCGATGTAGCGAGCGTCCAGGGCGTACGACAGCGCCAGCGGGTTGCCCAGGCGGCGCGCCATGGCCAGTGCCTCGTCAGCCAGGGCCAGTATGTGTGCCGGCGGGTCGGAAAACACCTTTGATTTGGCGAGCGCGGCGAGCAGCGAGGCGCGATCCACACTGTCCTGCGGACCTACCGCCGCGAGCGCCTCCTCCAACAGCGGCAGCAGCGTGCCGCGCTCGTGCCGCCTCTCCGCAGTTGCGCTCCCCACCGTCGGCCCGAGTGCCGCGAGCGCCAGGAGGTGCGAGGCGCCCAGGGCGCGCGCCAGAGCCGCGGCGCGATGAAACGTCGCGCCGCGCACGGCGTAGCTCGCCCCGCCCTGCGCCTGCGCCCTGCCCAGGGCGAGCAGTACCCGGCAATGCCGCTCCGTGTCCGAGGCCGCCCACGTCTGCAGCAATTCAAGCGCCCGCTCGTAGCACGCCACCGCCTCCTCGTAGGCACACATCACCGTCGCCTGCTCGGCCGCCTTGATCGCGTACTGGACCGCCTTGTCGATGCAGGCCTGGCGAGGCGCCCCATCCGCGCAGCCCGCGGCCGCTTCCGAGAAGTGGTGCGCGAGTATGCCGGCAGCGCGCTCGCGTTCCGGTCCGCCCAGGACCTCCATCGCCGTCGCGACGTGCCAGTGCAAATGCAGTCGCTCCTCCAGCGGCAGGGCCGTGTACAGCACATCGCGGATCAGGGCGTGAGCGAAGCGGTAGCCGCGTCCGCCAGCTCCCGGTATCTCCACGACGATGCGCGCACCCTGTGCCTCGCTCACGAGCTGCAGCGGCGGGCTGTCATCGCCCAACTCGGCCGCCACCCGCTCCAGAGTCGCAAACTCAAACTCCGGCCCGATCACGGAGGCGATGCCAAGCAGGCGGCGACACCCTTCCGACAGCCGCCGTAGCCGATGGCTGATGGCATCCCTCACATTGCCCGCGATGCCTGCTTCGGCTGTACCCAGCCCGCGCACGATCTCGGCAGCGAAGAACGGATTCCCGCCGCTCTCGCGGTGGATGCGTGCCACCAGAGCTGCCGAGCTTTCGTGCCCCAGCGCTTCGATCAACCGCCCGATCTCCTCCTCGCTCAGCCCCGCTAGCGCGACGCGCTGCACCTGCGGCGGGTAGGAAGGGGACTGCAGCACCGCGCTGAGCGCATGGTGTTCGCTCACCTCGACGTCGCGGTAGGTCGCGATGACGAGAATGCGGGCCTCCTGCATTTCGTCGATCAGAAACCGCAGCAGCTCCACCGATGCCGGCTGCGCCCAGTGCAGATCCTCGAGGATAAGTACCAGCGGTTGGCCAGCGGCGCTGGCGCGCAGGAACCTGGCCACGCTGTCGAGCAGGCGAAAGCGTGCACCCTCATCGTCTGCAAGCGGTACGGCCGGTACACCGCGCAACCGTTCGTGCAGATCGGGGACCAGCCGCACGATTTCCTCCGCACCGGTGCCAAGCTGGGCCCGTAGATCGGCTGCGTCGGTGGCGGTGAACTGCGCGCGCAGGATCTGGATCCACGGCCAGAACGCTGGTGCCCCAGCACCCTCCCGGCAGCGGCCCCAGCAGACCCCCGCGCCCTGGCCAGCAGCATAGGCCGCAAGCTCTTCGGCCAGCCGCGTCTTGCCGATACCCGGCTCGCCGCTGACCAGCACCGCACGCCCGTGGCCAGCGATGGCCCCCGCCAGCGCCGCGCGCAGCAACGCCAGCTCACGCTCCCGTCCAACGAAGAGCGTCCCTGGAGGTGGAGGCGGTTGGAGTGTGTCGCCTGTCATGTTCGGTACCCGAGTGCTGAGGGCGTCAGCGAGGCAACTCGGTTCTACTCGTTCCAGGCGGGTGCGGCAAATGTCGGGAGGCCGCGCTTTTCGTTGGTAGCGCAGCAGATAACGTGACGGCGCGCAGGGCGGCGTCAGTTCAGCCGAGCGCGACTCGGAGATTGATGCCCTGCTCCGCGGCGAATGCTGCCGCGCCGGTCTTCTTGTCGCTTTCGCGTGTTCACCAGCGTGATCAGCTCGTCGATCGTTACCTGGCCGTCGCTGTTGCAGTCGCCGACACACGTCTTGCCCGCCGTGGCGTCAGCCTCGTAGGCGCCAATGAAACAATTTGTGTAACCCGTACCCGGCCGGACGTAGCCGCGCTGGTCGAGGTTGTTGACCGGCGCCGCTGAACAAACCGACTCATCGCCCGCATTGATCGCCGGACTGCCGGCGAGGAGCGCGATGGTTTGAATAGGCCCGCCGTTCTTCGCTAAGCCTGCGGCGAGCTTGGGGGTCGTGTCATTCAAGGAGCCGTTTGCGGCGCTGAAACCACACGTCGTGCCATCGTCGATGTTGTGGCCGCCATCAGTGATCGTACCGCTGCAATTGCGGCCCGAGGTGCTATTGGCGAGGATAGTGTTGGTGACAGTGACCGTGGCACCGACGTTGGAGATGCCACCGCCACCGCCGTCGCCCGCGCTATTGCCGGAGAAGGTGCTGTTGGTGACCGTCAGCGAACCCCAGCTGGCGATGCCGCCTCCGCCAGTCTGGGCATTGCCGTTGGCGATGGTCAGGTTCTGGACCGTGAACTTGACGCCAGAGCCCACGACGAAACCTCTGTGTTTGCGGTGTTTGCGTCAAGTCTGTGGGTCGTCTCGTTTCACACGAGCCGCTAATTACGATGCACTACACCAGATGTGCCGCTCTGCCACGAACCGCTGGTCGCGACCCGCTCACCCCAGTCGGACCGGGACACCCCGCGCGGCCAAGTACTCCTTGCATTGGCGCACGGTGTACTCCTGGTAGTGGAAAATCGAGGCGGCCAGCGCGGCGGTGGCGCCGCCCGCCGTGAGACCTTGGTGAATGTGCTCCAGTGTCCCGACGCCTCCCGAGGCGATGACCGGCACGTGCACCGCATCGGCGATGGCACGCGTCAGGATCAGATCGTAGCCTTCGCGGGTGCCGTCGCGGTCCATGCTGGTGAGCAGGATCTCGCCTGCACCGTACGCTTCCATCCGTTGCGCCCATGCCACCGCGTCCAGGCCCGTCGGCGTCCGGCCGCCGTGCGTGAACACCTCCCAGCGCATGCCGTCGCTTATCACAGTTTGTGATACCGCCTTGGCGTCGATGGCGACGACGATACATTGGCTGCCGAACTTCTCCGCGGCGGCGCGGACGAAGTCGGGGTTTTGGACCGCCGCCGTGTTGATCGAGACCTTGTCTGCCCCGGCATTCAACAGATCGCGGATATCTCCTAGTTCCCGCACCCCACCACCCACCGTGAGCGGCATGAACACCGTCTCGGCCGTACGCCGCACCACCTCCAGGATGATCCGGCGGCGCTCGTGCGAGGCGGTAATATCCAGAAACGTCAGCTCGTCGGCACCCTCGTCGTCGTAGCGCTGTGCGATTTCCACCGGATCCCCGGCGTCGCGGAGCCCCACGAAGTTGACGCCTTTGACGACACGCCCGTCTTTCACATCGAGGCAGGGGATGATGCGTTTCGCGAGCATGATGATTGGCTTATAACTTATGGCCTATGGCTTATGGCCAGAATCGGCCTTGCCGCCCCGGGCGATTCGGATGGCCTCCGGCAAGCGCACGACGCCGGTGTACAACGCTCGCCCAACGATCACGGCATCGATTCCTCCAGCACCGCAGTCTCGCAGGGCGATGATGTCGGCCAGCGAGCCGACACCACCGGATGCAGTGACCGGAATGGTGATTGCCGCGGCGATGGCGCGCGTGGCCGCGACATTCACCCCCTGCTGTGTGCCGTCACGGCTGATATCGGTATAGATCACGCGGCACGCACCCAAGGCCTCCACCTGATGCGCCAAATCGACGGCGGCGGTATCACTGGTTTCCATCCAACCTTGCACCGCCACCTTGCCGTCACGTACGTCGATCCCCACTGCGACGCGGCCGGGGAAGCGGCGGCAAGCTTCGCGAACGACATCCGGAGCGGCCAACGCTGCCGTGCCGAAGATCACCCGATCGGCCCCGAGAGCGAGTAATTCTTCCGCGCGCGCCACGCTGCGCACTCCCCCACCGACTTCAATCGGAATCGCCAGGCCACGACACAGCCTGGCGACTACCGTGCCGTTGACAGAAGCGCCCGCAACCGCGCCGTCGAGATCGACGACGTGCAGGTATTGCGCACCCTCAGCCACCCACCGTTCCCCCACGGCGAGCGGCTCGTCGCTGTACACGGTCTCGGCGTTCATGTCGCCACGCAGTAGACGCACGCACTTGCCGCCTTTCAAGTCGATGGCTGGTACGATCAGCATGTGGCTTATGGCTTAGTACCCTTCTTGACAAATACGGTGACGTTCAAGCAGCTCAACCTCCCCCTGACCCCCTCCTTCGCAAGGAGGGGGAAAACCTGCAAACCTCCCCTCCTTACCAAGGAGGGGCCGGGGGAGGTTGTTCGAGGCTGATACGACATCAGTAATTCTGAACAGCACCACTTATGGCTTATGGCTTATGGCATATCGCCCGAAGTTCGCCAGGATCTGCAATCCGACGCGCTGACTTTTCTCCGGGTGATACTGAGTCGCGAAGACGTTGTCTCGAGCGACCGCGGAAGCAAACTCGGACCCATATTCCGTGCTGGTCGCTGTGAGCGACGGATCGTCGGGCACGACGTAATACGAGTGCACGAAATAGACGAAGGCGCCGTCCTCGATGCCCTGCAGATGCGGCGCGTCTTGGTGTTTACGGATCTGATTCCATCCCATGTGCGGCACCTTGAGCATCTCGCTTTCCGGAAAGCGAACGACACGACCGGGGAATATCCCCAAGCCCGGCACCGGACCGAACTCCTCGCTCTCCTCAAACAGCAGCTGCATCCCGAGACAAATTCCCAGGAACGGCGTGCCGCGGGTGATCACGTGGCGGACGGTCTCCACCAGGCCATAGCCGCGCAGATTGCCCATGCACGCGCCGAATGCGCCCACCCCGGGGAGCACAACCCCCACGGCCGCGGTGATGCGTTCTGGATCGCGGGTCACCTCCGCCGCGAAGCCCACACGTTCGAGCCCCTTCTGCACCGAGCGCAGATTCCCCATGCCGTAGTCGATGATGGCGATGTTCGGCATATGGCTTATGGCTTATGGCTTATGGCCAGAGTCTTCTTCCCCCTCCTTACCAAGGAGGGGGCAAGGGGGAGGTTGTTCGCAGATGCTTCACGATACTTTGCCATGATTGCGAACCAGAGCAACTAAGCCATACGCCATAAGCGAACTACAGCGACCCTTTCGTCGACGGCACGCCCTGCACGCGCGGGTCGACCTGTGTGGCCTCATCGAGGGCACGCGCCAACGCCTTGAACGCCGCTTCAATGATGTGGTGCGGATTGCGGCCTTGCACTTGGTTCAGGTGCAGGTTCATGGCTGCCTGATTCGTGAAGGCCAGCAGGAAATCGTGCACCAGCTCGGTGTCGAAGTTGCCGACGCGGGCCTGTTTGATGCGCAGATGGTAGGCGAGAAACGGGCGGCCGCTCAGATCGACAACCGCATCGACCAACGCCTCATCGAGCGGACACGCGGCAGCCCCGAAACGCCGGATGCCAACCTTCTCCGCCAGCGCTTCGCGTATCGTTTGGCCAAGGGCCAAACCGATATCTTCGACCGTGTGATGCTGGTCGACTTCCAAATCGCCGCGCGCCTGTACCGTGAGATCGAAGAAGCCGTGGCGTGCAAAGATCTCAAGCATGTGGTCGAG
>Ga0315286_10004816_pt1 | contig 12949 bp, 9 predicted proteins | sample YL17G10_0_MG_FD_205038 | JGI IMG/M metagenome (GOLD analysis project Ga0315286, IMG submission 205038) | Sediment microbial communities from Yellowstone Lake, YNP, Wyoming, USA - YL17G10_0 | ecosystem: Environmental > Aquatic > Freshwater > Lake > Sediment | place: USA: Wyoming | collected... | reverse complement strand
AGTTCCCGAACCGCATCCTGAATATCCATCCGGCGCTGCTGCCGGCCTTCCTGGGCCTGGAAGCCCAGCACCAGGCCTGGGAATACGGCGTGAAGGTGAGCGGCTGCACGGTGCATTTCGTGGACGAGCACCTGGACCACGGGCCGATCATCGTGCAGACCTCGGTGCCGGTGATGAACGACGATACGCCCGAGACACTGGCCGCGCGTATTCTGAAAGAAGAGCACCGGATTTATTCCGAGGCCATTAACCTGGTGTTGAACGATTGCATTCGCATCGAGGGCCGCCGTGTCATCCTTAAATAACCACAAAGCCACAACAGAGCCGCGAGCGTTAGCGAGCGGGTGCTCACGCAGCGCCACGTTTGCCTCGCGGGGCGCCCGCTCCCTTACGGTCGCGGCTCTGTTGGCTTTGTGCCTTTGTGGTTTGGGTTGTGCGCGGAACATCAAGCTGAAGCCGCTGCCGGCGGCCAAGGGCGGCAGCGCCACGGTGAAAGTCGAGCTGACCTACAACCGCAACGACCAGGTGACCATCAAGCTGCAGGCCCCCGCGCCCGCCGCCTACGGCCCCGAGTTCACCGCTTACGTGGCCTGGGTGACCGCGCCCGACGGCAAGCACGCCACCAACGTGGGCCGCATCCGGGTGGAAGGCGGCAAGGGGCAATTGGTGACCATCACGCCGCTTCGCAAGTTCCGGCTGTTCCTCACCGTGGAAAAGGAAGGGGACGTGATGCAGCCCGGCCCGCAGGTGGTCTACGAAGCTCCGAAGGAAATAGAATGGTAGCTCCCAGCTTTTCTTTATGACCATTGAGGAGCAGCTAGAGTATCTGAAGAAAGGCGCGAACGAGATCATCCGCGAGGATGAATTGCGGGCGCGCCTGGAGCGCAGCGCGCTGGAGAAGCGCCCGCTGCGCGTCAAAGCGGGGTTCGACCCCACCTCGCCCGACCTGCACCTGGGCCACACGGTGCTCATCCGCAAGCTGAAGCACTTCCAGGACCTGGGGCACACGGCGATTTTCCTGGTGGGCGATTTCACGGCCCTGATCGGCGACCCCAGCGGCCGCAACGTCACCCGGCCGCCCATGACGCCCGCGGAGGTGAAGGCCAACGCCCGCACTTACCTGGCGCAGGTCTTCAAGATCCTGGACGAAAGCCGCACCGTGGTCGATTACAACAGCAAGTGGCTGGGCGCGCTGCGGAGCGAGGACTGGGTCCGGCTCTGCTCGCGTTACACGGTGGCGCGGATGCTGGAGCGCGACGATTTCGCCAACCGCTACAAGTCCGGCCAGCCCATCGCCGTCCACGAGCTGCTGTACCCGATGGCGCAGGCCTACGACTCGGTGGCGCTCGAGGCCGACGTCGAGCTGGGCGGCACCGACCAGAAGTTCAACCTCCTGGTGGGCCGCGATATCCAGCGCGAGTACGGCCAGGAGCCGCAGATCGTGCTCACCACGCCCATCCTCGAGGGGCTGGACGGCGTGCAGAAAATGTCGAAGTCGCTGGGCAACACCATCGGCATCACCGAGGCGCCTTCGGAGATGTTCGGCAAGCTGATGTCGATTTCCGACGATTTGATGTGGCGCTACTACGAACTGCTGACCGACATGAGCCTGCCGGAGATCCAGGCGCTGCGGGCGGCCGTGGAGCGCGGCGAGCGCCATCCCATGGACGTGAAGATGGAGCTGGGGCGGCGGATCGTCACCGATTTCCACTCGCCGGCCGCCGCCGAGGCCGCCATCGACGAGTTCACCCGCGTCTTCCGCCGCCAGGAACTCCCCACCGACGTGGAAACCGTAACCATCTCCGTTTCCGAAGTGGACGATCAGCCTGGCATGATAAGGTTGGGGCCGGTGATGTGGCCCATAAAGGTGGACAAGCTTCTTGTGAAGATAGGCTTGGCGGATTCGGTCACCGACGCCGCTCGCAAGCGTAAAGCTGGAAGCGTATACATTGGGGGACAACGCCGCACCGAACTGTTCTACGACGTCCTAGGTGCTGGGGATGCCGACCTTCCATTGGAGCTGCTGATCCAAGTCGGGAAACGATCCAAGAAAGTTGTATTAGCACGAAAGTGAAGATTGGACACAGATAAACGCAGATGCACGCAGATTTCCGATCTGCGTTTATCTGCGTTCATCTGCGTCCCATTTCCTTAATCTGTGCAATCGGCGAAATCTGCGGCTCGTCTTCCATGCAACGGGCAATCGTACTGGCGAACGGGGCGGCCGGGCGCGGCCATAACCAGCGGCGAATGACGCGCGTGGAGCGGGTTTGCGCCGAGTTGGGCGTGGAAGTGGTGCGCACCGGGTCGGCCGAGGAGACCCGCCAGCAAGCCCGCCGCGCCGCCGAGCAGGGCTATACGCGCGTGATTGCCGCCGGCGGCGACGGCACCGTCCACTGGGTGCTCAATGGTCTGGCCGGTACCGGCGCCGCGCTCGGTATTATTCCGCTGGGCAGCGGCAACGACATGGCTGTGAACCTCGGCATTCCACTCGATGTGGAAGCAGCCACGCGCGTGGCCGTCGGCGGCACGGTCCGCCGCGCCGATCTTGGCCTGTTGAAGGTCCAAGGTCCAAGGTCCAAGGTCCAAGGTCAGGAAGCGGGAGCCAGCAAACCGACCTTGGACCAGTTCTTCGGCTGCATCGCCAGCTTTGGCCTGGACTCGCACGCCAACCGCATTGCCAACCGGCACCAGCGCCTGCACGGCACCCTGATCTACATCTATGCCCTGCTCCGCAGCCTGATCGAGTACCGCGTGCCGCAGGTGACGATCCGAGGCGACATCGGGGAGTTCTCCGGCGCAATGATGCTCGTGGCGGCGGCCAACGCGCCCAGCTACGGGGGAGGCATGCGGCTGGCTCCGCACGCCCAGATGGCCGACGGCATGCTGGATCTGTGCGTGGTCTCGAACATGTCACGCCTGAAACTGTTGCGGTGTTTCCCAGAAGTGTATTTCGGAACACACCTGCGGCATCGGGAGATCACCTGCCTGCGGACCGCCCGCTTTCGCCTGGAGGCCGACCGGCCCCTGGAGGTTTTCGCCGACGGCGAATACCTGGGCCTGACGCCCGCCGAGGTGGAAGTCCTGCCCGGCGCGCTGGCCTTCGTGGCTCCGAAATGATCCGCTAAGTGCCCCCGACCGGGGGCTAGTTTTTGGCGCCTCAACCCGCGCGGGAGTCGGGGACATCATCGTCTTCGCGGAAGGGCACGAACCCCTTCTTGCCGGTGAGGACCTCCAGTTTGCGACCCATCTGGATCAGGCCCTGTTTCTGGAAGCCTGCGGCGGTGTGGAGAATGTCGCCCGGCTGGCCAATCAGGAAGACGGTCGGCACGACCTGGATGCCATAGGCATTGGAGGTGGGGTAGCTCCGGGTATCGTCCAGCAACACCGGCATGCCCAGCCGGTACTCGTTGATGAACTCGCGTGTTTCTCCGCGGTCGTCCTGGGAGATGGCCCAGATGTGCGCCTTGGTATCGCGGAAGTGCCGGTAGAAGCGGTCGAGGAAGGGAAAAGTAAACTGGCAGACCGGGCAACTGGATTTAAAAAAAGCCAACAGCACCGGTCCCTGCTTGAGGGCTTCGGCCAGCGAATATTGATTGTCGTCCATGCCAGGCAGGCTGAACTCCGCTGCCTGTGCGCCTGCTTGTAGAGCGGCCATAACAAAGCCCCTTTCCACACGACGGCCCCAAGAGCCGCCTCTAGGCGATTACATACAACCGGCTGCGGCCGAGTTCAAGCGGAATCGCCTGCTGCCTGTTTACTGACTCGGCATCCCGGCGCAGTCTCTCCCTACTGCTTGCTGCCTACTGCTCACGGAGGCGCCGCTCCAGCGCCTGTGCGGCGATCAGCACGGGATCCCAGACCGGGGCGAACGGCGGAGCATAGCTGAGGTCCAGGGCGGCAAGCTGCGCGGCACTCATCCGGGCGTGCAGGGCGGTGGCCACAACGTCGATGCGCTTGGCGACGCCGTCAGCGCCGGCCATCTGGCCGCCCATCAACCGCCCGGTGTTCCGTTCCGCCAGCAGTTTCACGCGGATGTTGGTTCCACCGAAATACTGCGGCCGGTTGGGGTGCTCGACGATGGCGGTGACGAAGCGGTAGCCGGCCGCGTGCGCCTCGCTTTCCGACAGTCCGGTGCGGGCACACTCCAGGTCGAAAACCCGCACTGCGGCGGTGCCCACGATGCCGGGGAAACGGGCGTGGCCGCCGGCTGCGTTCTCTCCGGCCACCCGGCCCTGCTTGTTGGCCGTTGTCCCCAACGGCATGTAAACGGGGCGGCCGGTGACCAGGTGAAAGCTGTGGGCGCAGTCGCCGGCCGCGAACACGCCCGGCAGGCTGGTTTGCAGGCGGTCATCGACCCCAATCGAGCCGGCCGGCCCCAGGGCCAGGCCCGCCGATGCCGCCAGGTCCGCGCAGGGAACCACGCCGGCCGCCACCAGCACCAGGTCGGTATCATAGCGGCCGCCGCCGGAAACCACCTGCCGGACCGCGCCGTCGCCGGAGATGGCCTGAGCCGGGTTTTGCTTCAGCAGCGTTACTCCGTGCCGCGCCAGTTCCCCTTCGACCAGTTCCGTGATCTCGGCGTCGAACCCCTCCAGCACTTCGTCGCGATCGTGGAAGACAATGACTTCCAGACCGCGGCGGCGAAGGGCCTCGGCATACTCCAGGCCGATGTAGCCGCCGCCAAGAATGGCGGCGCGTGCGGCCCGGTGGGAGCCGGCCCCCGCGGAGCGGCCCTCGATAAACGCCATCAACGACCGCGCGCCCTCCAGGTTGTTGGCCTGGAAAACGCCGGGCAGGTCGATCCCGGGAATCTGCGGCCATTGCGGCCGTGCCCCGGTGGCGATCACCAGGCGGTCGTAGGGAAAGGACTGTTCCTTTCGGGTCTCCGCATGGACGGCGCGGACGCGGCGCCGCCCCGGCTCGATTTCCGCCGCCCGCGTCCCGGTCAGCACCTCGATGTTGCGGTGCTGCCGAAAAAAGTCAGGAGAGTAAACGAACAACTGCTCAGCCGAGCGCACCTGCCCGCCCACCAGGTACGGCAGCCCGCAAGCGCCGTACGAAACGTCGGGGCCTTGCTCAAGCACGGTGATCTCAAGCCGCGGATCGATTCTCCGCGCGCGGCTGGCCGCGCTGAGCCCCGCCGCCACTCCTCCGATGACCAGGAGCCGGTTGGTGTACATTCTCTGGTTTTCGCTCACCCCTTCTCAGTCCTGCGCCTCAAGGCGGAGAACTGCCCCGCCCACAGACGCCGCCCCACTAGATATACACGCATTCAGGGAGTCATTGCGAAGAATTTGGGAGTGGCGGAGATTGCGGGCAATGGCGGGCTGCCGCGATCGAACGCGAGCCGGCAAAATGTATCTGTATAAACGACCACAGCCAATCGCATGCCGATTCCCCCCGGACCGGCATCCCGATTGGCTGCGTCGCCTTCGTTAAAACTGATGCCAGCATACAGGCGCATCCGCAACGGCACAATGGTGCGGAGGTCACATTTTGATTGGTACGGCGGTACCGTTACCGAGCGTCCTCCCGCATCGGCCGCGCACCGCGCGGTAGCCGCGTGCCGGCCCGGAGGTGTAAGATAGACGCAATGCCGATCTACGAATATCTTTGCCGCACTTGTAACGCGAGATTTGAGAAGCTGATTCTGGGACGCCACATCGATTCGCCCATCGCCTGCCCGCGGTGCGGGAAGGCCGAGACTGAACAACTGCTCTCCACATTCGCGGTCAGCACCACCAACAGTTCTTGCCCCGGGACGCCCGGTCCCGGTTGCGTGTCATCGAGCGGGCGATTCAGTTGAGCCCGCTGATGGATTCCCGCCGTGCGCGGGAACAGCAAGAAGGCTGTAGGCTGTGGGCGAGCGGGGCTGCCTTCTGCCTTCTGCCTCCTGCCTTCTGCCTTCTGCCTTCTGCCTACTGCTTACTGCCTTTCACTACGGGCCGCTTTGCTGGTATTGTGAGAGTCACGGATGCCGAGCCTCGTCAGGGGAACGGCGGGTGAGGCAATTCTTCGGCAAGGAGCGCTGCCGTGATCAACCGACGTGATTTTCTGCGGGCTCTGGGAACTCTACCGGCCGCGGTGCAGCTTTACGGGCTGGCGCCGGGCGAACTGAAGTACCGCAAGCTGGGGCGGACGGGCCGCATGGTGGTCCCCTTCGCCTTGGGCGGCCAGGCTTCGCTGCAGTGGACCGGGCCGAACATCGATCCGGCCGACATCATCGTGCGCGTCGTGGAGCTGGGCGTGAATTACCTGGACACGGCGAATGCCTACGGGCCGAGCCAGGCCAACTACGGCGAAGCGTTCCGCCGGCTGAACCTGGTTCCCGGCGCCCCCAACTACAACAGCAGCCTGCGCGAGCGCCTTTACCTCGCCACCAAGACCACGCGGCGCTACGCGCTGGACCGCTCCGGCTCCGGCCTTACGGCCGTGGACGAGCTGAAGCGCTCGCTCACCACCATCTTCGGGGACGGCAAGGGCGCCATTCCCGAGGGCGCTTACCTGAATGCCATCCAGATCCATAACCTGCAAGCCATGGAGCAGGTGCAGCAGATCTGGGAGAACTTCGAGCGCCGCGGCGAGAAGGGCGTGGAGCGGCTGGGGGCGCTGGCCGGCCTGCTGGACTACCGCGACGGCACCAACGTCACCGGCCTGAATCCGGAGCGCCGCCGCTGGGTGCGGCATATCGGCGTCACCGGCCACCTGGCCTCGCCGGTGCTGATGAACGCCATCCAGCGCGATAAGGAAAAGATCCTGGATACGCTGCTGGTGGCGCTGAACGCCAACGACCGCCGCTACCTGTGCCACCAGCACAACGTGATCCCGCTGGCCAAGGCGCGGGATATGGGCATCATCGCCATGAAGGTGTTCGCCGACGGCGTGTTCTATGGCAAGCAGCCGCGCTTCTCCCGCACGCCCGAGGACGTGATCCTGACCGTTGGGCAACCCGGAAAAGCAGCGCCGGCCGACTTGCTGCGCTACCCGCTGTCGATCCCGGGCGTGACCTGCGCCATCGTCGGCATCGGGCACATCGACCGCAAGGAGCCACAGGCCGACCAGGCGCTGGCCAACCTGGCGGCGTCGCAGGGCGACATGGCCTCGCCGGCCGAGATGCGCCGCATCGCGGAACAGGTCGCCGCCCTGCACGGCACCGAAACCAACTACTTTCAGGAAAAATTCCGCGGGCTGGTGCAGCCGGCCGAGGTGCGAGTGGAGCGCGACGACACCCGCATCATCGTCCGCTGGAACACGGCGCTGGCCGGCGCCGAGCCCATCGAGTCCTACCAGATCTTGGCCGGCGACAAGCTGGTTTCCACCGTTCCCTATCAGCCGCAGACGACGCTGGAGCCGCTGTCGGCCACGGTGCCGGCAGCGAAAATCGGCGACGCGCCGGTGCGCGTAGTCGCGGTAGAAGCGCCGGGCAGCCGTCCGCGCGGTTGAGGCCGCTCATCACAGCGCCGGGTGGCGACGGGCATTCCGTCCTGCCTACTGCTTACTGCCTGCTGCTTACTGCCTTCTGCCTCCCGGCTTCCGGGCCAGCGCGAAAACGTGATTGGCCAGCAGATCAGCTCCGGGCCTGCGGTTCAGCCAACAGTCAAGATAGCGGAAGGGAAACAACAGCCAGCCGGCCGCCGCATAGGCAGCCTTTCCGGCTCTTCCTCCGCCAAACAGAAGCTTGACGTATTCCAGGAGAAAGGTGAGAAGGGTGGCGGTGGGGCCGGTGCGCGCGCCGGTCGCCAGGATTTCGAAGCCCAGGCCGGCGAGCCAATGGCCCAAACCTGCCTGCGTCCACCGCCTGTAATCCGCCGGATAGGCGTGATACGGGTGACAGAACGGCGCCACCACGTGCAACAGCCCGCCCGGCTTCAGCACGCGAAGCGCCTCGCGCGCCAGCGATTCGGGCGCTTCCACGTGTTCCAAAACCGCGTCGCACTCGATGGCATCCAGCGCTTCCTCGGCCAAGGGCAGGCGCTCAGCGTTGGCCACCAGATCGACGCCCGGGAACAGACCGATGTCGAGATTGAAGAAACCGGGCACGGCGCGGCCGCCGCCGCCCAGATACAGGTTCAGCGAGCCCGGCGGACAGGGAAGCGCCGGCTCGGCGGGATTATGAACCAGCGGCAGCGGCGGCCGCAGAATGCGCTTCAGCCGCGCCCCCCATGACGCGCTGGCTCGCTCGCTGTAGCGCGCCGCCATTCCCGCGCCGCCCGGCTCGACCAGCCGCACGCCGAACCTCGCGCGGTCTTCTGGCGTCATCAGCAGCGGCACGCCGGAAATCACCGGGTAGGCGTCGCCGCAGGCCGCGCAACGCAGTCCCTCGCCGCTTGTTTCGAGCGCCGACGTGCACTCCGGGCAAGCCAGAATTTCCAGCGGAACGCGCATGGTCTAGCCGCAGATTGCGCCGATTCCGCTGATTGAATCTGCGAAATCTGCGTAATCTGCGGATGGTCTGGCCTACTTCTCGCCCGCCAAGTCTTTCAGCAAACGCGGGACGTACTCGGCAGTGCGTTTGGGCGCCGAGGGATCGGCAGCGGACATTCCCTTGAGCGCCTGGCGCGCCGGCTTGCCTTTCTCGCCCAGCCGGTCGATGGCGTTCAGAGCAGCCATGGCGACGTAGACACCGTTCTTGCCGGGCGGCGCCAGCTCGATCAGCGTCTTCACCGCCTGGTCCAGGTCTTCGGCGCCGCCGAAACGTCCCAGGGCCTCGGCAGCCACGACGCGCACGCTCGGCGCCGCGTCGCCCAGCGCCTTGCGCAACGGCGCGGCGGCCGCGCGGACGCCCTCGGCGCCGCCCATCAGCAGGCCCATCGCCGCCCAGTAGCGCACCGCGCTGTCGGTGTCGTCCAGCGCCTTCACAAGTTCGCCGGCGGCGTTCGGTTTCAGCGAGGAAGCCAGCTCCGCCGTGGCCAGCACCCGCTCCATGGGATAGCGGCGTTCGTCGTGCCCCATGTCGTACGGCGTCGAGTCTTTCGAGCGGGAGTGAATCTCGGCCTCCGGCAGCAGCCCCACGTCGCGCACGCTCCGCACCCAGTCCCGCTCGGCTTTGCGCAGGCGCTCGAGCACGTCGCGGTGCTCGGGCGAGCTGGCCAGGTTGTTCACTTCGTCCGGATCGTTCTGCAGGTCGTACAATTCCTCGGGCGGCTTCGGCTCCCAGAAGTAGGTCTGCGGCGGCTTTAGCTTGCCCTCGTCGTACAGGCGCTTCCAGACCTGTGTGGTCGGCGTCTCGAACATGTAGGAGATGTGCTGCCCGTAGATCAAGTGGGGCATGTACTGGCGGAGGTAGACGTAGCGGCGATCGCGCACCGAGCGCACGCAATCGTAGCGCTCATCCATACGGCCGCGCAGCCCGTAATTGTATTGCCGTTCGGGCCCCGGGTAAGCTCCGGCGAACGCCGAGCCCTGCATATGCGCGGGCGGCTTGACGCCGGCCAGGCTGATCACCGTGGGCCCCAGGTCCACGAAGGCCACCATGCGGTCCGATGCGCCGCCCGGCTTGTACTCCTGGGGCGCAAGCTGGCGGAACTTCTCCGGGACGTGCATGATCAGCGGGACGTGCAGGCCGGTGTTATAAGGCCAGCGCTTGGAGCGTGGCATACCCGCGCCGTGGTCGCCATAGAAGAAGACGATGGTGCTGTCGGCCAGGCCATCTTCCTCGAGTTGCTTCAGGAGATCGCCGGCCTGCTTGTCCATGTCCGTGATGTTGTCGTAATACTCGGCCCAGTCCTGCCGCACCTCGATCGTATCGGGGTGATAGGCGGGCACGCGCACCTTGGCCGGGTCGTGGATCCAGGTATGCGGGCGCTTGCGCACCTGGCTCTCGTGGGTGCCGAGGAAGTTGAAAACGGCAAAGAACGGCTGGCCTGGCTGGCGGTTCCTCCAGTGCGCTTTCGCGCTCGATTCGTCCCACACCTTGCCGGTGTGCTCAAGGTTGTAGTCCTCTTTTGCATTGTTCGACGCGTAGTAGCCGGCATCGCGCAGGTAGCAGGGGTACATGCGCATGCCTTCGGGCAGGCGGGTCATGCTGCGCATGTGTTCGCTGCCGGTCGAGTTGGCGTACATGCCGGAAATGATCTGAGTCCGGGCCGGCGCGCAAACCGGCGCGTTGGACCAGGCGTTGCGGTAGATCATGCCGCGCGCGGCCAGCCGGTCGAGGGTGGGCGTGTCGGCGTACTTGTCTCCGTAGGCGCCGATCTGCGGCCCAATGTCTTCGCAGGTGAGCCAGAGAATGTTGGGTTGCGGATGCTGCGCGGCGGCGCCCGCCAATCCTGCCGCGCCAACGGCCGCCACAAACCCCCGCCGGGTCATCGAGTGAGAGGTCATACACGCTTCCTGTTTCACCGCAGAGACGCGGAGAACGCGGAGAAAAGACATTCTCTGCGTTCCCTGCGTCTCCGCGGTTTATTGAACTCCGGATTCTACCACCGTTGACAGCCGGGGTGCCGCTCGTCCCGCCGAGCGCGACTCGCTCCACCCCCGCCGCCTTGGCCCCGGCCATCATCGACTTCAGTGCCTTCTTCCCCGCCGGCTTCTTGATCCTGCAAGCGCCCGTAACATCTCTGCGCGCAGAAGCCCGTTCGCCCTGGTCTGGTAGCCTCGCCCTTGGGCTTTGAGCCATTGGATGACATCGGCATCCAGTCGGATGGTTACGGGCTTCTTGATCGGCCGGTACATCTGCCCGCGTACACCTCGGCTCAATTGCTCGTCGGTGAGCTCTGGAATATCTGATGTGTCAATCTCTTCGTCTGGTATAGCAGCAATCTCGTCAAGCTCTCTTTGGCGTTGCCTATGTGCCAGCTTCTTCATAAAACGCTCTCTCACGAGGAGTTGCTTTTCTAGCTGAAATGATGCGGATCACTTCCTCGTCCTCTTCATTCCTGGTGCTATGAACGACAACCAGAATGGTCAGGTTCTCCAAACTTCCCAGCGTCCACAGCCGCTCCTCGCCATCTACCGTCTGATCTTCGATGGTGAGACAAAACGGATCGCTGAATACCTCAGTTGCAATCTCAAAGGAGACTCGGTGCCTTCGACGATTCTCCCGATTCTTCTGCTCGTCCCAGTCGAATCTCATCTCCGGCTTTCAAACCTCCGACAGTATGTCACGCCGATAAACGCCTGTCAATACATTTCTATACGTACATGAATTTCACGCAGGGTTCGAAACAGGGCTGGGGTCAGGCCTCCGGAAAGGGTGCGTCCCTGGACGAAGGAACCGGAAAGCATACTCGCCGGCGCGGCTTACGGCGCGTCCAAAAGGAAAAGGCACAAAGAAGGGCTTGGTTCTTCTTTGTGCCTTTGTGTCTTCGTGCCTTTGTGTTGAAAACCACCTTACAGCGTAGCGCCGTAAGTGAACGAGCCCAGCACCTTCATGTAATTGGCGCGCTCGAAGGCTTCGGGGTGCGCCACCGCCTTGCGGCTCATGCTGCCCTGCATCTGGCGGATGGATTCGTAGTCGTGCTCCTCCATCCACTGGACCAGCTCGCGGCGCACGCGCTCGGCGTGGTGGATGCCGTGGCGCAGCAGCGCGGAGGTCATCATCGCCACCTTGGCCCCGGCCATCATCGACTTCAGTACATCCATGCCGCTGTGGACGCCGCCGGTGATGGCCATGTCGGCCTTGATGCGGCCGTACAGCGTGGCCACCCAGTGGGTCCGCAGCAGCAGCTCGAAGGGCTGGCTGAGCGAAAGCTGGGGCACCACTTCCAGGTTCTCCAGGTCGAAGTCAGCCTGGTAGAAACGGTTGAACAGGACCAGGCCGTTGGCGCCGGCCTCGTCCAGCCGCCGGGCAATGTTGGGGATGGAGCTGAAGTAGTGGCCCAGCTTGACGGCCAGCGGGATGCGGACGGCGGCGCGCACCTCGGCCACCAACTCGCAGTAGCGCGTCTCCACCTCGGCGCCGCTCATCTCCCCGTCGGTCGGAATGTAGTAGACGTTCAGCTCCAGGGCGTCGGCGCCGGCCTGCTCGATCTTGCGGGCGTACTCGACCCAGCCGCCCTTGGACGAGCCGTTGAGGCTGGCGATGACGGGGATGCGGACCGCTTCCTTCGCCTGGCGGATGTGCTCCAGGTAGGCCTCCGGGCCCAGCCGGTACTGCTTGAAGTCCGGGAAGTAGGAGAGCGATTCGGCGAAGCTCTCGGTGCCGGCCGACAAGGCGCGGTCCAGGTGGTTGGCCTCCAGCGTGATCTGCTCCTCGAACAGCGATTGCAGAACTACCGCCGCGATGCCCGCTTCCTCCATGATGCGGATGTTGCCCACCGACTCCGACAGAGGGGAGGCGGAGGCCACCAGCGGGTTTTTCAGCTCCAGACCAAGATAAGTAGTAGATAACTCCGGCATCACGACTCCTCCTTTTTCTCCGCGCCCGTTTGGGCGCCCGCGCCCGTGGCTTGCGCCGGCTGCGGCTTCTGGCCATCAGCCGGCATCTTCGCCCAGTTGTCGTACAGCTTCCAGCGCGCGTTCACGTCCTCCTGGGCCAGCGCCAGCAGCTCCTTGGCGGCCTTCGGATCGGAGTGCGCCAGCATGGTGAAGCGCGTCTCGTTATACATGTACTTCTCCACCGGCAGGCTGGGCAGCCGGGAGTCGAGCTGCAGCGGGTTCTTCCCCTGCTTGGCCAGCTCGGGGTTGTAGCGGAACAGCGGCCAGTAGCCGGACTGCGTGGCGATCTTCTGCTGCTCCAGGCCGTAGGCCATGTCGTAGCCGTGGGCGATGCAGTGGGAGTAAGCGACGATCAGCGATGGCCCCTTGAACGCCTCGGCTTCGAGGAACGCCTTGACGGTGTGGGCGTCGCCGGCGCCCATGGCGATGCGGGCCACGTAGGCGGTGCCGTAGACCATGGCCATCATGGCCAGGTCTTTCTTGGCCGTCGGCTTGCCGCCGGCCGCGAACTTGGCCACCGCACCGCGCGGCGTCGCTTTCGACATCTGGCCGCCGGTGTTGGAGTAAA
>Ga0315286_10004814_pt1 | contig 12955 bp, 19 predicted proteins | sample YL17G10_0_MG_FD_205038 | JGI IMG/M metagenome (GOLD analysis project Ga0315286, IMG submission 205038) | Sediment microbial communities from Yellowstone Lake, YNP, Wyoming, USA - YL17G10_0 | ecosystem: Environmental > Aquatic > Freshwater > Lake > Sediment | place: USA: Wyoming | collected... | reverse complement strand
ACGCGACTTGGGGGGACTCACCTACGACGGTGCGGCGCTTCCCCCGGGGCGGGGCGGGGGGTTTGGGGGTCGGATCTTTCACGACGCTCAGATGACGTTTCACGCAGCCTCCTTGAGAGCGGTCTCGGCGGCGGCGATCGCAACGGCGACGTTTTCGCCGGTCACTTTCCACGCGGACACGTGCCCGCACAGATCGAGACCGGACGAAGCCCTCCGATGATCACGGCCGTAGCCGTCCTTGCCGGTCAGCGTGTCCAGAAAGTAGCGCGACACGAACTGGCCGAGCCCCGGCGTGAACCGCGGATCGTTCTCGTAGGTCGCGTCCCAGAACTCGATCATCGCCGCATCCTTGTCGTGGACGAGGCAGTCATCGAGGCCGTAACGGTCGCCGCGACACACGAGGCGAATGTTGAATGCGCGGCCGGTGTCGTTGACGACGCGCGCGATGATCTTCGTGCTCATTTGGCCGACGCTTTCTGCACCGAAGCCTCGTGGAGATCCAGCTCGGTGTCGAGCTGGAGGAAAACTTCTCGAAGGGCACGGCCTACGTACTCGGGCGGAACGCCAAAGCCGGCGTCCTCGAAGTGAATCTTCACGTCGTTGGCATTCCACTTCTCGCGCTTGGTGACGCGAACCGGAACGCCGTAGATCTTGACGACCTGCCCCTTGCGCACCGCCCTCGCCTTGACCGTTGCCATCTCGCCGTTCACCGCGGCACCGCCTTGTCGATTGCGTACTTCGCGATGTTGATGAGCTGGCGGATCGTGTCAGCGTCCTGGTCACGGACCGAATACTCGATCGTGCCCTCGTATTCGCGGCGCCGAATGAGTTCCTGCGCGTTCGAGAGCGTGCCCATCGCGTACCGCGCGATGTCGCGAGGCTCCGCCATGGCCGCCAGTGTCTCGTCGATCGCGGCGGCCGTGCAGCCAAACATCTTGCGCTCCCGCTCTTCCTTGACGCTGTTCACGTCGAGGCGCTCCCAGATCACGCGGACGCTGTCCTGCACGTCGTGCAAAAGCTCAACCGAGGGCTTGTTGCCGGCCCACGCGCACAGGCGCTTGCGCACCGTGCTGCCGACCGGGCCGTGCACGATCCCGCGATCCCACACCAGCACGTAGTCGCACGGCAAAAAGTCGCCGATGGCGACGTCAACGACCGCGAGCTTGGCAGACGCGAGCGCGTCCTCGGCGACCGGCAGCCCGTGCTCCACGCCGAACGCAGACGAGCACCAGTCCCGATACTGCTTGGCGAGAACCTCGAAGGCGGTAGGGGTCAGCTTGTCCATGCCGTGTTCTTGAGCAGCTCGCGTGCCGAACACAGACACGTGCAAACGCGCGATAGCAAACCCTGGGTAGCCCGTAACCCGTCTCCGCGCAAACACGTACCACGAGTCGAAACCCGAGGAGTGTGCCCAGGAACCACGGTTTTCCCAGAAACCCCTCGGCCTTCCTCGAAACCCGAATGAACCGTTTGAAAGCACCCGCGCCGATCGCGGAGCGTGCGCGTGGGTCGCGTGCTGCGCCGACGGCACTTACACTGGGTGCCGACAGAAATCGAACCGCGCTTCCTCAAAAATCGACAGAAGTAGAATCAGCGCGGCGATCGTTAGAGCGCCGTGTACGTCCCGTTGGCGTTGTATCGGTACCACGTCGTTTTTCCGCCCGTGGTGTTGTGCGCGACGATGTCAGGATCGCTCGTGCTCGGTACCAGATGCGAGATGCCGCCTCGTGGTCCTTGGATAGTCAGATGCTTTCCCTTTCGACCGTACAGAACGCGATACACCGTGCGACCGAGCTTGATTGGCGGAATCGTCGCGATGATCTCCTGGTGCTTCTCCCGACGGTTTTCTTCGAGAGCGTCGGCCGCGACCTGAGCGATCTCGTCCGCGGGGAGTGCGTAGTCGTACCTCTGCAACGCTTCTGCGATCTCGCGATCTAACGCGGCAGGCGACTTCTTACGTGCCGCGTAATGACGGCGATCAAGCGGTGCAAGCCATCTTTGGAACTCTGTGGTCGTCTTCGCCATGATCACTGACCGCCTTGTCGTCTTGATTCACCGGCGCGCGCTAAATCGATCGAAGATGAGCTTCTCTTCTTGCGCGGTGAAGTTGCGCAGGAAGAACTCTTCCTGTTTCTCTTCGCCCTCCCCCATCTCGCCTGTTCCCGTCTCGAACTCCGTCTCGTACCAGACACCCGGGAGGAAGCGCGTCGAGGACGTCTCGCTAGCTCCGTGGTCGCGGAGCCACTGGATCGCCTTGTCGACGATCGCATCCGTTACCGGCATGCGGCTGCCAGCGTCGACCTGGTCCTCGATATCGCCCGCGTCGACATCGATCTCGTCCCCTTCCTTATCCTCCCAGCCCCTGGATGCGTAGTCGCCTGCCGCAGAGGACTCCTCCGTGACGGTCGTGAACGCGGTTGCGATTGCCCGCTGCTTGCTCTGTCCGAGGATCTTCTCCGCGCGGTCGTACTGGTTGCTCAGTGCAGCATCGTTCGCGACCATCAGTAGCTCATCCTGCTTAGGGCCTGCGTCGGACTTTGGCGCCTTGACTGTCGAGTGCGCGCGGCGGCTAGTCTTCTTCAGTCGTGTCTGCTTGCGACGGCGATGCAGAGCTTCGGCAATCTCGCGGTCCAACTGAGCTGGTGACTTGCGCATCGGTTCACTACCAGACTTCTCTGATGACAGCCTCGCGGCCGAAGTCGGCAGCGAACCGTTTGACGGACGGCAAGTACGCTTCCGCTTCAGCACGCGTGGAGAACACGACCGATTCATTACGCTCGCGCGGAGCATCAAGACCGCCTGGTCCGATGCCGCGAGGTCCCTTGAGAATGGGCACGCTCACGATCTGATATCCGGGCTGACGGCCAGCGGGTCGGGCAAACCCGGCAACCTTCTTTGTCGAGTGCGCTCTGACTGCTCGCGGCTTGGCGAGCGCCTCGTCGATTTCGCGTTGAAGCTGCGCAGGTGATTTCTTCGTTCGGTGGCCGTGCTTGAGCCGGTCAACGAACTCGTACGCGGAGGCAACGTCATCCACCAACGCGGCCTGCGATCGTGAGCGCTTCGTCGCGTGATGCCGCGTCGCGCCTTCGCGTGTTGCTCCAGACAGTCTAGCGAACGCCTTTGCGGCCTCACTCTTCGCCTTGAAGTCGCTTGCAACCACGTTGGCCTCGCTTCCCTCACCGATAATGACGTACCAGCGTCCGAAATTATCGGTGCCGAGCTTGCCACGGCGTCCTTGATACTCGATATCGAACTTCAGTCCATAGCCGCCTTTACTTCCCGGACGAGGTGTCAAGACCGGCGAAGGTCCACGGCGTTCGCTTTCAGCTTCGGCAATCTTTCCCCGAAGAACGTGGAGTTCCTGAGCGGCTGGATTCAGACCGCCAATCATTCGCCCCATCGGATGATGCTGGCCTTTATCACCGTACTCTGTAACGAGTTCCCGGCGACGTGCCTTCATCCGGCGAAGTTCTTCATCCGAGTATCGCGTTGCTCCAGCCATACCGCGATGGTAACAAAACGCTGCAAAGCAAGCCCATTTTGTTACCTGGCTGCGGATCCCTCGTCGGAGGACACTGCAAGGACCTTTCCACAGTGCGGGCAGGTTGGCTTGGGCAGGGCGATACCCTGGATCACATCGTGGAGCGACACTTCGAGGAGCTTGGCGATCCGAAACGCGATCGTCGTGCTCACCTCGGTGCGTCCCTCGGTCATCTCGACGCGCTGACTGTGCGAGATCGGCAGCGCGCGCTCGACGGTGAGCCAGTTGCCGAACCGAGTGCGCAACGCCCGCATCGTGTCGAGGACGTTTTGCTGCTCGATGCGGGACAGGTCGCGGTACGGCATGACTACTCGACCTCGTCTTCCTCGGTGACCTTCACGCCGAGGCGCTCAAGCGCGACGTCGCGAGGTTGCGTGCTGCCGAATTCGGGCAACTTGTCGATCAACTCCTTCGCCCAGTACCGTGGATCGATCTGGAACTCCTGCACCGCCATGATGAGCTGGGCGACGTTGTGACAGATGAGCCGCAACATGATTTCAGCGAACTGGGCCGGCTTCGCGCGGGAACTAAGCGTGTAGCCGAAGCGCTCCTTGACCGCGTGCATGCCGCTCTCGGCCAAGCTGCGCCGCCCGTAACGCTCCCAATACAGGTCCTGATCGTCGTTGAGCCGACGGTACAGACGACCAACGGTGTCCGGCCGCGTCTTTCCGGTGACGTTGTCCTTGAAGTCAAAGAACGGCGTCGCGCCAATGTCCTCGACGGCGCGGATGTTGTACCAGGCGTTGTACGCGATATCGCCGAGCCACTCCTTCACGTGCCCGCCGTTCGCGACGATGCGCCGAAGCAACTCGGGCATGAACCTCGATTCGCCGACGTACTGATCCGTGACCTGCGCGGCCGGTGCGCAGAGCGTCCGCACGCCAAAGACGATTTTGGCTTCTGCCCAGCCGTGCTTCGTGGGCTTTCGCTTCTCGGCGTCCTTGCCGTGTTTTTGCTTGTAGTGATGATCGTAGACGCTCGTGCCGAACCCCGTGCCGTCGACGGCGAACGTGTCCTCAAGACCGATCAGCGGCAGCGCCGATCCGGCGAGCAATCGATGGAGGAGCGCCATGTGCTCGGGCCTAGCGAACACGTGGAGCAACGTGTTGTAGTGCGGCAGCTTGGTCAGCTTGATGAGCCCGGCCTTCCAGTAGACTTCCGCCTGCGCGATAGCCTCTCCAGCGGTGAGGTTGTAGAACGCGCGGATCAGTGCGATCAGCAACACGTCGCGGAGCGGAGTCTCCGGGGGACGTCCGTTGTCGCCCGGCTGCCAACCGCGGAGTTCCAGACCGTCGACGAGCAGCTCGAAGTAGTGCGGCGCGTAATTCGGGATCAGCGTCCGGCAGACGTTGGTCGCCTTCCAGTTCCGCGGGTACTTCTTCTTCAGCGGCTCCTTCATGATCAGCTCAGTGCCGTCCGCCAACTTCACGACGTGAATCACCGCGAAGATGTGCTTGCAGCGGTGCGCCCGACCGTGGCCACCCAGCTTGGACCAGTCGAGGCAAGAGCACCGCTCGTCGCCGGTTCGCAAGTCGACCACGTACGTGCTGCCGTTGCCCGCAGCGCTCGGCACGAGGTACTTCGTGCCGACGAGGACTTTGATCGATTCTTTGTTCGCCTGAGCGAGAGCGAGGCCCCGCTGCGAGCGAATGTCCGAGGAGATCTCGTCGTTGTTCATGCGTAATGTATATCCAATAGCTATGACATCCCATTCGGTTTGACTCCGTGCGCTAATCGATATACAAGCGCTATCAAGGACATGGCGGCAAAGAAGAAGGCGAAGAGGGCGAAGAAGGAACCGGAGCGCCGCAAGGCGGTCCGCAAAGACAAAGGGATCCTGATCCGAGTCACCGAGACCCAGAAGGCGGCGCTGGCCGAGGCCGCCGCGAAGGAGGCACTCGGGGTCAGCTCGTGGATGCTGGCGGTGGCGATGCGCGAGATCGAGCGCAAAGCGAACGCAGCGGCGAAGGCCGCGAAGTGACGATCAGTTCAGCTCGGATCCTCCCTTCGGAACGGTGAGTGCGTACATCGGGCCGTACTCGTTCGCGCCGTGAAACGCGACGACGCCCTTCTCGATCAGGCGCGTGATCTCCTGTCGGAGCGTTGCCTCGTTGAGCTTCCGGCCCTTGGAGCGGAGCAGCGTTTCGACCCGACGCGCGATCAGACGCTGTTCCATCGGCAGGCGATCTTTCGCGAGAACGTCGACGACGATGGCGGAGATCGATTCGACGCGCTGGACAGGGACAATGCCCGGAAGCGTCCAGAGTGCCGTGGAGCGCTTGCCGTGCTGCTCGACGCGTCCCTGCTGTTCGAGCAGCTTCAGCGTCTTGAAGGCATTCGGCCCTGCCTGGCGCGTTCGCTTGGCGATCTCGCACAGCCGTAGACCTTGTCGATTCTCGTCGAGGATCTTGAGAATCAGATCGGTGTACTTCGGGCCGGGCTGCTTCTTCCCCGGTGCGCGCAGGCCGAGATGCTGGAGGCGCTTTCGGAAGTTCGATCGATCCACACCCGCCAGCTCGGCAGCATCCGTCACGCAGCCGTTCGCTTGTTCCATCAAACGCGCGAAGCGCTCGCGCTCGACATCTTCCGCAGCTCGCCGCTTTGCGTCCACCGTCGACAAGTTCGTCACAGTCGAGGGGATCGGCGCGCTTGGCGACGGTGAGCTTGGCGACGGCGTGCTCGGCGGTGGCGCCGTAGTGCTTGCGGTTGCTTCGTCTACTGCACCTGCAAGCCGTTCCTCGATCTCGACGTAGATCACTTCGCACTGCTCGTCGGTGAGCTGTGCCACCGCAGCACGTGCAGCCGCGAGCAGCTCTGCTTTCAGGAGAGCAAACTGACGGGCCTTATCGCGCGGGGTGCTCGACACCCATTCGATCTCTCACGACGAAGCATCACGAGAGCCCGCAAAAGATCTCGTGGTTCGTTACCGTGGACAGTCACGAAACGGACCCGATCGGCGCCCTTTCGTGACGCTTCCCGCCCAAGAGTAACAAAACGGCTTGCGAGCACCCCATTTCGAGACTTGTTGCCGCGCAGCGTAACGAAACGAGGCGCCTCCCGCGGCCTTTCGTTACTTCTTCTTTTTGCGCGGCTCCGGGCGACGTCGCGAGCGATCCGTCGTCAAAGGCCGGGGCTTGAACCCCTTCCCACGAATCCCGGCCTCATGAAGCCGTTCGGACATCTCGGTCGGGCCGACTTCCCATTCGCGCATCTTGATCAAGACCTCGCTCTTGGCCACCGACGGTATCCGGCCCGTTGGTAATGGCCTGAGCTTCTTCAGTTGTTCCTCGTGCCATTGCAGGTTCATTCGGATCAGCTGGGCCGCGTCGAGGAGAACCGCGGCCTGTTGTCGAAGCTGTCCACGGGCAGTGACCTCGACAAGCTGATCTAGACGCCCCTCAGCGACGCGCAGGTGCCGCTTGTTCTCAACGCCCCAACGCTTGAGCCTCGCCACGACCGCGCTGCGCGCGTAGTGCGTCAGCTTTACCTGGAGGCTCGGCGGCTGGAACATGCTCAAGCCGTCCAGAACATCCGCGTGTCGATGCGCGCCATGCCCCTCGTGCTCGATTGCAGTCGCGAAGTTCGCGACGTCGACGCGGAACTTCGCATCGTCGAGATCGCAGATCATCGCGATCCAGGTGGTCAACGCCTTCCAGTTGTCTGGCCCGAAGTCAGGGCTCTTCTTCCGTGGCACGCGCCGAGATCGTCGAGCGATTAGATCGCGGGGGCAAAAAAGAACCTCGTTGCTGCACGCCTACGTAACTGCTTCGTGAAGCACCGTTGCACGCGCACAGGAGCGGCTCGTCGAACTCGGCCCCGCTCGCCGATAGTGGCAGCGTTAGCGCTCAACGAACCCGAGGAATCCTGCTCGCGCCGTCGACGACTCGCGGATGACGCTCACGATCGTAGAGGGGCGAAAGGCGCCGACGCAGCGAGGCGGGCCGTCGATCAGCACGTGAACCGCGCAGCCATCGCCCCAGAAACCGAGGTCAGGCCGTCTTCGCATCAGCCACTCGGCGACCCAGCGCTTCACCTTGCCGTCGGGTCGACCAACGAACATCCACGGCTCGAAGCGCGTGTGCGTTCCGTTCTCGCCGCGATAGTGCGCGATCAGGGTCTGCGCCTCGACGGTAGGGCGGAAGCCGTCGACGACCACGCGGTGCTGATCCCAGTTCTCGTCGAGCGAGGCGTCGTCGCGCCAGCGACTGATGAGGCACCAAGAGCCATGCTCGCCAGTGATGCCGTGCGCGCGACGAAGGGCAGCCTCGTTGAGCTGCGGCCATCGAGGATCGTCGGCTGTGCGCACATCCACGAAGGACGTCTCCATGCGGCCACGCTACAGCGCCGCGGATCGATCCGCGATGTGGTTTGGGAGCCACGGGATCGCGCACGACAGAAGTAGAACTCGTGCTTCCCAGAAACTCGACAAGAGTAGAACCGCGGCTACTCAGACCCATGGAACGCGCCGATCGGCTTCCCAGTAACCCGGACAGTTTCCCTAGAACCCCCCGTTTTCGGTGGGGGTTTCTGGGCACACTCACACCCGAGCGCGTGGCACGACTGACACGGGTGGTAGGTTACCCGGGGCGGTCACGGCTTGCGCTAGGCCGGTAGGCCGGGACAGAACGCGCTAGAAAGGCGCCTTTTGTCCCTGGCGGCGTTATGCTCGTCGGCATGACGGCAAAGCGTCGCATGACCATGGCAGACATCAAACGCGCTGCCGAAATTGCAGGCTCTCCGTACTTCGAGCGCGGGAGCGTCCGATTTTTCGGAGGCGACAAAAATTCTGGGCCCTACGTGGGCCCTGGCGGAATCTACTTCGCGCAATCGAATCGTGCAGGTCACAAGGTCAAACATGTGACGCTCGAACCTTGGAGCATCCACACGGCAGAAGATGCGACATCGCATGTCAACGCGCGTGAACAGGCCAAAGCGCTTGCGCGCTCCAGCCCGTCTCAGGCAGCGCGTGCAGATCACGCGACGAAGAAGTCGCCGGCCCAGCTTCAACGCGAAATCGACGAGGTGCTCGCTGGCAAGGGCACTTCGCGGGGAAGTCATCACAGCTCGATTTCCGATAGCGACAAGATTCGCAACGCCATCGCGAACTTTCCGTCGACGTTTGGACTTCGGGGTTTCCCGGGGGGCGTGTTCCGCATCTCGCCAACGTCGAGCTACGTCAGTGGCGGGCGCGTCATGCTCTACACAGAGCGCAAGGACAATGGCGACTGGCTAGACTTCTCCAAGGGAACCGAAGCCGAGCTTCGGAGCGAAGTCACGTCACTTGCATCCACAGGCGGCAGGTCGCACTCGACGAAGGTCCCCACAAACCGAGAGGGACTTACCTGGGAAGAATGGCGAAATGCTGCGCGCTTTGCCGCTCCACGTACAGGTCTCTCGCCTGGACTGATCAAAGCCTGGCGGTCTGAATGGCGCAAAGGCACGGATCCGTCAGAGATGGGAACGGAAGACTGAGCATGGCGAGGAAAACCTTGGGCCCTGGTTGGGGCCGATACGGCGCGACGATGAAGACACCCGCCGCGCAGCTGGATCGTGAAATCGCCGAAGCGCTGAGCGGATCGAGTCCAACGATGGGCTCGATTGGCGATCGTTTCATGGAAGCCCTCACCTACGGCAACTTCAACGAGGCGCAGCTCGCGCGCGCCCGCCGCGCGCTTGAAGTGATCCTGCACGGCCAGCTCGACGGCAAGATCTACGGGCCGGAGTACAAGGATGCGAAGGACACCCTGAGCCGCCGATTCGACGAAGCGTACACGGGGCTTCGCAACCGCCATCTACAGTGGGGCGTCGGCCACACCGATGCCCATGAATGGGAAGACAAGCTCGGATCGCACTACGGCCTGCACAGCGCGATCTCCGTCGCCAAACGCCTCGCCAAGGCGCCGCCGGCTCCAACGCCGGACTTCGATCGCGAGGCCCGTGAGTTCTTCGCGGCCACCCAACCGATCGCCAGCATGATCGCTGGGCTCAAGGCCAAGGTGATCAAGGGGCGCAAACCGAACCCCGACGTTGTCGCCAGGAAGGCTGCCGTGGCTGCCTCACGCGTGGGGCGCGACGGGGAATGCCAGATCTGCCAGCACCGGCAAATCCTCGACAGCCGAGGAAACCTCGTCCTGCACGGCTATCAGCGTCCAGGTCACGGCTACATCGTCGGCGACTGCTTCGGCGTCGGGTACCCGCCCTGGGAAGTTTCGAGCGACAGGCTGGCGGAATGGATCGAGTACCTCCAGACGCGATCTGCACGGCTCGCAGAGGAAGCAACCAGGACCGCCAAGCTCACTACGATCGAGGTCAACCGCGGATCCGATCGGAACCCCAAGTTCGTGACGGTGACCAAGGGTGGTCCTGTGAGCTACGACAGCTGGGGCAAGCTCAGCTTCGAGGATGAGCTTGCGAAGCGCGTGAGCGATCTCAAGCAGCAGTCCAAGTGGCTCGCCGACGATGCGAAAGTGCAGACGCGTCGTCTCAAGACGTGGAAGCCGAAGCGCGTTGCGGAGGCGGAGTAAGCTCCGCGGATGTCGAACGACGAAACGCACGGCCTCGAAGTGATCCCGCCCCACGCGCTTCCGAATCAACTGCGCGTTTGCTATCGCGGCGTGCTTACGCAGGAGCAAGCGCAGGCGCGCCTCGGCCCCGCGTATCGGGTGCTAGAACTTTGTCCCGCGCGCTGCACGAGCGAAGATCCCGAGAGCAGCGACCTCGTGGAAGCCACCGAAGTTATCTTCGCCAAAGCGGCGGGTGCGTAGCGACATGGCGAAGAAACGTGGGGGTTCCCTGATCCTGCCGCTGCCTAACACCAAGGCCCACGTCAACGCAACGGTGCGTGACCTGCGTCGGCGCGGCTGGGTGGCCGAAATCGAGAAGACGGATCACGAGACGTACGTGTGGACGGACGCACCAATAAAGCAGCGCGCCTGACCCCCACGATCTCGTCGGATGTTTTTCGCAGATCGCCGTTAGGGGTGATCATGACGAAGAAGAAACACGCGCTCCGATCCATCGGCGGTCCAGCAATCTGCGGCAGGGGCCAAGGGCAAAGGTCTTTCCCAAATGCAGCCACGACTGCTTGGAGCTGATCCGCCGCCCGATTGAGCGCTTCGATAAGTGCTGTTTCCCGATCCTCCGCGTCCATCGCGGACAATTCCTCTTGAGTGATGCCAAGAATCGACGGATCCCAGGAACGGCGAGTCTTCTGCGATGCCAGTGATGCCGCGATCTCAGCATCGAGCTGCGCAGCAGGTTTCTTATGCGGCGGCATGTAATCCTTTCAGCGATCGTTACTACAAACTGCACCTCGCTGACGAGGGCTAGTCGTCGATCCACATCCGCAGGAGGTTCGTGTACGACTTCGACAGGAGATCGACCTCGATCGACTTGCCGAGCTGATCCGACAGACGATCGCGAGCAGCCTTGAGGTCGAACAGAATCTCGCGCTGGGCCGCGCCACGCACCAGACTCCGCACCCAGGTGACGGCAACCTGACGCAAGCCTCGCGTGACGGGCGCAACGCGATGGAGCGTGGTGGTCGGGTACAGCACCGCGGAGCCGGCCGCGAGCTTGATGGATCGCTCCCCCGTCGGGAAGTACATGATCAGCTCGCCGCCGTCGTAGTCGGTCGGATCACAGAGAAACAGCGTGAGCGACATGTCGATCCGCTGGTTGCTCATGAGCGCGTTGTCCATGTGGAGGCCGTACTCCATGCCCTCCGTGTAGCGAGAGAACAGTGGCGGCATGACGTCCTTGGGCTGCGACGCCGTCATGAAGATGGGGTTCGCCCACAGCGCGTCGAGAACGATTTCCTGCATCTCTTTGAGTCGTGGCTCGGGCCGATCAGGGTCCGAGCTGACCTGCTCGTTCTTCTTCACCATCGCTGCGGTGCCTCCGGCGGTCGCCTTGCCATCCTCGAAGGCGGCCTCGGCCATCCAGCCTTGAAAACGGGCGACGGTCTCCTTGTCGATGACGTTCTCGATGCAGATCAGCATGAGCGCTTTTTTACTCCGTCTTGGGGACGCGTTGGGACGCCAACACAGCCGTAGGACGCGAGGGAGATCTGCTCGGGCCCATCCGCGGCAGCCCAGACATCCGCACGAAACTTCAATTGTTTGCCGTCTGTAGGTAAGCTCAACGCAGCATGATGGAAGGCCAGCTCAAGAACCGCGACGGCAAGCTCTACGTCGTGTATTCGACCACTGAATACGGCCGTCCGACCCGCGTGAATTTGTGGTGGCGCGTGGTTCAAATCGTGGGCAACCAATACAACGCGAACCGCCCCAGTGCCGGGGATACGGCAACGAGCCGTGGTGGCGGTCAGTGGTCGACGCATGGAAGTAGCGGTCCGAGCGGCGGCGTGTCGACCGGCACCGGATCGACGCAAGCCGAGTTTCGTGAGGAGGTTGAGGTTCCGCCACCGGCTTCGCGCGGCAAGGAACTGCGTTGGCAGGACGGTCGGTGGGAGAAGCTCATGGCAAGCGGCTGGGTGCCCGCGGGCGAAGGCAAAGCGAAGGCGAGCGCGCTTCGTCATGCAACGAAGAAGTCGCCTGTGCAGCTTCAACGCGAAATTGACGAAGTGCTCGCCAAGCCGAAGCAGTCGCACTCAAGCTCTGTAGCGGAATTCGACCCCGATCCCGCAGGCAAGAACCTCACGACGGCACAGCGCCGGGCGCTCGGAAACATCATCGCGCTCGGTGGTGCACAGGATACCGGCATGGGCGGCGATCGCCCTGGTGCAGTTCGCAAGTCGGTCGTGAACGCGCTCTATGAGATGGGGCTCGTGACGCCGGATCCGACGGGCCCAAGATTCTCGGACAGGACCCTTATCATCGGGAGTGCCACCGTGTGGCAGCCTACGGCGGCGGGTATTCGCGCGTTCGGTCCCGAAGTCGCGAGAGTTACGTAAGACCCATGCGGCCTATGTGTCTTGAGTGTGGCGTGCCTACAGGCACGATCAAAGTCGTGTCAACGGTATCGGATCCGCCGGCACTGGCCGCCGAGGATCTTTCTCGAATCCAGCAGGAGTCTCAGCGCTTGTACGCGGCGTTCACCGCGCGCACAGCGAGCATGGAGATCCTCACTGCCGATGACCTGAAGATCCGTGTACTTCAGCGCAGCCGCAGCTCTTCACCTGCTGCCGGAGACGATCGCGCTCCGCACGAGCACCGACGCCGCTGATCAGCACGGTGAAGTAGACGACCGCCGCGACCAAGAACAGCGTGAGCACGCGGCACATGCGAAGCACGGCGAGATCGCTCGCCGACAGCTCGCGGATTCGATCCTGTGGGATCCACCAAAGACTCACGCGCATGCCACATCCTCCTTCGCAAAGCCGATCGCAATCGAGCGCGCCGCCTGAAGGCCCGCCGCCGATCGCTCCAGCAGCCACTTCGCCCGCTCGACGTC
>Ga0315286_10004812_pt1 | contig 12956 bp, 11 predicted proteins | sample YL17G10_0_MG_FD_205038 | JGI IMG/M metagenome (GOLD analysis project Ga0315286, IMG submission 205038) | Sediment microbial communities from Yellowstone Lake, YNP, Wyoming, USA - YL17G10_0 | ecosystem: Environmental > Aquatic > Freshwater > Lake > Sediment | place: USA: Wyoming | collected... | reverse complement strand
TGTACGCTTCGGGCTGATAGTAATCGTAGTACGACACGAAATACGCCACCGCGTTGTGCGGGAAGAACTCCTTGAACTCGCTGTAGAGTTGGGCGGCAAGGGTCTTGTTGTGGCTGATGACCAGCGCAGGCGCCTGGAGCCGCTGGATGACGTTGGCCATGGCGAACGTCTTGCCGCTGCCCGTAACGCCCAGCAGGGTCTGAAAACGCTTCCCCGCTTCCAGGCCGCGCGCAAGGGCATCGATGGCCTGTGGCTGATCGCCCTTAGGCTCGAATTCCGAAACCAGTTCAAAACGGTCCATGGCCATTGCGCGCCCTGCTCCCGAAGCCGGTGATTCTACCACCCCGAAGAAAAAAGGTGTCAGGAACCTTTTTCCGGGGTCAGGGCTTCTCGACCATCCGGACGGGCTCTTCTTCGCCGCCGGGGTCGCCCGCGTAAAGGTAGGGGCGAAGTTTCTCGAGGGTCTTGGCGCCGATGCCGTTTACGTCCTTGAGTTCATCGACCGATTTGAAGCGGCCCTTGCGCAAGGTGCGCAACTCGATGATTTTCTTGGCGGTCTTCTCGCCCAGGCCGGGGACCATCGAGAGGAGCGGCCAGTCAGCGGCGTTGACGTTGATGCGGAAGGTCGGCCCCTCGGGCGGCGGAACCACTTCAAGCGGGTCCGCGCCTACACGCCAGTAATCGATCGCCCGGTACGCGATGCCGGCCACGAGGGCCAGGGCCAGCAGCACGAGGGCCAACTGCTCGCCCCGTGCGATCAGGGCCTGGCGGCGGGTGGGCGGCGTTGTCGGCAGTTCGGACATGGCAGGCATTATGTCAATGTGAGGCGCGAGTCTCAAGGGCCTACACGCATTTAGGGCTTGCCCCGGCCCGCGCGGCAAAGTAACCTCTTCGTGGGCACGAACGGAGGACGCGCAATGCTGACCCGGCGGGCGATGCTTCGGATGGCGGGCGCAGGGGCGGTCGGGCTAGGCGCGGCCACGATGGCCGTACGCACCGGCCACACGCTGGCCGAGGCGCCGGCGGCCCCGCAACGGAAACTCAACTTCGTCTTCTTCCTCATCGACGACATGGGGTGGATGGACCTGGCGTGCCAGGGCAGCAAGTTCTACGAGACGCCGAACATCGACCGCCTCGCGTCGCAGGGGATGCGGTTCACCAACGCCTACGCGGCCTGCCCCGTGTGCTCGCCGACGCGGGCGAGCATCATGACCGGCCGGTACCCCGCGCGGCTGCACCTGACGGACTGGATCGCGGGGCACGTGCGTCCGAACGCGAAACTGCGTATCCCCGACTGGACGCAGTACCTGCCGCTGGAGGAGATTACGATTGCCGAGGCCCTCCAAGCCGCCGGCTACGCCACCGCCTCGATCGGCAAGTGGCACCTGGGCGGCCCGGAGTACTGGCCCGAGAAGCAGGGCTTCGACGTGAACTTCGCGGGCACGCACCAGGGCCAGCCGCCGAGTTACTTCGCCCCGTATAAGATCCAGACCATCCCCTCAGCCCCGGACGGCGAGTACCTCACGGACCGGCTGGCGGAGGAGGCATGTAAGTTCATCGATGCCAGCAAGGACCGCCCGTTCTTCCTCTACCTGCCGCACTACGCCGTCCACTCGCCGCTGATGGCCAAAAAGGAAATGATCGAGAAGTTCAAGGCCAAGGCCAACCCCGCGAGCGGCCAGAAGAACGCCACCTACGCGGCGATGATCCAGAGCGTGGACGAGAGCGTCGGGCGGGTGTGCGCAAAACTCGAAGAGTTGAACCTGGCGGACCGGACGGCCGTCTTCTTCATGTCCGACAACGGCGGCGTGGCGAACACGACCTCCAACGCGCCGCTGCGCGCGGGCAAGGGAACCCTGTACGAGGGCGGCATCCGTGAGCCGATGATCGTGCGCTGGCCGGGCGTCGTGAAGGCGGGCACGACTTCGGACGAAGTCGTCATCAGCATCGACTTCTTCCCGACGATCCTGGAGATGGCGGGCGCGGCGCCTGGCCCCGACCCCAAGCGGGTTCTCGACGGCATCAGTTTTGTGGCGGTGCTGAAGCGGGCGGGGAAACTCGCTCGTGAAGCCATCTACTGGCACTATCCGCATTATCACAACACGACGCCGGGCGGCATCATCCGCGCGGGCGACTGGAAACTCATCGAGTACTTCGAGGACGGCCGCGTGGAACTCTACAACCTGCGCGAAGACCTCGGCGAAACCAAGGACCTTGCGGCGGCGATGCCCGAGAAGGCCGCGGAACTCCGCAAGAAACTCGCCGACTGGCGCACCCGCGTCGGCGCCCAGATGCCCACGCCGAACCCCGACTACGACCCGGAGAAAGACGGGCCTCGCCCCAAGGCCAAGGCGGGCCAGAAAAAATCGGATGCAAGTTCGACCCCGGACGAATTGCGGATTGCGGATTGCGAATTGCGGATTGAAGAATAAACGGCCGTCATCGCCCACGCGATTAGCCGCGAACCGAATATGATCGCATCGCTCGGCACGTTTAGCCGCGAACCGAAGGTGAGCGCGTCAAACGAACGCAGGCGCTCAGGCTCGCCTTAAACTTCAGGCTCGCCTTACACACCATGCTCGCCCTACGCCTCAGGGAAGAATATGTTGCCCTCGTCGGCCCCTGCGGCCTGCGGCCAGATCTCCTGCTTCAGCGCCATCAGCCGCTGATACGCGATCTTCGGGTGCATGTCCTTCCGCAAGAGGCCGCCGTGAGGCACCTCGTGGGCCTGCTGGTCCGAGAAGTCGCGCCACGAGATGGCCTGAACGTAGGGCTTCGAGATGGCGACGCGGTAGAAGTCGTTGGCCCATTCGGCCTGAACCGTTTCGTCCCACGGCTTGTGCCACAGGCCGCCCGAACCCGCCGCGTGGCCGGCGCCGCCGAGGGACGCGCCCGCGTCGGGGGTGCTGCCCGACGGCACGCCGACGGCCGTCAGGTGGATGGGCTTGCCGAGGCCGCCGAAGCGGTCCAGGAGGTCCGACAGTTCGAGCATGTCGCGGACGCGGTGCCCGCCCGCCCCCGCGCCGAGGAGCACCTGGAGGCCGATCACGTCGAAGACCGCGCCGGCGTTGATACACATTTCCGCATAATGATACGGCCATATCGACCGCTGGTTGACGGCGTAGTATTCGCCCCACGGCTGGGTTATGTCCAGGGCCACGAGCGCGGCCGGATCGGTGCGCTTCACCGCGTGGCAGCAGACTCTCGTCACCTCGATGAGCCGGTCGAGCGAAAACTCCATGGCGTTCTCGACGTGCAGGCCCGTCGCGGCATCCCAGCAATCGACGCGGCCGCGGTACCGCCGCACGCACTGCTCGATGTGGTCGAAGATGAGGTCGCGGACGGTCTCGAAATCGTTTTCCCAGACCCAGATCCAGTCCGGCAGGTGCTCTTGCGTGAACCGCACGAGCGACCCGCCCTTGACGGCGATGCCCTTGGCCTCGAGCCACTGGATCCAGTCGTCGTGCCACTTCCACTCATACTCGTGCTCGCGCGGCTCGATCATCCGCCACACCAGCGGCACCGTCGCGCAGTTGAAGGCCGCGGCGAACCGCTGCTGCATGCGATCGTGATGCTCGGCCGGCTCCCAGTGGCAGCCGAAATCGACGCGGGCCAGTTGGCCCTTGCGGCGCCTGAGGGCGATGCCGTGGGCCGCATCCTCCATGGCCAGTTGCTCGCCCAGGGCGAACGACCGCGAGATCGCTTCCTCCGCCAGGTCGCTGGCCGCCAGCGACAGATCCTGGACCGTCTCGGCCTGCGCCAGCAACAGTTTGGCGTCGGCCAGGCCCTTGACCAGGGCGTCCGACGGCCCTCCGTAGATGTAGCCCCACTCGTCGCGCTTGCGCCAGAGGTCGGCGATGCGGCCGCGCGCCAACTCCATCGTCAGCAGGTACGGCGCCTCGCGGTCCGGCAGAAGGGCCGTCCGCAGCATCACTTGCGACCCGCCGCGCACGGGCCACTCCAGGGCAAGCGCCGCCAGGCCCTGGCTGCGACGGTCGCAGAAGAGGAGGCCGGTCTCCGGGGCGTACTGGAACCGGGCACGGATCGGCTGGCCCTCCTGGCTCACCAGGTACATCGCGTCCAGGTCGAACTTCGGGGGCACCTTGCCGTCCACGAGGACTTTGAACGTCAGCACGTGAGGACTCCCTGCCATCTCGCACGGCGGCCGGCCGGCGGCCGCGCACCTTGCTTCGTAGGCCCCTGATTATAAGGCGTCGCGAAGAAGGCTCAACTGAAAACATGGCGTTGAGAAAATCAGCATTGAGGCTTCCCGGAGCTCCCGTTACGGGGTGAACAAATTGGATTGTTGCGCAACGGCCGCGTCTTCCAGAACTCTCGACCAAATGTGACTGTGAGTGTTGTATCGCCAGCCCCGCTGCTCCAGACGCTTGACGAACTCGCGCCGATTCAGGCTGAAGCAACGCAACGCGCGGCGGCGCCAAAGCTCGACGATCAAACGGTTGAAGAGCAGTTCGCTGGTAAAGGTGCGATCGCCGTTCTTCAAACACGTATCGAATGCTTTGGAGAGAATATCGCCTGCTTTCGCTTCGGACGGACTCTCGGCCGGCGCACTTGCGCGGCGGGCTTTCGCGGGCTTGTAGAAGGTAATGATCATTTCTCCGGCCAGCACGCTGGCCGAGTTCTTCTTCTTGTGCATGGACCAGATAACGTCGCCCGTTTGCGTAATAGCGGTCTTCAGGTCGGCGCCGCATTCTGCGGCCGTCTCGAGAATCGTGGCAAAGTAGCTTGGGTCCCAATGCTGAAAGACAATCGAACACCAGCGGTCGGGGCGCAAGAGCCGGAAGCAGGTGCTGATACTGCGGGCCAGGCTGGCCTTGTAATGCTCTTCCGTATGGCTGCGCTCCCCGCCGACAATCGTCTCCGAATCCCGGTCCTGCTCGCTGACGGGAAATCCCAGCCAATGGTTCCACAGTATCGAAAGATCGAGGTAACTTATGAACGCCCCGTAGGGGGGATCGGTGAACACATAGTCAACGCTGCCCGGCTCTATCAACTCATCCAGCGACGCCGCATCGTGCTCCAGCAAACGGAAGTCGGCCCGGCTATCAATGCTGCGGGCGCCTTTCTCGCGAAGTTGCCAGTACTGCCTGGTCTTCAAGACCTCCGTCTTTGCCGCCAGAACGTTCAGAAACCGGCCGTGGAACGTGCTCCATAGGGGCAGTTCAACGGTGTGGGCGGCCACTTTGTACCTGTAGATGCTGAAAATGCTGGAGCCCCCGCGGCTTGCGACCCGCCCTGTGGCGGAGAGAAACGTTTTGTTCAGTTTGGCGGCGGACGCCGACCACGCCAACAAGAGCAGGTCGTGAACGATGCCGTCCGCCTCCTGATCGATGGCCTGCTTCAGCAAGGCCAGACCTGCGAGTTGCCGCGCCGTGAAAAGATCGAAGAAGAACTCGGCATCCGACGTGCGTGGAAGGCGAATGTTTTCCGGCAGAGGCAACCGCTTCAGCCATCGGCCGGCCGCCTGCTCGCTTTCCTCAATCTGCTTCAGCGGCCCCTGGCACCGTTCTTCCACTCTGCCAAAGGCCTCTCGCAACGGCGTCATCGAGTGCAGCGTTGTGTCCGCGATATTGCGCGCGATGAAATTGGCGAACGGGTTCAGGTCGTTGTGAATGGCACGGCGGCCAAGCAACATCGCCTCGATCGCCGTCACGCCCGTTCCGCCAAACGGGTCGAGGACCACATCTCCCTCGCGCGTGTATCTTTCGATATAGGCGCGGACCACGTTTGCGGGCCGGCGGGTAAAATAGGGGTGGACCCCATAATGCCTCGCATTTCCCTGCCGGTCCGCAGGGATGGCGCTCAGGATGGGTTGGATGCTAGCGCGGCTCATTCAGGCCCTCAAGAACTTCCCTAATTCCCGTAGTTCGATGAAATCAATATGGGCCGGCGGATTCACAATGTCGTGGTCCATGCAAAGCACGACGGCCCGGGGAAGCGGATCGTACTTTCGCATCTGGTACCGGAAGTCGCGAGAACGCTTCTTGATCTCCACCGGGCATGGATACTCCGGCAGCAACGAAAACTGAAAACGGCTTTCGCGACAGTCATAACCCTTTCCCAGATACGCGCCCAGTTGGAGCCCCAGGCTCGACAGCGCCCCCGTCGCGCGCAGCAGATCGGCTTCGAGGATGTTTGCGGCTCCCGCCGTGTGGTCAGCCACGACGCGGTTTATTTGCGCAGCCGCCCACGCCAGTTCTTGGGGGTCCCGCTTGCGTCCGGCATAAATCTGCTCCCGCCAGAACTTGCTTTGGTAGTCCCGGTGAAAGGACAGAGGCTCGCGCACTCTTTCCAGGGTAAGCACGCGGTCGTCGCCCCGCATCTTCACCGCGGTAGGAATCAGGATGAAGTGATCGTCGCCGTGGAACTCCACCTGCACGTCAATTCGTTCAAAGTCGTGTCCGTGTTTAAGACCGTACCAATGTCGAATGGCTTCGCCGATGGATTGGGTGCCGGCGGCCTGCTGAATCCGGTCATGACCGACTTTACCGGGCACAGGTTTCCCCTTCGCAGACAGTTTGTGGTCGCGGCCGACCGCCATGAAAGGGCTCTCGGCTATCCCATAGGGAGTTTGCAGGATCACCGGCCAAGCCCCCCGTTTCCGGAGATACTCCTTCACAGGAGCGGTGAGGTTGTGAAAGAAATACTGCGGGCCACCTGTTGCGAGACTGCCAGCTTTGGTCTGCTGTAGGTGCATCGCACGCTCCTGTTGGCACAAGCCAGGAATTCGAGCCACAACTCGTTTGGCCGACATCATTATTACGGAGGGTCTTGGGGAATGCCAGTCGAATTCGATGCGCAAAGTTCGGCGTTCCAGAGTCCCGCGAGAACACCGCGAGTTAAGCAACGGAGTGTCGTTGCCGGGTCCCAAGCCTGCCCGCCTCTGGCGGGGCGCCATCTTTCCTTCTCGGCAAGCGATTAGTCTTGACGGCCTCCGACTGCACGGGCTAAAAAGGGGCGTACAAGTGGAGGAAAATTGTGGCCGCCGTCGTTACCGAAACGCACTTGGAGGGCCTTCCGGTCCGCCGCGGCAAGGTCCGCGACGTCTACGACCTGGGGGATCGCCTGCTGATCGTCGCCACCGACCGCATCAGCGCCTACGACGTCATCATGCCGACGCCCATCCCCGACAAGGGGCGGCTGCTGACGGGCCTGAGCCTGTGGTGGTTCGATTTTCTGGCCGACATTACGCCCAATCATCTGATCACGGCCGACGTGGCCAAGATGCCCGCCGCCGTCAAGGCCCACGCCGACATCCTTCGCGGCCGGTCGATGCTCTGCCGCAAGGCCAAGGTCTTCCCGGTCGAATGTGTCGTGCGCGGGTACCTGGCGGGCTCCGGCTGGAAGGAATACCAGGCGCGCGGGACGGTGTGCGGCGTGAAGTTGCCGGCGGGCCTCAAGCAATGCAGCCCCCTGCCCGAGCCGATCTTCACGCCCTCAACGAAGGCCGAGGCGGGCCACGATGAGAACATCTCGTTCGAGCAGTCCTGCGACGCCATCGGCCGCGAGGCCGCCACGACGCTGCGCGACCGCAGCATCGCCGTCTACAAGAAGGCCGCTGAGTACGCCCGCACGCGCGGCATAATCATCGCCGACACGAAATTCGAGTGGGGCAGCGCCGACGGCCGCATCATTCTCGTCGACGAAGTGCTGACGCCCGACTCCTCGCGGTTCTGGCCGGCCGACGGCTACGAGCCGGGCCACGATCAGCCGAGTTTCGACAAGCAGTTCCTCCGGAACTGGCTCGACACGCTGAAAGACTGGAACCGGACGCCTCCAGGGCCGGTCCTGCCGGCCGACATCGTCGCCGGCACGCGGGCAAAGTACGTCGAGGCTTACGAGCAGATGACGGGCAAGAAGTTCACATAGTACTACAAAGCTACTTTGCGCGGTGGGTCTCCGTACCCACCGCGCCTTACGCGACTACGTACCTTTGCGCGGCGGGTACGGAGACCCGCCGCGCAAAGGTAAAACAGGCCGTTCGAGCCCGCGGCGGGAGCCGCGGGGTACATACAGATTTGTGAGATCTCTACCATGGCGCAACTGATCGTCCGCACCGCCGGCGAATCGCACGGCCCGGCCCTCATCACGTTCGTCGAGGGCCTGCCCGCGGGGCTGCCCGTCGACCCGGCGCGCATCGACGCCGACATGCTTCGCCGCCAGGGCGGCTACGGCCGCGGCGGGCGGCAGCGCATCGAGCAGGACCACGTGGAAATCCTCTCGGGCCTGCGGCACGGGCGCACGATCCCGGGGCCGATGGTCCTGGTGATCCGCAACCGCGACTCGCGGCTGGAGGAGGCCGAGGAAGTCTCGCGGCCGCGGCCCGGCCACGCCGACCTGGCGGGGGCACTTGCGTTCCTCGATCCCGACATGCGGAACATTCTGGAGCGTGCCAGCGCCCGCGAGACCGCCGGCCGCGTGGCCGCCGGGGCGATCGCGAAGGCCCTGCTGGCCGAGTTCGGCGTCGAAGTGTTTGCGTACGTCACGCGCATCGGCTCCGTGGCGGCCCACGTGCCCGTGGACTTTGCCGAGCGCCGTCGCCTTCGCGACGCCAGCGAGTTCTACGCTCCCGACCCGAAGGCCGACCCGGCCATGATGGCCGCCACCGATGCCGCCGAGGAGACGGGGGACACGCTGGGCGGCGTCATCGAGTGCGTCGCCACGGGCGTGCCGCCGGGCCTGGGCAGCCACGTCCAGTGGACCGAGAAGATTGACGGCCGCCTCGCGCGGGCCGTCATGAGCATCCAGGCAATCAAGGGCGTCGAGTTCGGCCTGGGCTTTGCGGCGGCAGCGCGGCCGGGCAGCCAGGTACACGACCCCATCGCGTACGATCCGAAGGCGCGCGATTCCTCCACGCTGGGTTTCGTGCGGCCGACGAACAACGCGGGCGGCATCGAGGGCGGCATGACCAACGGACAGCCGGTGGTCCTCAGGGCAGCGATGAAACCGATCTCGACCCTGAAAAAGCCCCTGGCCTCGATCAACTTCAAGACCCGCAAGCCAGAGGATGCCGCGTACGAGCGGAGCGATACTTGCGCCGTGCCGGCCGCGAGCGTCATCGTCGAGGCGGTCGTCGCAACGGAACTCGCCGGCGCGATGATCGAGAAGTTCGGCGGCGATTCGCTCCGACAGATGAAGGCCGCGTTCGAGGTCTGGCAACGCGCGGCCAGGGACCTGTAGACACGCATAGTTCTGGACAACTTCGGCCTCCGGCCGCATACTCCTGGCATGCCCTTGCGGAAAAAACACGTCCGATGGATCCTGGCGGGCCTCCTGATGGCCGCCGTCCTCGTGCCCCTTGCGGCCCTGGTGCTCTACGGTTTCCGGATGAGCGGCGATGCGATGGGCCGCGACCTTGCGGCTCAACTGGAATCGCGCCTGCGCGCCAGCGCCCAGGTGGAAGGCGTGCGGCCGACGGGGCCGTCCACGGCCGTCGCCGACGAGGTCACGCTGACCTGGAAAGCGGGTGGCGGGCGGCTGGTGCTCCGCCTCTCAGGTCTCAAGGCCGAGTCCAACGTGTACGGCTGGTACGTCCGGGCGGCGCGCGGGCGACTGACGCTCGAAGGCCCCTCCCCCATGGAAACGCTGGCGGCCCTGAACCAGCGGCTCATCCAGCCGGAAGGATCGACCCGCCTGGTGTCGCTTGTCGTGGAGCGCCTCGACGTGCGTCTGAACGCCGGCGGCCGAATCCTGCGGACCGAGGTCCTCGCCCTGGCCCTCTCCCGCGCGACCGCCTACGATGTAACCGCCTACCGCCCGGATGCCATCAAGGGGCCGAGCCGCAAACTAACGGCCTCTCCGCTGGTCAGCCTGCGACTGAACCCGGCCTCGGAGCGGGGCCTCTTTGAGTACGTCAAGGCCGACTTCAAGGGCCTTCCCCTCGGCCGCCCGGCCAAGGAGGCCGCGGGCGTGCCGGCAGCCGATTTCGTCGCCGGAAAGATCGACCTGGACGCCGATTACAGCGCCGCCGCGTCGCCCGCCTCGGACGCCAAAGCGCGGGCCGTTTTCCACGACCTCGACCTGGCAATGTGGACCAAGAATGCGCCGGGCGGCCCCCTGACCGGCGCCGCCGCGCTCACGCTGGCATACGACCGCAAGGCGCGCGGCCCGGAAGAACTTCGCGTGGACCTGGAATCAAGTGGCGGAAGCGTGACGCCGGCCTTCCTGGGCTGGGCCGAGACGCTTCCGGCGAGCCTGCGGGCAGGCAAGCCCGCCGGGCCGGCCGCGATGGAGTTCGACCGGCTGGCCGTGCGCTGCCGCATCGTCGGCAACCGCGGGTGGTTCGAAGGCCCGGCCGATCCCGCAGGCGGCGTGCCGCTGGCCACGAGCCGGTTGCTGGGGATCGACCTGCCGCTCCTCAGGGCGCCGAGTCATCCGTTCGATGCCCGCGAGGTCTGGCCGCCGCTGGCCAAGGCGCTCGGGCTGGAGGGCGAGCCGGAAGGGTCAGCAGGCAAAAAGTAGTGTAAATAATGATGGCGACCTGAAACATTCGGGCGGCCCGCGCCGTTGGCGCAAGCCGCCCGTTTGGTGACACGTCATACGACTACCCGCCCCTGGCGGATCACTGACTCAGGAAGAGTTCGACGCGGCGATTCTTCGCCTTGCCGTCGGCGGAGGTGTTGGCCGCCATCGGCTGCGCCTCGCCGGCGCCCTTGGTCGTGATGCGGGCGGCCTCGACGCTGGCCGTCTTGAGCACATCGGCGACCGCAGCGGCGCGGGCCTCGCTCAGGCCCTGGTTGTTGGCGGCCTTGCCGAGTTCCTTCAGGCGAGCGATCGTGCCGGGCTTCTTGACCGGGTCATTGTCGGTGTGGCCGACAATGTTGATCCTGAGGCTCTTGGCGGCGTCGCTGCCGAGAATCGTGCCGAGTTTCGTCAGGGCGGCCTTCGCATCGGGCTTGACGGCGTCGGAGCCCGAATCGAACGTCAGGTCGGCCTTGAACCGCAACCGGCCGGTGGCGGCGTCGAAGTCGAAGACATCCGGGTACTGCGCCGCCAACGCCTGGATCTCGATGGCCACCTTTTCAGGGATGCCCGTGCCGCTGAACGACTTCGGCATGGTCGCCAGGTCTCTGTAGGCTTTCGTAAGGTCGTCGAAGGCCCTGCGGGTGGCGTCGCGTTCCTGCTTGAGGGACGAGATCAGGTCGTCCTTCTCCATGATAAGACGGTTGACGTCGCCGGAGCGGGCCGTCAGGGCGGCGACGCGCTCGTTGAGCGTCGCGACCTGGGAGTCCTTATCCGCGAGGAGTTTTTCCTGTTCGCGGTTCCTCAGGAGGACCGCATTGTACTTCTTCTCATCCACGCACCCGACCGCCGCGAGAGACACCACCCCCACGACGATCACCAGTACCGCCAACGCAACCCGTTGCATACCGCTCTCCTTTCCTGGGTCAGACACACATCTGTAGCCAGATCGCTGTCAATATCACACGGGCGCCCCCCAAGGGGCGCGTTGCTTACGACCTCGGCGGCCGATGATCAGGCGCCGATCGCCTCGCGTGCAGCCCGCTGCTTCTGAAGGACATAGCCGATGCCGGCCGCCACCAGAACCACGAAAGCCCCGGCGCCCAGCAGGATGAGCGGCGCCGATTCGCTGCCGATCGTCCTCACCAGGCCGGGCACGAAGCCCATCATAACGGCCATGATGCCGATGACCGCCATCGCGAGGCCGACAACACCGATGGCCAGGATAAACGTGAATTCCTCGTGATGCGCCGGCGGCTCGACGAGCGTGACAATCCGCGTGCGGCTGGGAGCGGCGGCCGTGGCGCTGGTGCCCGGCACGACGACGGCCGAGCCGCTCTCGGTGTCGACCGCGATGGCGGCCTCTTCGCCACCTTCGATGCCGGCCAGTTCCTCTTCGCTGAGGACGGCTCCGAGGCTCGACTCATCGGTCTCGGGGCTCAAGGCCAGCGGCGCGGGCTCGGTTTCGGGCGCGGACATCGCCTCGGCAACGCCACCTTGACCCTTGGGGAACACACCCTCGGTATCGGCGGCGATCCAGGTCTCGGCGGCGCTGTCGGCGGGAACATCCTCTTCTTCCGCGAAGAGGATGTCGGCATCGATGCTCATCAGGGTATCGCCGGACTCCTTGGCTGCGACAGGCGCTTCCGCCTTGGCTTCGCCGCCGGCGAGACGATCGACGTCCTCCTTGCGGAACTTCCAGGAGGGGCCGTCCTTGAACGCGCGGATCTCGCCTTTCTTGCGCATCTCCTCGAGTTCGGCGTCCGACTTGCCCAGACGTTTCTTCACATCGTCGAAACTGATCAGGTCCACGGTCAGACCTCCTGGCATAAAAGAGCCGCCCCGTGCGGCCATCGTTCATTATACGACCCACGCCGTCAAGGAGAACTTTCGGGCTTGCGATCCTGGGCGCCCTTCGCCGGCAAGGCGGCTTCAGCCGCCTTCTCGACGCGGGCCCGGATGTCCTTCGGCAGCGGCGGATCGTTATTGTAGTCCGTCAGAGCCCAGTCGGCCGAGATATCGCGGACCGCCAGAAGTTTCAGGCGGCTGCGCCTCCCGTCGGCCAGGTACACCGCCATGCGCTCGCGCGACGTATCGACCAGGCAGATAACGACCTCGTTGTCGCCCAGCGGCGTGGCGGAGACGACGAGGCCCTGCCCCGTCACCTGACCAGCGCGGACCTCGGCAAAGACCGCTGGGTCCGCGCGGCCCGAGAACATCAGCCCTGCCCCAACCAGGGCCACGGCGACCGCCAACAAGGGCGGCGCCCAACGCCAGATCCAACGACTGCCGAAAATAGCCCGTCCTCCCGGCCGCACCCGTCCCACAGGCTGTGCCGGCCGCATGCCCTGCTTCACCTCGCATTGTAAGATTCACCTTCGCCAATGCAACGGAATTCTTTACGCGGGGCATTCCGTTAATCCTCTCCCCTTGAGGGAGAGGGTGGCCGAAGGCCGGGTGAGGGGAACCCCTCG
>Ga0315286_10004811_pt1 | contig 12959 bp, 10 predicted proteins | sample YL17G10_0_MG_FD_205038 | JGI IMG/M metagenome (GOLD analysis project Ga0315286, IMG submission 205038) | Sediment microbial communities from Yellowstone Lake, YNP, Wyoming, USA - YL17G10_0 | ecosystem: Environmental > Aquatic > Freshwater > Lake > Sediment | place: USA: Wyoming | collected... | reverse complement strand
AAATAACCGTCTTGAGCCCGATCATTAGAGGAAAAAAAGGCGAGCATCACGGTATTTTGGAAGAAATTCAGAGGAGCGGTTTTGTCAGAGTCAGGATTGACGGAATAATTTATCGGGTCGATGAGGCGCTGGAAAAGGTTTTGGACCGCAATAAAAAACATAATATTGAAGTAGTGGTAGACAGATTGATTATTGACAAGGATTTGGATAAATCGCGACTGGTTGATTCATTGGAAACTGCTCTGAAACTTGGCAAAGGAATAGTAATAATTGAAAATTTAAAAACTAAATCCGAAGATTTAATATTTTCCGAGCATTTTGCTTGCGAAGAATGCGGCATTTCTCTGCCGGAACTGGAACCTAGGCTTTTTTCTTTTAACTCTCCTTTTGGCGCCTGTTCCTCGTGTCAAGGATTGGGAGAAAAACTGGAAGTTGACCCAAAATTGGTAATCCCAAATCCTAATTTATCAATTGCCGAAGGAGCAATTTTCCCTTGGGTGCGGGCTTCCTACAAAATCGGACGGCAGGGATTTTTCTGGTGGAAAATGAAAGAGTTGGCAGACGAGAAAAATATTGATTTGGACATCCCCGTTAAGAAATTGCCGAAAGAGAAAATTGATATGATTTTGTATGGAGTTGATTCTTTCGAAGGAGTCGTTTCTTGGCTGGAGAGGAGATATCATGAAACTGATTCTGATTGGGCAAGGGAAGAAATTGAGCAGTATATGGTAGAAAAAATATGCGAAGAATGCCATGGGAAAAGATTAAAGCCGGAAGTTTTAGCAGTCAAGGTAGCCGGGAAACCAATTGATGAAATGGTAGAGATGCAAATTGACAAAGTAAAAGAATTTTTTGAAAAAATTTCCCTCAAAGAAAATGAGAGAAAAATAGCTCAGTTAATAATAAAAGAAATAATAAATCGGTTACAATTTTTAATTGATGTCGGTTTAGATTATTTAACTTTGGACAGAAAAGCGGCTACTCTGGCTGGCGGGGAAGAGCAGAGAATAAGATTGGCGACGCAAATTGGCTCAAAACTGACCGGCGTTTTATATATTTTAGACGAGCCGTCAGTCGGTCTTCATTCCCGGGACCAGGGAAGATTAATTGAGACCTTGAAAAAATTAAGAGATTTGGGAAATTCTGTTTTGGTGGTGGAACACGATCCTCAAACCATAAAAGCCTCTGACTGGATAATTGACGTGGGGCCGGGTGCCGGGAAACATGGCGGCAAAATTATTTTTCAGGGAACGCCAAAAGAATTACTGAAAAGCCATACTTTAACGGGTGAATATCTGTCCGGCAGGAAAAAAGTAGAAGTTAAAAACTCGAAACCAAAAATCTCCGCCGAAGCCCGAGGGGCTCAGGCTCGCAAGCAAAACTTTTTAATCATTAAGAAAGCGGCAGAGCACAATTTAAAAAACATTGACGTCAAAATTCCTCTGGGGAAATTCGTTTGCATTACCGGCGTTTCAGGTTCGGGAAAATCGTCTTTGATGAACGATATTTTGGCGCGGGCGTTGTTGAAAAGATTTTACAAAGCCAAAGAAGAGCCGGGCAAATGCGAATCAATTCTGGGAATGGAAAACTTGGATAAAGTGGTTTTGGTTGACCAGTCGCCCATCGGCCGAACTCCCAGGTCAAACCCGGCCACTTATACCGGAAACTTTGCTTTTATCAGAGACCTTTTTTCAAAAACCAAAGAGGCAAGAATTCGAGGTTTTACAGCCGGCCGTTTTTCTTTCAACGTCAAAGGAGGAAGATGCGAGGCTTGTGAAGGACAGGGAGTTAAAAAAATTGAAATGTATTTTCTGCCGGATATTTATATTGAATGCGAAGAATGCAAAGGAAGAAGATTCAACAAGGAAACCTTATTGATTGAATATCGGGGAAAAAACATTGCCCATGTTTTGGAAATGACCGTTGAAGAAGCTTTAGGATTCTTTAAAAATATTCCGGGTATTTTCCAAAAATTAAAAACCTTAAACGATGTTGGTTTAGGTTACGTTGAATTAGGCCAATCAGCTCCCTCTTTGTCTGGCGGAGAAGCCCAGCGGGTGAAATTAGCCACCGAGCTTTCCAAAAAAGCCACCGGAAAAAGTTTGTATATTTTAGACGAGCCAACCACCGGGTTGCATCCTCACGATATTAAAAAATCACTTTTTGTTCTAAAAGAATTGGTCAACAAAGGCAATACTGTTTTGGTGATTGAACATAATTTGGACGTGATAAAAAACGCTGACTGGATTTTAGACTTGGGCCCCGAAGGAGGAGAGACGGGCGGATATATTGTTGCCGAAGGTTTAATTTCTGATATAGTGAAAGAGAGAAAGAGTTGGACAGGAAAGTACCTTAAAAATAATAAATATTAAATAGCAAATAGAAAATAATAGACAAAAACCTTAACAAGGAGGTGAAGTTATGCTGCCAAGACGAAAAAGAAGGCAGGCAAGCAGAGTTTTCAGCAAAGAGGAGGTGGATTATGGAAAAGAGACAGATCTCACAGAGACAGAATCTGGAATATTGTCTGGAAAAAACAGAGGAGATTTTAAAGATGGTCAGGAAGACGAAGAGACCGGAAGAAATCCAGAAGATTCTTCCATCGTGGAGCCTGTTAAACCGGCTCCATAGCGCAGTCAGTTCGCTGCTGGAATATCATCGTTGAAAAACACCACCATAAGTAATTTTATAAAACAAAAAAGGCGTCAGGTGATATATTAAAAATATCCTTGACGCCTATTTTTATAAACTAAAGTTAAATTAACCTCCTTTCCTAGGGGCGAGCAAAAGAGATAAGAAGAGCAAGGCTAATGAAGAGAAGAAGAGTAATGAAAATAGCGACAATCAAAACAGCAATCCATTTTTTCATTTTTTGTCACCTCCCAGTCTTTTTTTTGGCCATTCTTTTCTCCAATCTTTTCTCCAATCTTTTCTCCAATCTTTTCTCCGATCTTTCCAATTCTTACTCACTCACTTCCTTTAAATATGGAAATCTGCACGACCATTTCATTAGCACTACGTCTTTTCTTATTGGCTTTTGTTTCTTGTCCATATCTGCCTCCTTTTGCAAAATTTTTGTAAAATGCCAGTTTGATACTAACATATTACCTGGCCCTTGACAAGAGTAGGTCATTTGAATAAAATACAAAAGTAGAAAAATCAGCACTCAAAGGTCCCAATTGCTAATATTAACTAATAACTAATTTAAAGGCATGATAATTAAACCACTTTCAGACCATATTTTAATTGAACCGATCAAAGAAGAGGAAAAAACAAAAACCGGAATTTTATTGCCTGAAACCGCTGACAAGGAAAAGCCGGAACAAGGTCGAGTGATTGCCGTAGGTCCGGGCAGGAAGAACAAAAAAGGCGAATATACTTCCTTGGACGTCAAACCCGGTCAAAAAGTTTTATTTACAAAATACGGCCCGAACGAAATAAAGGTCGATGATAAAGAATATTTAATCGCCAGAGAGGAGGATATTTTGGCGATTATAGAATAAATATGGCAAAACAAATTTTATTCAACGAACAAGCCAGAAGAAAATTAAAAGCCGGCATGGACAAATTAACTGATGCTGTAAAAGTGACCTTGGGTCCCAAAGCCAGGCATGTGGTTTTGGACAAAGGCTTTGGCGCGCCTGAAATTTCCGACGATGGCGTAAGTATTGCCAAAGAAATTGAACTGCCGGACAAAATAGAAAATATGGGAGTTGAAATTATGAAAGAAGTGGCTGAAAAAACCAGTGAAGGAGCAGGTGACGGTACCACCACAGCCATGATTCTGACTAATGCCATTGCTTCAGAAGGATTAAAAAACGTGGCGGCCGGCGCTCATCCGTTAGCTCTAAAAAGAGGCATTCAAAAAGGAGTAAAAGCAATTGTTGAATATCTTTCAGCTCAAGCAAATAAAATCTCAAAAGAAGAGTATATCAAAGTAGCCACCATCGCTGCCACCGACCCGGAAATCGGGAAAATAATTGCCGAAGCTTTTTCTGAAGTTGGCGAAAAGGGCGTCATTACCGTTGAAGAATCCAAAAAATCAATCGTGGAACAGCCGGAAATTGTTAAAGGTTTGCAGTTTGACCGAGGTTATGTTTCAGCTTATATGGTGAATGATGCCGAAAGAATGGAGGCAGTGTATGAGAATCCCCGCATTTTGATAACAGACAAAAAAATCTCGTCTATACAGGAAATTTTGCCAGTTATGGAAAAGATGGCTCAGAGCGGTATGAAGGATTTGGTGATTATCGCCGAGGAAGTAGAAGGGGAAGCTTTGACGACTTTAGTGATTAATAAATTAAGAGGCACGTTTAATACTCTGGCAATTAAAGCGCCTGGTTTCGGCGACAGAAGAAAAGAAATGCTTGAAGATATCGCAATAGTAACTGGCACTCAGGTAATTTCTGAAGAGATTGGTCTAAAATTAGAAAATGTAATTCCCGGACAAATGGGAACGGCTAGAAAAGTTATTTCAACAAAAGATAATACTATTATTGCCGGAGGATACGCCGATAAGAGTTGGGAAGGCGACCCGGGACACAAAGAATGGGAGAAAAAGCTTGGAGAGAGAATCGAACAAATAGAAGCAGAAATAGAGAAATCTGATTCTGAATTTGACAAAGAAAAATTACAGGAAAGACTGGCAAAACTTTCAGGCGGAGTGGCCGTGATTAAAGTGGGGGCGGCAACTGAAGTTGAACAGAAAGCCAGGCAGAAAAAGACACAAAACGCTTTGAATGCCACCAGAGCCGCCATTGAAGAAGGAATTTTACCGGGCGGCGGAGTAGCGCTTTTAAGAAGCGCGGCCGCTTTGGAAAATTTAAAATTAGAAGGCGATGAAAAAACCGGGCTGGAGATATTAAAAAGAGCTTTAACCGGGCCTATCAAACAAATTGCTGAAAACGCGGGTTTGGACGGCGCGATTGTGGCTGAAGAAGTCAGGAAACATGAAGGAAACTTCGGTTTTAACGCGGAGAAAGTTATTTATGAAGATTTGGTTCAGGCAGGCATAGTTGATCCTAAAAAAGTGGTGAGATTAGCTTTGGAAAACGCTGCTTCGGCAGCGGCTATGCTTTTGACCACGGAAGTGGTAGTTGGCGAATTGCCCGAAGAGAAAAAAGAAGGAAGAATACCGCCAATGTCGGAAGGCTACTAAAATCAGTTAACAGTTAACAATCGCAAAATCCGCCGAGGGGCGGATTTTTGCTTTACTAAAAACTGGCAATTGTGTACAATTAAAGCAGAGATAAATTTTACAAAGGTCGTTTTTCAATAAATTTTAATCAAAAATTTATATGAGCATTTTAATTATTTTAGCGATAGCGGCCGTCGCCATTTTACTTTGGATAGTGGCGGTTTACAACGGATTAATCACCCTGCGCAATCGGGCAAAAGAAGCTTTTTCAGATATTGATGTCCAGTTAAAAAGAAGATACGATTTAATTCCCAATTTGGTGGAAACGGTCAAAGGTTACGCCGCTCACGAAAAAGAGGTTTTTGAAAAAGTTACCGAAGCCAGGACCCGGGCAATGGGAGCTACAACCTTAAAAGAAAAAGGGGAGGCAGAAAATGTTTTATCCGGAACTTTAAAAACCCTTTTTGCTGTCTCTGAAAATTATCCCCAACTGCGGGCCGCGGAAAACTTTTTGGAACTCCAAAGAGAATTGACTGATACTGAAGACAAGGTTCAGGCTGCCAGACGTTTCTATAACACCAATGTCAGAGATTTGAATATCAAGATTGAAACTTTCCCCGCTAACACTGTTGCCAGTATTTTCGGATTCAAGCCAATGGAATTTTTCGGAGCAGAAGAGTCAGAAAAAGAGCCGGTAAAAGTGAGCTTTTAGAATTTTAAGCAGGAAATAACGATATTAATCGGGGCGTATTTAAAGCAATATGCCCCCTTTATTTTTTATCGAAAGTATCGTATTATATAACTGAAATGGCTACGCTTTACACTCAGGTTGATAAAAATGTTGCCAGAACATGGATTTTAATCACGGTTTTTTTGGTTTTTATTATCGGGCTGGGCTATGTTTTCAGCTATAATCTGAATAATCCTGCGATTTTGTGGTTTGCCGTAATTTTCAGCTCAGGCATGAGCTTTATTTCTTACTGGTATTCTGATAAAATTGCCTTGTCTATTAATCGGGCCAGAGAAGTGAAGCACGAAGAAAATCCCGAGCTCTTTCATATTGTTGAAAATCTTTGTATTACAGCCGGTCTGCCTCTTCCCAAAATTTACATTATTGAAGATGCCTCACCCAATGCCTTTGCCACGGGCCGCGACAAATCCCACGCCACTATCGCCGTAACGCGGGGATTACTCCAGAAATTGAACCGACCGGAGTTGGAAGGTGTAATTGCCCATGAATTATCGCACGTTGGCAATCGCGATATTTTACTTTCTACTACGGTGGTTGTTTTGGTGGGTTTAGTGGCTTTGTTATCTCATTGGTTTTTGAGATTTTCTTTTTGGGGCGGCGCCGGAAGATCACGCGATAACAGGGAAGGCGGCCAAATCGGCGCAATTTTGGGTTTAATCGGCATAATTTTGGCCATTCTCTCGCCCTTGATTGCCACTTTGATTCAGCTGGCGATTTCCCGCAAAAGAGAATTTTTGGCTGATGCCTCGGGCGCGTTATTGACCAGATATCCCGAAGGATTGGCTTCAGCTCTTGAAAAAATCGCGGCTGACCAGACGCCTTTGAAAGTAGCTAACCAAGCCACTGCCCATCTTTATATTGCCAATCCTTTCAAAGGTAAAAAATTGACAAATTTATTTTTAACCCATCCTCCCATTGAAGAGAGAATTAAAATCTTGAGAGGGATGGAGGTGTAAAATTATGGAATGTCCTCGTTGTAATAAAAAATTAGAAAAAGCAATTTTTTATAATACCGAAGTGGATTATTGCCCTCAGTGTCTTGGTATTTTTTTTGATGAAGATGAATTACGCCGGGCAAAGGACGACAGAGACAGGGGTTTGAGATGGCTGGACATTGATTTATGGAAAGATAAAAATAAGTTTAAAATTGCTTACGGAATAAGACTATGCCCTTGCTGCCGCCTGCCTCTTTACGAAATTTATTATGGCGACTCTCGGGTAGGCAAAGAGGATGAATCCTCTTCTTCACCCTTCGCTGCGGCTCGGGTAATTGTGGATGTTTGCAACGTGTGCAAGGGGATTTGGCTGGACAGAGGCGAATTTAAAAAGATTGTCGGGTATTTGAAAAAAGAGGCAGAATACGAAATTTTAAACGATTATCTGAAAACCTTAGCCGAAGAATTTTGGGAAATTTTTACGGGACCTGAAAACTTAAGGGAAGAAGTTTTGGATTTTATGGCAATTTTTAAAATTATAAATTATAAATTTCTGGTTCAGCATCCTCAAATGTCTAATATGATTTTAAATTTACCCCGTTAGAAATTGATAAATTTGTACTGGGGTTTAACTTGTTAAAATTATGGCAAAAAAAATTCGCGTTGGCATCATTGGTGTCGGCAATTGTTTTGCCGGCCTGATTCAGGGGATTGAGTATTACAAAAAAAACAAAAACAAAAATCCGATTGGTTTAATGCATAAAAAAATCGGGCCTTATGATTTTTGCGACATTGAATTTATTTCTGCTTTTGACGTCGGAGCCAATAAAATCGGCAAAACCTTGGACAAAGCGGTTTTCGCTTCTCCTAATTTGGTTAAGTGGATAAAACTGCCGAAAAGCAAGGTCGTGGTCAGGGAAACCCCGATTTTAGACGGAGTGGGGATTTTTGTTGAAAACAAAATAAAACCCTTAAGAAAGCCGAGCCGGATAGAAAAATTGGAAAAAGAAATTGAAAAAGAACTTAAAAGAACAAGAACAGAAATTCTGGTTAATTATCTGCCGGTCGGCTCCCAGAAGGCAACCGAGTTTTGGGCGGGAATGGCTTTGAAAACCAATTGCGCTTTTGTCAATTGTCTGCCGGCTTTTATTGCTTCGGACAAAAAATGGGCAGAAAAATTTAAAAAATCAAAAACGCCCATTATTGGCGATGATATCAAGGGACAAATTGGAGCCACCATTGTTCACCGGATTTTGGCTAAACTTTGTTCGGACAGAGGAACGACCATTGATAAAACTTATCAGATAAATGTGGGCGGGAACACTGATTTTTTGAATATGTTGGAGAGGACCCGTCTGGAAAGCAAAAAAATCAGCAAAACCGAAGCAGTAACAAGTCAGATTAATAAAGAAATTAAAGCCGAAAAAATTTATATCGGCCCTTCTGACTTTATCCCTTTTTTAGGAAATATGAAATTGGCTTTTATCAGGATTGAAGGAAAAATGTTCGCTGACATTCCTTACTCGGTGGAGTTGCGGTTGGAAGTTGACGATAAAGCCAATTCAGCGGGCGTGGTGATTGACGCCATTCGCTGCGCCAAACTGGCTTTGAACAGAAAAATCGGAGGCTACCTGCCGGTCAGCAGTTATTTTATGAAGCATCCGCTTGAGCAAAAAACAGATGACGAAGCAAAAGATATTGTTGAAAAATTTATAAAGGGTAAAAGATAAAATCCTCCTTCGCTAAAGGCTATGGAGGACAAAGGGAGAGGTCGCATAGAGGCCGAGTGCGCGCGCTTGGAAAGCGCGTATACCGCAAGGTATCGAGGGTTCGAATCCCTCCCTCTCCGCAAGGAAATTAAAAATCCGGAATTTCATCGGGTGGCGAATTAAATGGTGGACAGAATTTTAAAAGGCCGGAATCGGTTAAAAATTAAAAATAAGCATCCCTATGATGGAAGATCTTCTTTTATCTACGCCAATTTTAATTTTAATTTTGGCATGGACCTTGCCTTGGAAAGGAATAGCTTTATGGAAAGCAGCCAAAAATCATCATAAAGGCTGGTTTATCGCCTTACTGGTTGTTAACACTTTGGCCATTTTGGAAATCGTCTACATTTTCTACTTCAGTAAAAAGCAGGAGCCAAAACAAATTTAAATAACCATAATGTTAAGTTCGCCTGTTGATGAAATTAAAAATCGCCTGGATATATTGGAAGTGATAGGCGGTTATATTAAGCTCCACAAGACCGGAGCTAATTTTCGGGCGGTTTGCCCTTTTCATTCTGAAAAAAAACCGTCTTTTTTTGTTTCACCGGCCCGCCAAATCTGGCACTGTTTTGGCTGCGGCAAAGGCGGCGATATTTTCGGTTTTGTTAAAGAAATTGAGGGAGTGGAATTCGGCGACGCTTTGCGAATTTTGTCCCAAAAAGCAGGAGTGGAGTTAAAGCCCGTCAACCAGGAATTAAAAACCGAAAGAGCCCGGCTTTATGAAATTTGTGAATTGTCCGCCCGATTTTTTGAGAAACAACTGGAAGGAAATAAAATCGGAGAGGCCGTAAAAAAATATTTTCTGGGCCGGGGCATCACCGAAGAATCAATAAAAAAATGGCGATTGGGCTATTCTCCCGATACTTGGCAGGGACTCTCCGATTTTTTAGTAAGCCGGGGTTACCAAAGAGAAGAAATTGAAAAAGCAGGTTTGGTTGTAAAAAACGAAACCGGAAATTATTACGACCGTTTTCGGGGCAGAATTATTTTTCCCATATTTGATTTAAACTCCCAGGTGATTGGTTTTGGCGGCCGGGTTTTCGGCGAAAAATCAAAAACTGAGATAGCCAAATATGTAAATACCCCAAATACTCTTTTATATGATAAAAGCCAGGTTTTGTACGGCTTGGATAAAAATAAGATGGAAATCAGGAAGAAAAACGAATGCGTTCTGGTGGAAGGCTATACCGATGTGATTTTGCTCTTCCAGGCCGGTTACACCAACGTGGTCGCCACTTCCGGAACGGCTTTGACTTCTTATCAATTAAAAATTATCAAACGCTATTCAGAGAATCTTTTGACTGCCTTTGACATGGATGTGGCCGGAGATTCTGCGACCAAAAGAGGAATTGACTTGGCTCAGACCTTTGGTTTTAATATCAAAGTTCTTTTATTGCCGGAAGATTCCGATCCGGCTGACATTATTTCAAAAAACGCAAAAGACTGGGAGAATATTTTGCAAAATTCAAAATCAATTTTAGATTTTTACTTTGATACCACTTTTTCGCGCCAGGATTCAAAGACGCCGGAAGGCAAAAAAGCTGTTTCAAAAATTTTATTGCCCATAATTAAAAGAATTCCCAACAACATTGAAAGATCTTTCTGGACTCAGGAACTATCTAAAAGATTAGAGGTCAAAGAAGAAGACGTCAGAGAGGAATTGAAAAAAACAAAATTGAGCGAGGAAATTTTCGGATTAGAAAAGGAAGAATTGATGAATTTGCCCCAGAAATCCAGAAAAGAACTTTTAGAAGAAAGATTGGCCACTTTAATTTTGCGCTCGCCGGAAAATCTTAGTGAGCTTTTTGACGACGCTCTCCCGCTTCTGTCTCCTCAGATCTGCCAGATTATTTGTTATATAAAAGAAAATCCGGATTTTACGAAAGCCATAAACACCGGTCAAAAAATTGAAACGCCGGAACTGTCAGACGAATTAAATAATTTGCTGAACTATCTTTTATTGAAATCAGAAATTGAAACAGCCGGACTTGAAATTGATGAAGAATGCAAGGATTGCCTAAGGGAAATAAAATCTCTGGAAGTCAAGAATAAATTAAATGAAATTTCAAAAGAAATCAAAAAGGCGGAAGAGTTGCATGAATCTGAAAAACTTGACAAATTGCTTCAAGAATTTAATCAATGTTCCAAATCGCTCTGCGATTTAGAGCAAACGTTAGGCGATGAAGCTAAGGCTTCATCTTCAAATTCGGCTTAATAAATTAAGCCTCATTATATGAAAAAAAAGAAAATTAAAAACCGAGCTTTTATTTATAAAAGCGAAGGTAAAGAAGAGAAAAAAGTTCTCTTCGCCTTTCGAAAGAAAAAAAGCGCGGTTAGGAAAAAGAAAAAGAGGCTGAAAGTAAAGCATAAAAAGAAGGCCGGGAAACGACGGGCTGCCAAGCTGCGTTTATTGCGCAAAAGTTCCCGTAAAAAGAAGAAGAAAAGAATTTTGCGAAAAAAGAAAATTAAAATTTCCCGCCGCCGGCCCCCCAAAATTTTTTTGACGGAAAAAATTCAACAGCTGATTGAAAAAGGCAAAGAACGCAATTTTGTTACCGTGGCTGAAATTTTATATTTTTTTCCCGAAATAGAAAAAGATATAAAGGGGCTGGAATTCCTTTATGAAACCCTGGAAAAGGAAGGAATTGAGGTTAAAGAAGTCAGAGAATTTTTAATTGTAGAGGAAAAAAAGGAAAAGATTCCAAAAAGAGCCACAGAAACAAGGCTTGATCCGATTCAAATGTATCTGAGAGAAATCGGAAAAATTCCCCGCTTAACCGCGGAAGGAGAAAAGGAATTGGCTAAGAGAATTGAAAAAGGAGATAAAGAAGCAAGAAAGCAGTTAGCTCGCTGCAACTTGAAATTGGTCGTGGCTTTTGCTAAAAAATACGTTGGCCGCTCTCCTAACTTGACCTTGCTGGATTTAATTCAGGAAGGAAATCTGGGGCTTTTCCGCGCCGTGGAAAAATTTGACTGGAGAAGAGGCTATAAGTTTTCCACTTATGCCACTTGGTGGATAAGGCAGGCAATAACGCGGGCTTTGGCCGACCAGGCAAGAACCATCAGAATTCCCGTCCATATGGTGGAAACCATCTCAAAATACGCCCAGGCAAAAAGAAGATTGCTCCAGGACCTTGGCCGGGAGCCTCTGCCGGAAGAAATTGCGTCCGAAATGGGCATTGAGGTAGCCAAGGTTCATCATATAATGAAAATTTCCCAGTACACCGTTTCTTTGGAAACGCCCGTAGGTGAAGACGAAGAAGACAGCGTTCTGGCTGAATTTATTGAAGACGAAAAAACGATTGCCCCTTCTTTGGAGGCAGGCAGAACCTTGCTTAAAGAAAGATTGAAAGAAATTTTGATTGACCTGACTCCGCGGGAACAGAAAATAGTTTCAATGAGATTCGGCTTAGACGACGGCATTACTCACACATTAGAAGAAGTGGGTAATGAATTTGGCGTCACCCGAGAAAGAATTCGTCAGATTGAAGCGAAAGCCTTGGAAAGAATTAGAGGGCACCAGGGATTAAAAAAGTTGAAAGGTTATTAAAAATATAGTACAATTGAATACATTCCGCGGTGGCGCAATGGTAGCGCGGGTGCCTGTTAAGCACTAGGTTGTAGGTTCGAATCCTACCCGCGGAGCTCAGCAACGAACTTGTTAGCTTGAAGCACCCTATCAAAGGGTGTTTTAAGTTCAAAATTGAGCTTTTTGCCCTGTAATTTAAGGTTCTGAAGTAGAAAGTTGAGAAGTTGCCTTTTTTCGCTGACTTCAGAACTTTCAAAGATTTGTTCAGACTTTTGGGCGAGATTTAATACCATATTTGCGGTTAAATAGAACTTTTCATCAGCTTGGTCGTATCTTCCCATTTCTTCTCTAATTTCTGCCTGTTTTTCTTTGTATTCCTTTAGCTTTTTATTAAACATCTCTTTAGTAATACTCTGGTCATCTAATCTTAAATCAAACATTCTGCTTATTCTGTTTTCAATTTGGTCGTATTCTTTTCTTAATGTAGTTAAAGATTGCTCGTGGAAGCGATTTTTTGCTTCGTGTGTCTTTTTTAAATCCTCTGTTATTTCCTGTATTTTCTCATTAGACAATTGAATATTTTTTAGAACATCATAAATAGGAGCTAATAAATCCTCTTCTCTTACATAAATCCTTTTGTCGTGCATTCTTCTATAATTGGTGCAACTGTAATAATTATGCCCTTTGTGTGTTTCTGGCGTTATTGTGCAACCGCAAGCTGGGTCTGCACATTTTATCAATCCTCTGAATGCATAGGGCTTAGAAGCGTATGCAAAGGGCTTTTTATGGTATCCGGCAAGTATTTGCTGGGCTAAGTCAAATAAGTCCTTAGAAATCA
>Ga0315286_10004809_pt1 | contig 12960 bp, 6 predicted proteins | sample YL17G10_0_MG_FD_205038 | JGI IMG/M metagenome (GOLD analysis project Ga0315286, IMG submission 205038) | Sediment microbial communities from Yellowstone Lake, YNP, Wyoming, USA - YL17G10_0 | ecosystem: Environmental > Aquatic > Freshwater > Lake > Sediment | place: USA: Wyoming | collected... | reverse complement strand
GGCGACGGCCTCGAGGCCCTCAACGCCTTCCGGTCCAGCCGCGACGAGCCCGAGCTGGTCTGCGCCGATATCCGCATGCCCAACATGGATGGCCGGGAGTTCGCCCGCCGGCTGCGCCAGGAGGGCGTGGACGTGCCCATCATCTTCGTGTCCGGGACCATCCTGAAGAACCAGGAGGGCTACCGGGAGAAGAGCCACCTCTACCTGGTTTCCAAGCCGTTCAGCCCCACGCAGCTGGCCGAGATCGTCAAGGAGATGCTGGCCAAGCCCAAGCCGCGCCTGGGACCGCGCCGGGAGGCCCCGCCGCTCAAGAGCGCTGCGGAGCTCCCGCCGCTGCCCAGCGCCCCGGAGACCGTCACGCCCGGCTTCAGCGCGGATGATTTCCCGACCAGGACCAAGTCGGCCAGCATTCGGGTGTCGCCGGCGCCGGAGCGCCCCTTCGGCCGGGCCGAACCGCCGGCCAAGCCGGAGGGTGCGCCGCCGGCCGGGCCGCAGCCGCCAAGGTCTGTGACCGCCGCGTGGCCGGGCGCGCCCGCGCCGCCGGGCGCGCCGGAGGCCAAGCTGCCCAGGCCTCCCTCGGGCCGGGCCAGCGTCCAAGACATGATCACCGCATTGCAGGCTGTGCCGCCGTCGGACCCTCAGCCCGTGCCGCTGGTCGTGCCGCTGGGCCCGGGGGAGCCGGCCCCGCGGAAAAAGAAGTCTCATGAAACCACCATGATCTTCCTGAAGCCGGTCTCCGCGGTGGAGCTTCCGCCCGCCGGCCCCTCGCCGCTCAAACCTCAGCCGGCCGCCCCGCCCCCGGCGGCCCCGGCCCGGCCCGCCGCCGCCGGCCATTTCATCAACGTCGAGCGGCGCGTCCGCGAAAGCGACCGGCCCGAGCTCCGCAAGCCGGGCGACTGGGTTCCCAGGCTGATCATCTGGCCGGAGTCGGTTGCGCCGGAAGCCGCCCGGAGCTGGTGCGAGGCGGTGGCCGCGGCGCTGGCCGCGGTCCAGGCGGCCGGGGACCTGGTGGCCTATGCTTTCGCCCCCTCGGCGGGGCCCGATCTGGCCGGCCGGCGCTGGCGGGTGCGCCCGGACGTGCATCTCGACGGCGGCCTGCTGGAGGCGGTGCTGACCCGCAAGCTGCAGGCGGTGTTGCTCCTGGCGCCCAAGGGGCTGGAGCCCCACACCTTCGAGTTCTACCTGCCCGCCGAACACCTGGACCGCAGCAATGTGCTCACCTCGGGGGCGGTGCTCACCGACCTGAACTGCACGCTGAACGTGCCCGTGATCGAGGTCACCTTCGCGAAGGACGAGGCGGTCTTCCTGCGCGCCCTGCACGAGGCCTGCGGCCAGTACGGCTGCACCATGCGCCGCGCGGAGTGGAAGCCGGCGACCTGAGATTCCCTGTCGTCGGGTTGGGCCGGTCACTTCTGCTTGCGGCGCTTCCGGTAACTGGCCTGCAGGCCGCCGGGCGGCGCAGCACTGGACCTTGCGCCGGGCTCCCGGCGCAGGGATAATCAGTCCCAGGTTGGAGGGCGAGCTATGTGTTCCGCAGACTGCGCGAAACCCTTGCTGGGGGCGCTGCTGGCCGTCATGGCGCTGGGCGCCGCGCCGCTGGGCGCCGGCGAGAGCGTCAACCTGGTCGCCAACGGCGACTTCGCCCAGGCCGCCGGCGGCAAGCCCGACAAGTGGCAGACCTCCGGCAACCCCAGGGACGCGACCCAGACGCTCGAGGTCGTCAAGGACCCGGAGGGCAAGCCCTGCGCCAAGCTGGTCTGCACCCGGATGGAGCGCAAGGGGGCCGACAGCCACGCCATGCTCGCCCAGGTCGGCGAGGTCAAGCTGCTCAAGGGCCGGACCTACGAGTTCTCCTGCCGGGCGCGCGCCGAGGGCCTGCGCAGCCGGACGGTCCGGGTGGCGCTCAGCGAGATGAAGCCCTGGGGCGGCACCGGGCTCTATGAGGAGCTGCCCGTCAGCGGCTCCTGGCGCAGCTACCGGCGGATCTTCACCGCCACCCAGGACGTCGGGCCCACCGGGCGGCTGCAGATCTGGTTCGCCGAGACCGGCACGCTCTACCTGGCCGACGTGCGCATCGCCGAGTACCAGGAGCAGGAGGTCGAGTTCACCGACCTGGTCCGGCCCGCGGGCGGCAAGAACCTGGTCGCCAACGGCTCCTTCGAGGTCGGCGCCTGGGGCTGGGGCTCAACCGGCACCGGCGCCGGCTGGGGCGACCTGAGCGGCCTGCACGGGCGCGTGGAGCTCTCCGGCGGCGCGCACGGCCGCGCCTTCCTGAGAATCCCGCTGGGCGGCGAGCAAACCCCGGTGCTCCACTTCGACTACTTCGATCCGGTGGTCAAGCGCGAGCTGCGGCCGCTGGCCGCCAGCGGAGGCTGGATCCGGCTGGAAAAGGGCCAGCCCTACACCCTCTCCTGCGAGATGCGCGCCGACCAGGACGGGGTCCCCGCGGTCCTGGGCGTCCAGGCCCGGGACCCGGCGGGCGGCGGCAGGCAGCACCGGCAGACGGTGAAGCTGACCAAGGCGTGGAAGCGCTACTCGCTCACCTTCCGGCCGGAGCAGCGTTTCGGCTTCGTGCTGGCCGGGCCGGAATTGGCCGAGGAGCAGCGCGTCGAAGTGGACGTCGACGCGGTCCAGCTCGAGAAGGGCCAGCAAGCCACCGCCTTCGAGCCCCGGGCGCCGATCGAGTTCGGCATCGAGCCGTCACAGCCGGCCGGCATCTTCGTCCAGGGCCAGCCGGCGAGCCTGCGGCTGCTGGCCGCCAACCACGGCGCGCAGCCCGCGCAGGTCAAGGTCAGCTTCAAGGTCACCGACTTCGAGGACCAGCCGGTGGCCTGGCCGGCGCAGGCGCTCGAGGTGGCTGCGGGCGCCGCGGCCCGCAGCGAGCCGGCCATCCCGGCCGAGTGGAACGGCTACTACCGGGTGCGCGCCACGGCCGAGGCCGGCGGCCAGGCCGAATCGGCCGAAGTGCGCCTGGCGGTCGTCCCCAAGCGGTCCGGCGCCGACTCGGTCTGCGGGATCAACCACGCCTTCACCACCGCCCAGCTCATCGGCCTGGCCGCCAAGGGGGGCGTCACCTGGTACCGCGACTGGACGCTCAAGTGGCAGCACCTCGAGCCGGTCAAGGGCGAGTTCCACTGGGAGATCGGCGACCGGCAGATCGACCGGGTGCTCAAGGAGGGCGCGCAGGTCCTGCCGCTCCTGCCGCCGTTCCCGTCAGCCGACTGGTCCAGCGAGGCCCCGGACTCGCTCCGGGCCACCAAGGAGTATCCCGGCAACCGCGCGCGCCAGGCCTTCGCGCCCAAGGATCCGAAAGAGCTCGCCGGCTTCATCGAGCAGGCCGTCGCGCGCTACAAGGACCGCATCCGCGTCTGGGAATTCCTCAACGAGCCGGTCTACACCGGCTACGCGCTGCCGGCCCGCGAGGTGACCCCCGGCGGCCGGCGCTACACCGCCGCGGACTACGCGGCGCTGCTCAAGGTCGCCGCCGCAGCCATGCACAAGGCCGACCCGGACTGCAAGGTCATGGGCGGGATCGCCGGCGGGCCGCTGGAGCTGACCCGCGAGGTCATCGCCGCCGGGGCCCTCCAGCACCTGGAGATCTTCAACCTGCACATCTACCCCGGCGCGCGGATCCCGGAAGGCTTCGCCGGCGAGATGGACGAGCTCCTGGCGCTGATGGACGCCAACGGCGGCCGCAAGCCCATCTGGGTCACCGAGTTCTCCTACTACGCGACCGACGACCTGCCGCGCAAGCCCTTCGTGCCCCGGCCCGGCAACTGGGCCGAGGCCCGGCTGCTGGAGAGCGAGCGCCAGGCCGCCGACTACACCGTGCGGTTCTTCGCGATCATGCTCGCCCGCGGAGTGCAGAAGGTGTTCATCCATTCGGGCGCCAGCGGCCGGGTCAACGATCCCAACCTGGAGTGCGCGCTCTTCGGCTACGGCGGCGCGCCGCGCAAGCTCTTCCCGGCCCTGGCGGTCATGACCGAGCTGCTCGGCCCCGCGCCGGCCTTTGCCGGGGAGAAGCAGCTCGGCGAGGCCGGCCGCTGCCTGGCCTTCGAGGCCGGCGGCCGCTCCGTGCTGATGCTCTGGAAAGAGGACGAGGAAGCCGCCGCCGCCGGCGTCACCGCGCCGGCCGAGCCCGAGGTCGCCTGGCTCGACCTGATGGGCCGCAAGCTCTCGCCGCCCGCGAGGCTCTCGACCTCGCCGGCCTACCTGGTCGGGCCGGCGGGCAAGGCCAAGCAGCTCTTGGCCGCGGTCCAGCTCACCGGGCGGTGAACGCCAGGCGGCCAACGCCTGCGCTTGACCGGGCGGCCCCGCTCCGATAAGCTACGGTTCGGTTCCAACCGCCGGGCGCCGCCGGCTGGGAGCAGAGCCATCGCCACCGACCGGGACCTGCAGGGCTACCTCCGCGAGATCGGGCGCATTCCGCTCTTGTCCGCCGCCGAGGAGTGCGAGCTCACTCGCCGGGTGCACTCCGGCGACGCCCAGGCGCGCGACCGGATGATCCGCTCCAACCTGCGCCTGGTGGTCTCCATCGCCAAGAACTACCTGGACCGGGGCAGCGTCCTGCTCGACCTCATCGAGGAGGGCAACCTGGGGCTGCTGCGCGCGGTGGAGCGCTTCAACCCCCAGCAGGGGGTGCGCTTCTGCACCTACGCCGGCTGGTGGATCCGCCAGGCCATCCGCCGGGCCTTGTCCGCCCAGGGCCGGCAGATCCGCGTCCCCGGCCACGTCCAGGAGCTGGTCGTCAAGTGGCGCCGCGCGGAGCTGGGCCTGCGCGCCGAGCTCGGCCGCGAGCCCGACCCCGAGGAGATCGCCCGGCGCATGCGCCTGAAGCGCGGCCAGACCGACGCGGTCAGCAAGGCGCTCTTGATCCTGGACAGCTCCCGCGCCGGGAGCGTCCCACCCGGCGACGTCGACCTCCTGGAGGATGAGAAGGTTGACCGCAACGGCGCGCCCGAGCTCGCCGACGTGGAGATCTCGGCCCTGCTCGACCACCTCGAAGGCCGGGTCGCCGAGGTCATGCGCATGCGCTACGGCCTGGACCGCCGGGCCTGCACCCTGGAGGACATCGGCAAGCACCTGCGCCTGACCCGCGAGCGCGTCCGGCAGCTCGAGGCCCGCGGGCTGCGCGAAATCTTCACGCTGCTGACCGGCCGGAAGCAGCGCGGCAGCCGCGCCCGCAAGCCCGGCTCGGCCCGGAGCGCTTCGGACTGATGGAGGGCCGTCCCGTGGCCGTCCTCGACCTGGCCAGCTACATCGTGGACGTGCCCGACTTCCCCAAGAAGGGCATCGTCTTCAAGGACATCACTCCGCTGCTGGCCGACCCCCGGGCGCTGGCCGCCGCGGTCCGGCGCATCGCCCGGCGATACCGGGACGCCCGGATCGACCTGGTGGCCTCGGCGGAGGCTCGCGGCTTCCTGTTCGGGCCGGCGGTGGCCATCGCCCTGGGCGCGGGCTTCGCGCCCATCCGCAAGCCGGGCAAGCTCCCCCGGGCCACCCGGCGGGCCAGCTACCAGCTCGAGTACGGCACCGACACCGTCGAGATCCACGCCGACGCGGTCCGCCGGGGCCAGCGCGTGCTGCTGGTTGACGACGTGATCGCCACCGGCGGGACCATGGAGGCCGCCGCCAAGCTGGTCGAGGAACTGGGCGGCACGGTGGCGGGCATGGCCTTCCTGATCGAGCTGGCCTTCCTCAAGCCGCGCGAGCGCCTGGCCGGCCGCGAAATCTTCGCGCTGGTCACCTGCCGGTGAGCCGCAGCCCACGCCGGCCGCTGGTCAAGGTCTGCGGCATCACCAACCCGGCTGACGGCCGCGCGGCCCTGGCCGCCGGCGCCGATCTGCTCGGCTTCATCCTGGCCAGCAGCCCGCGCCGGGTCTCGGCCGCCAAGGCCGCCCGGCTGGTCCGCAGCCTGCGCCGCGCGCCGGGCGGGTGCGACGCTTTGATGGTCGGCGTCTTCCGGGACGCCCCGGCCGCCGCGGTGCTCCGCGCCGCGCGCGCCGCGGGCTTCGACCTGGTCCAGCTTCACGGCGCCGAGAGCCCCGCCGACGTGGCGCGGCTGGCCGCCGCCGGCTTCCGGGTGATCAAGGTGATCAAGCGCCTGGGCGCCGCCGCGGGGCGCGAGCTGCGCAGGTACCCGGCCGCCTGGGCCTTCCTGATTGAGAAGCCGGTGCCCAAGTCCTGGCGCGGCGCGTCCCGCACCGCCGACTGGCGCAAGGCGCGGGCGGCGGTGGCCGCCCATCCGCGGGTGGGCATTGCCGGGAACCTGTCGCCGGCCAACGCGGCGCGGGCGCTGAGGCAGGCCGGCAGGAAGGTTTGGCTCATCGATGCGGCCAGCACGCTGGAGCGCGAGCCCGGTCGCAAGGACCACGCTCTGGTCCGGCGCTTCGTCGCCGCGGCGCGCGCCGGGAAGTAGCGCGGCCATGACCCGCAACCTGCGCCTGGCCATCTGGTTCGCGGTGGGCCTCTTCCTGCTGGTGGGGCTGGCCGTCCCGCTGGCCGGGACGGTGGCCTCGGCCTTCACCGAGAGCGGCCACTTCACCTTCCGGCACATCGGCAACGTCCTGGCCGGCGACGACGCCCGGCGGATCCTGACCTCGCTGAACCTCGCGGCGGTCTCGACGCTGGCGACCGTGCTGCTCTCGCTGCCGCTGGCCTGGCTCTCGGCACGGGCCCAGTGGCCGGGCAAGCGCCTGCTGGCGCCGCTGCTCCTATTGCCCATGATCGCCCCGCCCTTCGTGGGCGCCATCGGCATGAAGCGGCTCTTGTCCCACTTCGGGGTGGTCAACGACCTGCTGCTCGGCTCGCACCTGATCTCCGAGCCCATTGACTTCCTGGGCTCGGCCAAGTTCTGGGGCGTGGTGGTCATGGAGGTGCTCCACCTCTACCCGATCATGTACCTGAACCTGGCGGCGGCGCTGGCCAACATAGATCCGGCGCTGGAGGAGGCCAGCTACTCGCTCGGCGCCGGGCGGGCGCGGACCTTCGCGCGGGTGACCCTGCCCCTGGCCTTCCCGGGCCTCTTCGCCGGCGCTTCCATCGTCTTCATCTGGGCGTTCACCGACCTGGGCACGCCGCTGATTTTCGACTACGGCCAGGTGGCCGCCAAGCGGGTCTACGACCTGTCCGCCGCGGAGCAGATCAACCCCGCGGGCCACGCCCTGACCGTGGTCATCCTCATCACCAGCGCGCTCTTCTTCTGGCTGGGCCGGCGGGCGTTGCGCTCCAGCGCGGCCCTGAGCAAGGTGGCCTCGCGCGCCCAGCCCCGGACGCTCTCCCGGCCGGCGGCGGTGGGCGCGACCGCGCTCTTTCTGGGGGTGGCCGCCGTCGCGCTCCTGCCCCACGTCGCCGTGGGGCTGACCGCGCTGGCCGACCGCTGGTTCCTGACCCCGCTGCCGGAGAGCTACACGCTCGAGCACCTGCGCACCGCCTACGGCCACGAGCTGGTGGCCTCCGGAGTGCGCAACAGCCTGCTCTACAGCCTGGGGAGCACGGCCCTGGCGCTGGTGCTCGGGCTGGGCGCGGCCATCCTGGTGGCGCGCGGCGGCGGCCGGTCGGGGGCGTTACTCGACTCGCTGATGATGGTGCCGCTGGCGGTGCCGGGGCTGGTGCTGGCCTTCGGCTACCTGGGGGTATACTCCGGGCTGGGGCAGTCGCCGGGCTCGCCGTCGTGGCTGCGCGCGCTGGGCTCGGCCATTGACCCGCGCGTGAACCCCTCGGCGCTGCTGATCCTGAGCTACGCGGTCCGGAGGGTCCCGCTGGTCTTCCGCTCGGCGGCGGCCGGGCTGGAGCAGTGCCCGGCGGTCCTGGAGGAGGCCAGCTGGTCGCTGGGCGCCGGGCCCTGGCGGACCCTGCGGCGGGTGACCCTGCCGCTGATCGGCGCGAACCTGGCCGCCGGGGCGATCCTGGCCTTCAGCTACGCCATGCTGGAGGTTTCCGACTCGATGATCCTGGCGCTCCGCAAGGAGTATTACCCGATCACCAAGGTGATCTACTCGCTCTTCGGCCGGATCGGCGACGGCGAGGGGGTGGCCTCGGCGATGGGCCTGTTGGCCATGGCGCTCCTGGCGGTCTCGCTGGTCTCCGCCGCGGCCTACCTCGGCCGGCGCATGGGCGAGATGTTCAGGGTCTACTAGGCTGGTCCGGGATGAGGTTTTTCAACAGCCCCGGTGTCCCCGGAAATCCCGAAATCCCTTGCGCCGCGCCCGGGGGCGGGGAAAAGAGTGAACGATTCGCCAGGGGACTCGTTCTTGTTGGCATGAGCAAGGAAGCCGCAAGTCCGCTCCAGCATCGCACCTGGAGACCGATGGTGTTGTGGATGGCGGGCATCCTCCTTGCCCTGGGGGCGTTCTGGGTCGGTGCCAAGGCGGTACAACTCCACCAGACGCACGTAACTGTATCCGAACTGGTAAGGCACAAGCATGACCTTGGCCCCGAATGCTTCGGCGGAGAGGATCAGACCGTAAGCAGACTGTCCGACTACCTGAGACTCCCGGTCCAGGCAGTTGGCGAGAGAAACAGGCGTTTTGCAGCATGGTATCTTTGGCGCTGTGGCACAATGGCATTGCCGCTTCATACACGGCTCCTCAACGATCAGGACCGTAGGGTGCGGTGTGGAGCGGCTGTGGGCATTGGAAAAATCTTCACTCATGAGGAAGTCGTAATGATGCGGCCGCTAATTGGTCCGGATGCCGATAGGGCGATTGCTATGCTCCAAACAGTAGCCGAAACAGACCAAGACGAATCAGTTCGCTGGGAAGCAGACTTAGCATTGTCACTGATCCGTGCCTATCGGGTGAGAGGAAATGAGATGGGGGGAGTTCCGGGGACATGCATTAGAAACGGTGTCAGACACCTTTTCCTGACCAGTATCTCGCCGCTTGCGGCGATGGCATCACCACTGGGTGGGCCGAACCGCTCCTAACGATAGATCACTCCGCAGAGCTGGCCGGTGCCCCGGCACACGGGGCAGGCGATCCGATCCTTGTCGCCTTCCTTCGGCGCAACGCCGCCCTCTATCTTTCCGCTTCCGCCGCACTTTGGGCAGCGCTCCTCGAAGACTCTCTCGACCTTCGCGCAGGATTCGGCCCACATGGCCTTCAGCACCTGAGCTTTGACTCCTGGCGTTTGCTTGAGCCACCAGGCCTCGGGGTCCGGCAACTCGGCCGGGCGGCCGGCTTCCGGAGGAGGCTTCTTCCCGACATCGCGCAGCCAGGAACCCGCCCCCCAGCTTGCCATCTGAAGGCCGGCAACCGGCTGGGGATGATCGCCGGGGCCGGGGGCGGTGGCCTCCAGCCGGCCTTCCCACAGCTCCCGGGCGCGGGCCTCGGAGATCCCCGCCTCCTGCGCCACGGACTTGCAGACCTCGAGGTTGAGGCCGCTCTTCGGGTCGGTGACATACTTGCGGCAATCGGCCAGCGAGCTTGGGGGATTGAAGCCGCTCACCTCAAGTGGCCCGCCATCTCGCAGCTCATAGGTCTTGCCATCTGGGAATACATACTTCCTATGCCCGCTGTCTGGCCCTCTAAGGGCGCAAGCATTGACCTCATCGTCCACGCGCTTATGCCACAAGCCAACCACCTCGCGAGGAAACTCCTGAGCCCGCGCCTTCTCGATGCTCCGCTTGTCGAAGGGGAACCCGTAGCCCGTGTAATCAGGATACTGAGTCTCCAACAGTTCGATGTCCTTGAGCACCCTGCCGTTGAGCCCCGCAGCCTTGTTGAACCTGATCCGCTTCTCGATCTCGCGGACTTGGAGCCTCTTGGTAAGCTCTTTGAGCGCCGGCATCTTGGCCTTGCACCTCTCCTCGTACCCGGGATCGAGGAGCACGGCCTTGGCGAAGTGGTCGTTGGCGTCCACAGGCAGCTCGTTCTCCATGCACCATTCGCCGCGGGCGAAGTAGCCATCGGCGGTCTGGGGGGCGTCGCTCGGGGGCATCTTGGGGGATACTAAGGAGTCAAACGGCGAGCTGCCTTTGCGGACGGGGACAAGGCGGCTGCCCGAATAGGCGGCAATCAGATCCCGAAGCCGCCTTCGCTCCGCCGCATCAAGCTTGTCCCAATCAATGGCCACGGTTGTCTTGGTCTCGGTCAGGAAGATGGTCAAGGTCCTCTCGTCGTATTTCACGATCCTGCAAGGGAGGGCGATCTTCTCAATGACGATGATGGTCCTGATGTCGTCTGCGACGACGTCGTGGCTCTGCGGTGCGGCCGGCGTGGGAGGCGATGGGGTCTGGCCAGTCACGGGCTGGGCCTGCGGGGAAGCCGGCGTCGGGGGCGGGGCTGTCTGGTTGGTCCGGGGCTGGCCCTGGCATCCCGGCAGACAGGCCAGCGCAACGGTTGCCGCAAGCAGAGCTGCTGCCACTTTCGAAAGTCCTGTCCTGCTCATCCAGACGCCTCCGAGGCCGGATTATGCTCTCACCCAGGCCCAGCGCAAAGCTTCAGTCTATGAACCGACAACTCCAAGAAGCCCTCTCCATGCCACACCCCCGGCTTTCGGCCATTCCCTCCGTCCCCTACGCCCTTCAGCCACCCCACGCCCATACTATACCCCGCGCCGGGCCGCGGGTCAATACGACAAGCGGTGGGCGGTGGGCGGAAGGCGGCGGGCGGCGGGTGCTGGGCTGCCGGCGGCAGGCTGGTTTGAAGCCAAAATCCCTGGCGCCGCCGCCCCCGGGCTGGTCCTATGGATGGCCCTAAGCCTCGTAAACAGGCGGCTTACAGATAGGACCGCAATCTGGCCCTTTAATTCAAACCGACCATCCGCGCGCGTAAGTCCTTGTGTATCAACGACTTGCGCTCGGCCGACCCTGTGCGATTCGATTTTTGCCCCAAAATGCACCATGTGATTTTATTTTCTTAACCCCTTGCCCCGCAAGGACTTACGCCTGAAAAATCCATACTTAAACAGTACACCACCGTTTTCCGCCACTATATTATAGAGGGACCAGAGGAACGGCGGTAGCCGGAAAGGAGGATCGCCATGTCGCGCGCGCCGAAGCCAGCGAAGCACCCGTACCGCGCGTGGCTCGCCGGCCATCCGGACCGCCAGGCCATCTTCGAGCGGCTGGAGTGGAAGGCGTGGAGCACCCTGCTCTGGGGCCTGGACGCGGGCGACCCCAAGGTGATCCGGTTCTACCTGGACACCTTCCGCCGCCTTCCCGACGGCTCGGTGCGAGCCCGGCCGCTCCCGCGCGTCGAGCCGCCCCGCATCAAGCCGATCCGGCCGCCCACGGTGGCGAAGCTCGTGGCCCAGGAGCGGCGCAAGGCGCGCGAGTCGGCGAGGGTCGTCGCGGCCGAGGCCATCGTCGCGGACGTTCACGAGCGCGGCGCGGACACCTACGCGGCGCTGGCCGCCGTGCTCCCGGCCTGGCGCCGGCCGCCGAGGCGGCGGAAGACCAAACCACCAAGACACCAAGACACCAAGAACAACGACGGCAAGAGTTCACCGCAGAGGCGCAGAGGCACGGAGAACAACAGCGGCGGGATTTCGGGTAACAACCGCAAAGGCCGGAGAAAGCTCTTGCCACGAAGGGCGGGCCACGCTGGATTGCTGAATGCGGATAGTGGAGCCTGCGGGGGCCAATCCGCAATCGGCAATCCCCAATCCGAAATCAGCGGCCGTTCTTGGTGTTCTTGGTGCCTTGGTGGTTCAAAAGCCCCGGGCCGCCCAGCCTCAGATCTCGACCTTGTTGATCGCCCGCGCGCCCAGCCACAGCGGCAGCACCGCGGTCAAGAGCGCCATGGCCCCGGCCACCAGCGCGGCCAGGAGCAACGGGTGACGCATGGTCACCAGGCCCTCGGCGGCCTTGGCCTCCTGCAGGCAGAAGAAGCCCACGGCCATAACCATCGCGGCCACGAAACCCACCGAGAGGATCAGGCAAAGCGTCCCGCCAAAGCCGGAGACGATCTTGGAGGGCGTCTCCTCCCGGAAGTTGGGGAAGAGCGCGCCCATGCCCACCGCGATCCCGGGCAGCCCCAGGCACATGCCCAGCGCGGTGATCACGTGCATCCAGGCCATCCTGGGGATCGAGCCGAGCATCCGGCTGGACAGCGCCACCAGCGGCACCAAGAGCAAAAAGGAGCCCATCAGCGCAAACACGTACTTGCCCCACAACAGCCGCGAGCGCGGCACGGGCAGCAGCCCCAGAATCCAGAAGCGCCGGCCCTCGATGGAAATCAGCGGGAAGACGAAGCGGGTGGTCAGGGTCGCCAAGGTCAACCCCGCGGCGGCCAGGTTGGTGAAGGCCACGAAGTTGGCCCAGCGCTCGGAACTGACGTGCTCGAAAATCACCTTCTGGTAGCCCAGGTTGCGCAGGTTGGCCACGTACAGGAAGAGCAGCCCGAAGAAAATAATCACCTGCGACCACTGCACCGGGTCGCGCAAGAAGGTGCGGATGTCCTTGACCACCATCCGGGCGGTGAAGGGGGCCGCCGGCGCCAGCTTCTGCCCGGCCCAGTCGAGCAGGCCCCCCGGCCGGTAAATCCGCCGGCTGGGCGTGCCCAGCGCCCGGCTGTAGCTCGAGGCGTAGAGCTTCTCGGCGGCGAACTCGGCCAGCATCCAGAGGAACAGCGCGGTCGAGAGCAAGAGCGCCCCGTAGAACCCCACCGCGCGCCACTCGCTCCGCGAGGCCGCCAAAATGCCCTCGCTCACCCACCAGCTCGGCGCCCAGGCGCTCTGGCTGAAGCTGAAGCTGCTGAAGATGTCGCCCACGAACTCCTCGTCAATGGCCGCGGCGGTGCTGTACTTGAGCAAGTTGGCGCGCACGCAGACGGCGATGGCCGCCAGGACCAGCAGCGCGAAGCCCAGCCCCAGCACCTTGCCGCGGTTGCGCGGAAAGTAGCGGGTCAAGAGCATCCCCAAGAGCGCGCCCGCGGAGGCCCCGATGAAGATGAAGGGCAGCATCATCCCGAAGGCCGCGGGGTAGAAGCCGGCGGAGATCCGCCCGCTCCCGCCGTA
>Ga0315286_10004807_pt1 | contig 12961 bp, 7 predicted proteins | sample YL17G10_0_MG_FD_205038 | JGI IMG/M metagenome (GOLD analysis project Ga0315286, IMG submission 205038) | Sediment microbial communities from Yellowstone Lake, YNP, Wyoming, USA - YL17G10_0 | ecosystem: Environmental > Aquatic > Freshwater > Lake > Sediment | place: USA: Wyoming | collected... | reverse complement strand
GCAGGGCACTCACGGCCTCCACGGTGCCGATCTTGCCCATAGCTCTCGCGGCGGCCCGAGCGACCACCACATCCGAGTCGCTGAGCAGCTTCGCCAACGCGCCGACGGCCTTGGCGTCACGCCGCACGCCGATGCTGCCAATGACGCCGACGAGCGGTCCGCCCTTCACCTTGCCGAGCGCATCGCGCAGGGCCTCATCCACCGCCGGGTCCGGGTTTGGCTCCAGGGCGTAGCGGGCGTTGTGAGAGAGCTCTTCGCTGCCGAGCAGGGCGGCCAACGGAGCGATGGAGTCCTTGCCCCCGACAATGGCAAGCTGCCGGCAGGCACCGATCTTGTCCTGGCGGGACGCATCCGCACTCTTGAGCACGGCGATCAGCTTGGCCTCGTCCCCCTTCGGTGCAACGGTCTGTGCGAGTGTCGGCACGACGAAGGCCAACAAAAGCGTCACAATCATGACCAGATGTATTCTCGATTTCGACATAGCAGTATCCTCGTTTCAATCCACACCCGTGTGAAGCGGGTGACATTCTATATGACCCACGGCTCCCGCATCGCACGCGAGCGGAATCGGTTCGCCTCGGCGTCGTTCGCGAACTCCTCTTTGACCGGGTCGAACTTCATGTCGCGCTTGAGCCACATGCAGACGTTGGCCGCGTGGACCGTGGACATCGAGCGGTGCATCATCACCGGGTTGGCCACGGTCTGGCGCCGCGACTTGACGCAGTCGAAGAAGTTGCGGACGTGGCTCATCGGCCGCTGCGTGCGGGCGCTGTAGTCATCGACGAGCTTCTTGAAATCGGACATCCAGGCGGGGTTGGAGATCTCCGGCTTGGAGTAGCCGTCGGCGATGGCGACCCAGCCCTCGGTGCCCTCGTAGCGGACGCCGCAGGAGCCGTGCCAGATCTTGCCGGCCATGTCGCGTTCGAGGACCATCTTCTGGCCGTTGGCGAAGGTCGTTACCATGCCGTCGCCGCTGTCGTTGTTCACGTACTTGTATTCCACGGGCGACGTTTCCCAGAGGCCGAGCGCCACCTGGCACTGGGCGAACGTGTGGGCGCCCCATTCGCCGATGCAGCTTGTGTGGAAGTCATAATGGTTGCGCCAATCACCCTGGCAATAGGCACCGTTGTAGGGCCGCCAGGGACACGGGCCCAGCCAGGCGTCCCAGTCCACCACTTCTTTGGGAGGCAGAGGCTGCTCCGGCAGCCAGTCGTGGCGCATCTCGGCCGCGTCCCACGGCGCGATGTGCGCCCGGACGGTATGGACCTTACCGAGGTAGCCGAGCCGCAGCAACTCGTTGGCGAAGGTGAAGTTGCCCTCGCTGAGCCGCTGGATGCCGGACTGGTAGACCCGCCGGTAGCGTTTGGCGGTGGCCACGACGCCCTGGCCTTCCGCGATGGTCATGGCCGACGGCTTCTCCGAGTACACGTCCTTGCCGGCCCGCATCGCCATGATGGCCGCCAGCGCGTGCCAGCGGTCGCCCGTGGTGCTCAGGACCGCGTCGATATCGGTGCGGGTGGCCAGGAACTCGCGAATGTCCGCGTACAGCTTGCAGTCGGTGTTGCCGTAGCGGGTGTCCACGAGCTTTTTGACGTTCTCGCGGCGCTGCTTTTGGGGGTCGCAGTCCGCCACGAACTGCACGTCCTTCTCCGGCAGCATCCAATTGAGCACGTACGAGCCGCGGGTGCCGATCCCGATGCCGCCGAGGATGATGCGCTCGCTGGGCGGGACCGCGCCGTTGCGGGCGAACACCGAGGCCGGCACGATGGCCGGCATCGCCGCCAACGACGCCGTGCGCCCGAGGAATGCTCGCCGCGAAAGATTGGGTTTCTTCTCAGACATGGCCGTCTCCTCATCGATATTGATTATGGACTATGGATGATTGATGATTGGCACGAACCGTCGCCAACCACGAACCACCGTTACCCTGACTTGATGAGCGATTCTACCGTCTCCAAGTCCCGGCGCCCACCACAAGTGAATTGATGAAAGATAAAGATAATTGATGACTGGCCTGGGACGCTGTTCGTTGGCGAAAATAGCACGGGCAAATCGACGCTGCTGGAGGCGCCGCCGGCCACGCCCAATTCCTCATTGCCACGCACTCCCCGATCCTCCTATCCTGTCCCGTCGCCACAATCTACACCTTCGACTACGCCCCGATCCCCTACGAACGAACCGACCACTACACGACCTACAAGCACCTCATGGACGACCGGCGTAAACGCCGGCCGCCTTTTGCTTCATAACAATTGAGTGCGGAGCGTGCAAGAATCGAATGGGTCATTTCTCATTCTTGTTCCGGTTCAACCACCCTGCAAATGCCTTTGCCGCAGTTTTTGCACTTGCCTCGAAGGATGAGGTCTTCCTGTTCCATTTCCGCCGTTTCCAGGGCAATCGGAACAGACCCGACGCACTTTCCGCAGTAGACATTGTCGAGGATCTTTTCTTGTGCCCATTGGGGGATTCTTTTCCATCGCCGGGCCGCCTCTGGCGTGAACGGATCAGTTGGATGGATGGGCATTATCATTTGGTCTTCTCGTAGAACGCTACGGGGTGGTCAGCCATCTGACGAAACTGTTTGTTCGATCTTGAGTTTTTCTCGGATGTACTGGACTGGGTCCCTAACCACATCATCGTATTCGGCTCGGTGTATTCGCCTGGACTCGAAGTCGATCTTCACGTCCTCGACGAACTTCTCGAAGTCGGGGTTCTGATCGCAGAGTTTGTTGATGGTTTCCCAATCTAGCGTCCCCTTGACCCGTGCCGGGTAGAGCACCGAGGAAGAGTCGATGTCCGTCAGGTCAAGGTGGATGATCCCTATACCGAATGAGGCGGCAAGCCGCTCAAGCTCAGCCAGGAAGTCATCATCTTGGAGAACCTCCGCGGCGACAAGGTATCCTTCGTGCGCCCAAGACGAGTTGGAGACGGTTTGGAAGTAGGATTCCCGGTAATTTGCCTTGCTGAGGGCTTTCTTGATCTCGAAGGAGTAGAGACGAATGGAGTTGTTGTCTGACAGCCGGTTGAACTCGATGACTTCCGGACGCCAGTCCTCGATGGGAAGATAGAATCCCACCATGTCAGGGTGGACCCATTCATTGTACCCCTGCTTGACCGACTTCTCATGCAGGATCGTCTTGGTGTAAATCGACCGGCCACGGTTGAAGGCGGGGTTTGCGTATGCGAAATAGGCGAGCAAGGGGTGCAGGTCTCTCTCTTTGAACTTCGGTGCGGTTGCTGCCCTCTTAGCCTCCCTTTTCTCGATTTCAGACACCAGATCGCTGGGGACCTCTAACTCGCGGTCCTTGAGAAAGAACCTGGCTGGTCTCTTGCCGACCTTGATGAACTTCGACTCTGGATTGTCTCGAACCTCGACGTACAGTTGAGCTCCAAGAGTCTGCCACGGCGTCTTCCCTGATGTTTTGATCTGAGCCGAAAGACCTGATGTCTTGGCCGCCTCCCATATTTCCTGATATGTCAGCGGCTGCTTTGTTGTCTTCAGCACCTCAGTTGCTAGGTCAAGATATGAATTGGCCATTCTTCGGTTCCCCTGTGATATCGCTCCTATCGCGACCGAACTTCTGTTTACATGGTTTCCTGATAAACCCGCTTCTGTGCTCTGCTCTCACATAACGCGCCACGTCACAAGCGATTTATCTGCGCACGCCCAATATCCAGGTCTCCTTCACATCCGGCACAGATCATAGCCTGGCATAGGCGGAAAGTCAACATGGTTGGAGATGCAGTATGGACAGGGCCGTTGACGCCAAGAGGAAAGACATTGAGTCTCTTCGCGAGTTGGCTATAGGGGTGGCTAAGGTGCAGTCTGTCGCACTGCTGCCAGGGTGTTTCGCGTTGCGTGGAAGTCCCGGCGATAGTAGTATCTGAACCAATGAGGTTTCTGTTCTGCGGAGGATGTTGCCGAAAGGACAGACGGACGATATTGCCGAAAAAAACGAAAAAAGGCAAAAAAATGGTGCAGACATAGAGGAGTCCTCCTTTTGGCGACTTCTTTCGTTTCTTTCGGCTATAGATTCTGGAGCCCGGGACCATGAAAGATCGTGTATTTGAGCTGACGGACATTGAACATGGAGCCGTTGTCAATCTCGGTGCGCCGAAGTTCCAGATTCGCAAGCTCGCCATGTCCGAGACTTTGCACCAGCCTGAAGGCGGCGGCACACCCCCTCTCCTCGTTCTTCTTTTTTCGCTTTTTTTCGTTTTTTTCGGCTATTCACCTGTTTGTATTGCGGTGGCGAATCAAGCTCCACATGAGATCGATCTTTGCGGCTCCTGGCAGTTCGAGACTGATCCGGAGGATGCGGGCGTTCGCGAGAGGTGGTTTGAGGGCGGGCGACAGTTCAAGCGGCAAATTCAGGTGCCGGGGGCGTGGAATACTCAAGGCATCGAGTTCGATACCCGGGAGCAGTTGCAGCGATATTTGGCCAAGCCGGTCGAGGAGAAACTTCGCGGCCCCGGCACCGAGGCGGACCGGCTCTTTCACGTCTATCCCGGACCCGGATGGTATCGGCGCGTTGTGCCTGTGCCTGAGTCTTGGCGGGGCAAGGCGATCTGGCTCAAGTTCGGCGGTGTTCACCGCAATGCCGATGTTTGGATCGACGGCAAGCACGTCGGCACGCACATCGGGTACGTGGTTCCGTTCGAGTATGACGTGACAAAGCTCGTCGCGCCGGGAGAAGATGCGACGATTACGCTCCGTGTCGATGCCCGGCGCAACCGCGACATCGACCCGCTCATGGGCTGCATGGATACGCTTGACTTTCTCTATCTCACGTGGGGCGGCGTCCATCGCAAGGTCTCGCTGGAGGCGACGGGGGATACGTGGATCGACGATGTATTCGTCGTGCCGCACGTTCTCCAAGAGGAGGCGGCGGTCCGTGTGTCGCCGGGGCACACGAGCGATGCTGTGCGCCGGCAGTTGCGGGCCGTTGTGGAGGTGCTCGATCAGCAGGGGAAGCCGGTTGCCGCAGGCGAGAAGCCGTTATCTGCCGATTCGCCCGCCGCCGTTACGTTGAAGCTTCCTGGCGCCAAGCTCTGGTCGCCCTCGCAGCCTCACCTTTATGCCGCACGCGTGACACTCCTGGATGGCGAAAATCGACTCGATGAAAAGCGTGTCCGGTTCGGCATGCGCGAATTCCGGGTCGAGGGCCGCAAGTTCCTGCTCAATGGCCAGCCGATCTTTCTGCGGGGTTACGGAGACGATTGCATCTACCCGAACACCATCGCTCCGCCTGCCGACCAGGAAGAGTATCGGCGGCGGTTCCGGATCGTCAAGGACTTCGGCTTCAACTACGCCCGGCATCACAGTTGGACGCCTGTCGAGGAATATCTCGATGTCGCGGACGAGATGGGCATCATGTTGCAGCCGGAGTTTCCCATCGCCTATCGTTGGGACCTCGCGTCGAAGCCCGAGACGAAGGCACTCTATCTCAAGCTCTGGCAGGAGGTGATTCGGCGCAATCGCAATCACCCGTCGATTGTCGTCTGGTGCATGGGCAACGAGATTTACGACAGCTTCGAGCAGGCGCCCGAGATGTACAGACTGGCCAAGGATCTCGACCCGACTCGGCCTGTGATCGACTCTGACGGCGTCTCGCGCAAGCCCCGCCCGACCCTCGATTTTGGGGTTTGGCAGTTCAACGAGTCCGCGTCGTGCGGGTACAAAGATGCGAAGTACCGGTTCGATCCGACGCCACTGCCGGTGGTCGCCCATGAGATGGGCTACTTCGTCAGCCTGCCCGATCTGCGGCAGATCGATTTATTCCGTGACGGCCTGAAACCCTACTGGCTGTACGATGCGAAGGACAAGGCGAGCAAGACGGGAGTCGAGACCGCTTATCCGCAATGGGTCGATTGCTCGAATCGCCTGCAGGCCGCCTGCCTCAAGACGAATATCGAGGCGGCCCGGCGGTCGAATCTCCAGGGCTACCATGTCTGGCTGTTTCAGGACTATCCCTGGTGCGCGGAGGGCGTGGTGGACATGTTCTATCGGCCGAAGGCTATCACCGCCGAGCAATTCCGCAAGTTCAACGCGCCGACGGTTCTCCTGACCACTCCGGATCGGCGCAACTACCGGTTTGGTGAGAAAACCGAGTTCCCGCTGTACGTGTCGCGATACGAGCAGGAATCCACGAAGGGTGCAACGCTGCGATGGGAGTTGTTCGCCAAGGATGAACGCCTCGTGGCAGGGCTGCAGGAAGGTCTGGCGATCCCGTGTGGTGAGGTCAAGTTGTTGGCAACGATCTCGTTCGAGGTCCCTCGCCGGTCACAAGCAGAGCAGCTTCGCCTTGTCGTGCGGCTCGAAGATGCGCACGGTATCGCGACAAATGACTGGAAGATCTGGTGCTTTCCCGCCGAGCGATTTGTGTCGGACAGATTCGTCGTCGCCGGCTCAGAGTGGCTTCAGCGCCAGTATCCTCAGTCCGTCGGCAAGGCCGAGTCGCTGCCGTCGCGGACAGGACTGCTGGTCACCGACCGGTGGGAGTCGAGCGTGCTGGACCATCTGGCGGCAGGCGGCTGCGTGCTGATGCTCAATCCGGAGCCGGTGTTTCCCACGGCGACGACTCGCTACCGGCCCTCCGGCTGGGACCCCAGCGATCCCGCGGGCCACGTCGGAACGATCTTCGATCCGCAGCACCCGGCGCTGAAGTCCATGTCTTCGGAGGGCTGGTGCGACCTGGAGTTCTACGACCTGATCCAGGGCGGCAAGGCGATTCTCCTGGAGCAGACGCGTGTCACGGGTGAGCCCATCATCCGCATGATCGACGTGCCGCAGCGGCTGGCGCGCAAGGCTTATCTGTTCGAGACGAAGGTGGGCCCGGGAAAGCTCTTGGTCAGCGGTTTGAACTTCTCCGCCGCCGTGCCGGCGGGCGACCCCGCGGCCGTCTACTGCCTGGACGAGTTGATTCGTTATGCCGCGAGTGACGGATTTCAGCCGCAGAGCAGCATCCCGCCGGAGGACCTGCGTGCCAGACCGGAGTCGAAACCCCATCAATAAAAAGCGAGGAGAATAGAGCCGAAAGAAACGAAAGAAGACGCAAAAGTGGCAATGACGCGAGCAGGCTCTGCATGGGGCCCCCAGACGCGATAAGTCGCGTTTGGAACGCCTTGTCCCTTTTTTCGCTTTCTTTCGTTTCTTTCGGCTATCGTGACTCGGGTTACGGCCGAAGGCTGCGCTGGGATGCCCAGATGCTTCGCTTTGCTCCGTTCAGCAGGACAAGCGTGGGCTGGTCCGCCACAAAACGCCGTCGCATTCCGAAAGAGATTTTTGCAAGATTTGTCTTGACTCAATGCCGATGATCCGCCTATTCTTGAGTGCGTGGTGTAGGTGATGTCTTCCCACAAATGGAGGCGTGAACGCCGCTTCGTGCCGGTCACGCAATTCCAACGGATTGGAGGCTATGGAGGGTGTTTCACGACAGGGCAGTCTGAGACGTGAATAGTGCGCGCATGCAAACGGCCTTCAGGGGACCGGGAGCGGGTGTCACTTGCATCGGAGGCTCGGAAATGTCAGGCACACGTGAGGTAGGGGTTGCAATAAGAAGACCGCGTGCATCTCCTATGTCGTCTCTCTCTCTCTCTCTCTCTCTCTGCGATCTTTCAGGGGGAATGTAGGCCGCGAGCGCCCCCGAGCACCCCCTACCCTTAACGGAGTCAGTGCGCCTTGCCATCTGGCTTCGCAAGCCCGAATCGGATTGCTCGGATTGGACGCCAAGACCATCTGTGCTATGTCACCTCCGCGCGGCGCGTGGCCTGAACGAGGTCGAACGAGGGGGCCATTAGCATATGGTGGACTCGTGGATTCCCGCCTTCGCGGGAATGACAGAGCCGGGGGGAGTTACTGCGCCGGACGGATGGTTGAAGGACCATGCAATCCCATTTGGGATGCTCTAACCGATCAAACAGAGAAGTAGACTTGGAAAAGGAGGAGAAAGATGAAGAAGGCATTTGTAAGCGGATTCGTGATTTTGTGTGCGGCCGGTATTGCTGCTGGTGGCCCTACGACTGGGTTGGTGGCCTACTATCCGTTTAACGGCAACGCCAACGATGAGTCAGGTACCGGGAACAATGGTTCCCCTGTGGGAGGAGTGACATGGACGACTGGCCCAGCGGGTGGGGCGGCCCATCTCGATGGAACAGGCTACATCCGCGTTCCCGACAGTCCAAGTCTGGATCTGCCGGGGGCAAGGGGCACGATCTCCGCTTTGGTGAGCATTGCCCCATCCGGCGACGAGTTCGGGATCGTAGTCAAGGAGAGTAGCAGCAGCTTCCCATCGACAATTGCCTACGAATTCGCGGCAAGGTCGAACGCAACATCTCTGAGCATGCTCATTTCAGACGGGTCTAACAGCGAGCTTGGTGGAACCCCGGCTGGTACACTTCCAAAGGACTCCGCATGGCACCACGTCGCAGCAACTTGGGTCCCAGACGATGTTCGGATTTATCTAGATGGAGTCCTATTGTTCCAAGGCAACGAACGAGTGCCGGTTTACACGGTCAACAATATTTCCGATCCTGTCCTGATAGGGGCCTTCCGCTGGAATGTTGGTGGAATGTATAGGTACTTGACTGGCGATATGGATGAAGTGCGCATCTATGACCGTGCTCTCTCCGCTGAAGAGATCAGACAGCTTCCCCCTATCCCCGCGCCGGGGGCCGTTGTCTTGGTCGGGATCGGGGCGGCGGTCGTGAGGCTGTTACGCAGACGCGGACTTGCCTGAACCCGCGCCTCCTGAACCATTGGTGGAGAGAAGGCCGCAGGGATCGCTCTGCGGCCTTTCTCGTCATCGGGCGGGTGGTCTTTGGTTCTCGTGCTCGTGGCACGCTTCCCAGAGTTAGGAAAACGACTTTCGGTCTTCACCACGCAGCCTTGGCGGGGCGTGGCGATTGCCAATCTCAACGACATGAGTTGCCCGACCGAACCGCTGGGGTGAAGGCCGGAAAAAAGGCAAGAGGTGAAAATCACGGCCCAATCGGTTCCGCTTTTTTCCGCAGACCGTTGGCTGAGTTCAATTACCGGCTTCTCTGAGCTTCTTGACATCGATCCGATCTTGATCCCTGGCACTGGCTTCCTTGGCCTTTACGAGGTCTGCTTTCGATATGAACGGGATGACCAGCCCCTCCGCCTGTGCCTTGTCCCGGTTTGCCCAGGCAGCTTCGAAAGTCACCCCAGGCACGGACATCATGATGTCCAACCGAAATGGCGGATTACCCATCTGGTAGAAATAGCCCTCCCGTGTGAAATCGGCGGGCGCGAGGTTCTTGAGAGGCGCCCCGAACTCCTTCAGCGCCGCGAAGACTGCTTCAGCGTTCTGCGGATCGGTGGCAATCCACAAGTCCAAGTCCTTCGTGAAACGCGGCTCCGTGTATTTCATAACGGCGTAGCCGCCAACCACCAAGTAGCGGACCTTATACTTTGCCAAAATGCTCAACAGTTCTTTGAAGTCGGGGCTCGTCAGCATGTCCGTACCGGATGGTCAAATAGTCCAATATCATGTCGAGTGCCGCGTCGAAAATGGCCTGATCCCCTTGCGACTGCCAGAACTCGATATCAAAGCGGTCTTTGTCGTCACCGATGCGTCGGTATGCTTCTTTGATTTCTCTCATGCGTATTTGCGTCTCCTTCAGGACCAGTGAAGACGGTTTTGTGCCGTGAGCAACCCGACCCGGTCTTTCGGTTGAAGCGGCAGCGTCAAGTTTTCACGTTCGCATTTTCTTCAGGTTGTTCAGCGAAATCTCCGCGCCTTGGAGCGGCGGGACCGCGTCCTTTTCTTCTTCGATGATGTACCACTTCGTGCCGCCGGTCCGGCAGAGCTTGAAGACCTCGGCCCACTTAACGTCGCCTTCGCCGATCATGGCCTTCTTGTTCGTGGCGGAGAATTCCTTGAGGTGGATGGTGACGGCCCGGCCGGGATACAGCCTCAAATACTTGATCGGGTCGCCGCCGCCGTCCATGCAGTTGCCGAGGTCGAGCTGCATGATGACGTCCCGGCTGGTGTTGCTGGCGATGATGTCCCAGCCGGTTGTGCCGTCGAGCGGGGCGAAGTCGTGCTGATGAGCATGATAGCCGACCCACATCCCCTGCGGCTTGACCTTCCCGGCCAGCACGTTGAGCCGCTTGGCGTATCCGAGCCACGTCTCCTTGGGATTGCTTTTGGCCGGCTCAAGCCAGGGGACAATAACGTACTGGTTCCCCAGGATTTTGTTGAATTCGAGCGTGGCGGCCAGCTTGTCGTCGGTGAGGTCCGCCATCTGGGTGTGTGTGCCGCAGCAGACCAGCTTGTTGGCGTCGAGCATCTTGCGGATGTTTTTGGCCTCGTGACCGTAGTAGCCTGCGAATTCGACGCCCTGATAGCCCATCTTCGCGACCTTCGCGAGCACGCCGGGCAGGTCCTTCTGGGCTTCACTGCGGACGGAATAGAGCTGCAGGCCCACTGGGATCTTCTCTCCTTTTGCCATCTTCTTGCTTTCCCCTTCCTTCATGCAGCCGGCGCCGACGACGGTCAGAGCGGCCGCGGACGCCGTGGTTGCCAGGAAACCCCGGCGCGACAGATTCGAGTTGGTCGATTGTGCCTTCATGCTCCTTCACCTCTTTCATTCCCCGACGCGCAGCGGCGCTGCGGGCCATGACTGATCCGGTTTCGGCGGCGGATCCTTCGCCTGAATTCTCAACCGTAGCGTGATTGATTATAGTCCCGCCTTTCCTGCACGTCAATTCCAAACGGTCAGGCTTGCCGGGACAGGGGCTCATCGCCTGTTCTTGCGCTGGTCGAGGCGTTCGCCGGTGGGGCGGCGCACGGGGATGTCGAGCCCGCCGCCGGCTTCGAGATCGTCGAAGAGCTGCTTCTTCATAGCCTCGATCTGGTCGCGGAAGGCGGGGACATCGATCAGGTTATGCCGTTCGTGCGGGTCCGTCTGCAGGTCGTAGAACCCATCGTAATCCCACACGCCGTGATAGAAGATGTATTTGTATCGCTCCGTGCGGATCGCGAACATCGTCGGCGTGGCGGGGAAGTTCCACTCCCAATGGTATTCATATAGAATATGATCCGGCCAGAGGATCGATTCGCCTCGCAGCAGGGGCAGAAACGACCGGCCGTCCATTTTGGCTGCCGGGGGCACAGGGATACCCGCCACATCCAGCAGCGTTGGCGCGATGTCGATGTTCTGCACCATTTGGGTCACCTTGGTGCCCGGCTTGATCCATCCCGGTGCGTACGCGAGCATCGGGATGCGGATCGACTCCTCAAAGGCGTCTCGCTTGTCATAGAAGCCGTGCTCGCCGAGGGCGAAACCGTTGTCGCCCATGTAGACCACGAGAGTGGACTGGCTCAAACCCGCCTCGTCAAGGTAGCTCAGCACGCGCCCGAGATTCTCGTCGAGCCCGTACAGGGTCTCGCAGTATTGGCGATACAGATCGTCGAACGAGGGGACCGGATCGTTGTCGTACGGCCCGGTCTCCATGTGATCCACGCCGTGGATGCTGTACCGCCGCTCGCGGACCCAATGGGGCTGCGTTTGATAGTTCTCCTCCGTATTGGCCATCGTTTCGGGCCGCTGGACTTGGCTCTTGGCGTACCGCCCCTCGTGGCGCTTGGCCGGCTGAAACGGATAATGAACGGTCTTGTGCGATAGGTACAGGAAGAAGGGCCGGCGTGCGTCTCGGCCGGTCTTGAGCCATTCTAACGCGTGGTCGGTCAGGATGTCCGTTGTGTATCCCTGGAATTGCTGCTGCTGGCCGTTGATATTGAGGACCGGGTCGAAATAGACGCCCTGACCCTTGAAGCTGACCCAGTGCTCAAATCCGGGCCTGGGGCCATCCTGCTCGTCTCCCATGTGCCATTTGCCGATGAAGGCCGTTTGATAGCCGGCCTTTTGCAGGTACTGGGAGAAGAACACGGTCCCTTCCGGCTCCGGCCGCTGGTTGTCGACGATGCGATGGTGGTGCATGTACTGGCCGGTGAGGATCGACGCCCGGCTCGGGGAGCACAGGGAGGTGCTGACGAAGGCATTGACCAGGTGCGCGCCCTGCTGAGCCATGCGGTCCATGTTGGGTGTTTCCAGGAACGCCGGCGCTTGCGGCATGAAGCCCAGGAAGTCATAGCGGTGATCGTCGCTGAGCACGAAGATGATGTTCCGCTTTGCCGGCTCGCTGTCTCTCCGGACCCGGTCGGCCCGTACCGCGGTACCGAGCACGGCTGTTGCCGCCGCGCCGCCGCACGCCATCTTGAGGAAGTCGCGCCGGGTCGAGCCGGCAGATCGTGACTTGAAGCTGTCTGTCATGATCGTGTCATCCTGACTGATACCGCTATTGGAACGTCAGTCGCCAACACCTGTCGCAGATGGTACGCTCGGTGCGCAACGGAGTCAACCAGAAGGTGGCGGCGGTATTCGAGGGAGCTCTTCCGGCTCGGGTCTGACGAACGAATCTTCAAACAATCGCTGCACAACCGATGTATATTCCTAATAGAGTACGTGTGAAAGGCACGATCATGAGTCTGAGAAGGGATTTTGGTGGGGTCAAAGCAGGGCTCTTGGGAGGAGCCTTAGGAGTGGCATTGCTGGCCGGCTGGATCGGCCTGAGCCGGGCGGGAGAGGCCCAATCGCCGGCAGCGGGCAGCAACCGATGGGTGATCGACGACTTCTCGGCGACGGGCGACAAGGTTTCACCGGCGGCGGGATGGCAATTCATGGCGGAAGGGGCCTCTACCGGCCAAGTGCAGGTCGAGGAGCAGGAAGGCCGGATGTGCCTGCATTTGACGGGGACCGTCTCATCGAGAAACAAGGCGGATTCCATCCAGGCCCGGCGGTCTCTGGTTGCCAGAGGCCGGCCGCTCGATGCCCATGCCTACGACGGCGTCCAGTTGACGGCGAAAGGGAATGGCGGAACCTGCGCCATCCATTTGCATGCGAGGGATGCACGGTATCCGAAGCAGTACTACCG
>Ga0315286_10004803_pt1 | contig 12963 bp, 6 predicted proteins | sample YL17G10_0_MG_FD_205038 | JGI IMG/M metagenome (GOLD analysis project Ga0315286, IMG submission 205038) | Sediment microbial communities from Yellowstone Lake, YNP, Wyoming, USA - YL17G10_0 | ecosystem: Environmental > Aquatic > Freshwater > Lake > Sediment | place: USA: Wyoming | collected... | reverse complement strand
CCGGGCAACATGGGCGGCGGCGCCATGGAGATCAACACGGTGCCCTGCTTCCAGGCGCTGGACGATCAGGACAACGCCTACACGAAACTCCCCCGGCTGCAGTTCCCGGTCGACGACCAGGGCAAGATCCTGCTTGTTCAGGACGTGAAGTACTACTCGAAGGCCGCGCTGTATGACGCCTTCAAGGCCTGGCGCGACGGCGGTCCCGCCGCCTCGGGTCTCTTCGACGAAAAGGCCGCTTTTTCGGCCACTCTGACGACGCGGACGACGCGATTCGACCAGGACGGCAAGAAGATCAATGGCGTGGAGAAGATCTTCAACACCAAGGTGTTCGAAGACAACATCTGGGGCCTGGAGTGGTACGACGGCACGAAGAGCGCCATGGGCTACTTCCCCCAGTATTTCAAGCACGTCGGCGAGGAGTGCGAGATGATCTCGCCCGCAGACCTGCCGGCCGAGACGCAATTGAAGGCCCAACAATTCCCAAAGGCCGAAGCAGGCGTGCCCTACACCTCGCCGACCGTCGGGGCGTGGGCCAAGCCCGGTCCGGCCAAGGGGCCGTACAAGGTCGATCTCGCCGACGGATCGACGGCGACCTATTATTGGTACCGGTTCGTCGATCAGCCGTCCTTCCAGCAGTACGCCTTCAGCGAGGCCAAGAAGGCCAAGCTTCAGGCGTTCGTCGAAAAGGTCCATGCCGCCTGGACGATCGATAAGGATTATATGGCCCCGCTGCGCCGAGGTTCGCTGGCGACCCTGGACCCGGCCCTGCTCGTGACGCCGCCCAAGGGCCTGGAGCGCGGCTACGTCCCGATCGTGACCTATCAGGAAGCGACCGCCGCAAAGAAATGAAAAAACTGATCATATCGTCGGCCCTCATCGGGGCCATGGCCGCCGCCTCCCTCTCCGGGCAGGCCCTGATCGATCCGGAGAAAGGCTTCACGCTCCAGAACGAATTCGTCCAATACCGGTTCGAGCCGCAGGGGCTCGGCCTGGCCGGGATGATCGACCGCCGGACCGGATTCGATCACATCCGCCGCGTCGACGGCCGGCATCTGCTGTGGGAAGTGACCTTCGGCCGGGGAACCATGCGCCCCCGGATCGACAACAACACCAAGCCGTGCAGCTTCGCGAAACTCATGACGCGGCCTAACGGCGACCAGATCGCGGTCCTGCAATGGAACGCCATGCGCTTCTGGGAGGAGGACGGCATCGTCAGCGTGGAAGTGACGATTGAATTGCCGAAGGCCGACAGCGTCGCCTCCTGGAGGATCCTCGTCCGGAACAGTTCCGATTATTGGGGACTCTGGGAAGTCGCCTGTCCCTCCGTCAACGGCTTCCCTTCCGAGGGGGCCTACGACGTTGCCGTCCCGGTCACGGGAGCCGGCGGGCACTTGCTGAAAGGCTGGAAGGGCTCGTTCCGGACCCGCTCCCCCTCCGGGTTCTTCCCGATGCAGTTCATGTCCCTGAGCGCCGGCGGAAACGGCGTCTATTTTTCCAGCATGGACGGCGAGTCCCGGGCCAAGGATTTCGCCGCGGACGCAAAAAAGAGGACGCTCGCCCTGGTCCGCTACCCCGAAAACATGGGCGTGGCCGGTTCCGAGCTCCCGGACCATTATGCCGTCGCCTTCGGCCCCTTTCAGGGCGGATGGCTCGAGGCCGCCCGCCGCTATCGGCCCTGGGCCCTGCAGCAGGTCTGGACCCGGAAAGGGCCCTTGTCGCAGCGCCCCGACGTCCCGAAATCCGCCCTCAATGTCGGCCTCTGGATCCGCGACACCTGGGTCTGGGATCTGCCGCCCGGCGTCGACAAGGACACGGGCGATCCCATGTCCTGGACGCGCGACAACCGCGATCCGCACGAGATGAACCTGCCGTTCCTGGACGTCATGAAGCGGATGAACGTGCCGATCGCCTTCCATTGGTACGGCTGGCACGAGACGCTCTTTGACAACAACTACCCGCATTTCCTTCCGGCTCTCCCGCGATTCAAGGAGCGGGTCAAGGAGCTCGTCGACGCGGGGGCGCTGATCGTGCCGTATATCAACGGCCTGAGCGCCGACAGCAAGATCGCGGATTGGGACAAATTCGACCCTTACGCCATCAAGGACGAGCAAGGCGGACTGCGGCAGAAATTCTACCGGGACGGCGCGGGACGGCTCACGCCCATGTGCCCCAGCCAGGTCCCCTGGCATAAGACCATGGCCGATCTCGTCGAAACGCTTATCAGCCAGTTCGGCATCAACGGGATCTACATCGACGAAGTCTCCTGCAATTCCCATGAGCTCTGTTTCAACAAGGATCACCTCCATCCGCTCGGCGGCGGCCGCTACTGGGCCGACGGATGGCGCGAGTTCTATCAGAAGATCCTCAACGTCGCCCGGCAGGGCGGGCGCGAGGTCGTGGTGACCTCGGAGGCCGCCAACGAGATCTTTTTCGACCTGGTCACGGCGAACCTCTATACGGGCCGGCCGTCCGATCTGGAAATCCCGCTCCAGGAGGTCGTCTATTCGGGATACACCCTTTTCTACGGAAGCGTGTGCGATTTCCGGCAGAGCCGACAGCTCTTCAATCTCGCCGTGGGCCAGGGATTCATCGACGGCAAACAGATCGGCTGGATGGATTTCGACTTATTCCGGCGCCCCCAGTTCGCCGACAAGGTCGATTTCCTCCGCATCTGTGCCCAACTGAGGGTGGCCACACGGGAATATCTCACCTTCGGCCGGCTGTGGGAGCCGGTGATGCCGACCCAGGCCATTCCGTCCTTTGAGGAGGAGTTCCGGGAGGGAGGGTTGCACAAGGGCCGGATCCCGTTCGCGGAGGCGCGGCTTTGGCAAGCCGAGGACGGCCATTTGGCGGTCTTCCTGGTCAATTATGGGGACACGGACGTCCCGTTTTCCTATGCGCTGGATCCCGCGAAATACGGCCTGAGGGCCGACCGGTACGACGTGACCGAGATCACGCCCGGGAGATCCATTCCGCTGGGCAAGGCGGAAAAAAGGATCCAGCGAACCGAGCTCCTGAAAGCCAATAGCGCCCGGGTCATCGAGTTCGTGCCGGCGCGCTGAGGCGGTGCGGGCGCCACGGGGCAGGCTCAGGATCTTTGTTTACCGCACTTTAGGTTTGAAATTACTTTCATTCCATATTCTGGTAACCTTACCGCTACTATCCATTTCAAAGATGGTTTCTTCAGCCGCCGGTTCGCCGTCGCTATGGATGACCCTGAACCTGTTCCCCTCGATGTGTTTGAGTATTTCCAATCCCCCAAGCGGATTGGTGGTCGGGAAATCTACAATCGCCAGGCTGCCCTTCCAGATCAAAACCGCGCTCTCCCCTCCCCAAGGATACGAACTATACGTTCCTTCATATTTTCTTAATGCGGGGTCAGGCTGTTCTGCCGTATCAGGCGATCCAAGTGCTTCGGCAATTGCCGAAGCTACAATTTCGCAGGCGCGCTGGGCATATATCCAGGAGTTCACACCTGAAGAATTCGCCAGAAAGACCGCTGCGACCTTCTCTTGTGGCTGTAATGTGAGCTGCGATCGATACCCCGCGCAAATCCCGCCATGCCCAACGTAACTTTTTCCGCTGCTCCTCCAAACTGTGAATCCCAAGCCCCACGTTGTATTCGGATCCATCCATTGAAACCGCTGCATTTCCTTCAGTGTGTTAGCACGCAGAACTTCTTCTTTTCCGCCCCCGATAAGACGAAACTGCCAGGATGCAAATCGGGCAAGATCTATCACGGTAGAAGAATAGCCCGCCGCAGGCACAATTCCCTTTGCTTGAAAAAAAGGCATTTTATTCTGGATACCATCGCGCGTAATGGAAGAATATCCGGTCGCGAGCCTTCCGCCTTTGTGCTCTTCAGGGAGTTCCGGTCTGGTATCATTGAGGCCGAGAGGTACAAGGATGTTCTGCTTGATATAATCGGCATAGTCCTGACCCGAAACCCGGGTAACGATCTCTCCCGCCAATGCATAACCAAGATTTGAATATTCGAAATGCGCATCGGCGGGATGCACGGTGGCCTGGTTTGCCAACGTCTTTTTTATCTGTTCCCTGGTGGGAAATTCGGAATACGGAGCACTCCAATAGGGGAAATCAGCATCTCTTGGAAGACCAGACGAGTGGGTAAGAAGCCCATGAATTGTAATGGGCGGTCCTTCCGGATAGGTCTGTTTGATATTGAACCAGGGCAAATGTTTGACAACCGGATCATCAAGGCGAAGCTTCCCCTGGTCACGGAGCTGGAGAACTGCGATACTGGTGAAAAGTTTCGAAATGGAACCAATGCCGTAGATTGTTTCAGGTGTCGCCGGTTTTTTTTCTTCTTTATCCGCATAGCCTAATCCCCCTGCCCATAAAAGCTCCTGGTCATGAACAACGGCTATGGAAATGCCGGGGATATTCTCATAAGCGCTCTGAGCCTCTAACCAGAGTTCCAGTAAGTGGAGCGCAGAGGCTATGCGAGGATCATTTCTGAATGATTGGCCTCCGGCAAGGGAGGGCAAGATAATTATGATTGCCAAAAACCGCATAAACGTTCTCTTCATGATGCACCTTGTTTCAGCGTGAGTTTCATTTTAGTTCTGATATCCGCTTAGACGCTCGAAGCTCTAAGAAGGTTGGGGGCCTTACCCGAAAACCGGTCCGGCCAAAAATGGATGATGGACTCCAGGCAAAAGACCACACCGTTTCACAAATATGTCACAGATTCTGAATTAATTCGCATCATCCTAACAAAGGACTTAAAGCCGGATTCACCCCAGATCTCTCGTAAGTGATTGAATCACCTGCCTTATATGGGGGGGAATGAATGGAGCCAGCGAGAGGGCTCGAACCTCCGACCTGCTGATTACGAATCAGCTGCTCTACCGACTGAGCTACGCTGGCGAGTTGAGGCTCGATTAAATTAAACGAAACGGCCTCCCCTGTCAAATAGAGCCGCGGGGGTCCGGGGGAGATAGGGGACACGTCCCGCTTCGAGAGAAGCGGGGCATGTCCCCAGGCTTCATTTCAATACGAAGCGGACGGTGACGGTGAAGGTCACGGGGCGAGGCCGGCCGTTGATGACCATCGGCTCGTAGACCCATTGGCGGACGGCGTCGACGGCGGCCGCGTCGAGGAGCGGAATGGAGCGCAGAACTCGGACCCCTGTGACACGGCCGAAAACATCGGTCGTCGCCTCGAGGATGACGACGCCCTCGACCCTCGCCTGCCGGGCGATCTCCGGGTAGTCGGGCTCGATCCTCCGGACGAGCTTGGGAGGCTTGATGTCGCCCGCGGCGCGCACGACGGGCTCGACCGGTTCGCCTACGATCGCAAAGAGTGCCTTGCCGATAGGGTTCCCGGCGAAGCCGCCGGCGTCCCCATAGTCGACGCCGCCCTCGATCCCGTCCTCGGCCCCGTCGGCTCCCAGGCCTTCCTCGACGATGCCGTCAGGGATGGCGACGGGAGCGACCCTCCATCTGCCGACAGCGGCGGCTGCGGGCTTCTTCCCGATGCGCGAGCCGGGGTTCCCGGTTCGGGCTTTCGGCGGCGGAAGCGGGGTCATGGGCGGCGCAGGGATGAGGATGACGTTAGTAAAATCGACCTCCGGCAGGTCGCCCACCCGAAGCAGCGGGACCGTCACCAACAGCGTCAGCACAACCGCGTGAACGAGGGCCGCGACCGGCAAGGCCGCGGCTTTCGTCCGGAAATTCCTGTCCGGGACAAACAATGCATCTTGGAACATCGTCGCCTCCTTTCGGCGGATTCCCGGAAGCTTTCGCTTCCAACCTTACTACGGGGAGCAGTAAATACTTTGCATAATCCTTGCTGCTCCACGAGTACTAGCCGGGCTATATAGAAATCTGAAGACATCTATTTTCTGCCCGGCTTAGTAATACATTCGAGTGGCAGGGATATTCCCCATTCCGAATGCCAGAAAGAGGGACAGACTTTTGACCGGAAAAGAAACGGGACACGTACCGGAGGTACATGTCCCGATCTTTCACGCACCGGAGGTACATGTCCCCCTTTAAAAATGCGGGCGAATCGCATACAATACCCCTCTCGTTCGACCCCGAGGTTGGACCCAGTCGACTGAAAGCGCCGCGAAAACCATGAACATGATCATCAAGAAGCTCGAATTGCAGGGATTCAAGTCCTTCGCCAACAGGACGAAGATCGTCTTCCACCCCGGCATCACCGCCATCGTCGGCCCCAACGGCACGGGCAAGAGCAACCTCGTCGACGCCATGCTCTGGGTCCTCGGCGGGCACCGCCAGAAAATCGTACGCGGCGACCGGACCGAGGACGTCATCTTCAACGGCAACGCCGAGAAGCCCGCGCTGAGCATGGTCGACGCGGTCCTGACCCTGGCCAGCGACGAGGAAGAGCTCGTCGTCTCGCACCGGGCCTTCCGCTCCGGGGAGAGCGAATACAGGATGAACGGCAAGTCCGTCCGCCTCAAGGACATCCAGGACGAGCTCTGGAGACACGCCATCGGCGAGAAGGAATATTTCGTCATCGAACAGGGCTCGATCGGCAACTTCGTCACCGCCAAGCCGATTGAGAAGAGAGTGTTCATCGAGGAGGCCGCCGGCACGGCCTACTACAAGGACAAGAGGCGCCAGGCCCAGTCGAAGCTCGACAGCACCGGGCAGAACCTCATCCGCCTCGAGGACATCATCATCGAAGTCGAGAAGGCGAAAAACTCCCTCCAGCGCCAGGCCCAGGCTGCCAACCGCTACCGGCGCCTGCGCGAGCGCATCCGGGAGCTGACCTCCCACCATTACCAGAGAAAACTCGTCCTGCTCGAGAATTCCCAGAGCGAGGCCACCGCCCTCTACGAGGACGGTCTCCTCCGCGAGCGGGACGTCACGGCCCGCCTGCGGAGCGAGGAAAAGGACTCGACGGCGCGGCGGAAGGAGCTCTGGGACCTGGAGAAGGGCCTCAAGGAGAGCCAGGAAAAGCTCTTCGGCCTGAAGTCCCACGTCGCCCGGGTCGAGAGCGACATCGAGCGCGAATCGAAAAGGGTCGAGTTTTTCGAGGAGAAGAAAAAGCGCGCCGAAAGCGACCGCGACGAGCTCCTCGAAGACGTCCTTACGCTGACCCGGGAGTTCGAAGACCTCAAGGCGAGGCTCGGCGGTTTCGAGGAAACGCTCGGGACGAACCGGTCCGATGTCGTCCGCGCCGAGGCGAACCTCGGGGTTGCGCGCGAAGCCCGGCTCGTCGAGGAGAAGGCCATCGAGCGCCTGCGCGGCAAATACCTTGAGGCGCTGCAGGGGCTGACGGAGGCCAAGAACGAAAGCGTCAGGACCGACAAGGAGATCGAGCTCCTCAGCCGCCAGGAAGAGAAGCTCGCCGCCCAGCTCGGCGAGCAGGCCGGACTCCTCGTCGAGACCACGGACCGGACGGGCATCCTCGAAAGGGACATCGCCGAACACCGCGGCCTCCGGCAAGTCCTGGTCGGCCAGGCGGAGGACGTCAAGATCGCGCTCGGCTCCCTGCGTTCTTCCCTGGAAGAGACCCGGCTCCAGCTCGAGGCGATCAAAACGCGGCGGGACGGATCCGCCTACCATCTCCAGGCCCTCCGCAGGATCGACGAAAAAGAGCGCGGCGAGTCCCCGGCCGACGAGGTCCCCGGCGGGCTGGGCATCCTGGCCGACCTCATCCGGACGAACCCGGAGAACGCCCTCCTCTTCGACACGTTCTGGCGGGAGGGGGCCAGGTCCCGCGTCGTCCCGGTCGAGGAATTCCTGCGGGGCCTTCCCGAAGGCCTTCGCGGAAACTACCTGCTCATCCCGGCCGCGGCCCGGCCGGCCATCCCCGAGGAGGTCCTGGGCCGCCCCGGGGTCATCGGGCTGCTCAAGAGCCTCATCGAACCCGACGACCGCCTCAGGGACCGGCTGCCCGGCCTAGAGGACGCCGTCATCGTCAGGGACGCCGGCGAAGCGGTCAGGGCCTGGGTCGAGCATCCCGGGCTGAATTTCCTGACGCCCTCGGGCGACCTGCTCTTGTCCTCCGGGCTCCTCCGGCTCGGCGAGAAGGCCGAAGGCGCGATCGCCCTGACCTCGGAAATGCGCCGGCTCGACGCGGAGATCGCCCGTCTCGATTCGGAATCCGCCCCCGTCGCCGCCGAGCTCGAAGAAAAGCAGGTCGGCATCGGGGCCCTCGAGGTCGAGCTCGCGGCCGTCCGCGATAGCCTCGAGCAGGCGGAGCGCATCGTCCAGGACAGGGAACACGAACATCGCTACGGGCTCAACGAGATCGAAAGGATCCGGACGACGCAGACGATCCTCGGCCGCGAGCTCGACCTCTTGCGCGACGAGAAAGGGCGGCTCGGCGAGATCCTCTGCAGCGCGGGTGAAGGCCTGACGCTCCGCGAGTCCGAAACCCGTGAGCTCAGAGAATGGATCGAAGCGAAGGAGACGGCCCTGGCCGCCCTCACGGCCGAAGCCGCCGGCTTCGAGCGCCGCTTCTTCGAAACAAAGGCCGGCCTCGACCTCGTCCAGGAAAAGATGAACGGCCTCGGCGACCAGATGCGGGCGATCGCGAAACGGAAGGAAGCCGCGACGGCCAAGATCCAGCAGCTCGAGACCGACGCCCGGGCCAGCGAGGAAGACAAGGCCCGTCTCCGGGACGAGATCCTGGCCCTCCGCGAAAGCGCCAAGACCCGCGGCGAAGAGCGCCTCCGGGCCGAGTCCGGGCTGGAGGCGACGGAAGACGAACTCGAGGAGGTCCGCAAGGCCATCGAAGGGTCCGAGACCATCGTCCAGAAAAGCCGGGAAGAGGAAGAGGCGGCCAAGAACGAGCGGGTCAGGCACGAGATCCGCAAGGCCGAGATCGAGCGCGACCTGATCAATCTCGACGAAATGTGCTGGCAGGAGCTCAAGAAGACCCTGGCCGAGCTCCGGGCAGAGGCCAAGTCCGCCCGCGAGGCCGCTCCCGCGGCCGTCCCCGACGACGACCAGGAGACCGAAGAGCTGACCGAAGAAGAAGTCGAGGACGCCGACACCGAGGCGGCCGAGCCGGCGGACAAGGCCGTCCTCCCGGGCGAGGCCGTCAAGCCCAGGCGGACCGGGAAGAAATGGCGGCCCATCGCCGAGATGACCGACGACGAGGTCGAAAGAGAGCTCGAGGAGGCCCGCGAAACGCTCTCCCGCTTCAAGGCGGTCAACCTCATGGCCGAGGAGGAATACCTCGAACAGAAGAAACGCTTCGACTTCCTCTTCGAGCAGCGCGGCGACCTCAGGGATTCCATCGCCTCCACGGAGGAGGCCATCCGCAAGATCGATGAAGAGAGCAAGACCCAGTTCCTCAAGGCCTTGGAGGAGGTCAACAAGAACTTCCAGGAGATCTTCCAGGTGCTGTTCAAGGGCGGCAACGCCGAGGTCAAGCTCCTCGAGCCGAACAACCCCTTGGAGAGCGGCGTCGAGATCGTCGCCCAGCCGCCGGGCAAGCGCGTCCAGAACCTCAACCTGCTCTCCGGCGGAGAGAAATCCCTGACCAGCCTGTCGTTCCTGTTCGCCCTCTTCCGCTACCGGCCTTCGCCCTTCTGTTTCCTGGACGAAGTGGACGCCGCCCTCGACGACGTCAACCTGGCCCGCTTCCTCGAACTCCTGAAGACGATCAAGCACCAAACGCAGTTCATCCTCATCACCCACAACTACAAGACGATGGAAGTGGCCGACTACATCTACGGCACGACCATGTCCGAACCCAACATAACCAAGCTCCTGTCGGTGAAGCTCGAGAAAAAAAGCGACGAAGAACCGAACAATTTGTTATGATAGCGCCGGTCGAACCGGACGTATAGGAGGGCGGCATGTCGAGTTATCTCATCATTATCCTCGCTTATCTTCTCGCTTTGACGGTCCTGAACTTCGTCCGCTCCAGGAAAATAAAGAGCCAGGAGCAGTTCATGGTCGCCGGCCGGAGCCTGAAGTGGCAGGTCATGGTCTTCACCCTGATCTGCACCTGGATCGGTTCCGGGACGTTCATCAGCGGCGCCGAGTTCGCCTCCAAGTCCGGCTTCTCGGCCCTCTGGCTGTCCGCCGGCGCTTGGGTGGGGATCATCCTCATCTACTTCCTCGCCGCCAAGATCCACACGTTCGGCCAGTACACGGTCGGCGACGTCCTCGAGGTCCGCTATGGGCCGGCGGCTCGTCTCTTTGGCGCCATCGCCCTGATCATTTCCTTCATCTCCATCGTCTCCTACCAGTTCGTCGCCGGCGGCTTCATCCTCAACGTCATCACCGACGGCAAGATCTCCGAAGCGACGGGCACGTTCATCGCCGCCGCGTTCGTCATCCTCTTCACGGCCCTGGGCGGCATGGTCGCCATCGCCTACACGGACCTGCCGAACGGCATCATCATCGTCCTGGCCTGCCTCCTGGCCGTGCCCTTCGTCGTCGCCGGCGCGGGCGGCCTGCCGGCGGCCAAGGCGGCCCTGGAGCCGGGCTATTTCGCCGTCGTCAACACCCATTTCGGCGTCCATCCCTGGCTCAAGGCCATCGGCTACTCCCTGTCGACGATGTTCCTCCTCCTGGGCGTGCAGAGCATGTACCAGAAGTTCTATAGCGCCAAATCGGGCAAGGACGCCAAGAAGGCCGTCGCCTGGTGGACGGTCGGGACGATCTTCGTCGAGACGATCGTCGTCGTCATCGCCGTCTTCGCCTTCAGCAAGCTCAAGGGCCAGATCGACCTGAGCATCCCTAAGGCGGGCGGCAAGGTCGTCCTGATGGCGGCCAAACAGCTCGTGCCCTTCCCGGTCGGCGTTCTGCTCCTCGCCGCGGCCTGCGCCGTGGTCATCTCGACGGGCATGAACTACCTCCTCTCCCCTTCGACCACGGTCATGCGCGACATCTACCAGCGCTTCCTGAAGAAGAACGCGGACCCGAAGAAGATGGTCGCCCTGCAGAAGGTGCTCATCGTCGCCATCGGCGTGCTGGCTTTCCTGCTGGCCACGCAGCTCAAGTCCGTCCTGGAGATGAGCTTCTTTGCCTACACGATCTACGGCGTGGCCATCACCCCGGCCCTCATCGCCGCGCTGGCCTGGAAGCGGGTGACCAAGGCGGGCGGCCTGGCTTCGATCATCTCGGGCACGGTCGTCTGCATCGCCTTCTTCGCCCTGTCCAAGATCCCGGGAATTCCAGCCCCCGACGGCGACCCCTGGGGCATCCCGATCATCTACCCGGCTCTCATCGCTTCCCTCGGCGCGCTCTTCATCGTCAGCCTGCTCACCCCGAAACCCAAGCCGGAGGAATTGGAGAGATTTTTCCCCAAGCCCAAATAGACGCGCTCCTCTCATTCCCACCGGATTAGAGGCCGTAGCGCAGGGCGATGCCAGGTGGCGTCCCGGCGAGGACAGAGACGATGCCCGAAGACCCTCAACGGCCGACAGAGGTAAAATGAAGACGGGCGTGCTGACGGACAAACGCTTCATGGACCATGACATGGGCGCATACCATGTCGAGTCGCCGCGCCGGGTCGAGGTCCTCAACCGGATGCTCGAGGAGGACCCGCCCGTCCCCTATTTCGCCATCGAGCCCCGGCCCGCGACAGACGAAGAAGTGGGCTGGGTTCACGAAAAGGGCTATATCGACCTTGTCCGGTCCACGGCGGGCAAGACCGTTCCCCTGGATATGGATACGATCGCAGGCCCGAAAACCTTCGCAACCGCTCTCCTCGCAGCCGGGGGCTTCCTGCGGTCGCTCGACAGGATCATGGACGGCACGGTCCGCAACGCCTTCGCCCTCGTCCGGCCGCCCGGCCACCACGCCGAAGCGTCCCAGGCCCTCGGCTTCTGCTTCTTCGACAACGTCGCCATCGGCGCCGAGCACCTCATCCGCGAGCACGGCTTGCAGCGGGTCCTCGTCGTCGACTGGGACCTTCATCACGGCAACGGGACCGAGCACGCGTTCTACGCTCGCCGCAACGTGATATACTTTTCGACCCACCAGGTCCCCCTCTACCCGGGAACCGGCGCTGCTCGTGATTTCGGCGCGGGCGACGGGCTCGGCTTCAACCTCAACGTTCCCCTCCTCGCCGGCAAGGGCGACGCCGATTACCTCCACATCTTCGAGAGGATCCTGGCTCCGGTCGCCGCCCAGTTCAAGCCCGAGTTCATCCTCGTGAGCGCCGGCTTCGACATCGCCGCCGGAGACCCTCTCGGAGGGATGGCGGTGACGCCGGCCGGGTTCGGGCTCCTGACGGCGTCCCTCATGGCCATGGCCGAGAGGACCGCGGCGGGCCGGCTAGCCCTGGTCCTCGAGGGCGGCTACGACCTCCGGGCCCTCAGGGACGGCGTCCGGGAGGTCCTGAAAACGCTCGCCAAGAGGGACAGTCCTCATTCGGCGGCGGATGGCCCGCTTCCGAATGAGGGCAGTCCCCTTCCCCGCCCTGGCTCCGGTCGCTCAGAGGGACAGCCCCCCTGCGGGGGACAGTCCCCTTCGCTCCGGGTCGAACTCGAGGATCCCCTGCGCACCTTCCGTAGGAAGTGGGACATCCCGGCTGCCTGATTGTCCTCCCCCTGGAAATACGTCACCTATACAGGACAAACCGGGCCAGTTTCCTGCCCTTTTTCAGGGGGGACCCTTGGCATAGTTCTTGCATAAAGAAGATGTCGGATAGGAGAATGACCATGAAAAGGACTACGGTTGTCATAATCGCGCTTTTCTTGATCGCGGCCGGAGCTTGGGCCCAGGATCCCAAGGCCGCCCCTCCCCAGGATACGAAAGATGCGAAGTACACGAACGAATCCGTTGCCCGATTGAGTTTCGTCGAAGGGAAGGTATTCGTCCAGAGGGCGTCCGACCTCGGCAACGAGGAAGGGGCCCTCAATATGCCCGTCAGCGAGGGCGACCGCATCGGCACGGCGGACGGCCGGGCCGAGATCCACTTCGGCAAGGGCAACTACATCCGGCTCGATAACGACACCAAGCTCGACGTCTTGAACCTGCCCAAGAAGGAAGACGA
>Ga0315286_10004802_pt1 | contig 12964 bp, 15 predicted proteins | sample YL17G10_0_MG_FD_205038 | JGI IMG/M metagenome (GOLD analysis project Ga0315286, IMG submission 205038) | Sediment microbial communities from Yellowstone Lake, YNP, Wyoming, USA - YL17G10_0 | ecosystem: Environmental > Aquatic > Freshwater > Lake > Sediment | place: USA: Wyoming | collected... | reverse complement strand
TCCTAGCTCATAATGGGATTATAAGCTTTCCCCTGGCTGGAGAACCGGAAAGTGCGCAATTTTCTCAACGTTCGGCAAAATACTCTTCGGATTCCTCAGAATGGCGAGTCATTCGGAATCCTCGTTTTTCCATCCCTGTTCGGCTCCACCCTCAAAAACTCCCGTTTTTGCGAGGGGTCTTCGCGAGGAGGGGAGAACCTAACACGGTTAGTTTCAATATTACTCGGCGGCGCTTACTGATTTAGAATAATGATTGCCCTTTTCATCACAACAAACCCATATGCCCAGAGAAATGGAAGCCAGAAAGGCATTAAGCCAAAAAGAGTGTTTCTTACAAAAGTTTCTACTCCTGTGCTAACAAACAGGTATTCTGAAATGATCATAATAATAAATCCAAAAACATAGACTAGCCAGTCTTTTTTTTCATATCTGATTAAGAATGATAATGCAGTTATAAGAACATAAACTCCTGTTAACAAATAATCGTTTTTAACGAAAGGAATCAGGGCAATCATTAATAAAACAGGAAGTGAATTCAGGAAAATTCTTATAACCTTCTCTTTTGTCTTCATGCACTTATCTAAGTGTATGGGCTTTAATAAATCTTTCTATAAGCGCCGCCTCCGTCATACTCTTCGCTCACGAATGCGCTGTCGCTTATTCTGTTCGCTCGTCGTTTCAGCCCTGAACTCGCCAAGACGGTCTCACAAAGGCCTGATAAGTCTATGCATTCTTTTTGCTTTTCTCCTTTTCAGCAGCCTCTTTTGCTTTTGATTCATTTGAATTCTTTTTTCAACTATCTCTTTCTCGCAGTACCTGCCTCTTTTAGCATTGATTTCTTTGATTGTCTTAAAATCAGAAAACCAATCCCTAAAAACTCAAGTGAAACAACCGCTCGTCGTGACCCCCGTATCACTCCAGTAGGCTGGTACCTAAGAAAACTCTCTTTTGATGAGGCTCCGCAAGTGTTCCAGTGGATAGGCCAGTATTTTGGAAAAGGTTGGCGTTATTCCCCGAACAATCTTTACTTCTTTGGCAACAGGTCTCAGACTCGTGAAGCACTTATGAATGTTTCGCCAGAAGAACGCCAGGAACTTACAGAAGGACCATATGGGCTGGTTGGGTTAGACTGTATTGGCAGGGACAAGCCAGGCCATGGCACTGAAGCAGATAATCATCACAGGTATTCGAAAGAATATAAAAGTTATTTTATCTTGCCAACTGATTTGCGCATAGGTAAGGGTTTAATAAAAGCACTTCTTAGCGGTTCTAATTCTTGAGAACTTTAAAGAAACCTTTATTAACGCACCTGCCCCACCAATAGGATAATGGCTAAAATTACTTTTTTAAAAAAACCTGCTGTCAAGAACATTTTATCAGTATTGGCTGTAGCATTCTTTGGTTTTATTCTGTTAAACCTTGCATTTATGTTTGATTTCCTTTTCCAAAGCTTAATAATAGTGATTCTTAAGCTTTTTATAAAGGGTGATATGTTTGCAGTGTATCCTTGGCTCCCGCCAGTCATGCACGTTTTGTTTGTAATCGTAATCGGCTTGATTTCGTGGCTTGTTTTCAGATCAAAGCTCAGGGTGCTTTTCAAAGCAACCTACATGACTGTGCCTTTAGCTGTTGTCTTCGTAACCATAGGAATGTCTTTGTATTCTTGGCCTGTGAGTTCATATCTAATTGGCTCTTTGTTTGCAATTCTTGTTTTGTATTATTTTTATCGCACCAAGCAGCCTTGGCTTTACTATTTCACCTTGATTTTGATCAGCCTGATCATGCTAATTGGCGCCATCTTAGGAATGGAAATCTAGAAATTTAAAGCTATCTTAGGTTCTTGACAAAATGCTCTAATTCCTTGTTGCTGGTTATGTGCACTATTTCTGCAGGATAATTCTCAACAATCATCTTGTGCTTGTACCCTGTTGACTCATTTCTTTCATGGTGCTTGTGAGTTGGCTTTCTGTAATAATCCCAGGCATAGTGCAAGAAATCAATGGTTGATCTCAGCTTCTCTCTTTTTTTTATCTGCCTCTTAAGTAATCGCCAGATTATAATGCGTCTAGGATAATCAAGCCAAATAAGAAGGTCTGCCTTTTCCAATGAGCAGGTCACGCAGCTTGAATAAACTCCCTCGATAATCCAAGCCTTCCCCCGGGTAATTTTTTTGACAAGCTTCTCAACCTCTTCAGGCTTTCTTTTCTTGGTGAACTTTTTCTGCCAGTAAAAATCGTCCAGGTCGTAACTCTTAATCCTTAGAATCTTCGACAGCCTTTTTGCAAGGCTGGTCTTTCCAGAGGCAGAATTGCCTATGATGTATATTCTCTGTGCCTTTTTCGCCATATGAGATCAGTTAATCTTTCCTAAATATAAATCTTGCCTTGCAAAGGCCAGTATATTAAAATGGCACAAAAACATCGAAAGATTTAAATAGTAGTTAGTGTATTCTATACACCATCACTAACCACTTCAAATGCTTTTTTAGCACAGTAAGTGTAAAAAACACACCAACATCAATGATAATAACAGGAGGAAAGCAAAATGAGCCAGAGCAAATTCAAGATACCAGCAAGCTACCAAGCCTACACAGACAAGTACTTCCTAAGGACAAGGGAAATCCTTGAAAAAGAAGCCTTAAACCCTCGCGTCAAGCTCAAAGTTTTTGCAAGGAAAGGAGAAATATTTTCTGGGGGAGAAGAAGCAAGCTATTTTCTTAAACAAACCCTTAAAAGACAAGATCCTAAGGCGCATGTCTGGACTTTACCAGAAGGAGCAAAGTACAAGCCAGGAGAACCGCTAATGATTATTGAGGCAGAATCCTCAAAAGCAGTTGACAAGGAAACAATATACCTAGGCATACTATCAGGAGCAATAAGCCAGAAGCACGGCATCAGGCCACCAACACAAGAAGAAGTTTATGAAAAAGCAAAAAGCCTGGTAAGCATACTGAAAGATATCCCTGCAACATATTTTGGAGCCAGGCACTATCACTGGAGCCTGGATGAGATGATATCAAGAGCAGCTCTTGACGCAGGATTCAAATCAGCAGCAACAGACATTGGGGCAGCAACCCATGGCATGAAAGGAGTTGGCACAATGCCGCACTTCCTAATTGTAGCCATGGCATCAAGATATGGCGTTGAGAATGCAACAGCAGAAGCAGCAAAGGCATTTGACAAGCAAATATCAAAAGATGTCGGGAGAATAGTTCTTGTAGACACATTCAACAAGGAAATAACAGACAGCCTCGCAAGTGCAAAGGCAGTTGAAAATCTTTACGCTGTAAGGATTGATACTTGCGGAGAAAACATTGGTGAAGAAGGGACTCCTTATCTTCTGAACACAAAAGGAAGTGACCCTGGCTATATGAATGGGAGAGGAGTGACTATTGAGCTCACCAAAAACCTGAGAAGAGCACTTGACTGCCAAGGCCATGAAAAAGTAGGGATATTTGTAAGCAGCGGATTTGGCAATCCAGAGAAGCTGAAAGCATTTGTCAAAGCCAATGATGAATGGGAAAAACAGTATAATAAGCCACTCTTTATTGGAGCTGGAATAGGAGAAATCACGCAAGCAATCTTCACCACAGCAGACATATTTGAAGTTGATGGAAAAAAGCTGTCAAAGACAGGAAGGGAAGTAGCAGAAATAGATTATTCGAGATTAATCAAGAGATTTTGAGGATGAAAGACGAAGGAGGAGAATAAAATGAAGAAGGTTGAGCCTGAAAAGCTAAAGCAGCGCATAGGAGGTTATCTTGAAAGGGTTAAAGACAGGGATGTACCACGCTACCCATTAGACATGGTGGCAATTTATGAAATAATCGGAGGCACAAACCTAGATGACATGATGCAAGTTAACAATAATATCATGAAAGGAAAATTCATAGATGTGCTCATATATGCCCTTCACCAGCCTCGTTTCTATGCTACCTGGTGCGATGAAGACAACATGAATAACTGCAATCACGGCTTCATAAGGAAAGCATTTGAGCCAGACATGCGCAAATACAATGCAAGGCAAATGCTTCCAAGAGCCTATTATTCTGAAATAATGAGGATATACGGAGGGAGAATAAAATGAAAATCTTTTACGATGTTGACACGCAGCATGACTTCATGGACAGGAAAGGAGCGCTTTATGTGCCAGGAGCAGAGGATATAAAGCCAAATCTCAAGAAACTGACAGATTATGCTGACCAGAACCTAATCCCAATTTTCGGTTCAGTGGATAAACATTTCGGGACAGAAGAGTACAAACACAGAGAAGGGGAGCTAAGCAGATGGGGAGGACCTTTTCCAGACCATTGTATGGCAGATAGCTTAAGGCAAAAAAAGATTGGCCCAACAAGAAGATCTGATTTTATCAGGGAAGACGAACTTCCGGCAGAAGAATTCATCCCGCACACCTTGGATGATAAGGTAGATGATGGGAAAATTAATACTATTAAAAGGAAGGCGGAAACCATCAAAGAGTTTTATGCTTCAAGATGGTATGGCACGTTTTTTGAGAAGCAATCATATGATGTCTTCACCAATCCTAACTTTGAGGCATTCCTAAAAGCAGCAAATGTCAAGGAAGCAATTGTCTATGGTGTAGCAACTGATTACTGCGTCAAGGCAGCTGTTCTTGGGATGCAGAAGAGAGGAGTGCAATGTTATGTGGTGGAAGATGCTATTGCTGCAGTGAATTATGACACTGGCAGGAGCGAGCTTGAAGAGATGGTGAAGTTAGGCGCTAAGCTGATTAAAACAAAAGAAGTGCTTGAGAACAAGATGGAATGGTGAAACTCGGAGCAAAAGGTGAAATGCATGGGAGGAAATAATTTGGAACACAAAATAAAGCTGGCAAAGATGAATCCAAAGCTAGTAGCTGAGCAGATCGGAGATTTCATCATCAATGAAGTCTTGCAGTGCAATTACACTGGTGTTGTCATCGGATTATCAGGAGGAGTTGACTCTTCTACAACAGCAGCTCTTGCTAAGAGGGCTTTTGACAAGTACAACAAGTCTCACCCTGACAAGCCATTAGATGTCAAGGCTTACTTGCTTCCAACTCACACCAATGACCCTACAGACACTCGCGATGGTGTCAGGATTGCAGAGCATCTCAAAATTGATTATGATTTTCTTAGCATCCAGCCTGTTGTTGATTCTTACAAAGCAACTAATCCTGAGGCTTTTGAGAGCAGCTATCACATGGGCAACCTTATGTCAAGAGTAAGGGCTAACATCTTATCAACCAAGGCAGCTACTGAACTTAAGCTCGTAATCGGTACTGGCAACAAGGATGAGGACTTTGGAATAGGCTATTATACCATGTTCGGCGATGGAGCAGTTCATATGAGCCCGATTGGTGGGTTATCAAAAAGATTAGTAAGGCAGATGGCTAGATATCTTGGCTTGCCAAATGATATTGTGCTCAGGGATCCTACTGCTGGGCTTAAGATTGGCCAGACTGATTTTTATGACTTGGGTTATGATTACGATGTTGTCGAGCTTGTCATGGAAGGCTTTGAGCAAGGATTTAGCTATGAGGAAGTAATAAGCCATCCTCAAGTCGTAAGGATAGTTGAGCCTCAGACAATGATGCAAGGAAAAATCCCTAAGCATAATAGCGTGAAAGAAGTTATTGATGACATCCTTTGTAGGAATAGGATTGCCAGGAAAAAGAGCGAAATAATCCACCCGCCAATCCCCAGAATAACCTTAGGGTATGAATAGAGCAAAAGGTGAAGTCATGAACATCCAGAACTATAGCATTATTGCAGGAAGCGAGGCATGCAATGCCCGGTGCCCTTATTGCATCTCCAAGATGACTCCTCTGCAGGGTGTGGATGCAAAAGAGCCTGATGTTAACTGGAGAAACTTTAGAAAGGGAACTATGCTTGCAAAACAAGAAAGAGTGACGACTGCCTTGATAACTGGCAAGGGAGAGCCGACCTTGTTCCCTAGACAAATCTCTAAGTTCATTGATGTTCTGTCTGAATATGAGTTTCCCTTGATAGAGCTCCAGACCAACGGAATCTTGTTTGGCGAACAAGAAAAAAAGTATGCTAACTGGCTGAAGCAATGGTATGATAAGGGCCTCACCACAATCGCAGTATCTGTTGTGCACTATGATAATGAAAAGAACCGCCAGGTTTTTCTTCCGCACAAGAAAAGCTATCCTGACCTGGCAAAGACTGTGGAGATGCTTCACAACACAGGCTACTGCGTAAGGCTCTCTTGTATCATGGCAAAGGATTATATTGACAGCGTAGCTGGGCTTGAAAAAATGATTTCATTCTCAAAGAAGAATAATGTTGAGCAATTGACTCTTAGGCCTGTCAATAAGCCTGAGAAGAGCAGGAATGATTCAGTGTATGAATGGGCTAGAGAGCATCATATTAAAGATAAGCGATTGGATGAAATAGTAAATTTCCTGGCTGCGCACGGCCATCCTCTCAGGAACCTAGCGCATGGCGGAACTGTTTATGATGTTGAGGGCCAGAATGTTTGCCTTAGCAATTCCTTGACAATAAAGCCTGATTCTGATGAGATCAGGCAGTTGATATTTTTCCCTGACGGGCATCTTAGGTATGATTGGCAGTATGCGGGGGCGATTTTATTATGAAACTTGAAGCCATGCAGGCAGTTTACAGCTATTTTTTTCCAGAGTCAAGGAAAGTAATCAATGGCTTTAATTTGCCAGATGAATTATTTTTTGTAAGCACTCCAGTAGCAAAGGCTAAGGAACTGCTTGAAGAATCAGGTTTTCCTGACTTGGAAATCACCAAGACCTTAGATGACAAGATAGATTTGGACATGATTCATGAGCCAATCATAGAAAAGATAAAAGAGAGCTATGCTCATATTATTCCTGCGCTCAATGGTTTCAAGCACAGTTATCCTATGAGCGGCTCAAGCCAGGGGATATTTCATCTACTTGCAGAATTAAGGCAAAAAGGAATAGATAAAATAAATGTTTTTGAAGGGGAGTATGAAGGTTACAAGGAGTATGGAAAATGCTTGGGATTAGAAACTCGCGAACAAAGATTCTTTATTCCTGCCAAAGACATCCCGAAAGGTTACTGGTTCATATCAAACCCTTCTGCAAGGAACGGCAACATAATCCCTGATGAAAAAATAATTGAGCTATGCGAAGCAGGCCACAAGATAATACTTGACCTAGCATATGTTGGCATGACAAAGCAACACGCCTTCAGCCTTGAGCACGAAAACATTATAGGAGCAGTCATGTCCATGAGCAAGCCTTATGGAGTGTTCAGGCATAGGATTGGAGGATTCACTTTTACAAGAGAGCCTGTCCAGTCCCTTTATGCTAATAAATGGTTCAAGGATGTCCCTGCACTTTTTGCATCCCTTGCGCTGGTTAATGCAATACCTCCAGGGACTCTTTATAAAAAATATGCTCCTATCCAACGTGAGATAATAGGCAAAATAAACAGGACATACGGGCTTGGAATGAAACCAAGCGACGTATTCCTACTAGGATATATTGGCCTAAGCAATGCTTTGCTATTATCAGAGCAGAAAAAACGAGGCATATCGAGATTCATGCGAGGCAGCGATTACAGGTTCTGCCTAACACCTTATTTTGAGGAATATGAAAAGGAAAAAAGAGGTTAGCAATATTCCTATAATGAAAAATTTTATAAATAATGTAATCCATACACTAACCCATGACAGCAGACAAGAGTTCTCCAGCTTACAAGGAAAATGCAAAGACCTATGATGTTAAAAAATATGAGAAGCCTTCTGTGACTGTAGACATAATAATCTTCACAATAAAGAGCAATGATCTCCAGGTTCTCCTAATCAAGAGAAAAAGCTGGCCATTCAAAAACATGTGGGCAATACCAGGAGGGTTTGTAGGCATAAGCGAGCCCTTGGATGAAGCAGCCAAGAGGGAATTAAGAGAGGAGACAGGGGTAAAAGATGTTTATCTTGAGCAGCTCTACACCTTTGGCGACCCAAAAAGAGACCCTAGGACAAGGGTGATAACTGTTGCCTATTATGCATTAATTGCATCTGAGCACATAAAGCTTGAAGCAACTACTGACGCTGCTGATGTTAGATGGCATTCAGTTGATGAGATTCCAAAACTAGCATTTGACCACAACAAAATTCTGGAATATGCTTTGCAAAGGATAAGGAACAAGATAGAATACACGAACCTCGCATTCCAGCTGTTGCCTGAGAAGTTCACGCTCACAGAGCTGCAGAAAGTGTATGAGGTAATCCTAGGAAAGAAGCTTGACAAGAGGAATTTCAGGAAGAAAGTCAAGGAGACAGGAATCCTGACTCCGCTAAAAGACTCAAAGATGGAAGGAGCGCATCGCCCTGCACAACTGTTCTCATTCAAGGAAATTGGCAAAAGCAAGAAAAATGAGGACACCATTCTCAAGCCGTCCAAGAGGATATAGTTCTCAAACAACAATTTTATAAAATAATAATTTATCCGCAATTCACTGACGGGTTTCGCCCACTGGCTCAACCCGCAGGGTTCTTGCGAACCCTCGCACTAAAAAGAAGTTATCTGCTGCAGTCGCATAGCTTGGTATTGCGCTAAGGTAGAAACTGTTAAATACTTACTCTATATCCTGATATCAAATGAATATTTCCGAGCATAATAAAAAAGTTGCCATCTCCAGATGGGAAAAAAAGCATGCAAAAGAAAAGAGTATGATCAGGAATGATGTTCAAGCACTTCTTCTTAAAGCTTCCCTTTGCGGGTTTCTTGCAGGCGACGGAAGTGTACAAAAAAGGAAAGAGAAAAACAATTTTCATTATCAGCTTGATTTCTTTCCCGATAATTGTTTAACAAGAGATACGTATATTAAGCAAATAAAGGCTGTTTATAAAAAGGCTCCATCTGTACGAAAGAAGAACAATTTTTATGCGGTACGTTTAGCTTCAAAGATCGTTGTGGAAGACATTACTGAAATAGCATCATTTGGAGTTAAGAAATGGAGCCCCCCAGAAATTTTATTCTCTATAGGTGGCGCCAAAGAAAATTGGCTAAAGGCATTCTTCTCATGCGAAGCATATGTAAATTCAAAGTCAATAAAAATTCAAACAGTTAATCAAGCCGGAATATTAAGAATTGCGCAAATGCTCAAAGAGATGGGCATTGGTTCCACATATTTTGAGTATCAGCCAAAAAAGGTAAATCATTCTAAGGTGTTCATGCTTTTCATCAACCGAAGAGATGACAGGTTAAAATTCCTAAATAAAATTGGCTTTTGGCACAGTAAAAAGACCAGAATACTGTCAGAAGCGTTAGATTTATAAGATAAGTGAGAATATAAAAAATTAAAGCCGGCGTGGCACAACCTGGTACTGCGCAAACTATATATTTGTAGGCGTAAGACTGGAATATTAAATAGTATTTCAGTACCAGATAAAGAAATCTTGTTTCCGCAAGGATTTCCCGGTTCGAACGAGAAATCGAGGATTTCATCCAATGGGATTGAATGGAACAGCAAATCATCAAGGATTTGCTTGTTTCTGGTCTCCCAGAAACTTCGCTTCTGAGAAAATCCGGGCGCCGGCGTAGTTCTTTTTAGCTTTTTAGAAACATTTTTATTTAGTCTTATTAGTGAGCCCTCTCATGATAATTCCTTTGATTGTTTTAGCTCTCGTTTTCCTTCTTATCATTGTCAGAAAGGTCGGCAGGGTTAATTTCAAGGTCTGGCAGATTATGACTTTTGGAGCACTGGCAGTTCTCTTGACAAGCAGCATATCATTTCCTGACGCCTTGAAAGCAATAAAAATGGATGTCATGCTCTTCCTCTTCGGAATGTTCGTTGTTGGCCAGGCTTTGGATGACAGCGGCTATCTTAGTTATGTGTCTTACAAGTTTTTTCGCAAAGCAAAAAACCTTGACCTCTTGCTCTTGTTCGTTATTTTCAGTGCAGGCATCAGCTCTGCTCTCCTCATGAATGACACATTGGCTATTGTCGGCACTCCAATCATGCTCTTGCTTGCGAGGCAACACAAGCTTAACCCCAAGGTGCTAATTCTCGCTCTTGCATTCTCAATAACTATCGGCAGCGTAATGAGTCCTATAGGCAACCCCCAGAATTTATTAATAGCTACGCAGATGAAGAATCCTTTTGTGCAGTTCTTCAAATACCTTATCCTACCTACAATCATCAGCTTGTTTATTCTTTTTGCCTTGCTCAAGCTCTTTTTCAAGGAGCAGTTTAAGAATGTCAGGCTGAATCATGAGCCTGAGAAAATAAAAAATCCGAAACTAGCCTTGCTGGCAAAAATATCTGTTGGAATTGTTCTGCTCTTAATAGCTGCAAAGATAGTCCTTTATTTCTTCGGCATTGACTTCAACATGGTGATTATCGCATTGGCAGGAGCTGCTCCTATCCTGATTTACAGGATTTTCTCAAGGAAATTCCATATCATGAGAAAGCTTGACTGGCATACCTTGCTGTTCTTTGCCGCAATGTTCATACTCATGCAGAGCGTTTGGGACACTGGCTTTTTTCAGGCAGCAATCCAGAACCTTAATATCAACATAACATCTATACCAGTAATTCTAGGAGTAAGCACTATCATGAGCCAGCTCATCAGCAACGTCCCTCTTGTTGCGCTATACCTGCCTTTGCTCCAGCACCTGGGAGTCTCAATTGCAGGATTAATAGCATTGGCAGTTGGCAGCACAATCGCAGGCAACATGACAATCATGGGAGCTGCTAGCAATATCATAATATTCCACAAGGCAGAGAGAAGAGAGAATGTCTCAATCACCTTCCGGGATTTCTTTAAAATTGGCTTGCCATTGACAATAATCAATCTTCTGACTTACTGGGTTTTTATAAGAGGGATATGACAATATGAGCTGTCTTTTAGCAAAATTTATAAACTTCTAAGCCCATGAATAGTTTTTGGTCTATTGTTTATTATCGACCCCTTAAAAAAATGAAGAAATCAATTGCAACGGTGCTTGTACTCGGGGGCATGAGCTTAGGTTCTAATATTTTCGCTTCAGACGCTATTAAGAATGCCACTCCCAGGATTGACGAGAAGAAGGTTCATGACACTGAAAGGGAAGCTGCTCTTCAGAGCACTATTCAAAGATTCTATGATGAATTAAAGTCTGAGATGAACAAGCAGCCTACTAAGAAGCAAGACCCTATCAAGAAATCTGCAAACAATCCTAATGAGCCTGAGCAGATGGGAAGGATGGCCTTGGGCGTGATTAATGGCCAGCTTAAGGATGACGAGAATAAGGTGGCTGCAAGTGTTAATGCCAAGGTCGTAGTCAATAATGGGCAATTAGAGAACATGGTAGTTTCTGCTCATGCAGGCTCGGCTAATGTTGCAATGAGCATTGATGCTAAAACCGGGCGCAGCACAACCAACCTGTCCTATGCTGATAAGAAAGGCAGCAGGGTTGATGTGACTCTGAGGGATTACAAGGATCCTGTTGTTAGGATTACAGTCCCGCTTAAGTTCATTAAAGGAGTTAATTTTGCAGGCGTATATGATTCTAAGACAGATTATACATCTGCTAATATTGGTGTTAATCATAAAGGGATGAGCGCTAATGTTTGTTATGAGATAATCAGCGACCAGGCAAGGACAACCATGCGCATAGGTTATTCTCCTAATTTTAAATTTCCTGTAAAAGGCTCTATTACTCGCACCACCTATCGCAATCAGGAATATTATTCTATTGACGGGCAAAGTAAGCTAGGCCCTGTTGATGTGCTCGTGAGCGCCAGAAAGAACGGCAATGGTAAATACGACCTGGTTGCGCAAGCTAGGTGCAAGTTTAGTTTTTAGATCACTGGATAATCATCTGCTCGGAGAAACAGTAGAAAGCCATTTGATATAGCCGTACACAACCAATGCCCAGCTTATCATCCTGAAATTAAAGTCATAGGCTGCATCCACTCCTTTTTTTATATCGTCAATCTTCATTTTTATGAAATCAGCTTTTCTCAGTTTTTCCCCGGGAATCCTGCTTCTTATCAATTCAAAGCTCTGCTTTCTTATCTCTTCTTCAAGCAACACTTTAAAGAAAAATCCTTTAGCCATGCTCTCGCTCAAATCAGCCATCCTTGACTTCTGCCCCTCGCTAACAACGTCCTTGTAGTTGAAGTTGAATTCACTGCTTCGCAACAGCTTCTCAAATATGGTGTTAAGCTTGTTATTGACAGCAACCTTTTCTTCCTGCCCCTTATTCTTCAGGTTAGGGATGATGTTGAACAATGGAGCGAATTCTGCAACAAAGCCTTCCTGCCAGTCTCCTATTTCTCTCGCAAAGTTAAGGTTAGTCAGCAGGAATGGGGGGATCTCTTTTATCATGTTTATCGCCCTTTGCAGGTTGACAGGCTCAAAATCAGGGTCTTTTGAGTTCAACAAAGCCTGAATATCGCTCACTGTGCTAAGAATCTGCTCAAGAGCCTTTTCCATATGCTTTTTCTCGCTCTCTGACACAAACAATAATTCAAGATAATCCTTGACATTCTCTGCTCTTAAAGGATAGGGAGTCCTGGTCTTTATCTCCCTGATAACAGGAACAACCTCAATGTCAGCTGATTTCGGTGTCAGGTCCTTTAATTGGTGGATGTAAAGCATGTTATTCCCTCTATCGCATACTATTGGTGATTAGCCTTTTTAAAACTTATGTATAAACCTTTCATATCAAAGGTTCATCAAAAAGCTTTTGCGCTTTTTGAGTGCCAAAAACAAGGTTTTTGAGCATACGAAAGCATTAGTATGGGACATTCCTTCGGAAGCAACAAAATTCCTCTAAGGAATTTTGAGCCTCAAAAACCCTGCTGGTTTTTGAAGTCCCATTCCATATATAGAGGACTCCGGCGAAGCTAGGAGTCGTCTGCATTTCAACAAAATCTTTGATTTCCAAAAATATAATTTTTGGATTCACAAATCGTAGATTTGCGATTTTGTGTCCCAAAAAACAACTGTTTTTT
>Ga0315286_10004799_pt1 | contig 12965 bp, 11 predicted proteins | sample YL17G10_0_MG_FD_205038 | JGI IMG/M metagenome (GOLD analysis project Ga0315286, IMG submission 205038) | Sediment microbial communities from Yellowstone Lake, YNP, Wyoming, USA - YL17G10_0 | ecosystem: Environmental > Aquatic > Freshwater > Lake > Sediment | place: USA: Wyoming | collected... | reverse complement strand
AGGACATCTGTCGGCTGGAGCTGGCCGACCCGGCTCTGGTCCGCAGGGTCCGCGGTCTGAGGAATGACCTGCACCCGGTCGTGATTCTGCTTCGGCGCAGGGTCATCGGGTATCGCGACAGCCGGGCCGACCTGGGACGCGAGAGCGGCTTCGACAAGGCCCCGCGCGCGGACTTGCGGGACGTTCTTTTCGCGAACCTGAAGCGGGCACAGGAGGCCTGCCGGGTGCTGGAGGAGGTCTTGAAGCCGGAGATACGGGGGTTGTCCCCGGATTTCAAGCGGGCGAGGTTTGTGCTCTACGACCTGGAGCAGGAAATCGCGGTTCTGCTTGCGCACTGGCTGGACTTGAGGTTGTACGTGGTGCTGGACACCGCAACTACCGGACGCAAGAACCTGGCGCGGATTGCCCGAGAACTTGCCGGGCGGGCGGGCGTAGTGCAGTTGCGCGAACCCAGGGACCTCGGGACCCGGGATTTCCTGCGCGATGCCCGGATTGTCAGGGCAGCGCTGGCCGGCTCCAGGAGCAAGTTCATCATCAATGACCGCGTTGACATTGCCCGGGCGATTGAGGCTGATGGCGTTCATCTGGGACAGAAAGACATGCCGCTGAGAGAGGCGCGGAGGCTGCTACCGCTGACGATGGCGATTGGCGTCAGCGTGGCCGGTCCGGCACAGGCGCGCCGGGCTGAGCGAGAGGGGGCTGACTACCTGGGCGCGGGCGCGGTGTTCGCGACCCCGAGCAAACCTGAGGCCGGGGCCATCGGCATCGCCGGGCTGCGGCAGATTCGGAAGGCGTCCCGGCTGCCGATTGTCGCCATCGGCGGCATTAATGCGGGCAATGCCCGGCAGGTGATTCGGGCCGGGGCAGACGGCGTCGCGGTCATCTCGGCCGTGTTCGCGGGCGGAAGTATCCTCAGGAATCTCAGGCGGTTAGCCGAAGCGGTCAAGACCTGACCCGGAAGTTACCAAAAAAGAAGGGGGCGGAACGGGGAGTTCCGCCCAGGCTTGTTGCTCACCCTTTCGGGCAAGCGGGAACGTGCTATTCGCTCTCTCAGTGTATCCCGTGAGGATACTGGGGATGGAAGTGTCTCACAGAGCGAGAGAGCCTCTGCGGGACAACATTGTCGTCTTATCAAAGAGCCGTCACGAAATATGCCTTCGTCCCTCAACTAGCAAGTGACTTTAGCAGAATTCCCGGGATTTGTCAAGCGGAATCTTCAATTGCCTTCAGGGTTGACAACTTGCCGGCGGAATGTAAGATTGTGACCAGATGGGTTTCGAACGAACTCGAAGACATTTCATGAATCCAATTCGGGAAGGAGGTGACTCAATGAAGCGAATCATCCTGACAGCCCTTCTGGCCGCGGTGTGCATTACGACCCTGACCGGTTGCGGCGCGATTCTGTTCGGCGGCGGTCTGTTCTATGCCGATGTCAAGGCGCCGATGAATGCAATCGCCTACTACGGCTCGAACGCGAACGGCTACTCCAAGGTCGGCAAGGCATCCAACACTACAATTCTGGGCATCCTGATGACCGGTGATGCCAGCCTGGATGCCGCGATGCGGTCAGCCAGTATCACGAAGATCCACCACGTTGACCAGCAGTACTCGAACATCCTCGGTCTGATTCAGACCTCGACGACTATCGTCTACGGCGAGTGACGCAACCGGATAGTTGATTTGACAGGGCAGGACGGCAAATCCTGCCCTGCGCTTTTCAGGACGGGCGGCGCAGAATCAGCGCGAGGTTCCGGCCCGTGACGCGGTCGCGCCGGGCCGAGAAGAACTGCCCGGGAAGGCAATGCGGGCACAGGTCAAGACTTGCCAGCTCAGTGAGCCCCATCGGCTGCAGGATTTGCCGGTTCGCCTCCTTCAAGTCGAGATGGGCTCTTCCTTCGGCTGTCGGCTGGAGCAGGAACTCGGCAGGATTGGGGAATGCGGCGAACGCTTCGGCGACCTCTGGCCCGACTTCATAGCAGGCCGGGGTGATGCATGGGCCAAAGACGTAGCTGAGGTCTTTCGGTTCAGTCCCAAGGCGCTTGCGGATTGCCTCCACCGGGCGCGCGGCAATCCGGTCCCGGGTGCCGCGCCAGCCCGCGTGCGCCAGGCCAATCACCGGATCGCGCGTCCCGACGAAATAGATGGGCAGGCAGTCCGCGACCTTGATGCCGAGCGCGATTCCCGACCGGTCGGTGAACAGGCCGTCGGCTTGAATCGCGTCGGGCTGAGTTCCTTCATCGGCATATATTACGTCCGAGGAATGAACCTGCCGGATTGTTGCGAGGCGCGGGATATTGAGCGCCTGAATCACGGCCACACGGTTCCGGCCTACGGCATCGGCGTCATCACCGACATCAGGGGAGAGGTTCAGGCCGTCGAAAGGCGGCTGGCTGAAGCCGCCGGCGCGCGCGAAGAACGCACACTCAATTCCCGCGCCGACAGGCAGGCTGAAGAAGACCAGCCCGTTGCATTCGGTCCGCTGCCATTCCTTGTTGGGACTTGGGATCTTGTTTGGCATTTGAACTTTGGATTTTGGACTTGCGGTCATGCGCGGTCGGCGACCGTACCTGACCGCACTCTCATGTCCTTGATGTTCAATTGCAGCTTGGTCTTTCCGGCATACGTGTGCTCATCGAACTGGAACAGAATATCCAGGTGGTTCGCTTTGCCGGTTTCGATGCGCAGGATGTCCTCGGCCCGGCCCCAGGCAATCGCGGGCAGGAAGCAGCCTCTCGGTTCGCGTACCGTGAAGCGCAGGTGGTCGTTGCCGACCTTGCGCGGGAACCCCACGACTTCGAGGCCGAGCGCGGCAAACAGCGGGCGCGGATTGTCCGGCCCGAATGGCTCGAACTGACGCATGACTTTGAGCAGCTCGGGGTTGACTTCCTGAAGCTCAGCCATGGCGTGAGCCGTGAGTCGGCGGGTGAGTAGTTCCGGAGTCAGCACTTTCCCGGCATAGTCGTTGATGCGCTGGTCAAAGGCCTCAAGCCGGCTGCGGTCAATCGTGAGCCCGGCCGCGTATTTGTGGCCGCCGAAACCGAGGAGCTCGCTCTCACAGGCCTTGAGCGCGTCGTGCAGGTGGAAGCCGGGGATGCTGCGGCCCGAGCCTTTGCCGCGGTTCTCGTCAAGGGCGATCATGATTGCCGGGCGATAGAACCGGTCCGCGATGCGCGAGGCGACAATACCGATGACGCCCTCGTGCCAGGTTTCGTCGGCCAGGACCAGGACGCTGCGCTGTTCGAGTTTGCGCTGCTGAATCTGTTGGAGTGCGGACTCGACCGTGCTCTCCTCGACCCGGCGGCGCTGGTTGTTGGCTGAGTCCAGCTCCCGGGCAAGCTGCAGCGCCTCCGGCCTGTCTTCGGTGAGCAGCAGCCGGACCGAGCTCGCGCCCTCGGCCATCCGGCCGGAGGCGTTGATGCGGGGACCAAGCACGAAGCCGACGTCATACGAGTTCAGCTCCCGGCCGTCGAGCCGGGTGACTTCAAGCAGCGCCTGCAGGCCGGGCTTCCGGGTGTGGGCGAGTTGCGACAAGCCGTGCTTCGCCATTATCCGGTTTTCGCCCGAGAGCGGAACAATGTCTGCGATTGTCGCCAGCGCAACCAGGTCAAGATGTTCATGTAATGACTCTGCCGGTTGGCCGAGCCGCGCGCAGACTGCCTGCGCCAGCTTGAATGCGACGCCGCAGCCGCAGAGTTCGGAAAACGGGTACCTGGAATCAGAGCGCTTCGGGTTGATTGTCGCAAGCGCCGCGGGGAGCTGGTCCTTGGCCTCATGATGGTCGGTGACCACTACATCAATCCCCAGTCTCCGGGCAAGGTCAATCTCCGGGAAATCAGTCGTGCCGCAGTCGGTAGTGACAATCAGGGAATAGCCCTCGTCCTTTGCCTGACGGACGCCGGTTTCAGACAGGCCATAGCCTTCGCGCGCCCGGTGCGGTGTATAGGACCCAACCTGAGCGCCGAGTGCGGTGAACACGCGCACCAGCAGCGCAGTGCCGGTTGTACCGTCAACGTCGTAGTCGCCGAACACGAGAATCCGCTCGTGCTCTTTCACCGCCTTGACGATACGGTCGGTCGCCGGTTCGACGTCAGGGAGAAGCATGGGGTCATGGAGGTTGTCGAGACGCGGGGCAAGGAAATTGCGCATCGCGTCTGCGGTCAGGAATCCGCGCTGGGCGAGCAGCTTCACAGCCAGCACGGGCAGTGATAGCTCCTGTGCCAGCGCCGACCAATCAGTGGTATCCGGCTCAGGCAGGAGCCAGAGCGCATCACGGCGAGTGGTGTCAGCGGGCATGACGTATTCAAGCGGCGATGCCGGACAATGTCAAGTGACGCGTGCTCGCCCGTCGCCGCAAATCCCAAGCTCAAAATCTAAAGTCCAAAGCAAGTTCAAAGCCCAACCGCGAGACGCGAATTACAAAGTCCAAAGCAAGTTCAAAGCTCAAAGTCCTAGGGCTAAAGCGGGACCCGATGGACGAAGGTTCTCACTAGCATAGGCACGGTGTAGACTCCGACTTTGTTCCTTTGGCCTTCGATTCGTTGATTTGAACCTTGAACTTTGGCATTTGAACTTGTCTTCCCGATGCCTCTTGACGCCGCGGTCGTTTGTGCCTAGGATGCTCTCCTATGCCCGGTGCCACCAAGGCGATAATCTTCGATTTGTTCCATACCCTCACCTCGCTCGAGGTCTCGGGCGCGCCCGGGCGCTCGACTGCGGAGATGCTGGGCGTTGACCGAACGGCATGGAACCGATTCTGGTTCGCCGACCCGGATGACTACGTGCTCGGACATGCCGACATCACGATTCCGGTCTGCCGCATCGCCCGGCAACTGAATCCACACGTTACTGACGAGCAGATTCGAGCCGCGGTCGCAGAGCGCTACGGCCGATTTCATCACGCGCTGACGCATATCGAGGCCGAGACCCTCAACGGACTGAAGAGCCTGCGCGAGATGGGCTACCGTCTGGGGCTCATCAGCAACTGCGGTGAGGACGAGGCCAAGCCGTGGCCCGAGTCACCGCTAGCGCCGTTGTTCGACACTACGCTTTTCTCCTGCGAGGTGAAGCTGAAGAAGCCGGACCGCCGAATCTATGAGCTTTGCGCTAGGAGGCTGGGTGTCGAGCCGGCCGAGTGTCTCTACGTTGGCAACGGCGGCAGCGACGAACTCGCCGGGGCGCGCCGGGTCGGGATGGCGCCGGTGCTGCTTACCCGCCACCTCGAAGTAGTCAACCTGATTCGAATCGAGGAAGTCGAGAAGGACGCAGATTGGCAGGTGCGGACAGCGAGCGACCTGGCGGAGCGGCTTCGCTCCAGTCCGGTGCTGGCTCCTAGCTGACCGGCTGGCGCAGAATCGTCTTCAGTTTCTCAGGTTTGGTCCGGCGCGGGTCGCCGAAGTAGATTTCGTGGTGCTTGCCGCGCAGTTTCAGACCCAGCTCAGCGGCACGCTGATGCATCTTCGCGATGGTCGGAGGCTCGTCGGCATACGGGCCGATGTGCATGATCTGCACGCTTTTCCCTTCGCGAAACCGTTCGAGCCGCACCTTGTTCAAGCCTGGCGACTGCTTCTTCTTGGCCCGGATTTCGTCGCGCGCCGCGGCAATCGCCTTGGCGGAAACGAAATCAGGCACGACCATAAGCAGCGTCCAGCGCCAGGTCTCTTTGTGCTCGGGGTTGAACGTGCCGTCGTCCCGATTCCACCACAGTCCCTCGGGCATCATCACTTTGAAGTCCTTTGCCGGGTCCTGCTTCTTCAGGCTGAACTTCGTGGTGTAGGCAAGCGCGTAAAGCGCGCCCATCGCTTCCTGAAATCCAGTCCCTGAGTTCGGGTCGCCCTGGCCGTCAATCATCAGGCAGTTCAGTTCCGGCACGTCAACCAGCGCCGGCTCGGTCTTAGCGGTGTAGAGTTGTTTGTGTTCCTTCGACAGGTCTATCTTCGTCATACTCGATTGTCCTCCGTCTGTCTAATGAGACAGGCTAGGCCAAAGCCGGCTCCGAGTCAAGTCCTGCAGCGGGTTTTGGTCGCCGGTTGACTTTCGGGTTCTGACCGGTATCATACTCGGGACGGAAACTCTAAGCTCGAAACCCTAAGCTCGAAACTCGGACCCGGGATTTCGGACTTGGGGTTTAGGACCTGCGTCTTTCGCAGAAGGAGATTGAAACCATGAAGAAGATTGTTGAAGTTGTACCGAATTTCAGTGAAGGGCGACGGCCCGATGTGCTGGACCGGATTGTCGGGGCAATCCAGGCCGTACGGGGCGTAACGCTGCTCGACAAGGAGATGAACGCGGACCACAACCGCGCAGTGGTGACGTTCATCGGCGAACCCGAGCCGTGCGTGGAAGGCGCGTTCCAGGGTATCAAGAAGGCGATGGAATTGCTCGACCTGACTACTCACAAGGGCGAGCATCCCCGCATCGGCGCGACCGACGTCTGCCCATTCATTCCGATTGCCAACATCAGCAACGAGGAATGTGTCGTCATGGCGAAGCGGCTGGCGAAGCGCGTGGCCGAAGAACTCAAGATACCGACCTACTTGTACGAACTGGCCGCCACCCGTCCGGACCGGGTTGACCTGGCCCTGATTCGCAAGGGCGAATTCGAGGGCCTGCGCGACGCCATCAAGGCCGACCCGAACCGGAAGCCGGACTTCGGACCGAGCGAGCTGCACCCGACCGCGGGCGCGACGGTCATCGGCGTGCGCTTCCCGTTGATTGCCTACAACATCAACCTGAATACGCAGGACCTGGACATCGCCAAAAAGATTGCCAAGGCAATCCGGTTCCGGGACGGCGGGTTCAAGTTTGCCAAGGCGCTGGGATTCGAAATCAAAGAGAAGAACTGCGTTCAGGTGTCAATCAACATGACCAACTACACCGGCACGCCGCTGCACCGCGTATTCGAGACCGTGAAGCGCGAAGCCGAGCGGTATGGCGTGACCATCAAGGAGAGCGAAGTCGTGGGCCTGACGCCCCAGCAGGCGCTGATTGACTCGGCGACGTGGTACCTCCAGCTCGACACGTTTCAGAACGAGCAGATTCTGGAGAACCGGCTGGCCTCGGCCGATGCGCCGGAAGCGCCGGCCGCGCCGGTCCGGGGAAGCGATGTAGAATCGTGTCCCCAACCCTCAGGGCTGAGCGAGTTCATCGAGAAGCTGGCCGCACCAACCCCGACTCCGGGCGGCGGTTCGGTCGCGGCATTGTCCGGCTCGCTGGGTGTGTCGCTGCTCTCGATGGTCGCCGGGCTGACCATTGGCAAGAAGGGGTATGAAGCGGTGCAGGCCGAGATTACCCAGGCCAAGGTCGCGCTGGACTCGATGCGCGCGCAGTTCCTGACGCTGGTTGAGGAAGATGCCAGAGCATTCGACAAAGTGATGGCCGGGTTCAAGCTGCCCAAGAACACCGATGCCGAGAAGGCAGCTCGCGGCGCGGCAATCCAGACTGCGAGCAAGGGCGCCTGCGAGGTGCCGCTGAAGACGATGGCGCTGGCGGTTGAGGCGCTGAAGCACGGGTTGGTGGTTGCCGAGAAGGGCAACAGGAACTCGATTACTGACGCTGGCGTTGCGGGATTCTGTCTGAAGACCGCTTTGCAGGGTGCGTTGCTGAACGTGTTCATCAACCTGCCTGGCATCAAGGATGATGACTTTGTCACCAATCGCAAGTCGAGGGCAGTGCGGCTGGTTGAGCAGGCCAGGGAACTGACCGCGGCAATTGAAGGTGCGGTGCAGAAAGGAATGACTTAGCCGCAGGGCGGCAAGGTCAAAACTCAAAGGTCAAAACTCAAAGCCGCTCAGACTCAGAACAAAGTAAGCAGTGAAAGACAGATTGCGGACCGGCATCTCGGGCCCCAAGGACGGGCTGTGTGATTTGCACGTCCACACGACGTTCTCGGACGGCATCCTGTCGCCCGAGACGATGGTGCGTAAGGCAAAGGAAGTCCGGCTCGCGGCGGTCGCGATTGCAGACCATGATTCGGTTGACGGCGTCGACCCGGCCATCAGCACCGGCAGGCTGGTCGGCATCGAGGTCGTGCCCGCGGTCGAGATGAGTTGCATGTACCAGAAGCAGGACGTGCACGTCCTCGGCTACTACATGGACTATCACAATCCGGAGCTGCTCAGCTATCTTGAGAAGGTGCGTGAGAAGCGGCGGGAGCGGGCCGAGAAGATTGTCGCCAAGCTGAACGAGCAGGGTCTGGAGCTGGACGTTAGTCGCGTGATGGAGATTGCCAACGGCGGCGCGCTGGGCCGGCCGCACATTGCGCAAGCCCTGTTGGAGCGCGGGCACGTCAAAACCATGGATGAGGCGTTTAACCGGTTCATTGGCTACCATTCTCCGGCCTATGCGCCGAAGATGGAGATTTCGCCGCTGGAGGCGACCAGTTTGATACGCAAGTACGGCGGGATTCCGGTGGCGGCCCATCCCGGCAGTTATCGAGACGACAGGCTGCTGAATGACCTGATTGCCGTCGGCCTGATGGGCATTGAAGTGTACCACCCGGACCACGATGCAGCGCTGAGCGAGCACTACCTGGAGATTGCCCAGAAGAACGACCTCTTCATCACCGGCGGTTCGGACTGCCACGGCGGCCGCAAGGGACGGCTGTACATCGGCGAGACCAACGTGCCGTATCGATACCTGGAGCAGATGAAACGGTACAAAGGAATCGGGGGTCAGGGGTCGGGGGTCAGCGACAAGTGATTACAGATTACAGATTACAGATTACAGATTGCAGAATCATTCGGGTTTGTCTCGGCTTGTGGCTTATGGCTTGTGGCTTGCAGCTTGCGTCGGCGCAGACTCCGCCGAACAACGGGCTGGTGACGCTGGCGCGGGTGAAGTACGGCGGCGGGGGAGACTGGTACAATGACCCGGACGAACTGCCCAACCTGGCCAAGGAACTGAACCGGCGCACCAATATCAAGTGCAACGAGGACCAGGCGGTCGCCGAACTCACGAGCGACAACTTGTTCAACTATCCCTACCTGTTCGTCACCGGGCACGGCAACCTCGCCTTTACCGACGCCGAGGTCAAGCGGCTGCGGGAGTTTTTAGCGGGCGGCGGGTTCTTGTATGCCGATGACGACTACGGCATGGACCAGTCATTCCGGCGCGAGATGGCCCGGATTTTCCCGGATAACGCGCTGGTCGAATTGCCCTACGACAATCCCATCTACCACATGGTCTACGATTTCCCGGACGGCTTGCCGAAGATCCACGAGCACAGCGAAGGCGCGCCCAAGGGATTCGGCATCTATCTGCAGGACCGGCTGGTAGTGTACTACACCTGGAACACAAACATCTCGGATGGCTGGGGCGAAACCCACAATGACCCGACCGAGAAGCGCGAAGCGGCGTTTCGGATGGGAATCAACATTGTCTCGTACGCTTTGACTCATTAGCGCTGCCTGGCGGGTTGCGCGCCGGCAGTTTGCTTCAACGCGGCGCGAAAGTCCAAAGTTCAAAGTCCAAAGTTCAAACCAAGTTCAAAACTCAAAGGTCAAACCTGGACCGCAATCGTTGCGGGTTTTGGGCCTTTGGATTTGATTCTTTGATTTGAACTTTGAACTTTGGATTTTGAACTTCAGTCCATGAGGTGCTGTCAGGCCGACTTGACTCTATCCTTGTTGCGCGGGTACACGTCCTACACCGAGCAGACGTGGGCGCCTGACTTGCACTCGGTGCATTCCAGTTCGAGGGTGACATGCGTCAGCCCGAACTTGTCATGCAGGGCGCATTCCAGCCGGTTGAGCACTGGGTAGAATGCGCTGACCTTGTCGTCGGCTACGACGAGGTGGCACATCAGGGCGTGCTCGCCTTCGCCGATGGTCCAGATGTGCAAGTCGTGCAGGTCCAGGATTGACGCGTCGAACTCCCGGATGAAGGCAGTGACTTCGCCAAAATCTATATCCTCCGGCGTCGAGTCAATCAGAATCCGGAAGGCATCCCGGAACACACGCCAGACCCCGAGAATGAGGAAGCATCCGAGCAGAATGCTCAGGATGGGGTCAATCAGCGTCCAGCCGGTGAAGCGGATGATAATCCCTCCGGCCAGCACTGCCACACTGCCCAGGACATCATCCAGCAGATGCCACATCGCGGCGCGGATGCTCAAGCTCTCGCGGTGGCGGCTAAGGCTGAGCACGGCCGTGCCGTTGACCAGCATCGAGCCGATGGCGATGGCGATGAGGATAGTGCCGCGCACCGGTTCCGGGTGAGCCAGGCGGACGATCGCGGAACGGACGACCAGTACCGTCAGCGCCATCAGGACCAGGGCGTTGGCGAACGCCACAAGAATGCGCACCTTGCGGAAGCCGAACGTCCGGCGCGCGCTCGGTTTCTGCTGGGCCAGGCGCAGTCCGAGATACGAAAGGGCGAGCGCGGCCGCGTCCGAGAAGTCGTGCAGACCCGTGGAGAGCAGCGCCAGCGAGTTGGCCATGAAGCCGCCGACGGCTTCCAGTGCCGCGAAGCCCAGGTTCAGCCCGATGCTCAGCAGCAGGCTGCGCTTCTGGCCGCGGACGTCAATTCCGTGATTGTGCGCCACGGGGGATTATAGCCGCGTATCGAGTGCTGTCCAGTGAGTCAGGCCCGGAATCCGAGATAGAAACACGACGGCACGACGGGCACAACGTAAAGTCCCTACTCCCGTCCGTGCCTGGTTGCGTCTTCACGTGGTGGTCGTTGTGTCGTTGTGGTGAGTCTATCTGGGATTCGAGTCTGACCTTTGCGCTTGACAGGAAGGCATTGTCGGACTTATCATCTGACTGGAAACAGAGCAGGCGCAGGCGCCTGAAACTGAAGGAGGGCGCATGAGATGTAAGATGTGTTTCGCCTTCCTGCTGCCGTTGATTGCGCTGGCAGGTGGCAAAGCGGACCTGATGAAGGTTCAGACCGTCTTGAACGACGGTGAGTACGCGGGGAGAACCGCACCGGTCTTCGTTGCGCCCCGCGAGACGCATCGGGACTGCGTTCCGACCGACCCAGTCGGCAAGATTGATACCGTGGGCGGCACGACCTATGACTGGCAGGTCAACGGACCGTGCGACCAGTACATCTACGTTGACCCGACCTACGGGGTGCACGTCACTTGGATGTACAGCGCCGAGATGAGCGGTCACTCGGACCGCAACATGCGATACAACTTCTTCGACTTCGCCGGTGGCGCGTGGAACTTCATTGACCCGACCAACTTCATGAACAGCGGCGTCAGTACGGGCGGCCAGGGTAGCGGCTTCGGCATGCTCGATGTTAACCCGGTGACCGGCGTTGCCTATGTCGTCGCGCACCAGGGCAGCATCTTTCCGAACCTGGCCCGCGATGCGGCGCCGGGCGCAGGCATCTTCGACCCGTGTCCGGGTACGCCCAACGCCGACCAGTATCTGTGGCCCTCGATGAACCTGACCGCGAACGAGCAGGCCCATGTCGCGCTGATTGACAACCGTACGCGCTTTGATGCGTTCTACTCGAAGGTTGACCCGTGGTGCACCTGGTCGGTGCCGATTTCGGTGCCCAACGGGATGGTCCCGGACCCGCAGTTCCCGACCTTCATTCTGAAGGGTTCCAAGTCCCCCAGCGGCAAGGTCGTCATCAGTTGGGACTACAGCAACACCGACCCGGCCTCTCCGGATGAGGGCTACTATCGGCAGTCCACCGACAACGGCGCCACGTGGGCTGACCCGGTTCAGATTCCGGTTCCGCCGGCATTCACGCCGGGCAGCGAGACCACGGCCACGTTCCACATTGCGGGAGTCTATCCGTTCCTTGACCACAATGACGACCTGCACGTCGTGGCGAATGTGGGGCCGATTGTCAACGGCACCGCCTACGTCATGCCGGCCGAGATTTGGCATTGGTTCCAGCCGACCAACACTTGGAGCAAGGTCGTCCGAGCCGAATGTGATACTACCCACCTCATGGGCAGCGTCGGCTACAACGCGCTGTATGCCGGTCGGCCGACACTGTGCGAGGGCCACCCCGAAGAGTTGGTCTGCATCTGGGAGGAATTCGATTCATCTAACGTGGAGCCATTGACCAGTCTCCTGCGGGCAGAAATCCGCGAGGCGCGTTCGCTGGACAACGGCGTTACCTGGGGCAACGCGGTCACGCTGACCGACCCCGGCACCGACAGTAAGAGATTTCCGGCAGTCGCGACAAGGATGTACAACGATACGGTCTGGATTCGCTACATGGCCGACCAGGTAGCTGGATTCGGAATCGCACCTTATGCGCAGGGCCCGGTCACTAACAACCCCGTAATCGTCCAGAGGTTTCGTGTGGGGTCCTCCGTCAGCGACGACGGACAACGGAGTCCGCTTGGGACGACGCTTGCCATGAGTCCGAACCCGCTCCGGATGAGCTCGACAGTCAGCTACGAGCTACCCAAGTCCGGCAATGTCCGGCTGTCGGTCTGCGATGCTGCGGGTAGAACAGTGCGGGTGCTGGCGGATGGCACTGCGGGACCCGGCAGATACGCCGTTTGCTGGGATGGCCGAGGGGAGCATGGTGCGGCGCTGCGGTCCGGCGTCTATTTCTGCAACCTGGAGACCGGCGGAACGAGGCTCACCCGGAAGGTCGTGCTCCTTCCTTGAGAGTTGGCGGACCAGATGATAAGCGAGATTCCTAGCGGAGGTAACATGAGAAGACTCCTGTGTTCTGCCTTCCTGCTGCCGCTGATTGCGCTGGCAGGAGGTAAGGCGGACTTGATGAAGGTTCGGACTGTGTTGAATGACGGCGAGTACGTGGGCAACACCGCCCCGGTCTTCGCCACTCCGCGCGAGACGCCAAGAGAGCATCCCGGCGGACTCGACTTCCTGGGCAGGATTGACACAGTGGGCGGCACGACGTATGACTGGCAGGCCAATGGCCCCTCTGACCAGTATATCTATGTGGCTCCTCGCTATTTCCTGTGGGTAGGAGCTTGATTGTGCCGGTGCCTTCAGTTAGGCTGGTGAATGCGAGATATACAGTTA
>Ga0315286_10004797_pt1 | contig 12966 bp, 13 predicted proteins | sample YL17G10_0_MG_FD_205038 | JGI IMG/M metagenome (GOLD analysis project Ga0315286, IMG submission 205038) | Sediment microbial communities from Yellowstone Lake, YNP, Wyoming, USA - YL17G10_0 | ecosystem: Environmental > Aquatic > Freshwater > Lake > Sediment | place: USA: Wyoming | collected... | reverse complement strand
TGTGGTCCTTAGGGCATCCTCGGAGTTCGAGCCCTCGGTCATTTCAAAGTACCTCCTCGAGCTCGCATCCGCGTTCAACACTTTTTACAGCAAGCACAGAGTCCTGGGCGGGGACAGGGCCCTTTCACTTTCCCGAGCTCTCGTCGTGCTGGCGGTGAAGCAGGTCCTCGGCGCGGGGCTGGGGCTCCTCGGCATCAGGACCGTCGAGGAGATGTGAGCCTTCGCCGATGACACCCGCGCCCTTTCGACTCAGGTTCCGGGAGACAGTCCGCCGAATAAAGAGGGACGCCTACGCCCTTTTTCTCGTGTTCGGCGACCCGCGTGTGCCGTGGTACGTGAAAGCGCTCGCCGGGTTTGCAGTCGCCTACGCCTTCAGCCCCATCGACCTGATCCCGGATTTCATTCCCATTCTCGGCTTCCTTGACGATATGGTCGTCATCCCCCTCCTCGTCGCGATCGTCGTCAAGCTGCTCCCGCGCGGCATCATGGATGAGTGCCGCGAGAGGGCCGAACGCGAATTGATCGGGAAAAAGCCGAAAGTTGTTGTGGGCGCGGTGTTTGTCGTGGTAGTATGGTGTGCGATAGCCGCACTGGCCGTGCGGAGGGCCCTCTCGTCTGCCGCAGGGAGGGTTCGATAGGCGTCGAGGGCGCCTGTTTGCAAACGGGGCCCAGCGGCGCGAAAGCGGTTCCATCTTTATCCGCGCCGCCAATCCGGGGAAACGAGGAGGCGGAACGCCGAATATGAAAACGAGCATGAAAAAAGCACTCGTCGTGCTCGCCTACGGCGACGTGGACCTCTTCCGCTCCGGAGCGGTGAACGCCCTCCGCACCTTTCAGGACGCATACGGGTACATCGGGGCTCAAATACGGGGGATGGTCTACGGGAGCGCCCTTGGGCCCGGCGAGATAAAAAGCAACACCGGTGTCATGGCTCAAGCCTACGAGCTCGGGAAGATGCTCCTGTGACGGGGTTTTGTGAACCTCCTTCCTCATACCGGAAAAAGCTCATCAACCGGGGGGGCGACTGCCCTCTCGTGCGCACCTACACCGAGGCGCAGGTGAGCAAGCGGATCGCCTTTTACGAGGAGCTGAACGAAAAAAGGAAACGGCTCCCGAAGGAGGGAAACCCCGTCGAACGTCGATACATCCTCCGGGGATGGGATGAGACGACGACGGTGCGGGTATACATGAGAGAGACCGTTACAAGGATCGCCCGGGAGCTTTTCTGGTCTGTTTCCCGCGTCTCGGTGGAGAACTTGAACGAAAAAGCGGACAGGGACCGGGGCTGCGTCATCCTCTCCGTGCGGGCGACGAGGCCCGAGATCGACGAGCTCCTCGAGTACATAAAGCCCGGAGCCACCTTCTACGTGTATGACGGAGAAGAGATAAAATACCTTGCGGGCGACACGGAGCGTTCAGAATTCATCATCGTGAAGGTGGACGACCCGGTGCAGCCCGCCGCGTTCTGGAGGAGAACCCAGTCCTTTATCGCGGCCGTCGAGGAGGCCTGATACTAACGTCTACTCAACCTCGCCATTCGGGCTGCAGTAGCAGGCGTCCGTCTGGAACCGCGACCACTCCTCGAGGAAGAGCTCGAGCTCGCCGAGGTGTGCGGCTATCTTCTCCCCCCCCTGAAAAACGTCTTCGTCGTCGATCAGGGCGGGAGGCCGAAGGCCTCTGGGGAGGGTCCGATGCGCCTTGTCCCTCTCCTCCCGGTAGACGACCTGGTGGGCGAGCACGAGCCTGCGCACATTGTCGAGTATCTCTTCGGAGAGCGGGGAATGTCTTTCAAGATAGAGTGTGATCATTTCAACATCCTTGAAACTACATTAACAGCCGTAGTCGGCCAAGGCAAATAAGTCGGTGTCATCGGAGGAACCGTCTCATGGACGAGGAAAACAGGGAAAACGGAACGACGATTTTTCTCGAGAAGCGAAAGCTGAAGGGGGCGGGGCTCTTGAAGAGCAGGGGGCTCCTCGTGGTCGTTTCGGAAAACTTTTTCGGGAAGTCTTACGCCATCCGGGAGTCGATGACGATCATCGGGAGGAGGACGAAGTGCGACGTCCAGCTCCCGGACCCGCTTGTGAGCAAGGTCCATTGCGTCGTCACAGCCGACGGCGACGGCAACTTCTTTCTCGAGGATCTAGATTCGAAGAACTCCACCTTCCTGAACAAAAAGGCCGTGAAAAAGAAGACGCAGGTCCTCTACGGCGACAGGCTCGTGGTCGGCAACACGATCATGCGGTTTTTTCTCGAGGAAAAGGTGGACGTGCGGTAGCGGCGTTCCCGTCCGCGTGAGGGGGTGGGAGCGGGGTGGCGAAGGTGAGATGCGGGATAGTCGGGCTCGGCAGAATCGGGAGCCTCCTCGAAGAGGACATGCTTCGGGAAAAGCCGTGCACCCATGCGGGTGCGATCGCGGTCAGCGGAGATTGTATTCTCGCCGGGGGGTGTGACATCGACGAACGGCGGCGCGCTCTTTTTTCGGCCCGCTGGAAATGTCGGGCCGTGTTCGCCGATTTCGAGGAGATGCTCGAAAAAACCTCGCCGCAAATCCTTTCCATCGCGACCCCGCCGGCTACGCACCTCGAGCTCGTCGAGAGGGCTCTCCCTCACGGTGTAAAAGTCATCGTGTGCGAAAAGCCCCTCGCGGCCGACGCGGCCGACGCGGGAAGGATCGACGAAATCCACGGCTCGGGGAGGGTGAAGATACTCACAAACCACCAAAGGCGATACTCCCGTGACTACGTGCGGGCGAAGGAGCGTGTGTGTTCGGGAAGCTTCGGAGCGCTCCTTAGCGTCTCATCGAAACTGTTCATGGGCGAGGCGGGGTATGTGACCGACGTCCTCCTCGACGACGGCACCCACCTCGTCGACATCCTCAGGTATCTCACCGGCTCGGAGCTCGGCGACCCGGTGGTGAGGCTCGCGAGCGCCGCAGGGCCGTTCCCTCCCGGAAAGGGCCGCGGGGTCACCCTCTTCGTCGAAAGCAGCGCGGGGCGGGTTCCCGTGCTCATGGAGATCGGGACGGGGAGGGATTACGTGCAGTTCGAGCTAGACCTCTGCTTCGCCTCCGGCAGGATCAGGATCGGGAACGGCCTCTTCGAGGAGTACGCGGGCGGGGAGAGCCCCTACTACGAGCGCATGCGCTCCCTGCTGAAGCTGAGGACGCGGAGGCCGGCGACAACGGGATATTTCTCAAACATGCTGAAAGACGCGGTCCTCTGCGCGCGGGATCCGAAACAGGAGCCCCGGTCGAGCGCAAGGGACGGGTACCTCGCGCTTCGCTTCATCGATGCGGTGAAGACCGCGATCGGAGACTGATATGGACGTTCCGCTTCTTCTCGCGGCTTTAGGCGGGCTCCTCGTCGTTCTGGGGCTCGCGGGAGGGGGGATCAAGACAAAGTGGGTCGAAGTCCCCTCCCCGATCGGAAAGTGGATCAGGGTTGCGAGCGTGATCTTCGGCATTCTCTGCGTTTCGGGGGGGACCCTCCTCTTTCTTTACGAGAAGGCGGTCCAGGGAAGGCCCGACGGAGAGGGCGCGTCCCTCGAGGAGCAGGGGCTCGAGGTCTCGGGCAGGGTCATCGATATCTTCGGCAACCCGAGGGAAGGCGTCGTCGTACTGCTGCGGGGCCGCCAGCGCTACGGGATAAGCGACGGGAAAGGGAGATACCTCTTGACCGGCGTGCCCCGCGAAGGGGATCTTGCGCTCGACGCTCTCTACGGCGGAGAAAAAGACGCTCTTTCGCTGAGCGTCGAGCTCGTCGAACCCGGCCTTCCCGCCGGAAAGATCGCGGTCCGGGAGCCGTTGGTGCTGAACCCTGTCACACTGGACGCCGTGCTGTGCAGGTATGTCGAGCACGGCGCGGATGGGCTTCAGCCCGTCGGCATCTTCGGGGGAGAAGTCCCCAATATCCCTCTCGACTCCCTCTTTAGCTCCGGAGGAGGGGACTCTCCGACCCCTTCGAGCCCGCGGGAGATCTGGTGCTTCGTGAAGGTCACCGGGCCCGACCGGTACGAGGTGGGGAGGACGACGAATATCTTTTTCGAGTGGGAATGGGAAGGAGAGCCGCAGGGGAAGCCCTACGCGCAGGCGGTCGGGGTCAGAGCCCACGGGTGGAGGACCCGAGTCGCGAAGAGGGTGTGGGCCGGAGCGTGGAGCTTGAGGATCAGCGCGGCGCACGCAGAGCTCGCCCGCGTCTCCTTCGAGGTGTACTGACCCCGCCCCCGCCCGGCCGCGCGAAATGATCCTATTCATCAAACCAGCTCCTCGAGCCGTCGATTGAAAACCGCGGTCGTTTTCTCGTGCGCCCCCAGGGCATCTTCGAGCCGGGAGTAGAGCCCGCGGATCGTCTCCTGCAGGGTGTGGTTTTCGATCGCGAGCTCCTGGATTGCTTTTCCGCCTCCCCTGGAGGAGGCTTCGATCATCCTCCGGTTGTTTTCGCTCACCTTGGCTTCAAGCTTCTCGATGGCCGATTCGTCCTCGGCGATCGTCTTCACGATGGGCGTCAGCGCGCGCCCGCGCTCGGCGATTATCTGCGCGCGCGCGCGCTTGAGCTCCTTCTTTACCTGTGTCCCGCCTCCGGGGGGGAATGTCCTGGCGTTCATTGAACCGTTCCCGCCGGAGGGCGCGGCGAGGGGATATGAGCTCAAAGCTCCGGAAAACGACGCGCGGCCGCTCATGCCGCCGTTCTTCGCCCCCGCATTGTCACCCCATCCGCCGTTTTCGAGGAACTCCTCGTAGTTCCCCTCGAAGAGCCTCACCCCTTTGTCGCCGAAAACGACCAGCCTCTCCACGAGGGAGTGGAGAAAGGTCTCGTTATGAGTTACGATGAGCACTGCCCCGTTGAAGGAATCGATAGCCGCCATCAGGGAGTCGCAGGATTCCATGTCCAGGTGGTTCGAAGGCTCGTCGAGGAGGAGGAGGTTGGAGGGGGACGCGAGGAGCTTTCCCAGAAGGACCCTGCTCCGTTCGCCGCCGGAGAGCACACCCACCTTCTTTCCCGCCGTTTCGTCCGAGAACATCATCGCCCCGCAGATATCCATCGCTTTTTTTCTCCCCCCGTCGGGGTTCACCGAGAGAATCTCCTCCTCTACGGTCCTCGATGGTTCGAGGCGGTCGATGTTGGTCTGCCCGAAGTACCCGACCGCGAGCTCCTGATGTCGGAGGACTTCACCGCTGACCGGGTCGAGCTCTCCCTCTAAAAGGCGCAGAAGGGTGGTCTTCCCCTTGCCGTTCTTGCCGACGATCCCGATCCGGTCCTTTTTACCGATAAGCAGATTCAGGCCTTCTATGAGGCGCCCCTCCGCGCGGGCGCCCGCCGGAGGGGTCTCATGGCCGTAGGAGAAGTCAAGGTTTCTTATCTCCATCAGGTATTTCGCGGGAAAAGGCGCCTCGGCGAAGGAGAAATCGAGGGTAGGGATCTTTTCCAGCCTTTCGAGCTTCACCCTCTTCGACAGGGTCTTTATCCGGGACTGCACGAGGTTCGCGAGCCGGGCCTTGGCCCTGAAGCGGGTTATAAAGAGATCCATCTCCCTGCGCTTCCTCTCGTCGTTGAGACGGGTCTTTTCGTGGATCTCCTCTTCCTTGATGATCTGGTCATAGAGCTTTTCCGTCCCGCCGGTCATCTTTCGGAGCTTTTTTCTGTGGATGATCATCGTGTGGGTGACGACCGAGTCCATGAACCCGCGGTCGTGGGTGATGAGAATGAGCTCACCGGGCCATCCCCTGAGGAAGCGGGCGAGCCACCGTATGGCGACGATGTCGAGGTAGTTGGTCGGCTCGTCGAGGAGAAGGAGGTCGTACCGGGCGACGAGCACTTTAGCGAGGGCGAGCCTCACCTGGAAACCACCGGAGAGCTCGCCCGGGTCCTTCACCATGTCCGCGTCGGAGAACCCGAGCCCCGCGAGCACCTTTTCGACGTACCAGGTTTCACCCCCCCGTTCCGGCTCGAGAACGGAGCACCCTTCGGCGAGGGCCGTGCTCTCGGTGAAGCGAAGGCGCTGCTCCGCGTACCCGATCCTGTAGTCCTTGGGGAACGTGATCGTCCCTGCGTCGCACGAAACCCTGCCGCAGAGGATGTTGAAAAGGGTGGATTTCCCCGACCCGTTCCTCCCGACGAGGCCGATTCTCTCTCCCCTGTTTACGGTGAAGGCCACGTCGTCGAAGACGACCTGGCTTCCGAAGGACATCACGAGCCCGCTCATTCTCACCATGACAGGAATAAAAATATCTCTGACAGGGGGAAAATGATATTAATTTTTACGGGCGATGCCCCCACCCAGCCCCGACTTCGCCCATCCGTACCTTACGAAGCAGATCATCGCGTACATCGGGAACAAGAGGCGCCTCCTCCCCCTCATCCACCAGGCGATCGTGCAATCCCTTGGCCATACGCGCACGGCGGGGCTCGCTTTCATCGACCTCTTCGCCGGGAGCGGGGCGGTGTCGAGGATGGCAAAGCACCTCGGTTTCCGGGTGCTCTGCAACGACTGGGAACCCTACGCCTCCGTCATCAACGGCGCCTACATCGAAATCGACCGGAAGGACCTCCCCGGCATGTTCCGGGAGCACGGAGGGATCGAGGGGATCCTCCGGGTTTTGAATGCGCTTCCGGACCCAGCGCCCGGCGATCAGTACATAGCGCGCCATTTCTCTCCTTCCAGCGAAGAAACCGAAGGGGTCGATCACAGAAGGGAGCGGATGTTCTACACGAGGCGGAACGGCCTCGCCATCGACGGGATCCGGAACGCGATCGAGGAGCTCTATCCCGGCGACCCGCTCGGGCTGGACGGTTCCGAAGGCGGCCGGGAGAAGACCATTCTCCTCGCTCTCCTCCTCTACGAGGCTGCGACCCACACCAACACCTCGGGAGTATTCAAGGCGTACCACAAAGGGTTCGGCGGGCATGGGCGGGACGCCCTCGGCCGCATCCTCGCGCCCGTCGAGCTCGAACCTCCGGTCCTCATCGATTCCGCGCAAAGGGCGGAGGTGTTCGGAGAGGACGCGAACCGCCTTCTCCTCTCCGAGGCGCTCAAAGACCGCGTCTTCGACGTCGCCTACCTCGACCCTCCCTACAACCAGCACCAGTACGGGAGCAACTACCATCTTCTCAACACCATCGCCCTCTGGGATAAACCGGCGGTGTCGTGCAGGCTGAACCGTGCGGGGACCCTCGATGAAAAGGCCGCGATACGAAAGGACTGGATCGCGACGAAATCAGCGTACTGCTCCCGCGCGAGCGCGCCTAAGGTTCTCGAGTCGCTGCTCGGAAACCTCACGGCGAGGCGGATCCTCCTCAGCTACAGCACCGAAGGGATCATTCCCCTCGAAGAGCTCCTCGCCCTGTGCGAGAGGAAGGGGAGGGTGGAACTGCTCACCAACGAATACGTGAAGTACCGGGGGGGCAGGCAGAGCATCCGGAGGCTCAACCGGAATCTCGAGTTCGTGCTCATCATCGACGCAGAATCGCAAAGCACCCCTAAGAGCTCGGCCGACATCGGCACCCTGCTCCGCAAGAAAAGGCTCGCCCTCCTCTTCGACAAGCGATACTCCCTCGAGCGGCTCGAGCGCAATTTCATCGTCGAGCGGGATAGCGGCACCCTGCGCCTCGCGGGGGTCGCGTTGACGATCGAAACGAGGGATTTCTTCGAACTGATCCCTCCCTCCGGAATCGAAGGGCTGGGCGGCGAGCAAATTACTCTGCTCATCGAACGGCTCGAACAGTCCGCCTGCCGGGACCGGGAGGAGGAGCTTGCCGAGATCCTGCGAAAGATCGGCGAGGGGGAAGGGGACCGCCGGTTTCTCGTCCGCCTCGTCCCGGGGACCCTGAGAAAGTTCGCCCACAGCAAGTACCGCGGGAAGTTTCTCGACTGGCTCGGCAGGGTGAAGGAGGCGGGCCGCGCGGATCCTGGGCTCTATTCGCTGATTGAGGACAGGCTTCGCAAGCTCGAGGATGTCGCGTGGAAGCGCTTTACGGGGTGAGGGGGAAGCGGATGGTGAAGGCCGTTCCTTCACCCGGGGAGCTCCGAACGCCGATCGTTCCCTCGTGGAGGAGCACGACGTGCTTGACGATCGAAAGCCCGTGCCCCGGACGACCACCTCGTTTTCACTTCCGATCCCGCGACCACCTCCCAGGATCGCTTCCCGGTGAGATCGGCCGCGCCCAGGAGGCGCTCGGCGCTCCCGTTGCTCATCCTGATCCTCCCGGCCGGAAAGCTCCTAAACGCAGCCCTCTTTCGCCCTCGATCGGATGGGGATGGCGACGTAGAGGATCTTGTCCCTCAGGGTGCTGCTGAGGTGCACGTCTGTTCCCATCCTGCCCATCAGCACCGCCTGGATCTCGGGCCTTGTCCGGTGATTTTCCATCGCCGCCGGGTCTGTCTCACGCCCTACTTGTTTGACAACCCGGGTAATATCTTGAAAAAGAAGGATCGTTTCATGGCTCCAGCTTGTAGCCCACGCCGCGGACGTTCATGATGATGCGCCCCCCGCATCTGCGAAGGGGCGATATTCGTCGAAACGGGCGAATATGTCGACCCTAATCTCTAAAGTTTTTCGGGAAACCTTCCGATAAAGTAAAAGAGGAAATCTTCACTTCATTTTTTCGTGCGCCGGGGACGTGCGTGGAGTCCCTAATTACGCAAAAAGGAGGTGATACCGTCTCGCTGCTTCTATTTGTATCGTGATTTTGTAGAAATTCTTTACACATTTTCACGAGCGTACGCGGGTTTTTTGCGAGGTTCGCCGGGCGAACGGCGTTTATTCTCGTGAACGCGGCGCGGACTTCCAAGGCAAGGATGCCGGTGACATTTTCAAGGAGGAAAGTATGATTATCAACCACAACATCAGTGCGATTTTCGCCAACCGAATCCTAAAATTCAACAACTGGAACATCAACAAGGACATCGAGAAGCTCTCCTCTGGACAATCGATCAACCGCGCAGGCGACGATGCCTCCGGGCTGGCTGTCTCCGAAAAGATGCGCAGCCAGATCAGGGGTCTGAGAAGGGCCGAACGCAACGCGGAAGACGGGATCTCCTTCATTCAGACGACCGAAGGATACCTGCAGGAGATCCAGGATATCCTGCAGAGGGTAAGGGAGCTCTCCGTTCAGTCCTCGAACGGCATCTACACCGACGAGGACCGCATGCAGATCCAGGTGGAAGTCTCCCAGCTCGTCGACGAGATCGACAGGGTTGCCTCGCACGCCCAGTTCAACGGCATGAACATGCTCACGGGGCGCTTCGCACGGCCGTACGGCGAAAACACCCCGACCGCGTCGATGTGGTTCCACATCGGGGCGAACATGGACCAGAGGGAGCAGGCCTTCATCCAGACGATGACCGCACGCGGGCTCGGGATGCGGGCGATGACCACGGGCTCGACCGTGACCATCCAGACCCCCGAAAAAGCGAACAGCCTCATCGGCGTAGTCGACGTGGCTCTGACAAAGGTCTCCAAGCAGAGGGCCGACCTCGGCGCGTACCAGACGAGGATGGAATATGCCGCGAAGGGGTTGATGTCGGGGTACGAGAACATGCAGGCTTCGGAGTCGCGGATCAGGGATACGGACATCGCCGAGCAGATGGTCGATTTCACGAAGAACCAGATCCTCATGCAATCCGGCACCGCGATGCTCGCCCAGGCGAACATCCTGCCGCAGAGCGTGCTCCAGCTTTTTCGCTGACCCGTTTCGGGAGCCTTCATCGGGCGCTTTGAATGAGGGAGGGTCCGGACCTGTCCGGAACGCGGTGTTGATGTGAACAGGGTTTGTGCATCGCGCGTTCGGTACGAATGAGTGTGACCACACCTTCGGTGTGTTCACGTTTCGGTGTGTCGTTCTTTGACATATCCATTTTCACCCCGGTGGTCGATCGCACTAAAGCCTTCTTTGATGGATGGCGTGCCTGCAAACCATGCCAGTAACTGATTTAAGGCCCCCACAAGGGCCGCCCTGCCCTGCAGGGGCCTTCTTTTAGTTGCCGGCGTCGAAGCGGGAAACCGGTTTGTCCCTTCTCGAGGGGGAAGAGCCGGCGAGGGGAGCTGCACGAGCGCGCATCGTGTACGTCACCCGTTCCGTTGAGACAGGCAGCTTACGGGGAGCAAACCCCGACAACAAACCTCGTGCAAGGAGGCATGAGAATGATCAAGGAGGGTAAGTGCTATGATCATCAACCACAACATCAGTGCCATCTTCGCAAATCGGATCCTGAAGTTCAAGAACTGGGATGTCGACAAGGACATCGCCAAGCTCGCTTCAGGTGAAAAAATTGTGAGGGCCGGCGACGACGCGTCGGGGCTAGCGGTGTCCGAGAAGATGAGGTCTCAGATAAGGGGCCTCAAGCAGGCGGCCAAGAACATCGAGAACGGCATCTCCTTTATCCAGACCACGGAAGGGTATCTTCAGGAAACACAGGATATCCTCCATAGGATACGGGAGCTCGGTATCCAGGCCTCCAACGGAATCTACACCGACGAAGACAGACTGCAGATCCAGGTGGAAGTTTCGCAGCTTGTCGACGAGGTGAACCGCATCAGCTCCCACGCGCAGTTCAACGGTTACAACATGCTCACCGGCGCGTTTTCAAATCCGGAAGAAGGCGGAATGCCCACCGCATCGATGTGGTTCCACGTCGGTGCGAACATGGACCAGAGGGAGAGGGCGTACATCGGCACAATGACCGCCGAGGCGCTCAAGCTCAAGGTCCAGGGGAAATCGGTCAGCATCGCGGCGCCCGATGACGCGAACGCGGTTATCGGAGTCGTTGATCAGGCCCTTAAAAGGGTGTCCCGCCAGAGGGCGGATCTGGGAGCGTACCAGAACAGGTTCGAGATGGCAGTGAAGGGGGTTCTGATCGGAGCGGAAAATCTCCAGGCCGCTGAGTCGCTGATACGCGACACTGACATGGCCGAGCAGATGGTCGAGTTCGTCAAGAACTCGATCCTCGTACAGTCGGGGACGGCCATGCTCGCCCAGGCCAACATCAAGCCGCAGTCGGTGCTTCAGCTCCTTCCGTGACGAACAGCACACCAGGGTGAGAAGGAACACGCCTAATCCACAAACCGGAACCAGTGATCATGCAATGGCGGTAATTCCGTCGGCAATTCCCTTGAGAGTTGGGAAATCGCAGCCTCGGGAAAGGTGACGTACGTGATCGGTGCAAAAGATGCCGTTCCTGTGCAGCGATTGGCTGGAGAAGGATTTTCCAGCCGCCGAATCTCTACGGAGGGAGGAGATAGTATGATCATCAACCACAATATATCTGCTGTGTTCGCGAACCGGGTACTGGCTCAGACGGAGAGAGAGATCTCGAAGTCGATTGAAAAGCTGTCCTCAGGTTTGCGGATCAACAGAGCCGGAGACGACGCTTCCGGTTTGGCCGTATCGGAAACCCTGAGATCTCAGGTACGGGGATTGAAGCAGGCGCAGAGGAACGCCCTAGACAGCATTTCCTTTATCCAGACAGCAGAGGGGTCGCTCCAGGAGGTGCACTCTATCCTCCACAGGTTGAGGGAGCTCTCAGTCCAGTCGGCGAACGCGATCTACTCGGAGCAGGATAGGGGCCTCATCCAGATCGAGGTTTCCCAGCTTGTTTCCGAGATCGACCGAATAGCCGAGACGACTGAGTTCAACCGCTTCAAGATCCTGAACGGCTCGAATAAAAGCTTTCAGTTCCAGGTCGGGGCGAATCCGGGGCAGACCATCGTCGTTACGATAAAGACGATGACGTCGGGAGGCATCGGTGTGACAGGAATCAACATGTCAACCGTTGGCACCGCGAACGTCGCCCTGGGGCGGGTCGGCAAGGCCGTCGACATCGTTTCGACCCAGAGAGCCAATTTCGGCGCCGTGCAGAACAGACTTGAGCACGTGGTCGTGAACCTCGCCGTGGCGGAGGAGAACCTCCAGGCGGCCGAGTCGAGGATAAGGGATACGGACATGGCGGGCGAGATCGTAAATTTCATGCGCCTCAAGATCCTCGAGGACTCGGGGGTCGCTATGCTGATGCAGGCCAATGTGAAGCCGCAGTCAGTGATGAAGCTGTTGGGTTAGGTTAGACACACCGGTCACAAACCTGCGGCCGCGAGGCCGCAGGTTGTAATATCCTCGCGAGAGGATGAGGAGGATGGTATGGGCATCGAGATAATCGGAGCAAAGACGGGGAGTGAGTATCAGGCCTATGTGAACGCGGCGTTCAAACCGGCGGTGAGGGAGGAGGCCGGCCAGCTGCCGGGTACGCCGGCTCCCGATGGCGCTCTCGGGTTTAAAAGCGGGGAGGAAAACGTTTACCTCGACGAGGCGCTCGAGAAGCTTCGGTCTATCAGCGATATATTCAACAGGCGGCTCGATTTCGAGGTCGACCGGGACACCAACCGAATTATCGTAAAGGTGATCGACACCAAGACCGATAAAGTGGTTAAGGAGATTCCTCCCGCGCAGCTCGTGCAGCTTGCGGCCAAAATCCAGGAGATGATCGGTATCCTCGTGGATGAGGAGAGGTAGGACCGGTGTAAAGGGAATCGAGCCGCCAAAAACACGCGCGCGGACGATTCGGTGAAAAACCCTCCTCACTCATGGGCAGAAGGCCGCCCCTGCAACGCCGGACGTGTCGCCGTGCGAAGCGGTGACACCTCCCGACAAGGCACCACTCGAGCGCTGTCCGCGGGCGGGACGCGTGTCCAATGCCGGATATCAATCTACCCGGAGTTTCGAGCAACATAGATGTAAAAGGGATCATCGACAAGCTCGTTTCGGTCGAAGGGCGTAAGCTCGACAGGTTCGAACAGCAAAAAACCGAGCTCGACAGAACAAAGAGCGCGTGGATAACCCTCAACACCAAGATCAAAGACCTCCAGAGCGCCGCGGAATCCCTCCACGGTTTTCGTTCTCCCTTTGAAGACAAGATAGCGCTCTCAGTCGACGAATCGGTGTATACCGCGACAGCGACGAGGATCGCCGAACCCCA
>Ga0315286_10004796_pt1 | contig 12968 bp, 11 predicted proteins | sample YL17G10_0_MG_FD_205038 | JGI IMG/M metagenome (GOLD analysis project Ga0315286, IMG submission 205038) | Sediment microbial communities from Yellowstone Lake, YNP, Wyoming, USA - YL17G10_0 | ecosystem: Environmental > Aquatic > Freshwater > Lake > Sediment | place: USA: Wyoming | collected... | reverse complement strand
GGATCCCTAACCTTTCCGTTCTGTTTCAGATTGTTCAAAGAGCCCTTCCGTAAATTGAAGTCAATTCAAGGAGCAGTTCTTTGTGGGAAGGGGTAAGCTGGTCTGGCAGGAGTCGCCACTCCCAGTTCCCCCTTGCAATGGAGGGCCGGTTCACTTGAGGTTCTTCAGGCAGAAGTGTGATCACCACCATGAATCAAATCATTCTCAGACCTACCGTAAGGTGGGGGCAGAAAGCAATGGATCTTATCGGCACATTACCCATCGGATGTACTTGCCGGTGCCGCACTTGGGCATTTCTTCAGTGCTTTGATCTATGATGGTTTTACGGGACTTCCTGAACACAAAAGGTGGGGTTTATATGTTTCGCCGACAAAGGGTGGAGCAATGATTGGATTATCATTTGGCTTCTGACCAAAGGCTAACTTCAAGAACAGCCTTATAGCCTTATGATAGGGGGGTTATCCTTTTTGTTCAAACTCTTCCTTATGAAAGAAATTGAAAGGAGGAGAACAGAATGAAGGTCGTGGCATCCAACGGTAGTCCAAGGAAGGATGAAAATACAACACCCGCAAGAGTTCTCATCGGAACTAAACTTATCAAACTGATAACGACTTCGTATGAAAAACGAAAATTGACAATCGGCAAAAAATGTAGTATTTTTAATAACCTAAGAGGTTTAGCGACGGGGGAAATCCCCTTTAATTTTTCACCTCTATCTTTTTTAACGTCTTGACATTTCCAACCGCTTCATAATGGGTCCACAACCCGTATCTAAGGAAGACAGATAACGCCCCTTCCCCCTTTTTGTTAAAGAGGGATTGGAGGATGTAAATATTTTGAGGATGGTGTTTCTTTGGAGGAGCTTCTTTCCCTTGTTTCAAACCCGGTCCGGTATCTCGGCAATGAGATCCATTCGATTCGAAAAGACCCCTCCAGGACCCGATTGAAGTTCTGTCTGGCCTTCCCGGATGTCTACGAAATCGGAATGTCCCACCTTGGGTTTCAGATTCTTTACCATATTCTGAACGGAATAGAGGGAATCGCTTGCGAGAGGGCCTTTGCTCCCTGGGTCGATATGGAGCAGGTCTTAAGGGAGAAGAGGCTTCCCCTCACCTCTCTTGAGTCCTCCACACCCCTTGATCAATTTGATTTCCTCGGCTTTTCCCTCCAGTATGAGCTCTGCTTCACCAATGTCCTCAATATGCTCGATCTTTCCCATATCCCCTTGCGGGCTGAAGAGAGGGAGGGTCGGTTTCCCCTTGTGATCGCCGGAGGACCCTCTGCCTTCAACCCTGCGCCAGTGGCCGATTTTTTCGATGCCTTCGTCCTTGGAGACGGCGAGGAGGTAGTTCTCGAAATCGGGGACGTGGCGCTTCGATGGAAAGAAGCCAACGGAAAGAAAGAGGATCTATTAAAATCTCTCTCCCAACTGGAAGGGGTCTATGTTCCCAGCCTCCATGGGGAGAGGGAAAGGGTTCGGAAAAGAACGGTCTCTGACCTCAGCCTGGCTCCTTTCCCGACCTGTTCTATCGTTCCTTACATGAAAGTGGTTCACGACCGCCTCAGTATGGAGATTGCAAGGGGCTGCAAGAGGGGATGCCGCTTCTGCGAAGCCGGATTTATCCACCGACCTTATCGCGAGCGTGATCCAAAAGGGATCGAAAAAACGATTTATGACTCCCTCGAACGGACGGGTTACGAAGAGGTTTCCCTCCTTTCACTGAGCGCCGGGGATTACTCTTCGATTGGACCTCTCCTCTCCAATCTTATGGACCGTTTCGAACCGAAGCGCGTGGCGGTTTCTTTTCCTTCCCTGAGAATCGAGAGCGTCATGGGTCGTCTGGCAGAGGAGGTCAAGCGGGTCAGAAAGACCGGATTCACCCTTGCCCCTGAGGCCGGAACCGAGCGGCTCAGGAGGGTCATCAATAAGGATGTGGATGAAGAGGTCCTCTTTCAGGGGCTTGCCGAACTCTTCTCAAAGGGGTGGAAAAATATCAAACTCTATTTCATGATCGGGCTCCCTACCGAACGGGAAGAGGATTTGAAGGGGATCGTCAACCTGTCAAAGCAGATCGTCTCCGTCGGTCAACGGCAGAAGGTTCACCCGAACGTCAATGTCAGTGTCTCCACGTTTGTTCCCAAACCCCATACCCCCTTTCAATGGGAGGGCCAGATCCCTTTGGAGGAGATGAAGGAAAAGCTCCACTTCCTGAAGGACGAGGTGAGGCGGAACCGCCTCCATTTCAAATGGCAGGATCCCCACCTCAGTTTTTTGGAGGGGATTTTTTCGAGAGGCGATCAGCGGCTCTCCAGGGTGTTGATGGAGGCCCATCGGCTCGGATGCCGGTTTGATGGATGGAGCGATCAATTCCGTTTTCCTCTCTGGAAGGAGGCCTTTGAAAAAGCGGGTGTGGATATGGATCTGGGGACTCGAAGGAGAAGGTTCGAAGACCCGCTCCCCTGGTCCTTTATCGAAACAGGGGTCATGCCCGCCTATCTGCAGGATGAGTATCAGAAAGGGTTAAGGGAAGAGATGAGTCCTCCCTGCCCGGATGCAGGCTGCCGCACCTGCGGGATGTGCGATGGGAAAACGATTCGGGTGGTTTCACATCAGAGCCAGGGGGCCCGCTTCCAAGGACGGGTTGAGAGGGAGAGGCCCCGAAACAGGGGGATGAAACAGAAAATGCAATTGAGATTTACCAAGATGGAGAAGATGCGATTCGTCAGCCATCTGGAACTGGCCCGCCTCTTCTATCGAGCCTCAAAAAGGGCCGGCTTTTTCCTGTGTCACTCAGAGGGTTTCCATCCCCTGCCCCGGATTGTCTTCGCCAGGGCGCTTCCCGTTGGAGTGGAGAGTCTCAGTGAGATCGTCCGTATCGAACTGGAGAAAAGAATTCTCCCGCAGGAAGCCAAAAGGAGACTCAATTCGGTTCTTCCCCAGGGGATCGAGATACTCGACGCCGAAGAGATCCCCCTCTTCTCCTCCCCCGTCGTCCTTTCCCCTTTTGCAGTTTATTGGGTCTCGCTGGATCACCTTCTTTCGAAAGAGGAGGTTGTGACGCGGATCAAGGGGGCCTTGGATGAGAAGGAACTTTATATCGATCAGGAGAGGAAGGGGAAGAAGAGAAGGTTGGACATCCGACCTCTCATTGCAAGGATGGAGTTGAAAGAGGAGGGGAAGGGGTTGCAGGAGGTCAGCCCATGGGGAGTCGAGATGGTCCTTCGGAATGAGGCGGGAAGGACGGCAAAACCTTCGGAGATTCTCGAGGCCATCCTCGGATTAAAGGGAGAATCTCTTTCAAGATGTCGGATCGTTAAGGTTGAATAAGCTCCAAGACCTGATCATAAGAGGAGGGGACGATGGCGAATGAGATCATCATTAACGTGACACCTCAGGAGACGAGGGTTGTCCTATTGGAGGAGGGGGTCCTTGCAGAACTCTACGTCGAGCGGACCAAAGACCGCGGCATCATGGGAAACATCTACAAAGGAAAGGTCGTGAAGGTGTTGCCCGGGATGCAGGCAGCCTTTGTCGATATTGGACTGGAAAAGGCTGCTTTCCTCTATGTCTCCGATGTTTATGGAAGGGTGGAGGATTATGAGGAGATGGGTTTCCCGAGGGAGGAGATGCCGCTCTATTTCAACCCTCCCTCCCAGATCGAAGACCTTCTCTCCGAGGGCCAGGAAGTGCTGGTTCAGGTCTCGAAAGAACCCCTCGGCACCAAAGGAACCCGGATCACTTCCCATATTAGCCTGCCTGGGAGATACTTGGTCTACATGCCAACCGTTGATCATGTGGGGGTGTCAAGGAGGATCAAGGATGACAATGAGCGAAAGCGGCTAAGAGAGATTGTCCAGACGATCAAACCCCCTTCGGGCGGGTTTATCGTTCGGACAGCAAGCGAAGGGGCCGATTCGGATGAGATTCGAAACGATATGGATTTCCTCCTTCGTCTCTGGAGTAATGTCCAAAAGAAGAAAGAGAATGTTCCGGTTCCTTCCCTCATCCACAGCGATCTCACCATGGTCCTTCGGGTCATCCGGGATATCCTCTCCTCCCAGGTGAACCGAATCGTCATCGATTCCAAAGAAGAGTATGAAAATATCCTCTCCTTCATTAATACCTATATGCCCAAGCAGAAATTCGAGATCACTTTCTATGAGAATGAAGAGCCGATCTTCGATACCTATGGAATTGAGATGGAAATCGACAAACTGTTGGGCAGAAAGGTTTGGCTTAAATCCGGGGGGTATATCGTCATCGACATGAGCGAGGCCTTGGTCGCCATCGATGTGAATACCGGGAGGTATGTTGGGAAAAGAAATCTGGCGGATACCATCCTTAAGACCAACCTGGAAGCCGCTAAAGAAATTGCCTACCAGTTGAGACTTCGGAATATTGGAGGGATTATCATTATCGATTTTATCGATATGGAGCGGGAGGGCGACCGTGAGAAAGTCTACCAGGCCCTGGAGGAAGCCATTCGTAAGGATCGACAGAAGATGAATCTTTTTAAGATCTCTGAATTGGGTCTTGTGGAGATGACCCGGAAGCGAACCCGGGAGAACATCGCCAGGATCCTGAGTGAGTCCTGTCCGTATTGCGAGGGATCCGGCCTGGTCAAATCGAAAACGACGATCTGTTACAACATTTTCCGAGAGATCGAGCGGACCTCCACGGAACTGGGAAGCCTCAGTATCCTGGTCGAGGTGAATCCAGAGGTTGCAGGTCTGCTCTATGAGGAGGAGAGATCTGGCGTTGAAGAGTTGGAACGGAAACTACGGAAAAAGATCGTGATCAAAGGCAAGGCAGGATTTCATCAGGAACAGTATAATATCATTGAGGTTTAATGCTCATTGAAGGTGTGAAATCATCAGAAAAGGACAGACCGGACAGGAGGTATCTCCAAAATCGTAGGATGCAGACAATTTTTCCGACACCCGCTGTCCGTTCTTTGGATTTTGAGATTTTTTCATACCTTCAGAAGGGTTACAATGTTGGAAAGTTGGAAAGGGTTTGTTTGACAATCTATCGAAAATAGATTAATATTTCTAATTATTTTACTTGGAGGAACGTTATGTACGCCGTTGTAAAGTCCGGAGGAAAGGAATATCGGGTATCGAAAGGGGACCTCATCCGGGTTGAGAAGTTGGAGGGGAAAGCAGGGGATCAGGTCATGTTTAAAGATGTGTTGATGGTATCCGACGAAGGACAGAGTCAATTTGGAACGCCCCATCTCACCAATACCGTCGTCACGGGGAAGATCGTCCAAGAGGCCAAAGGGGAAAAAGTCCTTACCTACAAAATGAAAAGGCGGAAAAATTACCGTCGAATGAAGGGACATCGACAGACCTATACCTACCTAAGGGTAGAGGACATTTCTCTGAATTAATCGGAGAATAACCAATTCCCAAGCACCAATACCCAAATCATAACCAATATCCAAATTCAAATGTTCAAAACGGGGATTTGATAAAAAGGGATCCGGTTACTGAAACTTGGATAATGAGGAGGAAGCCATGGCACACAAGAAGGCAGGAGGAAGTTCAAGGAATGGCCGGGATAGCGGAGGACAACGCCTTGGCGTCAAACGGTTCGGCGGGGAGCAGGTTCAGGCCGGAAGCATCCTGGTGCGTCAAATCGGGACTCGAATCCATCCCGGAGAGAACGTGGGGTTGGGAAAGGATTACACCCTCTTTTCCAAAATTGACGGAATTGTGAAATACGAGAAGAGGGGGAAAGACCGGAAACAGGTGAGCGTGAATCCCTTAGCCTCCTAACCGTAAACCCCTCAACCTGCAGAAACAAAGATGAAGTTTGTGGATGAAGTGAAAATCCTTGTGAAGGCGGGTGATGGAGGGAATGGGTGTATCAGTTTTCGGCGTGAAAAGTTTATTCCGAAGGGCGGCCCCAATGGAGGCGATGGAGGAAAAGGCGGGGATGTGATCCTTCAGGCAGATGCTCAACTTTCAACCCTCCTCGAGTTAGCCTATCCAAAACAATTCCGCGCAACGAAAGGGACCCACGGGAAGGGAAAAGACCAGACAGGCCAAAGGGGAACGGATCTCGTCATCCGGGTTCCACTGGGGGTCCTTGTTTGGGATGATGAGACCGGAGAACTCTTACAGGACCTCCTCTTTGATGGTCAGAAGTTCGTGGTGGCGGAAGGGGGCCGGCGGGGCAGAGGAAATGCACGGTTTGCCACATCGACGAATCGGGCTCCCCGTCGGGCAGAAAAAGGAGAGAAAGGGCAGGACCGGCATCTCAAGCTCGAGTTGAAACTACTCGCCGATGTCGGGATCATTGGGTTTCCAAACGCTGGAAAGTCAACGCTCCTCTCAAAGATCTCCTCAGCCCGGCCGAAGATTGGAGACTACCCCTTTACAACCCTTGTTCCCAACTTAGGAGTCGTTCAGTGGGAAGACGCTCCTCCCTTTGTGGTGGCGGATATTCCAGGAATTATTGAAGGGGCCTCCCAGGGGGCTGGACTGGGACTGACCTTTCTGCGCCATATCGAACGAACCCGGATTCTCATCCATCTGTTGGATGTCTCCGTCGGTTCAGGCCATCCGGTAGAGGCCTTTCATGCCCTCAATGGTGAATTGAAGGCCTATCATGCATCCCTCCAGGCAAAGATTCAAATCTTGGCCCTTAATAAGATAGATCTTCCTGCAGTGCAGAAAAGAGTGATCGATTATGTGAAGGAATTCGAGAAGATAGGCTACACACTCTACCCCGTCTCTGGCAGAACCGGGGAAGGGGTGGAAGCCTTGATGAAAGCTGTTTCCCGGGCACTCCGGTCGGTTTCGGATGATCAGTCAGGCAAATCCCCCCGTCCGTCCGATCCCGTGGTCCAGCATTAGTACTATCAGGTTGATGAAAAGGTCATTTCCATCAGGCTGCTCAAAAATGCCCAGATGCAAGGCCCTCGAAATCCTGAGAAGTGAGGCGTACTAAGATGTACGCCGCAACAAGCCTGCCCCGTGCTTGACACGGGGAAGGATGAGGGAAACGCAGCAGATGGGTGTTTTTCAGCAGCCTGTTAGAGGGAAGGGGCTTTAAGATCAAGACAGAGACCGGCAAGAAGAGAGTGGGCCTTTTTGGAGGCACCTTTAATCCTATCCACCTGGGGCATCTCCGGGGCGCAGAGGAGATTCGGGAATCCTTTGGCCTTGAGGAGGTCATCTTCACCCCGGCGGCGATCCCCCCCCATAAAGAGGCGGAGGGGATAATGGATCCACTTCATCGCCTGGAAATGGTGCAGCGCGCCACCCTGAAAAATCCCTGGTTTTCCGTTTCGGATATCGAATTGAAGAGGCCTGGAAAATCTTATTCAATCGATACCCTCCGGTATTTCAAGGAGATCCATCAGGGGTCTCTCTTCTTTATCCTTGGAGGAGATGCCTTTTTTGAGATCGAAACCTGGAGGGAGTATGAAACCCTTTTCTCCCTGTGTCACTTCATCGTGATGACCCGGCCAAGTTCTCAAAAAAAAGGGGAGGCTATCGAGCTTCCGGAAGGGTTGGCCCCTTTTTTCGGGTATGATCCGGTCATCGAGGGGTGGATTCATGTTTCTGGGAATCACCTCTACTTGAAGGAGATCACCTTTCTGGATATCTCCTCAACCCAGGTTCGGGAATTGATTGAAAAAGGGGGGTCTGTTAGGTATCTCATTCCTACGGAGGTGGAGGCTTATATTGAAGAAAAAGGTCTTTATCGAAGGGGGCCGGTGAGCGGGGGATCCCCCCCCTAAAAAAAATATTTTATTTTTTATTTGTCATCTTCATTTTTTCTGTTATAATGCTACACTTAAAAATGTCCTCTCGGAGGGTATGATCACCCATTCACAGATAAAACCCTTGCTTTGCGTGAAGGCGGCGGTTGAGAAGAAGGCTTTTGATCTCGTCCTGCTGGAGATGAAACAGATCACCTCCTTCACCGATTACTTCCTGATCTGCAGTGGCAAGTCCGACCGGCAGGTTCAAGCCATTGCTCAGGCCGTTGAAGAAGGATTGAAGCAGCAGGGGATTCGCCCCCTCGGATATGAGGGAAGGACAGAGGGGAGATGGATCTTGATGGACTATGGGGATGTGGTGGTTCATATCTTTTTAGAACCCGTGAGAGCATTCTATGACTTGGAGGGACTCTGGATCGATGCCCCGCGGATCGAGCTGGAGAAAGGAGAGCGTTTTGGCGAGAGCAGCCTCGGACCCCAGAAAAGAGTTGGATAAGAAGACCCTTCAACGATTGAAAAAGGTCCTTCTCAAAGAGCGGGAAGAGATTATCGGAGAGGTCAAGCAGATTCACGAATCCTCAAGAGAGATGGGACAGGACGGGATTCAAGACATCGGGGATGAAGCGGCCAATATTTATAACAAACAGATCCTGCTCAGCCTGAGTGAAAACGAACGGCTCCGGCTCCAGGAGGTGGATGAGGCCCTGGATCGGCTCGGAAATGGAACGTATGGCACCTGTGAAGAATGCGGGGGTTCCATCGGCATGAAACGACTCGAGGTAAGGCCGATCGCCATAAACTGTGTTCCCTGTAAGACGAAGCTGGAAAAAATCAAATGATCAACGCCTAAAACGATGCTGGTCACACTCTTACTGATCCTTATTCTGATTGTCATTACTCTTTTCTGCTGGTTATCCCTTCTCAATCCAGTGGATATCGATTTCCATTTTTTTGGGAAGACGTTTCCCACCGACCTGTCCACCCTGATGATCTCCTCCTTTGTCCTGGGGGTGTTGCTCGTCTTTTTAAGCACGTTGACCCGGGATGCCCAAAGGGCCTATCGCGAATTTCAGAGCTCACGACAGAGAAAAAGAGAACAGGCCCTCAAGGAGGAACTGGAAAAGGGGATGGAGGCTTTTCTCCGAGGGGATCTCCGAAAGGCGAAGACGCACTATAGGGAGATCTTGAAGCGGGACCCCAGCCAGATCGACCTCTACCTCAGACTTTCCGAGATCAGCCAGCGGGAGGGCAACGATGAGGAGACCCTCCAGTGGGTTGAGAAGGCCAGCCTGATCGATTCGAGGAACCCGAACATCCTTCTCCGGGAAGCGGCCCTTCGCCAGAAGATGAAACAGTTTCCCGACGCGATCCGCATTCTCAATCGGATCATCGATCTCGATGCAGGAAATCTGAAGGCCCTGAAGTGTCTCAGAGAGGTCTATCTGGAGAGCCAGAGATGGGAAGAGGCCCTCCGGACCCAAAAGACGGTTCTCAAATACACCAAGGGGAAACAGGCTGAAGAGGAGGAGACATTCTTCTACCTGGGGTTGAAGTTTGAACATGTCAGAGACCTGCTGAACAAGAGTGGCGGCGATTCCCTCGATCCTATCCTCAAAGAGGCAAAAGAGATCGTTCGGGAAGAGAAGAAGTTCCTCCCCGGTTATCTCCTGCTGGGTGATGTTTATCAACGCATGGGAAAATGGAAGAATGCCGGTAATGTTTGGGGCAAAGGGTTCAAACGATTCCAATCGGTCATCTTCCTCCTCCGCCTGGAAGACCTCTATCTCGGCCGGGGAGATCCGAATACGCTCCTTCGAATCTATCAGAGGACCCTCAAAATGTATCCGGACAATGACGTGATTGCCTTCTTCTATGCCAAGCTCTGTTTGCGCCTTGAAATGCTCGATGAGGCCCTTGAGGAACTGGACTTCATCAGTCTCAAAAGAAAGGACTTTCCGGCGCTGCACCGCCTCCTGGCAGAGGTTTACCTCCACAGGAAGGATTTCGGACGGGCCGTCCAAGAGTTTGAAAGGACTTTTGAGTTGAGCGGGACGTCTTATTTTCCGTTTGTCTGCACCCATTGCCAAAAGGAATCGAGAGAATGGGTAGCCTATTGTTCCCAGTGTCATCACTGGAGTACGTATACGATCCCGGAGGGAGAAAAAACCGTCTCCTCCCCCCCCTTCTCTTTGACGAAGCCGATCCCTTTTTCACTGAAATGAATGTCCCTTTTCTTTAAAACCCTCTTCCAGTTTTTTTTACCACCTCAGTGTTATGGCTGTGAAGCGTTCTTAGAGGAAGGACAGGAGGCCTTCTGCCCTGACTGTCTTTCTGCCATCCGCTGGATTGAGTCTCCCTTCTGCACAAGATGCGGCATGCCTTTTGTCTCCCGGAATGAAAAGAACCACCTCTGTGGCCTCTGTATGGATCAAAAGCGGTACTTCACCACGGGAAGGGCCTTGGGATATTATGAGGGACCTCTCCGTGAAGCCATCCATCGATGGAAATATGAGGGCAAGATCTACCTGAGCCCTCTCTTCGGTGAATGGATGAAGAGGACGCTTTCCCAAAACTGGGAGACCGACCTATTCGATCTCCTGGTTCCCGTTCCACTTCATCCCCAACGGTTGAGGGAGCGGGGATTCAACCAGGCCCTTCTCTTGGTCCGGGAGTTGAGCCGTCGGGCAGGGATTGCTTACCGGAAGCAGATCCTTGAGAAGAGGAGACAGACGGTACCGCAAATCAATCTCAGCGGTGTCGAGAGAGAAAAGGGGGTCAAAGGGGCCTTCCATCTTACCGATCCAGAGGGGGTAAAAGGGAAGGTGATTCTTCTGGTGGACGATGTCTTCACCACCGGGGCAACAGTGAATGAATGTGCGAAGGTCTTGATTGCCGGAGGGGCCCAAAGGGTGGACGTGCTCACATTAGCCCACGCTGTTAAGACATCGATTCAATAGAAGTGCCAGTGCCAGTGCCAGTGTCAGTGGAGGTAACTAACCAAGTACACTGAACCTTCGGTAAAGAGGCGCAAAGAAAGTGAAGATTCATCGTAGAAGGTGGACCTTTCTCTGGATCCTGATCCCGGTTCTGGTTGTCGTCAGTCTCGGGGTCTTATTTGTTCATTATTTTTTTGATCCGGTCTTTTATAAAAAGATCATTGAAGACTCCCTGACCCAAGCCCTCGGGAGAGAGGTGTCCATCGGCAACGCCAGAATCAGCCTGTGGGAAGGGGCGGGAATGACGTTTGAAGATTTTCGCATCAAAGATCGTTCTCGGACCTTCGATCTCTTCTATTCGAAACGGTTCTTTTTGAAGGCCGAACTGATGCCCCTTCTGAAAAAGGAGGTTCAATGGAAACGGATTATTCTGGAAGAACCTACCCTTTCTCTTCTGCGGGGTCCAAACGGGCAATTCAACTTGATGGATGGACCCTTGACTCCTGAAGGGCAAAAGGATTCCCATAAGCAGTTGATCCAAACCCTAACGACCCTCTTTGGAGGTTCATTCACGATCAAGGATGGGCATCTCCGCATTACCGATCAAGGATTGGGTGGACCGGAGAGCAGGACAGAGGTCCGATCCTTCAATCTCCAGATTTCCAAGGTTTCCTTTCGAGATCCCTTTCCCTTTCGCATGAGCGGAAAGATTGGCGACCCGAAACAAGGGGGCCGTTTTTCTGTTTCCGGGACGATCCGTAATATCCCCGAAGATCTCGACCTCTCCAAAGGAAACATCGAAGCCAAGGTGGAAATGAAAGAGATCGATACGTTCCTCTTCGGGCCCTATCTGAAGCAATGGCTTCCCATGAAAACCCTGGCGGGGACACTCCACCTGACCGGGGAATATCAGGGAGATCTCACGGGTATTTTTAAAGCAAAAGCCACGATGAGCTTTAAAGAGGTTGTCTTGGACTGGCCTCAGGTTTTTGCCTATGTCCACACCCCGAAGTGGTTGAACCTGAGTCTGGAGGTCGATTGTGGCCGAACCGAGATCAAGATTCCCCAAGTTTCGATCGAACTTCCGGAGATCCGGGTCAAAGCAAAGGGGAGGGTTTATGGGATCGGGACCGGGGACATGGGAATGGAAGCCGAGGCCCAAAGCGATCCTTTCGACCTTGCAGACGGGAAGCGGTGGATCCCCTATCGGGTCATCACCCCCGATGTCTCCGATGCCCTCTATCGGGCGGAAGGAAGTGGTCCGGTTCAAATCCTGTCGGTCAAGCTTTCAGGAAAGATGCCTGAGATCGACCATTGCGATGAGCTTCGAAACAGTCACGTCCTATCGGTTGAGTTGAAACTGAATGGGGTTCGAATCAAACTCCCCTGGAATCTTCCAGCCTTTGACAGCCTGAAAGGCAACCTGGTTTTTAAAAACGGTCACCTGAACCTGAAGAAGGTTGAGGGAAAGGTCTTTCATTCTACCTTAGAGAATGTTCATGGTTCTTTTAGTGAACTTCTTCAAACCTCAACCCTTCAGTTTGAGAGCGAGGGCCGGTTTGATCTGACGGACCTTCCTTCCCTGGCCAAGACCGATCTCTTTCCCCAGGATGTCTCCGAGGTCTTGTCCTCAATCCAGATCCAGTCTGGGAAGGCGAATTATAGGCTCTCGGTCAAAGGGGTGATCAAGCCTCCCTACCGGTTCGGGCATCAAGGGAGTTACCTGCTCTCCAACACCCGTCTCACCCACCCGCAGATCCCTTTCCCCGTTCAAATTGCGGAAGGGCGAATCAATCTCTCAAACGAGGAATTCCGATGGTCCGAGGCGAGGGTGGAGTTGGGCAACACCTCGCTCCTCACGAAAGGTTTATGGAAGCATGGCGAGAAGGCCTCTCCGATCGAGACAGACCTGAGGGGGAGAGTAGATCTCAAAGACCTTCACCGTCTCCTTCAGTCCCCCCTCTTTCCGGAAGAGGTCCGATCGAAGACCAGGGAGATCCAAACGGTCTCCGGAACCGGGCAGCTCTCTTTTAAGCTGAGAAGCCTTTCCGGTCCATCCCGACTTTCTTATGAAGGGGAATTTGTTCCTAAAGAGGCGTTCCTTCAGCATAAGGGATTGCCTTTCCCTCTGGTCTTCAGGGAAGGGACGTTTTCATTCAGCAGCACCGGGGTTGGTTTTGCGAAGATGAGGGTTCAGTTCCTCAACTCGTCTCTCTTCTTAGACGGGGATCTTAAGCAAGGAAAGGTGCGCCTTTCCACAAGCGGCTCACTCGATTTGAGGAATCTCTCCTTTCTC